>WUUC01126318.1_pt1 | contig 11039 bp, 5 predicted proteins | sample 6278441 | NCBI WGS metagenome assembly WUUC01 (sample SAMN13675441, study PRJNA597444) | soil metagenome | isolation source: soil | place: USA: Washington | collected 2017-10 | reverse complement strand
GCGGGCAACGCCGCGTCGCTCATCTGGCAGCCGCCGATTATGGATGTCCCCGGCGGGATGCAGGCGGAAGGCTAGGCACTCCGGACCCCGAGACGCCTGTCGGCGCGCGAGGCGTCGGCGAACCGCCGGTCGGCGCCGGGGTACGGCGCGGTGCTGAACGCGATCGCCAGCGCGGTAGGCGACGAGGTGTTTCGCCGCGCGCCTGTCACAGCGGACGTGATTCTCACGTCGCTCGAACACGGCAGGCGGATGCACGAGGCGTTGACGGCGCAACTGTGAGGCTGAACACGTTCCCGCCGGCCCTATAGCGGTTTTCAGATCTGCGTTGCCACCGCAGAGGACGCGAAGGACGCAGAGAAAGCAACAATTGTTGCCTCGGCGCTCCCCGGCGGTCCTGCACGTTCGGGAATTCGCAGTTACGTTGCCTATCGATCGGAGGTTCGCCCCGCTCCTTCATCCGGCCCGAACAGGCGCAGGTCGATCGCATCGGCCATCGCCTTGTACCCCGCGTCGCTCGGATGGAGGTGGTCGCAGGAGTCGTAGCGGGCGAGGAACTTCTTCGGATCGGCAGGGTCGCGAGTGACCTCGTCGAAATCGATGACCGCGTCATACGCCTTGCCGGTTCGGATCCATTCGTTGACCGCCTGCCGCTTGCGTTCACCGATCTCGGTGTAGTAGGCGGCGCCGTAGAAGGGCGTCAGCGTGGCGCCGTAGATCTTCAGTCCCCGCGCGCGCGCTCTGGCGATGATCTGTTTGTGGCCGGCGATCACGTCTTCCGCCGAAGGCTTCGGGTTTTCCCGCGCCTGGCCGATGTCGTTGATGCCCTCCATGAAAATGACGTGCGTCACGCCCGGCTGCGCCGCGACGTGCTCTTCGAACCGCGCGAGCGCATTGATGCCCGCCTGGAAGTTGCCCTCGCTGAGGACGCGGTTGCCCGCGATGCCGGCGTTCATCACACCCATGGCGAGCGGCGGCGTCTGCGACAGCATTCGCCGCACGAGATGATCGGGCCAGCGGTTGTTGGTGTCGGGCGTCGACCTGGTGCCATCGGTGATCGAGTCGCCGAACACCACCAGGCCTCCAACCGAGGAGGGTGCAGCGACTTCCACTCGATGCAGCACGAACCAGTTCACTGTGGTCGCCGTCGTCGGCAGCTTGACGGCGCCAGCGTGATTTCCTTTTTCCGAGACGTAGCTGGTCTGAACGGCCGTGTTGTGCATCGTCAGTGGTGCCGGTGTGTTGGTATCGCCCGGAAGAAACAGATCGATCGCAAGGTCGCTCGCCGCCGGCACCGTGAGATTCACCGCGTCGCTGTAGACCACCGCTCCTGGCGGAATCGTGAATGTCGGTCCGCCGCTGAACGTCAACGGACGGCCGGAAGCCGGCTGGATGGACCCGTCGCGGTCACGAAGGGCGAGGTGGGCCGCGCCGATCGTGAGCGGCGTCGTGCCGAACCTGTTGCTCAACACGACCCGCACACGCGACCCGCCGATGCTCGTGTGCACGATCTGACGCAGCGTCTGGTTGGAGAAGTGCATGAAACCGGGCGATGGGGGCGCCGGGTTCGGCGGACACTGATTGGCCATGAAGGGAGGAGGCCCTTGTACGGCCGCAGGAGGTGCCTGAGGCCGGCCGACTTCCGCGGTCGCCCACGTGCCGACCCAGCGCTCGCCGGCGCTCTGAGCCGTTGCAGCGGTGTGCAGCGCCAAAAGCGACACCGCGAGCGCGACAACCGATTTCAGCGCTTTCATGGTTCGAACCGCCTTTGCAGACTACTTGATTGCAGGCTGCCGCTCCCAGTACAGGTGCCCCCCGGCCAGCTCGCCCTTCTCGTTCAGGTTCGGCGGTCCGCCAAGCCTGAGCACGTTCCCCGTAAACTGGTAAAAGCGCTTCTGCTCGCTGTACCCGCCAGGTCTCGTCGTGCCCTGCTGGCTGTGATAGACGAACTGCGGACTCTGGTTCTCATAGGTGACGAACCGCCCGAAGTAGCCGTTGTAGCTCCGGTACGCGGCGAGCGCCTCGTCGGGCGTTGCCTGCGCGCCCGCGTATTTGGTTCGTCCCTCTTTATTCATCAGATGCACCATCATGTGCCCCGAGGGCGTGTAGATGATGTAGGACGTGCCGGCGCGCGTCTCGTTCTTGTCTCCGTGGAACACCTCTTTGCCGTCTCTCGTCCGATAGCTGTCGGTGTAGAGGAGCCTCCAGAAGCCGACGAACTTCTTCGCCTCGGCCGAAAGCGGCGCATCGGCCATCCGCTGCCACACGAGACGACGCGCGGCCTTGTCCTTGCCGCTACCGTCCGCCGGAACCGGCGTCAGAATGAGCCGCTGACTGCCGTTCGGCATCGTCACGAAATCGTAGAAGCGCTTCACCTGCCTGTCGCCACCCGGGTTGATCTGACCGAAGCGATCGTGGACGACGAACTTCTCTTTGGCGTTGTCGTTGACTGTGAACGACCCGAAGTACGCGGTGTAGCCGCGGAGCGCCGCCTGCGCCTCTTCTGGTGTCGGAGGATTGGCGGTAAAGGCGGCGCGGACTTTCGGGTGGATGTGCACGCCCATGTGGCCGGTGTCCGCATAGATGATGTAGCCGTTCGAATTGAAGTTCGGCGTCTGGGACCATCTTCCGGAGGCGGGGTCTTTCGCCTCGATCGTGACGAGCTCATACGTGCCCACGAACGTCGCCCGATCGCTCGTTGAGGACGACCGCGGGGATGCGACATCCTGCCCGGCCGCGATTCCGCCGCCGCCCGCGGTTGGTCCGAACACAACTGCTGAAGCCGTCAGTACGGCCATCAGGCTCCGGGTCACGTTTCTCATGCCGCCCCCCTTCGCGCGGATCGCGCGCTGCGCCTCCTCTACACCGGTCGTGCGCGGCCGAAGCATACCACCGCAGCAGGGCGCGTAACAGCGCGCTCGACGTGCCGGGCACGATTCCGACGACCAGAGCGAACCTGAGTCATGGCCCGGCCGCCGGCGTGCCAGTCTCCCCTTCACCAGGCACCGAACCAGACGTTGCATACAGCCGAAGATCCACAGTGACATACAGCGACTCGCCGCGCGCGTTAGCGGCTTCGATGTCCTTCCGGATGCGATCCAGTCCGTGCTGATATTGCTCGTCCGTCAGCACGCTGAGCTGGGACGTTGCGTCTTTCGCGAGACGCCCTTGTTCGATCGCTGTCTGCGCGAGAAGCCGAAGAGGCAGGTGCTGGACCTCGAGCGTGACGCAGTCCACGAAACCGGCTGCATGCATCCACATCCGGATCTGGCTCGATGCTGGATAGCGTGACTTGTCGATCTCGAGAACCGGCTCGAAGTATTCGTAGAGGTACCACCGGTCGATCCCGGCATGAGGATCCAGACCGATGGTCATCATCCGGCCGCCCGGCCGCAGCGACCGGCGCGCTTCGAGCAGAAAGGTATCGCGCTTCCGAAAATGATGCAGCGCGTTGAACGCAAAACACGCGATCGAATGACGCACTTGCCCAGGGGACACGTTCGGCGACACCGCGCACGAGCGCGGCTCCAGGCGCACGGTCGTGCGCATAGGTCAGCATGTGCGCCGACGCGTCCAATCCGGCCACTCGAACGCCTGTCCCGCTCAGCAGTCGAAGCCATCGGCCCGTGCCGCATCCGACTTCCAGGATCCGGCCGTCAACGCCCGGTACAAAGGGGTTCAATGCCTGCTCAATGCCGGGATACTGATTGAGCCGGTATCGCTGGTCGTAGGTCGCGGCGCTCGCGGCGTAGTCTATGTGTGGGTGCATGACACGTCGATGACGTTGTGTCCAGTGCGGGTCCGATCGAATCTCGAAGCTCCACGCAGGTGGATCATGTAAATTGCCAGGGCATGAAAGGCGCGAGATGCGAACTGTCATCCTGGTTGGAACCAAAGAGCATGGATTCATCCCGGGCAAGCTCACTGCGGATGTCTTCATCCCGATATTCGCAACGACCTGCGCTCACCACGGCTTCCAGGTCATGCCTTTTCCCGACCCGGACGATTTCTTGGCGCGGAAGGAACTGCCTCGACAACCCGTCATCGTTCTGGTGTACAGCGAGGTCCAGGTTCTCCGTTCCGGGTTGGACCAGAGGTTTCGCCGGGTCCTGAAGCGAGCGCAGCAACTGGACGCCCGAGTCGTGCACCCGCCCGACCTGGGATTCGCCGTTGCCAACAAGCTGACGACCCGGGACCTGTTGCTCCCGGCTGGCGTGCGGATGCCTGAGCTCGTTTCTGCAGAAATCGGCCCAGAGCCCGTATTCTCCAACGAAATCGTGGGATCGAATCGACCGGTGTGGCTGCAGCGGTCAGGCAGGTTGGACCACTCTCGCTACAATACCCGGTATATCGATGCGGTGCACGAGCACGCAGGGAGGACCTATCATGTCTGCTTACGAGCTATGGGGGTGGGGCCGACGTGTGTGGCGATCTATGTGAGGGCGCGGGCACTTTCCGAGGGCAATCCGTCGGTCCACACCAAAAATACACCATTAGACCCAGATCTTCTGAACCATCTCTACACAGAAATTGTGGTGCCCAGGGAGTCGGAGATCCACGCGATCTGTGAGAGGATCGGATCCAGATTCGGACCCGGCTTTTATTCCCACGACATCGTACCGGAGCGTAGCACGGGCTTGCTCTACGTCTGCGAAACGGGATTCAAATTCGACGACCGCACATGGCGCGATAGGATGGCGCCGTTACGGGGAGCCCTGGCTTGCGACGATGGTAACCCCTCCGTTTCGTTGGTCAGGAGCAGTGAAGCATTTATCAAGTCTCTTGACGAAAGCTGGGCGTGATCCGATCTGTGGACCGTTCAGGTAGCCTCGCACCCAATATCCACGTGAATTGACCACGAACAGCGCCCTCGTGAGCGAGTGTGGACAAGCGCACGGCTTCGCATCACTCCGACTGGAGTACACGACGCGGACGAAGATCTTGAAACCCTCGATCGCGAAGCGCTGATCGCGGAGGCCAAGCGGCTACGTGCGGGTATCCGCGCGCACCGCGACAGCTCGGGGCAGGAACTGTGCTGGCATCACCCGCAACTCTGGGGGCTGCTGCCTGAGAAGAGCGACCCGCTCCTCCCGTTCCCGCGTGGCCGGAGTTCCTGCGTGGCTGCCTGAAGTATCGCGAGTCGCTCGACCCCGAGCTGCCCAACGCGCCCAGAACGCACGAGGAGTTCGCGGATTACGACGGCGCGCGAAACCAGCCGCGCTGAAGCGTGATCCGCTGTTACTGAATCGGCGTGAACAAGGACCAGGCTACCGCGGGACGGTCACCGTCACGGTCGAGGTCGCGCGATTGCCCGACGCGTCGGTGCACGCAACGGTAATCGTGTAAATGCGGCCGCTCCCTCTGTTCGACCGCTCGGCCCGGAGGTTCACGGTCAGCTTGCCGGTAATCTCCCAATCAGGAGCCGTACTGGTTTCGGCGCCGTTTTCGGGGTGCTCGTTGCTGGTCACCGCCACGATCTCGCAATCGACCGCGCTGCACATGTCCGATGCCGAAACCGTCACCGTGACCGGCACCAGCAGGTGCTTGGCGCGCGTCAGCACAGAAGGCGTCGCCGTCACGGAACTGATCGCCGGAGGCGCGGCATCCACGACGGTGACGAAAAGGGTATCGGACGCCGAGGCACCGCTGCCGTCTTCGACCGTCAGCGTGACGGGATGCGTTCCCACCGGCAGCGAAAGCGACGGCGACGCGCCGGAGATCGCGCCGAAGGAACCTGTCCACCTGAAGATCAGAGTCTCTGCGTCGGGATCGGACCCGCTGCCGCTCAATGTCACGCTGGCGCGGCAGTCCGGATCGGCCGCAATCGTCTGATCCTGCCCGGCGTCGGCCACAGGCCTGCGATTCACGTACTCCAGCGCGCCGATATCGACGGCCGCCGCGCCGTCGCCGTTGCCGTCGACGATCCTCTGGTTTCCCGCGGCGTCCACCGCCGGAAGGTGCGGCGCCAGTGCGTTGCCTGCGTCGACGACCCGGGACGACACGCGAACGCGGTAGTCGCCAGCTGCCGCGTCGATGAACGCCGCATCCACGGAGACGTTGCCGTCCAGGCCCGTGCGGTCGGCGCAGCTGCCTCCAAACGCCGCGCCGTTCGCGCTGAAGACGTCGTTGGAGTTCAACACCGGCGACGACACCGACGCCGCGTTTTCGCAGAAGAGCGCGGGGCCCGTTTGCGCCGCGACGATGTTGTTGTGGAGTTGATTGCGGCTGTCGAAGCCACTCACATACATGCCGGGCCACGACACCAACGCCTTGTTGTCGGCGATGGTGTTGTTGACCAGAACGGTGCTCCCTGTCGACCCGCGCCAGTGGAGACCGCCGCCATAGCACGCAGTGTTGCCGACAATCAGGTTGTTGACCACCTTCGCCTGCGAGAAGTTCGCGCTGGCGATGCCGCCGCCCCAGCCGCATCCGGCCGGCCCGCTCGTGACGTTCTGGCTGATCACGTTGCCCCTCACGACCGCGCTGCCGGCCGCAAAGAGCGCCACCCCGCCGCCGCTCGCGGCCGCTCCGCTGTTCTCGGAAATCTCGTTGTCGATCAGCTCGGCGGCCGAGTTGCCGCCAATGTAGACGCCGATGCCCCACCCGCCGGTGCAGCCGTGGATCGTGTTCCGGACAATCCGGTTGTTCTGGATGAGCGGAGATGCGAAATAACTGTAGATGCCGACGCCGGTGCAGGAGCGGTTTTCAGTCACGACGTTGCCCCGGATCGTCGGAGACGAGTTGGCGATGTAGATGCCGCCGCCGGCATGGGTGCTGGACCCTCCGCGAATGGTGAAGCCGCTCAGCACGGCCGAACGCGTTTCGCCGGTCTGGAACGTCACGACCGAACCGGCGCCGCCCGCGTCGATGACCGTCTGTTCGGGTCCCTGCGCGCTGGCAACGACAATGGCCTTCCCACGGAAGTTGACGTTCTCGCGGTATGTTCCAGGCGCGACGAGCACCGTCTCGCCGTTGATCGCCCGATCGATCGCCTCCTGGATCGTCGCGGCCTCCGCCGGGACGTGAATCACCGTGTCGAGCTCGGCGACGACGCGGAATGTGACGCTCGCCTCCGCTCGATTGCCCGCGATGTCCACCGCCGCAATGGTCATCGTATGACGGCCGAATCCCAGCTTCGAGAGCTCGATCGCGCTGCCCGCGAATGGCTCTCCATCAAGCGTAATCGCCAACGGTCCGGCGACGCCCGACGTCGCGTCGCTCACCGACGTCGCAACCGGCAGCGTCTGCGTGTACAGATAGTCGCGGGCTTGCGGCGAAGCGACACCGAGCACTGGAGCGGCGGTGTCGATCAGGATCCACGTCTCCGGCGCGGCATTTTCCAGGTTGCCCGCATGGTCGGCTGCCTGCGCCGTGAGGTATGTGAGGCCCTGCGCCGCAATCGTGAACGGTCCCGTGTAGGTCTGCAGCGGCTCGCCGTTCAGGCTGTACCGGACGAAAGCGACACCACTTCCGCCCTGGCCATCGCTCGCGAACAGCGACACGGTAACCGGCGACAGGTACCAGCCTCCGAGTCCGCGGGTGCCGTCGACCGCGACGGTCGTCATCGGAGCAACCGTATCGGTCGAGTGCGTGCCATTGGTGATTCGAACAACGAACCCGTCGTCCGATCCGGCGTAAGTGGGTTGCAGGCCGTTGATGGTCGGGAGATCAGGCGAATTCGTGTAGCCGGCCACGATCACGGCTCCGTCTGCGTTTACCGCGAGACCGCGGCCATGGTCGTCGCCTGTTCCTCCAACGTAGGTTGAATACTGAAGGCTTCCCGACGCGCTGAACTTCGTGACGAACGCGTCATTCCGGCCGCCTCCGTGCAGCGGCTGAAACGCGTCGGCGGTGATCGGGAAGTCGAGCGACGCCGTCGACCCTGTCAGGTAAGTATCTCCGTCGGGCGTGACGGCCACGTCAGGTCCGAGGCTCTGGGTCGAATCCGTGTCCGGACCTGAGCCACCGAGATACGTCGAGTGCACGAAGCGAGTCCCTTCCGCATCGAGCACCGACACGAACAGGTCCGAGTACCCTCCGGCGGGCTCCGGCTGATGCGCGTTCCACACCGGAAAGTTGTAAGACCACGTCAGACCCGCGAGGTGTGCCTGGCCGGCCGGATCGACTGCGAGCCTTGCGCCGGATTCGAAGCCCTCACCGCCGAGATATGTGGAGTACGCCAGATATCGGTCCGCGACGAACCGCGCGGCGAACGCATCCTGTACGCCCCCATAGACGGGTTGCACGGCGTTGCCCACCGGCAGGTCGGCTGACATCGTTCTCCCGGCGATGTACGTCGCGCCGAAAGCGTCGACGGCGATATCCGTGGCCTCGTCGTGATGGGCCCCGCCAAAATACGACGAGTACTCCAGCATCGATCCGTCAGGGGAGAGCGCTGCCACGAACCCGTCGCGGTTCAGCGCGACGCCGATGTACGCGATCGTCGAGGTGTGCGGATGAACGGCGATCGCCGACGCGATCACATCGTCAGAATGCGTCGGGCGCCAGTTCTCTCCAGCGTCATTGGTGACCACCAGCCCGCCCCAGTAGCTCGACGCGAAAAGCGTCGACGCATCCGACGGTGCGATCGCCAGCGTCGCAATCGGGACGCCGGCGAGAGCGGGAACCGCCTCCCAGAATGTGCCGCCTGTCGTCGTCTTGAAGAACCCGTCATGGTTCGCCGCGTACGCGATCGAAGGATTCGCCGGGTCCGCAGCCAGCGAGAGAACAGGCGAGGGCAGACCGGCATTTGTCTCGGTCCAATTCTCGTCTCCGCCGCTTGCAATCACCCGGCTTTCGGTCGCCGCATAGATGGTCGATCCGCTCACGGAAAGAGCGACTACGCCCTCGTGCACTCCGGCCTGGAGCCAGGTGTCGCCCCCGTCGGTGCTCTTGAACAGGCCATACCAGTAACCGTCAGTGCCAAGGCCGGCGTACACGGTCGAGGGAACGCCAGGTGCAACAGCCAGCGCGTTCACCCATCCCGAGAGCTCCACGGGACTCCAACTCGTTCCTCCGTCGCGGCTTCGATAAAGGCCATAGTGCGTGCCCGCATAGAGCGAATCGTCGGCTATCGCGAGCGCGGTGATCGCCACTGGTGGAAGTTCGGCGCCCGTTTGAGTCCACGAGGTCCCGCCGTCCGTGCTCTTGAACACGCCTTCGGACAGAGTCCCGGCGTACACCGTCTCGGGATTCACCTTATCGATCGCGAACGCTGTAACACCGCGCGTGCGGGGCGCATCGCTCCCGCCAGTCCACGTCTCTCCCCCATCGATCGTTCGGTGGACAGGCCTCCCGCCAAGGGACGCCTGGAACGGGTTGACCGTCGGGAAGTCCGCAGAGATCGTCGAGCCGGCTACGTGCGCCCGGCCGAAAGCGTCGACCGCGATGCCTGCACCGTAGTCCTCCCCAGCTCCTCCGACGAGGCTGGAGTAAACCGGCCAGCCAAACGGGTCGAGCTTGACGATGAAAGTGTCCGACTCTCCGCGGTTGTTCGTCCGGAAAACACTGGTCGTCGGGAAATCCGGCGAGAACGTCGAGCCGACGATGTACGCCGCGCCGGCCTGATCGACGTCTACTGCTGCCGCCCAATCGTGGTGGTATCCGCCGAGGTAGGTGGCATAGATGACGGAGGCGCCGGACCGGTCGATCTTCGCGATGAAAGCGTCCCCAAGTCCCGACATGTTGGGCTGGACCGCGTTCATCGTCGGAAATTCGGCCGAATACGTCTGCCCAACCACGATCATGTTGCCGAGGGCGTCTACCGCGACTCCATGGACGCGCTCTTCGCTGGCCCCGCCCAGGTACGACGAATAGCTCAGGACCGGATCGATGACGAGCGGAAGGCGTGTGTCGTAGGCGCCGACGCGGAAACCCACGCGGCCGTCGGCTCGGACGGCATAGCCGCCTTCGACAGCGCGACGAACGGCGCCGGTTACCTGATAAAGCATCGGCGCACGCTGAACCAGCGAGCCAGCTTCGGTGGCCGCGACGAGGTTGCCGTCGTTGTCGATCGTCACGCTCCGCGCGCCGTCGATCGCGAACGCAATCGACGACGGCATTGCTCCGGGCGCGACGACGAAATCGTATTCGAGCTGCTGCTGATTACCGTAGTAGACGAGATCCACGCCCGGATATACGTCTCGATACTCGACCCGCGCGTAAGACGCGGTTCCCGTCCTCCACGTCCGCGGATCGTTCCCAATCAGGTGGTTGGATCGGCCGGGCAGCTCAATGACGCCGATGCCGTACGTGTCGGGCCGGGCGTCCACGAGCCGCACGGCGATCGTGCTCGGCTGGTGTGCGCCCGGGGCCTTCAACACCACAGTGGCATCGCCGCGAGAGAGATGGATTGCGTATCCGGCTCCGCGTGCCACGAACTCGGGCGCGAAGCGTCCGCCGTGGAGGTTTCCCTCGAACCGCAGGGGCATCCGGAGATACGCGTGGCGGATCTGGTCCGCTTGCCGCGCGCCGACGCCGGTTGGCTGTCGCCCCGATGCAGCTGGCGTCAAAGCGGCCACCGGCGCAAAGAGCACCTGCGCGAGAAAGAGCGTGCTTACGGCAGATCGATTCAGGAGTCGGGACACAGCGGGGCCTCCAGCGTGGTGAGAGCCGGAGACAATAAGCGCGCCATCCGGATTTCCGCGTTTCAGCGAGCACGCGCGTGAGAATGGCGGCAGGTGCGAGCGCTCGAATCGGTCCGCTGATTACAGAACCGTGGGATGTCCGGGTTTCGATTTCGGTGTAGTACGTCGTGTCCGGCTTCAGCCAGACTTCGCGAGGTCCGCCTGAAGGCGGACGCAACACATAAATAAGAACTCCTCTATTTGTGATGCCGGATGACGAGCGGCCGCCCGAAGACGTGCTCGAAGCGGTTGTCGAGATCTTTGACGAGCCAGGACGGCATGGACGGCACCGAGACCGTCACGTTGCGGCCAATCTCGCAGTCGAGAGCGATCGGTCTGCCGCGGGCACACCTGGCCTCGATTTCATCGGCCAGCGCCACGATGATCGCGGCGCGATCGAGCAGCCTGGAGTCGAGG
>WUUC01122143.1_pt1 | contig 11039 bp, 7 predicted proteins | sample 6278441 | NCBI WGS metagenome assembly WUUC01 (sample SAMN13675441, study PRJNA597444) | soil metagenome | isolation source: soil | place: USA: Washington | collected 2017-10 | reverse complement strand
TGCGGGCCTCGGTCGGTGAGGGACCCGAAGTGCGGGCGGTCACGCTGAAGCTGCGCGGAGCAGCATCCTCGACCAGCAGGTCGAGATAGCAGATCCGCTTCTGGGCGCGCTTGGTCGTCTCGGCCGCCGAGTCGCCTTCCTCGTTCGGCCACACCGTCGCGGGATAACCCGCAACCACCAGTTCTCCGAACAAGTCGTGAGCTGCCCACGAACACAAGACCCTGCCCTCAGCGGTGATTTCGTAGACCGCTGTCGGGAAGACCACGAACCAATGCTGCACTGCCCGCACCGGTCCCATGCTGCGCACGGACTCGCCGGTTGTCCTGAGGCTTCCGGCCCAGGACAGGTCGCCGAGGCGGGGGTGCGCGTACCCTTGTGGGGAATTGCAGCGGCCGACGCAGCCGATCGCGGCGACTTGGACGTGTGCTCGTGAGAGCAGGAGCCACGAACGCCAAGCCAAACCTCCAAGGTTGAGCCAAAAAACTCGGCAAAACAGGGCACCTGCCCCCTGACAGGGCAAGGGCGGGTCGGTATGTTTTGCGCTATTCGCGCAACGCTAAGTGCCGAGGAGTCAACTGATCGTGCCCACTGACGGCGGAGGGCTACCGCACGCCGAAGCCCCAGCTCGCGAAGGGTCCGCAGTTGATCAGGCGGTCTTCTGGCTCGACCCCGATGGCCGGATCGCGAGTTGGAGCGCCGGTGCGGCACGGCTGAAGGGCTATCCCGCCGAGGAGATCATTGGTCGGCATTTCTCGGTGTTCTATCTGCCCGAGGTGGCCGACTCCGGCTACCCGGACTGGGAGTTGCGGCACGCGACCGAGGTCGGCGTCCACACCGACGAGGGTTGGCGGGTACGTCAGGACGGCTCCCTTTTCTGGGCCTCGGTGGTCATCACACCTCAGTACACGCCCGAGGGGGCCGTGTCCGGGTTCATCAAGGTGACCCGGGACGAGACACAACCGCAGGCGCGGTTGCGGCGCTCGGACCAGCGATTCAGTGACTTGTTCGCGGTAAGCCCGGTCGGCATCGGGGTGTTCGACGAGGCGGGCTGGCTTCTGGACGCCAACCGCGCGCTGGCCGAGCTACTGGGCAAGGAGCTGTCGGAGCTGTACGGCCAGCACTCCACCGACCTGCTGTCACCGCACGACCAGGGCGAGGGATTCCTGCCACGTCCGGCAGCGCCCGGCCGCAACGTGGTGCGGCAGCGGGTGCTGACCGGACCCGAGGGCGACGATCTGCTCTGCGATCTGCATCTCACCGAGTCAACGGAAAACGATGGACGGACGTTTTGGCTGGTGGCGTTTCACGACGTCACCGAGCGGCATCGCCACGTCGAACAGCTGCGTTATCAGGCCACACATGATGACGTGACCGGGCTGCCCAATCGCCGGGCGGTGCTGGAGCTGTTGGAGCAACTCTTGGACGGTACCGAGGCGAAACGCCTGGCCGTGCTGTTCTGCGATATCGACCAGTTCAAGCGGATCAACGACGCACTCGGTCATGAGGCCGGGGACGAAGTACTGGTCGCGGTAGCCCAACGCCTGAAGGGCAACCTACCGGAGGACTGCATACCGGCACGGCAGGCCGGCGACGAGTTCCTCATCGTCTGTCCGAACGTCGACGCCGTCGGCGGGTTGCAGGCGTTCGCCGAGACGGTCTCAGGCTTGCTGCGCACGACCCTGTTCATCCAGGGCCAGGAACTGCAGATCTCGGCGTCGGTCGGAGCGGTCGTCCTCGGCGAGAGTCCCACGACTGGTGCTGACCTGGTGCGGTTTGCCGACGCGGCAATGTTCGAAGCGAAGAACCGCGGCCCCGGACGCTTTCAGACAGCCGACGATGATCTCATCGCTGCCACCGACCGCAAGGTCGAGCTCGAAAACCAGCTGCGCGAGGCGCTGGCCAGTGACGGCCTGGCGCTGCATTACCAACCGGTGGTCAACGCCGATGGCACCATCATCACCGCCGAGGCCCTCGTGCGCTGGCCACATCCCGTCCACGGCCTACTGGGGCCAGACGTCTTCCTGCCGGTGGCCGCCCACACCGGCTTGCTGAAGCAACTCGACCGCTGGGTGCTGCGCACCGCGCTGCGCGAGGCCGCCACGTGGCCGGCCCCTGGTGGCCAGGACGTCACCATCGCGGTCAACTTGGCCGCGCTCACCCCTGGCGAAGCAGACTTCGCCGACATGCTCGCCGACATCATCGCCGAGTCCGGGATCGACCATCGCCGCGTGATCCTGGAACTGGTGGAGACCGCCTTGATCGACCTGCCCGCGCGGCCGGCGAAAGCCATGCGCGAACTGGCCGAGCAGGGAGTGCGCTTCGCCGTGGACGACTTCGGAACCGGATACTCCTCCCTTGCCCGACTCACCGAGCTCCCCGTGGAGATCATCAAAATCGACCGGCAGTTCGTCTCCGGTATCAACACCCAATTCAGCCACCTCGCGGTCGCCCGCGCGATCACCGACCTCTCCCGCGCTCTGGGACGCAGCGTCATCGCCGAAGGAGTGGAGACCGACGCCCAGTTCCACACACTCTCCCGCCTCGGCGTGGACGGCTACCAAGGCTGGCTGTTCTCCCGAGCTGTCCCACCCCACGATCTTCACGCTCTCCTCGACCACACGACGATCACGCCAACGCCACCGGTCGGACGGTGACAGCGTTAGCGGAGTTGCCCAATCCCTCGGCTCACGCGCGTCGCTCTCTGGAACGCCGAAACTGCGCACCTTCCAGCGGTGCTCACCCCAGCAACAAGAACCCATTCGCATGAGCTCTTACTCCGGCAAGGCATCGGTCATCAACACAGTGACGGTGGTGTGAGCCCGCCCGCCGGACAGCGACCAAAAATTGACCGGCAGCAAGGAAAGGCGGAGTCGAGTGGTACGGGATCGGCGCCACAGTCGGCGAAACGACTCGGCATGGGCAGCGCGGGGCGTAGGGTGCGAGGCATGGCACAGATCGACTTCCCGTCCCGTGTCGGTGTGTGGTGGACCAGCGACACCTGGCCCATCCGTGACGTTCAAGCCGCGGCGCGAGAACTGCAGGATCTCGGCTACGGCTCGCTGTTCTACGGCGAGGCCGCCGGAAAGGAATCACTGACCCAGGCGGCGGCCCTGCTCGGTGCCACCGACCGCCTGGTCGTCGGCACCGGCATCGCCAACATCCACGCCCGCGACGCCCTGGCCGCCGAGTCCGGCGGGCGAACCCTCACCGCGCTGTACCCCGGCCGTTTCGTCCTCGGGCTCGGAGTCAGCCACGGACCGCTGGTCGAAGCCCGCGCGGGCAGCTACAACAAGCCCCTGGCCACCATGCGCGACTACCTCCAGCGAATGTCCGAGGTCCCCGAGCAGGTCGAGCCCGGCGCGGGCCGCCCCACCCGACTGCTCGCCGCCCTCGGACCGAAGATGATCGAGCTCTCCGGCTCGGCGGCCGACGGAGCCCACCCCTACCTCGTCACCCCCGAACAGACCCGGGTCACCCGTCAGACACTCGGGCCGGACAAGTGGGTCGTCAGCGAGCAGGGCGTCGCGCTCACCACCGACCACGAGACGGCGATGCGCCGCGCCCACGCCCACCTCGAGGTGTATTCCGGGCTGCCGAACTACCGGAACTCGTGGCTGCGACAGGGATTCGACGAGTCCGACCTCGTGCGCGGTGGATCCGACCGCCTGGCCAAGGCACTCGTCGCCAACGGTGACGCGCAGACGGTGGCCGCCGGGGTCCGCGCCCACCTCGACGCCGGCGCCGACCACGTGGTGGTCCAGGTGCTCGGCGACCAGCGCTCGGACGACCCGCTGCCCGCCCTGCGCGAGCTCGCGCCCGCCCTCGGGCTGATCTAGACCGCAACACGCCCCGGTGCCCTTGCGGTTCAGCGGGTCCGCACGCCCGCCACCGCAAGGGTTTGACCGGACTCCACTGTGGACACCCTGCCGGACCCTGGTCCGCCAAAGGGCACGTCCCTGTTCACCTCGATGCGGTCCACTCGGCAAGTACCGCGGCGATGTCGGTGGTGTCAGTGGACGTGGGCGACGTAGCCATCTGGGCGGATGAGCGTGAGTTGACGATGGGCCTCAGAAGCCTGACCAGTGCGAAATCTTGTCCCCGGCAGGAGAGGTGCGGTGTCGGCCTCAGCCCGCTACCGGAATCCGTTCCTCGGCAGTGTCACCACCGCGCGCTATCAGCCCTTTGGGGCGTCGTCGCCCGCGAGGTCGTGATCGTCCAGTGCGCGGGCGGACGTGATCACTGCGGCTGCGTGCGCTCCACGATGCCACGGAGGATGGCCGCCTGCCCCGCGTGCTGCATGTCGTCCGCGATGACGCTGACCAGTCGCACTCCCAGTGTTACGCCCAGGGTGGGATCCACGATCTCGGTGAGGTCGGCATCAGTCAATGTCTGCACGTACCGGATGGTGTTTTCATGGACCGCGTCGTGATATCCGGTCAGCAGGTCGCTGGAAGCCTCGACCGCCGCCACGTCCTCGGAGCTGTGGCCGTAGCCCGTCTCCATGGGGTCGAAGGGCAACCGAAACCGCGCGCCCCAGCCCTGTGCTGTCCAGATCTGCTCAGTCCCCGCGGCCGCAGCGACGTGGTCGTCTTGGATGCGGGTCAGGTGCCACAGCAACCAGGCGATCGAGTTCGCATCCGGGTCGACCCGGAACACGAGATGCTCCGTGGCAAGGTCTTCGCACGCGTCGTGGACGGCCTCGCGAACACGGCCGAACGCATCGATGAGCACATCAGCACTGGTCGTCATCACTCGCTCCCGGAATATGCCGCCAAACGCCCACCACGGAACGCTGAGCAACCGTACAGGCCGCAGCGCTTTGTCGGCAGCTGGAGAACACTCGCGAGCCTGCGAACAGGCCACATAGGACAACCAAATTCTGCGCTCGGCGCCGGAGACGAAGTGACCCGTCGTCTTGCGCACCGCCTCCTTCACGTGCTGCCCCGACAGAGTTGACTTGGAAACACCCGCTGTCCATAGTGGCCAGCGCTTGCGTACACAGATCCAGAAGAGCGCTCAGGGGTCGGCGTTGCGGAGACGGATCGAGATCGTGCACCCGAGCACTGGGGCGAGTGCCGTCAGCCGGGGCCCCGAGGGAACCCCCGGCTGGATAAAGCTGACCGCAGCGAGCCGAATTCGCTTGTTGTCGCAGAATGGTCATGGATCGGCAGGGATCGCACTGCCGGGTCACGGATGACTTGACTCCGCCGAACTTCAAGTCTGATCGAGGCGACTACCCGCTGGGTGAGCGTGGGGGCAGAACTCCGCTGCCCCCACGCTCACCCAGTGCTCAGTGCCCGCCGCCGGCCGACTGCCAGGTCGCACTGGCGTTGGTCTGGCTGCTCCAAGCCAGGGCGGACTGGTCACCTTCACCGCTCACGCTGACCTGGGAGATCGATTGGGAGTTGGCGTTGTGCTGATAGGTCGTGTTGCTCTGGCTCACCGAGGGCTTCGGCTTCGGCGGACCAGCGTGACCATCACCAGTCGCCATGGCCATCGGCCCGGCCAACAGCATCGGCAGTCCCAGTGCGGTCGCTGCGATCACGCGTGTAGCAGTGCGCATCAAAACCATTCCTCCAGTTACCAACAGATCACAGAAGAACTGATCGCGAAAGTGCGACTGATCCCCATGATTCCTGAAGCCCCCAATCTGGGAACCGGTACCACGGTAACCGCACATGGCAACGAAACGACAAGTCGGATCGCCATGACTCATCACATGATGGATAAGTCGCCCCCCTCTCCGGGGCACTCGATCGTGAGAATATCAGATCAAAAAAAGAAAACGATCGCCAAAAATGTACATCTTGGCACGAAGTCGGACCAGTAACAGTTCACTCGCGTCAGCGACGCCAGGCATCTGCGTCCGGGCAACGGTCACCGAGCGCACTACGGCATGGGCTCCGGAACCAGCTTGACCGGACGCACCACCCGAACTAAGGGAGCCCCTGGACGCGGAAGGCTCGCGCCCGCCACGGCCGCGTTGGCCGCCGCCGGAAACACGGCCCGCTCGGAAGTCCTGAGTACGGATTCGGTTCGCCAGCGCGCGATGTGGAGGCTGGCGGGTCACCTCCGACGTACACGTCCCGTCCTGATCTGTGGATCACCCCGATGACCAGAGATACAGTGCGAGTCCAAAGCCTCCCAGCGCAATCCCAATACGCAACGGCTTCTCGGGCAGTCTCCTGACAATTCCCGGACCGAGCCAACTTCCGAGCACGCAACCTGCTGCGAGTGCCCCAGCAGCGAGCCAGTCGACCGGCGCGAGGAAGGCATAGGCGATCGCCGCCGTCAGGTTCGCGGCACCGGTCACCACGTTCTTGACCGCGTTGGTCACCGGCAGCGGTTCTGCCACCGAGATCGACAAAGCGGCGAGCATCAACACCCCTGCCGCAGCGCCGAAATAGCCGCCGTAGACGGCAACCAGGACAACAGATCCCGCGAGGGGCAACGAGAGGCGAGACTGCCCCGACGCCGATGTCGCCCCAAGGCTGCGGAGCTGGTCGCGTGCGAGCAGCACCAAGGAAGCGAAGGCGATCAACCACGGGACGACGAGCTCGAAGGTCGCTGACCCCGTCGTCAACAGGAGCGTCGCACCCAACGCCCCGCCTGCCACGGCAAGTGCGAGCAGCTTGCCGATGCGGGCTCCTTGGCCGTGCAGTTCCTTCCGCGACCCAGCAGCAGATCCGACCGTGGTCGCGAACATGGCCACGGTGTTGGTGACGTTGGCCGCGACAGGTGGCAGCCCGGCGGCGAGAAGTGCCGGATAGCTGAACAGCGATGCCAGGCCCGCGATCGAACCGGCGAGGCCGGACGCGACACCCGCCAACACGAGCATGGCGATCGAGGCGAACTCCATGTCACATCCGGCAATGTGAGTCCGCGGCCCTCGCGAGATCGTCAGGCCGCAGAACATGACTGTGGTCAACACAGGATATCGCCCCACGCTCTTGTGCCCGTGCCCGGTGGAGCGCGGCGCTGGCCGTGTGCCAGCGCCTGAATGCCTCATTTGGCGGTCGCGACGCCTTGTCAAGGAGCAGTTGACGCCGGTTTGGCTACAACGTCCGAGTAATCCCAACGATTCTCGGTGTCGGACTCGGTGCGTTGCCGACGTCAGGCAGTGGGGCGGCTGGTCGCCTTCCTACGCCCCAGAGTGCGCCTCTTCAAGACCCGAGCCCATCACCCCGCACGTGCGTAATAGATCCCACATGATGAGGTTTGCCGCAGCCGCGCCATTTACCCCGATGCGGCTGACGCGAGTGCTGTCGCGCATCGACCCATGGGGAAGGCTCCACTCACGGCGAGCTGGTCATCGCAGGGTGCACCTACCGCGACGAGCCTTCACAGGTCCTCGGCCCGGCAGGCGTACCGGCTGCGCGCAGGCCTCCCAGCAGTGTGCCGCTTCGGGACCGGCGAGACGAGAGCCCGGTGCAATTCGGACAACTCGTGGGTGGCACAAAACCAATGTCACTAGTGGACAGAGAAGCGGAGCCCTCCACACGCCGCCTGCGGCCACCGAAATCCGTGGCCCTAACCGAATATCCACTCTTGATCGCCCTCGCAGCACGCGCCGACGGACACCACCGCCCGACCGGACACCGCCCTGCAGCAGCTCACAGATGCCGTCCATTTCGTTCCAGGCAAAGGCTTCCTCTCGCCGAGGTGGACCGGCTTGTGTCGACACGTCCCGGAGCGAGCTTGCGGGTGGCCGGCTTCCGCGCATCGCTGACGCACCGGAACCCGATGACCAGGCTGAACGAATCGGCGGGCAAGAACTTGATCACACCCGCCCCGAGGACGGCACGTCAACGGTACGGTTTCCCCGTGCAGGTGCGTGATCTCCTCAGCGGCGGCCGGCCACGACGTGATCCTCAGTAAGCCATCGCAGAGCGACTGGACGGACCCACATCGAGAACACCATCGAGCACGGTGCGCCGGAAGGACCACGAGGAAAACGGGTCCCGCGCCAGCGCGTCCTGACCTCGGGTTACCGGACCCGACCCGCCATGCTCGGCCGGTCCCGACCGACGTCACGAAGGAGTCGACCGCCTGATGTGCGCCTACTACGTTTCATCCGACATCGGAGGAACCTTCACCGACACCGTCGTGATCGACGATCAAGGAACCGTCAGGCGGTACAAGTCCTCGACCGTGCCGGACAACCCGGCCGAAGGCGTGCTCAACACACTGGTCGACGCGGCCGCCGAACGCGACGTGGAACTCAGCGATCTGCTGCGCGACATCGAAGTCTTCGCCCACGGCACCACGATCGCCACCAACGCCATGCTCGAAGGGCAGCACAAGCGGGTCGGGCTGATCCAGACACGCGGATTCGGCGACACGCTGTCGATCATGCGTGGCTTCAAATCCATCGGGTTGGACGGGGAAAGCGTCAAGCGGTTCCGCACGCTGATCAAGCAGCCCGCGGTGGTGGCACCAACGCACATCGCCGAGGTCACCGAACGCGTCGACTACGCCGGCCGTGTGGTGTGTCCACTCGACGAGGACGACGTACGCCGGGCGATCACCGATCTGCGCGCGGGCGAGGCCGAGGTGTTCGCGGTCTCGCTGCTGTGGTCGTTCAAGAACGACAGCCACGAACGGCGGGTGGCCGAGATCATCGCCGAGGAGGTCCCCGGGGCGAGCGTGACGCTCTCCAGCGAGTTCCTGCCGCGGATCGGCGAGCACGAGCGGACGCTGACCACGGCGGTGAACGCCAGCCTACGGCCGATTGTGCAGCGCTCGCTGGACAGTTTCGAACAGACCCTCACCCACGCCGGTCTCAAGAGCCGTCCGCTGCTCATGCAATCCAACGGCGGGCTGGCCACCTTCGACGAGGTGGAGAGGCGCGCGGCCGCGACGGTCATGTCCGGGCCGGTCGGCGGCGTGGTCGCCTCGCAGTTCCTGGGCGCGCGCAACGACTACCGCAACATCGTCACCACCGACATGGGTGGTACCAGCTTCGATGTCGGCCTGGTACTCGACGGTCGCCCTGTCATGTCCAACACCACGCTCATCGGGCGCGACGAGCTGGCGCTGCCATCGGTCGCCGTACGCGCCATCGGCGCGGGCGCCGGATCGATCGCGTCGGTGCGCAACGGGATGCTGCGGGTCGGCCCGGAAAGCGCTGGGGCCCGGCCCGGACCGGCGTGCTACGGGCGGGGAGGCGAACGCCCGACCGTGGCCGACGCGGACCTCGTGCTCGGCTACCTCAACCCCGAGAACTTCCTGGGAGGGCGTCTCACCCTCGACGTCGACCGGGCTCGTCGGGCCATCGAGGAGCACGTGGCCCGCCCGACCGGGATGACGGTCGAGCAAGCAGCCGAGGGCATCAAGACCATCGTCGACGCACGGATGGCCGACCTCGTGCGGCAGGTCACCGTCGAGCAGGGCTACGACCCGAGCGACTTCTCCGTGTTCGCCTACGGCGGCGCCGGGCCGCTGCACGCGTTCTCCTACGGCGCCGAACTGGGCTGCCCGCGGATCGTCGTGCCGATCACCGCTTCGGTCCAGTCTGCCTTCGGCATCGGGTGCTCGGACTTGACCATGGTCGAGGAGCTCTCCAAGCCGATGCAGACCCCACCGGGCACGGAGGACTACAGCGCCGCGCTGCCGCCCGAGGAGCTCAACACCACGTTCGCCGCGCTCCAGGAACGCGCGTTGGCCGGCCTTGTCGAGGCTGGAGCGGATCGGGCCTCCATCACCACGGCGAAATCGGTCGAGATCCGGTTCCGCGCCCAGATCCACGTCCTGACCGTTCCCGTCGAGGTCGACGCGCTGACCTCAGCCGACACCAACGGTCTCGTCGACCGATTCCTCGAACAGTACGAAGGCCGCTTCGGCAAGGGCTCGGCCTTCGCCGAGGGCGGGGTGGAGATCACGACGTTCCGAGTCGTTGCCACCAGTCCGGTGCCTCGCGCGACGTTCGACACCGGGAACGCGACACCAGATGACACCTCGCCGGTCGCGAACACGCGCCTCGTCTTCATCGGCGGGGAATGGCGCGAGGCGACCGTCCTGCGCGCTGAACAGCTCTACGACGGACTCACCGTCGACGGACTCGCCATCGTCGAGCTCCCCGACACCACGGTCGTCATCGGGCCCGACCAGAGCGCCGTCATCGACACCTTCGGAAACATCATCATCGAGACGCGTCCATGAACCGCGGCGAGACGAGCGAGGAGTCGACCATGACCTCCACCCAGACCACCGCCGCGAGCGGGACCATCGACCCGGTCACCTACGAGGTGATCCGGCACAAGCTGTGGTCGATCAACACCGAGGGCTCCACCACGGTCGAGCACGTTTCCGGGTCACCGGTCGTGCACGCCACTGACTACAACTTCGGCATCTACACCGCCTCCGGCGAGATGGCGATCATCGGGCTCTACCTGCTGACGCCGATCTACACCGGCGCGATGGCGATCGAGGAGTTCCTCCGCCGCTACGACGACATCGAACCGGGTGATGTTTTCATCATCAACGACCCGTACCTGGCCGCGATGCACCAGAACGACGTGCAGTTCTGCAGCCCGGTGTTCCGGGACGGCGACATCGTCGCCTGGTTGGGGTGCATGGCCCACCAGGTCGACCTCGGCGGCATGGATCCAGGCAGCTGGTGCACCACCGCCACGGATGTCTACCAGGAAGGCCTGCGCATCCCACCCGGACGCATCGTCCGCCGCGGCGAGCTCAACCAGGAGCTGTGGGACACGATCATCACCAACTCCCGGGTGTCCAACACGGTCGCGAACGACTTCCGCGCGTTCCTCGCGGGTCTGCGCGTGGCCGAACAACGCTTCCACGAGCTCTGCGACCGCTACGGCGCCGATCTGGTCCGCTCCACAATGGAGCGAACCATCGACAACAGCGAGGCCGATCTGCGTGCCATGCTGCACGAACTGCCCGATGGGGTCTACGAACACACCAGCTATCTCGACCGGCCGGACGGCTCCGGCACCGAGGGCGACGCCGGCATCGAGTTGCTCGAAGTGCCCTGCAGGCTCGAGAAGACCGGTGACCGGCTGGTGTTCGACTTC
>WUUC01230383.1_pt1 | contig 11041 bp, 10 predicted proteins | sample 6278441 | NCBI WGS metagenome assembly WUUC01 (sample SAMN13675441, study PRJNA597444) | soil metagenome | isolation source: soil | place: USA: Washington | collected 2017-10 | reverse complement strand
GTGACGCTCCAACCGGGGGCCTGTTTGCAGCGGTGATGGGTGCGGCAACCGGGGGCCAGGTTGTCCGCCTTGGTCGGCCCGTCCGGGTGCGCCACCAGGTGGTCGAGGTCGCAGCGGTGCGCCCACTGCTTTGCTGAACTACTATACTTTTCATGAGGGCAGTGATCTATCTCCGCCAGAGCAAGGACCAGCAAGGGACCGGGGCGGCGGTCGAGCGGCAGCGCGAGGACTGCGAGCGGCTCGCCCGGGATCGGGGCTGGACGGTGACCCGGGTGCTCGTCGACAACGACCTGTCCGCCTCCAACGGCAAGCACCGCCCCGGATACGCCGAGCTGTTGCGGCTGCTGGACGCCAGGGCGGTCGACGTCGTGATCGCCTGGCACGTCGACAGGCTGACGCGCAGGATGAGCGAGTTGGCGGACCTGGTGGAGCGATGCCAGGCCACCGAGGTCCGGGTCGCCACCGTGACCGGGGATCTGGACCTCTCCACCGACGCCGGCCGGCTGGTCGGATACATCTTGGGCGCCTGCGCCAGAGGCGAGGTGGAGAGAAAAAGCGAGCGGCAGAAGCGGGCCGCGCTGCAGGCCGCGCAGGCCGGTCGGCCGCCGGCCCGGCGCGGCTTCGGGTTCACCCTCGACGGCGGCCACCACCCGGTCGAGGCCGAGGTGGTGCGCGAGCTCTACGGTCTGGTGCTGGCCGGCATGACCCTGGTGGCGGCCACCAAGTGGCTCAACGAGCGCGGGCACCGGACCACCAGCGGCAAGGTGTGGGGACGCTCGTCGGTGCACGCGATGCTGCTCAACCCGAGGAACGCGGGACTGCGGACCCACCGGCGGGAGATCGTGGGCCCGGGGAACTGGGAGCCGATCGTGGCCGAGGAGGTGTTCCGCGCGGCGATGGAGAAGATCTGTGACCCGGCCCGCAAGCGCACCCGGCCGGCGCGGCGCTGGCTCGGCGGCGGGCTGTACTTCTGCTGGTGCGGGGTGCACGTGCGCTCGTCGTGGAACCGGCACGGCCAGCGGGTCTACGAGTGCAGCCACCACAACCACATGTCTCGCAACGCGGAGCCGATCGACGCCGGAGTGCTCGCCGAGATGCAGGCGCTGCTGACCCGCCCGGACGTGCTGGCGGAGCTGGCCGCCGACCACGGCGGGCCGGACGCCGCCGCGCTCCGCGACGAGGCCACGGCGCTGCGGCTCCGGCTGGACCAGATCGCGGCGGACTACGCCGATGGTGTGCTGACCGGCCGGCAGCTGCAGGTGGCAACGACGCGAGTGGAGGACCGACTTGCCGAGGTCGAGGCCCGGCTCGCCGACGCTGGACGTGGCTCCGCGCTGGCGCCGCTGCTGGCCGCGGCCGATCCGGTGGCGGCCTGGGACACCGCCGACCTGTCCGTGCAGCGGGCGATGCTGGACGCCGCCTTCAAGGTGACGATCCTCCCGGGCCGGGCGGGGCGAGTCGCCTTCGACCCTGAGACGGTGCGCATCGAGCGACGGGACGCCGGCGGGTGACGGTGAGGCGGATGTACCTCAAGGCCCGTTGCCGATCCTGCGGACGTCTTGTAGCCGAGCTCGAGGCGGAGGGCGGGACGATCCCCGAACAGGTCGCCCGGAGTGCCAGCTGGACCGACCCCGAGGCGATGTTTCGGTCTGCGCCGGGCGGCGAGTCGATCCCGCCGACCTCCTGCCCGCATCACGCGGAGGCGCAGTTACCCCCGCCTGACCATCCCGCGCTGCGACCGCATCTGCGGCGCAGCCTCGCCCGCGGTGAGGCCGTGACCATCCGTGTGCCATTGCGGGGAGCGACCAGGTAGTCGCTCTACGCTGTCGGGCGACAGCAGCACGTACAAGCCTCTCCGGTCGTGGCGCACGCGGCGCCGAACGCGAGTGCAGGGCGGCTCGCAGTTCCCAGGGAGAGGTCTGCCTTGCCAGCCCGGCATCCGTTACGCCGTCATCTCACCGCCCAGCTCGCCGCCCTCAAGCGGCACCACCCGGACGCCCTCGATGCCATCGCGGCTACGGAGCAGGCGCTCGCCTGCGCCCGCGCCGAGGACGAGCTCCGCCGCGCGGTCGCCGTGTCCGCGTCGACCCTCGACCTCGAGGTGCGAGCCCGGATTGCCGCCGCCCTCCTCGCCGAAGGAGGAGCGAAGCAGTGAGGATGGCCGACCTCGATCCCAGACTGGTCGCTGCCGCGAAACGGCGAGCCGTCAACCAGCCGCCGCTGAGCCGTGAGCAGATCGACCTGTTCCGCCGGCTCCTGTTCGGCCGTGGGCCGTCTCCTCGGACGAGCGCCGACGAGGCCGTGGGGCGCGTCGAGTGAGCCCCTACAGCGACGGAAGCCGCCCGAAGGCGGCTCCCGCAAGCCCGACCCGCTACCCGGCGAAGTCAGTGCCGGCAGCGTACCCCGCGCCGGCGATCCACTGATGGCGACGGCACGCATCCTCGTGGAGTCGGGGGAGGCGCGGATCCACGCGCCCTACGAGCTCCGAGAGATCCCCAAGTCGCTGCCCGGCCGCTCCTGGGACCGGGACCGGAAGTGCTGGCGCATCCCGGCATCTCTCGTCGACGAGGCGGCGAACGCGCTGCGGGTCGCCGGCTGCACGGTCTTCGTCACGAACCCGGACGGCACCGCGTGGAGCTCCGGCCGGCCGGGCGCCGGGATCCGGGACGAACCGGGGTCAGGCTGGGCGGACCTGCTGCTGGAGGTCGTTGGACCCACCCGACACGACAAGGTGTTCCGCGCGCTGACCAAGGTGCTGCACCCGGACGTCGGCGGCGACGCCGGGTTGATGCGGGACCTGCTCGCCGCGCGGGAGAGGGTCTGCGCCGCCGGGAGGTCACGGTGACCACCTTCGGCATGGGTTTGTTCCCCCAGCACCAGGAGCTCCTCGCGGCCAGTGCGGTCTCCCCGGAGGTCGCTCGTTCCCGCGGTTACCGCTCGGTGGACACCAAGTCCCGGCTTCGAGACCTCGGCTTCGGCGAGGCGCAGTGCCGCACTCCCGGCCTGCTGATCCCGGTCTACGACACCGCCGGGCAGCTCGCCCTCCACCAATACCGCCCGGACGACCCGCGGGTCATCGACGGCAAGCCGGTGAAGTACGAGACCCCGATCCGGTACCGGCTGGTGGTGGACGTCCACCCGCTGATCAACGGCGCCCTGCGCACGCCTCGAGCGCCGCTGGTCATCACCGAGGGGTCGCGCAAGGTCGACGCCCTGGTCTCCGCCGGACTGACCGCGATCGGGCTGCTCGGGGTGTCCGGGTGGCGCTCCGGCGGGGCCGCGCTGCCGGACCTCCTGGACATCTTCTGGCCGGGCCGGCGGGTCATCGTCGCCTTCGACTCCGACGTCATGACGAAGGCGTCGGTGCGCCAGGAGTTGTTCGGCCTGACCCGCTACCTCGCCGGCAAGGGCGCGGAAGTGGAATGGCTGACCCTGCCGCAGAATCCGCACTATCCGCAGAAATGCGGGGTCGACGACTGGATCGCGGAGGGCCACACCGGGGCCGAGCTGCTGAACCTGGCCGAGCCGCCGGACCTCGACCCGCCGCCGGTGCCCCTCATCGAGACCGGGCCGCTGCCGGAGTTCCCGGTCAAGGCCATGCCGACCCCGGTCGCCGAGATGGTGACGGCGGTCGCCGAGTTCACGCAGACCGACCGCGGGATGGCCGGGACCACGGCGGTCACCATGCTCGCCGCCGCCGCTGGGGGCCGGGTCGAGATCGAGGTCCGACCGGGCTGGCGGGAGCCGTTGTGCCTCTACACCGTCACCGTCGCGCAGCCGGGCGAGCGGAAGTCCGCGGTGCAGGCGGTGATGATCCGGCCGCTGATCGATGCCGAGGCCGAACTGGTCCGGCGCGGGGAGGCGGCCCGGAGGGAGGCCGAGACCACTCGAGCGGTCGCCGAGAAGGCGGCGGAGCAGGCGCGGAAGGCGGCTGGTCGGGCCGAGGGTGCCCAGCGTGACGAGCGGCTGGCGGAGGCCATCGCCGCCGCGGAGGCGGCCATGTCGCAGCAGGTCCCTGCGGTGCCACGTCTCCTCGCCGACGACGTCACCCCGGAGGCAACGGCGTCGCTCCTGGCGGAACAAGGCGGACGACTGGCGATCGTCTCCGCCGAGGGGGGAGTCTTCGACACCCTCGCGGGCCGGTACTCCAACGGCATCCCGAGCCTCGACGTATTCCTCAAGGGGCACGCCGGGGACCCGCTACGGGTCGACCGGAAGGGTCGGGATCCGGAGCACGTGGCGCGACCGGCGCTGACGTTGGCACTGATGGTCCAGCCCGCGGTCCTAGAGGCCATCGCCCGCCACGACGTCTTCCGGGGGCGCGGACTGCTGGCCCGGTTCCTCTACGCCATCCCGCCCAGCAGGGTCGGCCGGCGCACCGTCGGGGCCCCGTCGGTGCCCGAGGACGTCTCCACGGCCTACCACGAGCTGGTCCGGGGACTGGCGCTCAACCTGGCCGACTGGACCGACCCGGCGATCCTCCGGCTGACCCCGGATGCCGGGCAGGCGGTGCTTGACCTGGAGCGGCGGGTGGAGCCGACCCTCGGCCCGGACGGCGAGCTCCGCCACATGGCGGACTGGGGCAGCAAGTTCGTCGGTGCCACGGTGCGCATTGCCGGACTGTTGCACCTGGCCGAGCACCCGGACGACGGCTTCCGCCGGGCGGTGGGCGTCGGCACGGTGCGCAACGCGATCCGGGTCGGCGACTTCTTCCTCGAGCACGCCGTCGCCGCCTTCGACGCGATGCGCACCGACCCGGCCAAGGCCGACGCCCATGTCCTACTGGATGTACTTCGTCGGCTGAGACACGACATCGTCTCCCGCCGGGACATCTTCACCGCGGCGTCCCGCGCCAGGTTCCCGAAGGCCGACGAACTCGACCCCGGCCTGCGGGTGCTGGAGGACCACGGCTACCTGTCCCGGCTCCCCGAGCCAAAGCGGGACGGACCCGGTCGCCGGGCGTCGGCCGCCTGGGCGGTGCATCCCTCTGTCCTAGCCGCAGAGACCGCGGAAACCGCAGAAAGGCCAGCGGGCAGTAATTCTGCGGATAGTGCGGTTTCTGCGGCACCCCCAGCGAGTGACACATGAGCCGCCCCGACCATGACGGCACGGCTAGCCAACCACCTGATCGACTTTCACGACGGCGGTGGTCGTCCCCGGGTTCTGCGCTGGATGCGCCGAGATGGCAGCGGAGCGTGGGTGCCTCGCCGTGGAGATGCCGTTGACACCGAGGAGGAGACCGAACGTGGGTCCCGAGGCCATGCTCGGCCCGCCTTGCCCGGATCGTCGGCGCCGCGCTGGCCCAACGGGAGGACCGTGTCCGGCTCGCGGCGGCTCTGGAGGCCGGTGCGAGGGTCAGCCTCGGCCGAGCGCCGGACGGCCATCTCATCGTCTTCGTCGACGACGAGGCCGTGGCCGCGGCGCACCCGGCCTGCCTCGGCGAGCGACCGGCCGATCCCACGGCGAACTGAGCGAGGCGGGGAGGGTCATGCCGACCCGGGCACTGAGCCGCTGTCCCGGCTGCCGAAGGCTGCGGCCCCGGCCAGGGCGGTGCGGGGAGTGCCGGTCGGATCGGGACCGGGGGAGAGACTGGCGCCGGCTTCCGGGGTGGTGGTGGCCGCCCATCGTGGCGAGTACGGCGACACCTGTCCGGGGTGGGGCGTGCCGGGCCACCCGGCCTACGACCTGACCGCGGACCACGTGGTGCCCGGGCCGCGCGGGCGGCACCGACGACCATCCCGGCAACCTCGCGGTGCTCTGGTCGTTCCTGCAATGGCCGGAAGGCCGACGGAGCCGCCGGGAGCCACGGAGAGCCACCGGATGGGCAGGCCGGCTAGAGAACGGATGGGAGGGCGGGTCAGATCTTCGTGGCCGTGGACCCCTCCGCCGGCCCGGGTAATGACGCGCACAGCCCGCCAGGTTTCGTGATCTAGGTGGGGGGAGTTTTCCGGATGCGTCGTTGCCTGATATGCGGCCGTCCGCTTCCGCCGGTGCGCGGCCGGGGCCGGCCGCGGCTCTACTGCTCGCCTCACTGCCGCAGGGCACGGGAACACCTACTGCGTCGGCTTCAGCGCCGCGCCCGCCGGGAGCGGTATCTGGCGGAGGTCGCGGTGCTGCTCGGCTCCGACGCCCCACGACGGTGACATCAGCCGGTAATGACTACGCTCCGCGGCGTGGAACGACGACCACTGCGTGCGTGCCGCGGACGGTTTCCCGCAGGACTCGGATGAGTTCATGTTTTCGGAGGCCTGCATGGAAGCAGCTCAGAGTTGGGTGCCTCCGGCTGTCTGACTGGGCGGAGGAAACGGCGATCGCCGAGCGCACAATGTTCCGGATGACCTTGACCCGCACGAGCATGAGCTGGGACCTACGCCGGCACTTGGCCGCTGGAAGACCTCGGAGGTCCACCGTCAGGCCGAAGCGATCGACCAGTCACCTGCTCCACGGCACTGCAACAGCCGTCGAGCGGCCTCCCGGTCGGAGACGGGGAGGCGGTGCGCGCCCCCCAATCCCTGGTAGGCGGGCGTTTTCCACACCTCGGCGTCAGCGTCCCTACGCTGCGGGGCTGAAGCACACCACAAAGCAGGTTGACAGTCGGGTGCGCCCGGCACAAGCTGCGACAGATGCAGCAGCTCGGGGTGCAACCCGACGCCAGCGACGACACGGCGCTGGACTACGTCCGCGGCATCGAAACGAGTCTGCGCTACTGGTACCAGGCGGCCGAGACCAAGGCGCAAGTCGCGCTGACCATCAACGCCGCATTCCTGGCGTTTCTCACCGGGTCCATCCTGGCCAGCCCGGACCAGCTGTCCAAGACGATCGAGGTATTCGGACCGGAGACATGGGTCTTCCTCGTCGGGATGGCCGTGGGACTCTCCCTCTCGATAGCCTGTGCCGTCGTGTGCCTTGCGGCGAGAGGCGTGTGGTCGGCACGCGCCGTAAACGACGACCTCACTCGCTACCAGGTAGATCCGGCGAAGCCGGAAACCTACGCGCCTGAGATCGCGGCGTCCTTCGTACTCTTGGCCCGGCTGGACCCCGATCGCTTCGCAGAGTGGGTGCCAACCGTTGATCGGCCGGCTGTGGTGCGTGCACTCGCTACCGACCTCATCCGATGGTCCAAGAACATTGCCGAAAAGCACAAAGAGGTCAACATCTCGTTTCTCTGGACCGCCGTCACGCTGGGCTTCTTCCTCAGCACCGGTGTGAGCTACGTGATCAGAATCAGTCTCGCCACATAGTCCAGACGGCACGACCGCCACCTCGGGCGCGCCCTGCAGGGTCAGTTCCCGGTCGAACAGCTCCCCCGCGATCAAAAGAGGGTCTGATGCATGACCCAGCAGTACGATTCGTGTCCGATGAGCAGCAAGGGAGGACGGGACGATGAATGCGAATCATGTGCATGTGGTTGCTGGAGCTGCGTCCAAAAGCGGGTCATTGTGGTTCCTTCTTTTTGTGCTCTCGGTAGCGCTGGCCTCGTGTACGGGAGGGGGTTCGGTTTCTCAACGTTCTCGGGCAGGACCTACGGTTGAGCTCAAACGTCCGCAGAACATCGTCGTCGTCATGACGGACGACCAGGACTACAAGAGCCTACCCGTCATGCGAAAGCTTATGGCATATCCCGAGGGCTCGTGGGTCAACTTCACAGGCGCCTACGTCAACGACAGCATTTGTGGTCCCACCAGGGCAACATTTTTGACCGGCCAGTATTCTCACGCGACCGGCGTCATCGGCAACAGCTATGGACATTTGCTCGACGATAAGAACACCTTGCCGGTATGGCTTGACAAGGCGGGGTATCGGACGGGTCTCGTCGGGAAGTACCTGAATCATTTTCGTTGGGACAGAGGCGATGCCTATGTCCCGCCAGGATGGGATTCCTTCTTCGGCAGGCCTGAGCTCATCGGTGATGCTGACAAGCACACGGATCGCGCCGTCGCGTTCATTCGTTCTTCCACACCTCCCTTCTTTCTGCACGTGCCCTACCCGGATCCACATCATCCGGCCGTGCCGGTGGCGCGGTATGCGAATGCCGATGTGTTCGTCCCTCCAGTCTCTCCCAGTGTCAAGGAGCAAGACGTTTCGGATAAGCCCACGTGGATCCGTAAGCTACCGCTTTTGACCCCGCGAGAGCGGGACCAATGGAACAAGGAACGCGTCGCGTCACAGCGCACGCTGCTGGCAATTGATGACGGCGTTCAGCGCATCGTTGATATCCTCAAGGCGACTGGTCAACTCGACAACACCATGATCGTCTTCCTGGCCGATAGCGGGTTCTCCTGGGGAGAACATCGGAAGGTCAAAAAGCACTGCGCGAATGAGGAGTGCAGTCGTTTCCCGCTCCTCATCCGTTATCCGGGTCTGGAAGGCAATCGGGAAGAGTCACGCATCGTCTCCAACGTCGACCTCGTCTCCACCTTCCTTGATGTGGCGCAGGTCACCCCCGGCCTGCGTCAGGACGGCAGAAGCTTGCTGCCGGTCATCACCAATTCGGTGACCGATTGGCACGAGGAAGCGCTGCTGGAAGTCCGAGTTGGTCCAGAACGCATGTTTTACGGGATACGTATACCTTGGTGGATGTATGCGGAGTACGACAACGGCGATCGTGAGCTCTATGACATGGCTGCTGATCCACATCAGCTCACTAATCTCGCTGGCGTCCCTGCTCAGGCGCGTATCCAGGCGCAGCTCTCCCAACGCCTTCACGACCACCTCGCCCGCTCGAATCCGCCGAGGCCCGCATCCGAACTACGGCCGTACACGCCATCGCCAACGAGCAAGCGCGAGTCGGGGCAGCACCCCCCGGCAGGGGTGGTCGCTACACACTAACTTGCATCGCTTTGCAGACTCTACCGCATAGAAGGTGCTAACCGCCCCGGATCCGTGTCGTGCGGTGAGTGTGCTAGGTGACGCCGCAGTGCAGCAGAAAGCCGGAGGGCGGTAGTAGCGGAGTTGCGAAACCGAAGCCACTCTGTTGATCTGCTTGATGAGCAGGATGACCGCGGGAGTGGGACAATTTTGCTCACGCCGCTGGTGAATTGGGCGAGCAGCGGGGGCTTCCCAGGCGGCGATGGTGCCTCGGAGTGCTGCTCCCCATCGTCCCCGCGATGCTTGCCAGCGCGGGTTCGTGAAGGCCGCCGAACTTGCCGGCCCCGTTTTCGTCGCATGGTTCTTTTCCTTGGATTCGACGGCATCAGTCGACGCCGGCCGGGTTCCGGCCGCGCGGCGGGGATGGCGGCGGTCCGAACGGACGCACATCGGAGGAGCACACCGCCCCGTGGTCTGGCAGGACACCGTTGATCAAGTACCGGTCGACCGCCCGGTCGACGCATCGACTGGTCAGCAGCGTCGCGTGGCCCCAGCCGTCCAGGGTGAGCAGCCGACCGCGCGGCATGGTGGCGGAGAGCGCGACCGCGTTGTGGTAGGCCGTGGCGGGGTCGTACCGGATTCCGATGATGAGCACCGGCGCGCTGGTGCGGCGGTTCCACGGCCCGAGGTATCGGTCGCCGTCGCGCGGCCAGTTGGCGCAGGCCTGACCCGGGTAGCCCCAGTACTGGCCGCCGTAGGGTGCCCGCTCCTCCGCCGCTTCGACGATCCGCGGAAAGACCCCCGGGGTGCGGGGGTTGTCGGTGTCGGCGCAGACGATCGCCTGCAGTGGTTCGTCAAGAGTCTCCCCGGGGGCAGGCAAGAGCGCGGCGAACGCCCGCCCGTCGGAGGTGTACAGGTCCTGCAGCGCGCCCGCCAGGCGTTGCCAGTTCCACACCTGGTACAGGCCGTTCACGGCACCAAACACGAGTTCGGCGTACCCGATGCTCACGGTTCGCCCCGGGATGCTCACCGGCAGCGGGTGCGCGCCCAGCCGCTTGGCCAGGGCGGCGAACTTCGCCTCCGGGTCACCGCCGGCGGAGAAGGCGCACGCCGGCCCGGCCTGGGCGCAGTGGTGGAAGAACTGCCGCATCGTCGCGACTGCGCCCACGTCGCTGTCAACGCGCAGGAACGGCACCGAGCCCAGCAGGCCAGGACGCCGGCGCGCGTAGCGGGCGGGATCGAGCACGCTGTCCAAGACGAGCGCGCGCACCCGTTCCGGGAACAGGTTCGCGTACGTCGCGCCCAGGAAGGTGCCGTAGGAGTTAGCCCAGATAGGTCAACCGGGGGTCGCCGACGGCCTGGCGCAGGCAGGTCCAGGTCGCGCGCCACGTTCGCGGTCGACAGGTGCGGCAGCAGCCACCCGCTGCGGGCCCGGCAGCGCGCCGCGTACGCCTTGCTCTGGCGCGCGGCCAGCTCCTCCTGCCCGGGGTTGGGCCACATCGGATACCCGCGTTCGAACCGGATCCTCTCGTCTCGGCTCGCGAAGCACCGGACCCGCGTGCTGCCCCCGACCCCCCGCGGGTCCATACCGACGATGTCGAGCCGCGCTCTCAATTCGGGCGTGTAGACGACCCGGGCGGCACCCTTGACGAAGTCCCTGCCCGAACCGCCGGGGCCGCCGGGCTTGACGAAGAGCGTGCCGATGCGGGGCGCCCGGTCGGTGGCCGGCAGCCGGACCAGTGCCAAGGTGATCTTAGGCGTCCGGTGCGCCGGGTCACCCGCTCGATGGCGGGGGCCAGCATCGGGGCGTCCGGCGGGCGCCGATCTCGACGCGGTGGTCCAGGATCACCCCGTCGGCGTTGTCCACCACCTGGGCCTTGTAGCCGAACTCCACCGGCTTGCCGAGCCGGCCCTTGCGGATCGGCCGGGCGTCCGGGTCGTGCGCCGTGACCAGCCGGGTGGCGCCCTCCGGGGTGTCGCCGGCCAGCCAGGTGCGGGTCTGGGCGACGATCCGGGCGGTGAGCTCCAGGGTGGTCTCGAGCTCCCGCACCGCGGCTTGGAGCCGACCGGAGGCGCCGTCGCCGGCGCGGCGCAGCGCCCGTCGGGCGTTGCGCACCACGGCATCGGCCTCGCCGGCGGCGGTGGCGGCCAGGTCGGCCAGCCCGCCGGTGATCCGCTGGACGGCGTCCCGGGCATCGTCGGTGCGCAGCTTGAGTTTGGAGGCGATCGCCCG
>WUUC01221965.1_pt1 | contig 11041 bp, 11 predicted proteins | sample 6278441 | NCBI WGS metagenome assembly WUUC01 (sample SAMN13675441, study PRJNA597444) | soil metagenome | isolation source: soil | place: USA: Washington | collected 2017-10 | reverse complement strand
TTGCCAACGTTGCCGGCAGACACGACGACGACGATGCCCGCGCGCGATGCGGCCTCGACCGCCTGCACGAGCGGGTCGGTGGCGGCGGACTCGAGGATGCGGTGCCCGAGCGACAGGTTCATGATGTCGATGCCGAGCGCCGCCTTGTTGGCGATGGCGAATTCGATCGCCGCGATGACGTTGCTCGTCTGGCCGGCGCCCATGGCATCGAGCACCTTCAGGCCGATGAACGCGACACCTGGCGCGACGCCTTCATATTCGCGCACTGCCGTCGCCTTGCCCGCACCGCCTACCAGTCCGGCCACGTGCGTGCCATGGCCGTAATCGTCATGCGGCTGCGCGGCGACGCCGCCCTGCGTGAAGTCGTAGAACGCGCGAATACGGCGGGCGAGATCGGGCGTGGGCGAGATGCCGGAGTCAACGATGGCGACGCCGATGCCGGCGCCGTTCCAATCAGACGTGATCCCGAGCGTCTCGCGAAGGTGACGCGGGGAAGCCGCCGCAACCGTCGTCGTGGCGGTGGTGTTCTGCGCCAGGAGGTCGTCGTCCGACGCCTGGCCCGCGGCAACAGCCGCATCGTCGGAAATCGATTCGACGAGCGGGTGCGCAGCAAGGGCCGCCAGGAGGCGCTCAGGAACTCGCACGGTAAACGCGTCGATCGCCTTGTGGTCGTGCCGCATCGAACCGCCCATCGCGCGTACGGCAGCACGCAGCTGGCCGCGCGACCCCTTCTTCGCCCGCACGATCACCTGGTGGATGGTCGATCCGCCGTGATCGAGATGCGGACGCAGACGCGCATCGAGCTTGTGCGCGCGGGCGTTCTGGGAAACGGCCCTCATCTGCGCGTGCGAGCCCTGGCTCGCCGCAATGAGGAAACCAACGATGGCGACGACGGCAACGCCGGCGCGCCGGGGCAGACCAGACATGGATTACATCCCTTTCTGCGCGGATCCGATTTCGGAGGCGAGAGACAACTGGTGTCAGCAAGGCCTCTGCCGTTAGATGGAATCGTTCAATTCCGACGGAAAACGCGCGGCTTGCACAGGACTGCGCAGCCCTGTGGCGGGCACATTTTTGTGGGCGCGTGCACCGAATCGGGACAGAGCGATCAGTCCCGTAAGTGGCAACCCGTTAGATGCGAACAGTTACAGGTTGGTGGGCCGGCACGGGACACGTGTACCGGGGTGGAACACAATTCGTGAATCGCGATTAAGCGACTAGTTATTGGTGAGTGCCCGAAATCAGGTTCGCGCAAATCTAGCATCTGTGATCAAGCATCAAGAATTCACCCTTCCCCGCGCCGGGCCTTGAAGAACGCCTGGATCATTTCGCGGCATTCGGCTTCGAGCACGCCGCCGATCACGGCAAAGCGGTGATTCAGGCCTGGCGTTTCATGCGCGCGGGCCGCCGAGACGAGCGCGCCGCTCTTCGGCTCCGTCGCGCCGTACACCACCTCTCGCACGCGCGCGTGCACCAGGGCGCCCACGCACATCAGGCACGGTTCCACGGTCACGTACAGCACTGCGTCGGTGAGGCGATAGTTGTTCACCGCGCGGGCCGCGGCGCGAAGCGCGAGGATTTCCGCGTGCGCCGTGGGATCGATAGCGTGAATCGGCTGGTTGTACCCCGCCGCGATGACGCGATCGTCAAGAACGATGACCGCGCCGATCGGCACTTCACCCGCCGCGAGCGCGAGCCGCGCCTGCTCGAGCGCGGCACGCATGAAGGTCTCGTGCACGTGGCCAGTGTAACGCGATGACTTCAGTCATCGCGGCGCCGCGACGACTAAAGTCGTCGCTCTACGGTGATCCCTGCGACGCCTGAAGTAGCGCGATGACCCGTAGCGCGATGACTTTAGTCATCGCGACCTCATCGCGACTTCATCGCGACGTGAGTCATCGCGACGTGGCGACGACTAAAGTCGTCGCTCTACCATGTACCTCCGGACGACTGAAGTCGTCGCTCTACCGTCTACCTCCGGACGACTGAAGTCCTCGCTCTACGGTGGCGGCGGGACGAGTGACGTCGTCACTCTACAATGATGTGAATGTTGAAAACCCTGTTCCTCGACGCTGGTGGCGTCCTCATTTATCCAAACTGGGAACGCGTGAGCGGCACGCTGCGACGGCATGGCGTGCACGTCGACCCCGAGGCGCTGTCGGCTGCCGAACCGCATGCCAAGCGCGCGATCGACGAAGGGACGCACATCCAGTCCACCACCGATGCGCAGCGTACCTGGCTGTACATGGACCTCGTGTTCGAGCACGCCGGGATCCAACCCTCGGAAGCCGTGAACCGGGCTGTTCGGGAGCTCGCCGCCTACCATGCGGAACACAACCTGTGGGAGCACGTGGGTGACGACGTCGTGCCTGCGTTGGCACGGCTGCGCGCAGCCGTGCCAACCCTCGTCGTGGTGTCGAATGCGAACGGCGTCCTGCATCGGCTGTTCGACCGCGTCGGGCTCACCCGCTACTTCGACGTGATCTGCGATTCATGCGTGGAGAAAGTCGAGAAACCGGATCCGCGCTATTTCCAGCTCGCGCTCGAGCGATCCGCCAGCCGTCCCGAGTCAACGACGATGGTGGGCGATTTGTACCACGTGGACGTGGTCGGCGCTCGCAACGCTGGACTGGATGCGATCCTGCTCGATCCGATGGGTTTGTACGCGGATGTGGATTGCGAGCGCGTGCCCACGTTGGCCTCGCTTGCTGACACGGTGGTCGCGCGCGTTCGCAGGTAGGCGCTAACGCCCCACGGAAACGCGCACAGCGAGCGTCAGGCCGCCAGCGTTGTCCTCTCCGAACTCGGCGGATACTCCCCCCAGGTTGAGGATATCCGTGACCTGCCGATAGCGAATCTCGCCACCGGCATGCAGCCAGCTGAGAATTGCGACGTCGAGGCCGCCGAGAAACAGCGGCCCTGACTTGCTCTCGTCCACGTTCTCGTCGGGATCGTTCCCCTCGGCCGTTTCCTCGTACTTGAAGAACGTCATCCCGGCGCCCACATACGGTGAGATGCGGCCGAATGTCATTCGCCAGCCGGCCGCAATATCCACGGGGCGCATCTTCACTTCGAGCGGGATGTTCACCTCCAGGACGTCGTCCTCGCCATCCTCAATGAACACGCGTTCGCCATCGATCGTCTGGATTTGCGCCACTCCCACGTCAGCAAACACACCCTTCCAGATATTCGTCACCTGCACGCCACCGCCGAATACCGGCTGCTGTGACAAGTCGGCCACGGCCTCGAACGAGTCTTTCGCCGCAAGCTGCGCGACGCCGAAGGTCGCGTACCCACGGATGCCGAGGGACTGGGCCGAAGCAGGGACGGGCGCGAGCGCGGCAAGCGCGAGCAGGAGGAGCGCCGCGCGACGGATGTTCATCGAGCCACTCCAAACCCACGCAGCGAGTCGCGCGCATTCACGAGGCCGAACCCGTAATCGTTGTCACGCCCGGCCGTGCCGAGATCCGTGGCGAAGCGCTTGATCGCCGACTCGATGGCCGAGGGCCGATTGATTCCCTGCGTGTACATCAAGGCGCCCAGGCCGGCCACGTGCGGTGCCGCCATCGAGGTCCCCGCGGCGCCCACTTCCGTGTACCGGTCGAAGCGTGGCCGAATGACGTCGAACGGATCGTAGTCCGGCGGGAACATCATCATCTGCCAGACGAAGCCGGTGTCGCCGCTGTCGCGCGGATTGCCACCCGGCGCCACGATCTCGAGGTGCGATCCGGTAGCCGAGTAAAACGCGCGTGTCGAATCGCGGCCGACGGCGCCCACCGACATCACGCCGGGAATCTGCTCCGCGTACGCGGCGGGGTACTCCACGGGATTACCGTCCTCGAAATCGTTCCCCATCGCAATCGAGACGAACGCGCCACGGCCGACGGCGTAGTTCAGCGCATCGCGCAGCGCCGGTGCCTCGCCCGGCCCGCCGATACTGATGTTGATCACCTGCGCGCCGTTGTCGGCGGCATATCGGATGCCTTCGGCCATGGCGGCGTCCGAACAGCCACCGTCTTCCTCGGGGTCCACGAATCCGGGAATGCCCAGCGCGGACGTGACGATCTGAATTTCCCAGTAACCGACGCAGACCTTCACCGGCAGCAGCTTCGCGCGGTAGGCAATACCGGCCAGCGAGACGGCGTTGTTTGTTTCTTCGAGCGCGGTACCGGCGACATGCGTGCCATGCCCCTCCATGTCGAGCACCGGGCCGTTCCAGAAGATGAAGTCACGCCCCGGCAGGATGCGCGCCGCATTGAAATCCCGGCTCACGCTGAACGGGACCGATACTGCTTCGATCCGCTGCCCCGTCCACAATGGAAAATCGAACGACTGCGTCACCGTCGTCACCCCGGTGTCGACGATGGCGACGATCATTGTTTCTGCCGCGCCCTGGTTGACGTCCCACGCTCGAGGCATCTGGATCAAGTCGAAGTTCCACTGCAGCTCGCCGTAGTCGGGATCGTTGGGCCGGGCACTGGTGCGGCGGAAGTAATTCGGCTGCGCCCACTCGACCTCCGGCTGGCGCCGGAGCACCGATGCCATCTGCTCCGGGTCGGGTTCATCGGCGGCTCGCACCCAGAGCACATCCCCAATCCAGCGCGCGTTCCGCTCTTCAACGCGCGCGCGTGTCGCGGACAGCGCGCGGACGCGGCCGGCAGCCTCGACACCGGCGCGGAACTTAATCAGCACCTCGCCCGGAATGTACGGGAGCTCGTCGTTCCACGCCTGGCGCAACGCCTCGATCTGCTCGCGCGACTGAATCAGGTCGTACGGCAGCGCGCGCTGTTGTGCGGACGTGCGAGTGGCCGAGGAGGAAAGCACAGCGACGGACGCGAACGTCCCGAGCAGCAGGATGCTGCGAAGGCGGATTCGATTGGTCATGAAGGGTCACTCCCAGGTTGGCGAGAGCGATCCTATTACATGTGCAAATCCCCAGATCGAGATTTGCACATCCCAGGCGGGTGTCAGGAACGGGCGGGCAGCAGCGTCGCCGGCTTCGTGATCACCGTTGCCAGTTGGCCGCGGACGAGGTCGGCCATGGTAAGGGCGGCGGTGATCGTGGACAAAGGTCCTGCAGACACTTCCACGCGACCGGCGCGGACGGCCTCACAGATCGCCGTGGCATCGGGGGGCGCATCGACGAGCGAAAAGGAGGTGCCCATCTGCCACAACCGGTGCACGTCGCCGTTGCCGACCATCGGCTTGCCATGCGCGGCCGCCCACCGCGCAGCACGCGCGTTGAAATTGACCGCGCGGGTAAACATCGCGTTCCATTCGACGGCGTCGAACAGGTCCGCGTGGCGCTCGAGCAACGCGCCCAGGCAGGAACCGGTCGGAAAGTACGGATGCGGCGCCACAACCAGCCCGCGCTCCCGCGCGCGAAGCCGCGCGAGATCCTCGAACGTGCACACGTCTTCCGCGGCGGCGCTGAAATTGAGCAGGAGGACGTGCTTGCCCTCGATCGTGCGCTCGATTCCCGGAATCAGCACGATGCCGCGGTCGGCGGCGTACGGCGCGAGATGACGCGGATCCAGCCGGCGCTCGTGCAGCGTGATGGCGAGCGCGTCGTACCCGAGTGTGGCAGCCTGGTCGATTAGTTGGAACGCGGAGTAAGGGATCCGGTCTACGGGGTCATCGGACGTGTGGGTATGTAGCTCGACCTTCAACATCGCCGTAGGCCTGAGCAGAACTCTTGCCAGCTCGCGGCGGCCGCTGACGGCCGGAAACATCGCCGCTATCGCGCAGAAATGCGAGGATTTCGGCAATCGTCGGCTCCGCCTGATCTTCGCCTGGCTTCCGGCGGATTGTCAGGTGATCGCGGTCGTCCATGATGTGAAAACTAATGTCTCCTTTTCCACGTCGCTCCAGCGCGGCCGCAGCCGCGCGATGGTCCCGCAGGCGCCAGGGTTCGTCGCGCTCGCCGACGATCATCAGCGTGCGTGGGACGTGCGCTCCGAAGTGCCGCACCGGTGATGCGGCCGCCCATACGCGCGGATCAGCTCCCCACGGACCCTTCATGTCGGCCGGGCGGTTCGCCAGGTCGAAGGTCGCCGCGATCAGGATCAGCCCCGCAATATCCGTCGTCGAGAGGTCGTGCGCCTGCAGGTATCCAACGTCACTGCCGAGGAGCGCCGCCAGGTAACCACCAGCGGAATAGCCGGCCACGAATACGCGACCCGCATCGCCGCCCCATCCCGCGATGTTCCGTTTCACCCACGTGAACGCCGCCGCGGCATCCTCGACGTGCGCGGGATGGACCACCGCGGGTGACAGCCGGTAACTGGCCGCCACCACGACGTAGCCCCGAGCGGCCAGCGCATCGCCGAAGCGCGCTTCATCTTTTCGATCGCCGCCGGTAAGCCCTCCGCCGTGAAACATCAACACGACGGGCGCTTTCGTGGCTCCTGCGGGCGTATAGATGTCCAGTCGATCCTGGCCGTGCGCGTAATCCACGCCCGGGAGGTAGTCGAGGTCCGGGGTGACGTTGACCTGCGCCTCGGCGGCAACGGCGCTGGCAAGCGCCATCACCGCGATGACAAGATTGAGCATGCGTCGGAGAATACCCCAGTGATCGACTCCCAGAAGCGGTGCGCGGAAGCGATCGGTGTCCCGGTCGCCCGCCGGCACATCTTTCTCTGCTGCGATCAAACCACGCCGAAGTGCTGCGAGAAGGAGCGCGGCCTCGCGGCGTGGGAATTCCTGAAGCGTCGATTGAAGGAGCTTGGCCTGTCAGAACAGGGCGGCATTCTGCGCACCAAGGCGAACTGCCTGCGCATCTGCGAAGGGGGCCCGATCGCGGTCGTCTACCCTGAAGGCACGTGGTACGCGGCGTGCGACCCGCCGGTGCTCGAGCAGATCATCCAGGAACACCTTGTCGGCGGGCAGCCGGTGCGAGCGCACATGATCGACAATCACGCACTGTCCGGTGGCTCCACAGCTAGGCCGCCGAATCGTTCGTGCACCCCGCGTGGAGGTTGAGTATTGGTGCGAGCTGTGCAGGCGGCGCTAATTGGATCAGGCCTGCCCAAACTCGCCGCCATTTTTCGCGTTCTCAGCGGAACATCAGCCCGCATGCGCCCGCTGGCGCTCGCGGATCGGGGCTGGGATTCGCCACGTCACCCGACCCTCCCGCTCGTAGATACGAACGATCACCTCGGCTTCCACATCCGCTTCTTCGAACAGCGGCTGACCATCCTCACTGCGGATCGAGAATGTCACCCAAAACCGGTCGTAATCGTAATTGCGACGCGTCACGCCTTGTAATGCTCTTACTTCCCGCACGCGGGGTGCTTTCATTCCCTTAACCGCCCGATCGGGCCTATCCTTCGGTTGCAGCAGCGCCTCCCAATCCAAAGGGATTACGCCGGAGCCCTCGTTCGGGTCGAGTTCGATCATTACCACCGTGTCTCCGACTTCCCCAGCCTGATCGACCAACGCCTGCGTTCGCTCATCGGTCAGATGACTACGCAGTTGGATGACCCGTGCCGATGCATGAATCACTTCTGGGATCATCCACGTCGCCGCCAACTTATAGTTGATGGCTCGCTCTGTCTTCAAAAGCCGCAACGTCCCGCGACTCCCCACCTGCCCGCGAACGTACGTCGATTGGCCGATACTCTCGGCCTGGGCCGGGGACCACGTCTGCCACGCGGCAGTTTGGGCTCCGGCTGAGAGCGCTATGGCAAAACAGCAACAGGCTCCCAGGATCACGACGCGCATCAATCGACCTCTTTCCGTACAATGCAAACGACCTCGGCGCCTCCGACAAGCGTGTCCGAAACGGTCATCCCGACGAACTCATATCCTGCCGATGCGGCTTCGGCGAGTTCCTTTTGCATCGTCGAGGTCTTTTTCGTGGCAAGGAGCCGGTACTCGTATTTCGCAGTTGTCTCGACGGTGGTGTCTCGTTCCAGCAGTGCTATGACTTCCTTGCCGCCGAACACGCTCTTGAAGGACGTCTGTCCCTTGTACGCGAAACCTGCGTTGCCGGCGTCCTGCATTTCCTTTTGAAGGGTGGACGTCTTGTTCGTGGCGAGCAACTTGTACTGATACGTTGCCTTGTTATCCTGGGATCTCGTCATGATTACGACAGCCTCGGATCCCCCGAACGACGTGTCACCGCCCATCACGGCGGCGAACCGGTACCCGGCATCAGCAGCTTCGTTCATTTCCTTTTCGAGGGTCGACGTCTTACTGGTGGCGAGAACGCGAATGTCGTTCTGAGCAAACAGCGGATTTGAGGACGCAAGTACCACAGCGGCAGCAGCCAGCAGTGCGCGCATGTAACCTTCCTTGATGGTGTGTTGGCGGGCTGTGAACGGACCTATTGCCCTGGTGTCTTATCGGCGCTGGCCACGCTGCGCGTTACGACCGAAAACGGGGAAGTTCGGCATCCGACGGGAATCGCACTTGCCGAAATGCTGCGACAAGGAACGCGGCCTCGCGGCGTGGGAGGTCCTGAAGCGGCCGATTGAAGGAGCTTGGCCGGTCAGAACAGGGCGGCATTCTGCGCACCAAGGCGAACTGCCTGCGTATCTGCAAAGGGCGCCCGATCGCGGTCGTCTACCCTGAAGGCACGTGGTACGGGGCGTGCGACCCGCCGGTGCTCGAGCAGATCATCCAGCAAGACCTTGTCGGCGGGCGGTCGGCGCGAGCGCACATGATCGAACAGCATCCGTTGTAGTCGTCGTCGCGGCGGCCGGAGATGGCGGTTGCGCCTGCGCGCGCCGCAGCAGCCATGCGCCGGTGAGACACACCGCCACACCAATCACGGACAGCGCGCTCACGTCCTCGTGGCGGACGACCACGCCCAGACACATCGCCACAACAGGCATCAGGAACGTCGTCGCCGACGCGCGCGTCGCGCCCATGCGACCGGCCGCCGTCGCGGCAAGGACGTTGGCGATGCCGGTGCCAAAGATGCCAAGAGCCGCGAGGGCCAGCACCGGACGCACGGACCAGTTCGCCTGCATCACGTCGGCAATGCCGAGTGGCGCCGTCAGGAGCAGCCCGACGGCGAGCGCGCGCCATACGACGGGCAGGGCGCCATTGCGTTGCTGCAACGGCCGCGCAACGTTCAGCGCGACGCCGTATGACGCGAGCGCCGCCAGGATGAGGAGCACGCCAGTCCGGCTCCCGGGGCTCGATTCCCATCCGGGCAATCCCATGAGAATCGCGCCCGAGAACCCGACGAGCAAACCCGTGACGATTGGCTGCGTTGGCAGCTGCCGGGCCAGGATACTTGCGACGACGGCAACGAACAACGGCGTGGCGCCATTCAACATGCCCGTAAGCGCCGAGGACACGTGCCGCTCGGCGAGTGGAAACATGCTGAGCGGAAACGCGAACCACAGCAGGCCGACAAGCGCTGTTGCCTGCCCGTCGCCGTGTGCGATCGAACGACGCGACGCCGGGAACAGCGAGAGCGTCACGAACCCGATCGCAATCCGGACAAACGTCACCCCGTATGGGCCCACCGCCTCGAGCCCCTCCGCAATGAAGAGGAACGAGGCGCCCCAGATGAACCCCGGCACAATCAGCAGCGCGGAGTCCAGCAGGTCGTCATATCGTGAGCGCGTCATGCACCCACGATGACGCGGCCGCGACGCCAAGGCAAATGAAAATCCTGCGTCGTTTGATGAAGGCCAATCATTCCAGAATCCAGAACCTAGAATCTGGAATGATTGGTGGTCACACGCTCCGCCAACAGGCGCTCCACCTGCGTGGTGATCTCGCGCTCCGCCTTCCTGTAAAACTCCCCGCTGCCAGGGCTCGGGAACCCGGCATGGACGCCGCGAACGCGTCCGTCACGCCCGAGGATGAACGTCGTTGGGAACGCATTCAGGTTCACGGCCTGCGGCAGCTTCTCTGCGAGTTGGTCGGGTTCGCCCGGCACCAACACCGTGTACTCGAGACCGTAGGTCTCGATGAACGCGCGGAGCCGCGTTGGATTCGCGAGCTGTTCCGCTTCCTCGAATGACAGGGAGACGACCTCCAATCCCTTGTCGCGGTACTTCTTGTACAGCGCCGACAGGAACGGCGCCTCGTCGTGGCAGTTCGGGCACCAGCTTCCGCTGATGTTCACCAGGACGACCTTCCCGGCAAACTTCGGGTCCGTGTTGCTGACAATCCGGCCTTGAAGGTCGGGAAAGCTGAAACGGAATGGCTGTGAGGGATCCTTGACGGTGGTGTGTTCAGCCGGGTCGGTCGGTGTACCGATCGCCGCCGCGCGCGGCGCGTTCTCGCGTGCGCCAACCAGCTCGGTCTGGCCGTTCTGCTTCAACGTGATGGTGCCGTCGGCGGCAGGCGTGACCTCGAGCAGGAGCGGGCGTGCACCGGAGAAGTGGCTCAGCACGTAGCGGCCGTCCCGGTACGACCCGGTGAGCGTGCCCGTGTCGCCGTCCACGCGCAGGATCGTCGCGGAGACGTCCGCGCCTTTCTGCCTGGCGATGAAGCGCCATGCCGTTTCGCCCTTGTTGCTCTTCGCGCTCACGATCCACGTCCCCTCGATCGACGGCGCGCTGTTGTTCGCTGGCCTGGAACTCGATGCGCGCGTTGCCCGGAACGGCAGCGGCCCGCCCCTCGCGCGGCGATACTCGCCGACCAGCCCGACGTCTGTGATCGTCGCCTGGAGCGTCGCGGCATATTGATCGAAGGGGAGGGTGAGGACGCCGTTTTCCACGCGGCCGGGTTTCGAGGTAATACGGCGATCCCCGTTGAAGAACGAGCCTGTGATGGCGGAGCCATCCGCCACGATCTCGAACTGAAAGGGCACCTCCACGCCGTTTGCGGTGACCGTCGCGTCCCAGCGGCCCGCCAAGGTGGCGGGTTCCGGAGCTGCGGCCAGTAGAGCGCTCAACAACACAATTGCGCCTGTCATAGTGACTCCAAAAAAAAAGACCCGGAAAGCTGGTGAGCCTTCCGGGCCTCGGACTGCGAAACTGTTTACTCGTGCGGGCGGTCTAGAGCGGCACGAACGTGAACACAGCCGGACCTTCGGAGGCTTCTTCTCCGCCGCAACAACATGCGCAGGTCAGGA
>WUUC01175860.1_pt1 | contig 11041 bp, 4 predicted proteins | sample 6278441 | NCBI WGS metagenome assembly WUUC01 (sample SAMN13675441, study PRJNA597444) | soil metagenome | isolation source: soil | place: USA: Washington | collected 2017-10 | reverse complement strand
GGAGCTTGCTGGTGCCATAGCCGAACAGCGGATCGACCACGGAAATCGTGGCGTCCTCATTGAGCGACAGGACGTAATAGACATTGAGGTCGAGCTCGGGGCGGGAGAGGATAGAGCCGCCGATGAACGATTCCACCTTTTTCTGGCAGTCCCCACTCTGCTCGCCGAGCGGGTTTCCTCCCTTGAGGTCCATCCAGGCGCCGGGATAGAGGCGCGACATCGGGGCGCCGCTCAGGTTGTCCTTGAGCTCCAGACGCACCCGGGCATAGTCGCCCTCGAGCAGCGGGCGCTGGATGCCGTCAACCGGCGCCACCGAGAGCTCCACGGAGAGCCCCTCTTTGACCACCTTCTGAGGCCCCTGGGGCTTGCGAGGCGCCTTTGCGGCCGCGGCCGTGGGGGTGGTTGGCGACTCGGCCGGCGGCTCGGCCGCCGGCAGTGGAGCGCCAGCCAGCAGGGAACCCAGCAGCAGGAGGAGGAATGGTCGGCTCGAACGGTTTCTCATGCGTGTCCTTCCTGACGAAAAGCGCTGAAACTTGAACGGCATGGGAAGCCCCCCGTTAGCGTGTGCAGACGGGGAGCTTTCCATACAAGAAGTACTATTGGACCCGCAGGATTCCCCACAGGCCGTGGTCGAGACCCGGCGAGCCCTGATCCCGGTACAGGTAGTCACCGGTGATCGAGAATTTGCCACCCGCTCCTGTGCGGAGCATGATGTCAAAGTGGTTGGACGGCCCATGCCCCATGCGGGCCCCTTCCCAGAACGAGAAGGTGTTGCGGCCGATCCGGGTCGAGCTCTGCACGTACGGCTCCTTGTCCCAGACGTGTCCGGCCAGGGAGAAGACGACATTGCGGGAGTGCCCGCCGGGCATCAGCAGCCGGATGCGGACCGGCTGGCCCGGGAGCGCCGGGAAGATGGGGGTCTGGGGGTCGGCAGCGACCTTGGAGTTGGACAGCACGTCCCACCAGTCGGTGAAGTCGCCGGTATCGTCGAATTCCGTTCCAGGCGCGTGCCGCATGCGTTTCCACAGCGGCTCGGTGCGGTAATTGATCGCTTTCTGGCCGGTGTCTTCGGCGTCTTCCATACAGCCGAGGTTCTCGACCGGCCACCCCTGTCCGACGCCCGTGGTCGTGGAGCTGTACGGATCGCAGATCCGGCCGAGCGACTGATCGGTCCTCATGTTGACGTCGTTCTGGAAGACCATCACGAACTCACGGAAGGTGCCTTCCGTTCCCCCCGTGATGTTGGCAAGCGCGCGGCGGAATGGATCGAACTCGGTGATCTGCGCCCCGGGGGGCTCGATGATCAGCGCGCCGATCGCCCCCTTGCTCGCATGCTCGATGCGGTCGGAGGACTGCAGGTTCGTGGCCCCGAACTCGATCGGAGTCGCTGTCACCGAGCCGTTGGAGTTGATCGTGATGTCTCCGGCGTACCACTCATAGGTGGTGAACCCGCCGGGCGCCACGATCTGGTTGCCGTTGCGGCCGACGTTGGCGCCGTCGAAACGGCTGACATCGAAATAGAGGAGCTGCGGATGCAGGCCGACGTAGCTCGACGGCCGGACGTCGTTGGCGTTGAAGCCCTCGACGATCATCGGCAGGGTGTTGTAGCCATCCAGATCGGGCGCCGTGGCAGGCAGCTTGTTGCGCAGCGTGAGCTTGATGCAATCGCCGGCCAGGGCGCGCAGGATCAACGGCTCTGGCCTGGCGTTGTACCCCGACTTGAGCTTGCCCATGGGGTCGAGGTCAGCCGTGCGGACATAGAGGATGGCGGTCGGATCCCAGAGCGACCCGAAGCTGCCGTCGATCCGGCTGTTGTAGGTGAGACGGTTGTTCATGAGCGCGGTGGCCGCCACGGCGGTCACGTCGAAGTTGCGCACCGGAGCGTTCTTGGGGCACGAGAAGTCGTAGGCTCCCAGGGTCCCGGGATCGATTGGTGAAGGCCCCCGCGGATTGTCGGGCAGTGACATCAGATCGTTCCGGTTCGAGCCATAGGAGCGCAGGATGCCCCACAGGCCGTTCCACAGGTCGTCCGTCGACGAGCCGGCCATCCAGAGACGGTCGACCACGCTGCCCTGAGAATTCTTGATGAGCTGCGGAATGATGAACTCGAAGTGTTCCGAGAGACCCATCATCTGGCTGCTGCGATAGCCGGAGTTGGGCTCCGAAGGCTCGAACAGCCATTTGACGCCATGGATGCTGAAGTTGTGCCCCTCTTCCTGGGACGAGGTGATGACGCGGATCTGCACCCGGTCGTTCTCATAGGCGCGCATCAGCGGGGTGTATGGATCGTAGGCCCCGACGTCGTTGGTCAGCGGCTGGTAGTGAGTCGGCTGACTGTTGAGCGATGGGTCCGCCCGTTGGATCGACGAGAAGGCGAAGGAGAGATCCCCGGGCTGGTTCGCCGCCTGCGTGTTCGAGTATGGATCACGCACGCGCAGCGCCAGTGGCTCGTTGCGGTAGTTGACCGACATGGTGCCCGGATCGTCCGCGGAGACCAGCTCCGGGCACGGTGGCGTGAGGTTGGTCCCCGGACAGGTGATCGGGCGGGCGAGCAGGTCGGGGAGGCCGATCTCCCGGCGTCCCGGTGGATTGATCGCATTCTGCGGGTCGGGGAAATGGTTGCTGTCGCCTTCGTAGGCGAGTTGGAAGTCGCCGAACTCCAACAGGAACTCGCGGTAGTCCGGCTCGTTCGGCGGCGTGATCACTGCCTGCCAGGTGGTCGGGCCGCCATCGTGCCTGCCACCAAGGGCGGCGCCGGTCTCGTTGTGATACCAGGCCGATCCCGCGGGCTCGATCACCAGGGCGGCGTAGAGGCCGGCCTGCTGATGGGTCGAAGGGCCGAAATGGTCGTGGGTGAAGGCGGTGCGGACCGTCCGGTCGTTCCCCGCGTTGTCCTTGGTCTGATCGGCGAACCAGCGCTGGATCGTGGTCTGCGCGCCCAGCCAGTCGCCGACCCCGTCACCGTCCCTGTCCGGGCCGGCGCCGAAAAACGGGTGCGCCTTGGCGATCGGACAGGCGAACGTGCCGTTGCGCGCGTCACCGTTCGTGCAGCCGTTGTAGGCACGAATCGCCTTGATGCGCTCGCGCACCTCGCCCGGGCCGAACGAGCCGTCCTCGTAGTTGAAACCATTCGCCGCGCCATCCGAGGCCGTCACGTCGAACTTCACGAGGTGAATGTGCTGGCCGAGCACGTCCGTCGGCGCGCGCACCTGGAAGTCGTCGAGCTTGTACTCGTGCGGCACCAGGTTGGTGAACCAGTAGTTGATGCAGGTGTTGCTGTTGGCGCGGAAGAAGAGCGGCTCCGGCGGCTTCTTCTGGCCTCCACCGAGGCCCAGGAAGTCGTCGACGTCCTCCCACAAGGCGCTGAAGCGCTGCTGCGGAAAATGCCAGCCGGCTTTGTTGATCTTGACGTCGTCCTCGATGTCCGCCCCCTTGATGGTCCGCGGCGCAGTCCCCGTGACGGGGCAGGGGTCGGCAAACGGCGCGCCGGTGGCCCGGGCACGGCCGTTGGTGGCGAACCGCGTCGCCAGGCTGCAGAGCCCGTGCGGCTCGCAACTGTTGTGGAGCGCGGCCTCGTGGAAGATCATGGCTTCCTGTTCGTAGGTGGTCCCGGCTTCCGGAAGCTGCTCGGCCACGGCGGTCAGCAGCTCCTTGTGGAAGTCGAGCCGGGTGTGCGCCTCGGTGAAGGTGCCGCCGTTGATCCGGTGCCGCGGCAGGCCGCCGTCATCCATGGTGTCGAGCGGCGGCTTGGGCGGCCGGTGTCCGGCGACAGCGGGGATGAAGAACGGGAATCCGGGGCTGCCGGCCCCGCTCACCTGGGCCTGGCCATTGACGATCTGGACCGAAGCCCCCGGCAGCGGAGCCATCGGCCGGCCCGGCAACGGGATGATCGCCGGGATCGGCGTTCCCTGAGCGATCTCGCCGTCGGGCAGCGCACGGTTTGTTCCGGTCGCGGGCCGGCCGTTCGCGTCGAGGATCGTCCCCCGCTCGAACACGTCATGCACCCGCCAGAGCCCCCACATGCCCTGTGCAAAATGAGGATAGAAATGGCAGTGGAAGATCGAATCGCCGGGTCCGCGGTTCAGGTTGCCGGCGCCGTTGTGAGCGATCTCGGCGGTGAACGACGAGCCGGGTCCGAACGCCTGGCTGTCGAGCAGGGTCGACTTGTCGCTGTCCGCCGTGTACTGCCACTGGTGGGCGTGCAGATGGTGGACGTGGTGCTCCTTGGAGCCCGCGTGCAGCACCCGCTGCCGGGTGTGATCGTTGAGATATCCATGATAGACGTTCGACGGATCTTCCGGAAAGTAGGCCTTGGTGGCCTTGGCGCCAGGCAGTGGGGTGCACGACGTCCCGTTCTTGAGCTGCGTCATGTAGGCGGAGAAGTTGGGGTCCTGCCCCATCGTGTTCGGGCTGGTCGTCGCATTGGCGGTCTGCGGTCCGCACGCCACGTTCGCCGGCTTGTCGACCACCATGGCCGGATCACCGACGGACCAGGAGCTCAGGAAGAACTCCTCGTACTTGCATTCGGTGCAGTCGCGCATCGGTCCGACGCGAAAGCGGTTGGCGAGGACCTCGGCGCCGACGCCACCCGTGCCGTAATTGATCGCGAAGGCGTCGCGGCCGCTGTGCAGCGTGTGCTCGAGCGCAGCCTGCTCGAACTCGGGGAACGCCTGTACGGCGCCGATCTCGTCGTGATAGATGAACACGTGCTCGCGGAACGGCTGCTCGCGTTGCGGATAGACCGGACTGTTCGGAAAGGTCCCCGCCGGGAACCAGCCGGACGATCCGGCACCCGCGGAGCTGTTGGGCGTCGATCCGGCGATGACCGCCGTCAGATCGGTATGCACGATCTCCGTCCCATACAGCATGTTGAGGACCGGCGTACCAGCCCGTGAGCCCGTCGGGTAGACCGCTTCGTAATTGATCACAGGGTGTCCATAGGTCGACGTGCCGGTGGTGGCCCAGTCGAGCTCCTGGCGGGTCACCTGGCTACGATACCAGCGCGCGCCCGCCGGCTCGACGATGATGGCGCCGAACAGGCCGGCATTGAGCTGGCCGCCGTCCCCTTCGCCGCCGGCCAGAGCACCGGAGCTGTAGAAGAGGTGCTCCCCTTCCCGCTCGGCATAAACGGTGTAGGTGGTGGACTGCCCCACGTCGACCAGACCGTTCGGGTTGTTGCCGACGTAGGAGCCATCGTCGAGCGATGAGCTGGTCCATTGCATGCCGATCGCATGAATCGAGGCCCAGCGGGTCGCGGCCTGCTGATCGTCCCGCCGGCTCGAGCTCAGCAGGTTCTGGAAGCTGATACGCAGGCAGTCGCCCGCGTTCATGCGCAGGATGAGGGGGCGCGGGCGCTTGTCTGGCCGCAGCCGGACGTTGCCGGCGGACAGGCTGGAGCCACTGATCGGCACCACGTCGCGCCGCAGGGCATACATCATCCCCTGGGGCTGGACTGCGCCGAGGCGGTTCCAGAAGAAAACCTGATCGAACGCCACGACATCTGCCGTGAGCGTGCGGGTGCAGCTCTGCGCCTCGGCGGCCTGTGGCAGGCCGAGGCACGTCGCGAGGAGCAGCGCGGAGAGCGCGGCCCGGCGGCCGGCGCGCTGCGGAGCGAAAGACAATTCGAACATCAAACCTCCACGGTGAGGAGCGAGCTTCGAGTCCTGCAAGGAAGAATGGCTCGCTCGTTGACTGCGGGAATGGAGTCAGAAACAGGACCGGGTCGATCTCTCTCACTCTGGCCCTGAATCAGCGGCACACATATCAGTCCCCGACGAATAGCCTCCCCCTCCGCCGCCGCACCGGTCACCGCCGTCGTAGTGGGAGACGATCGTCGTGTGAGTGTCCTGGGTGTTGTCGCTGCGTACGACGGTGAGATTGACCGTCGCATTTTGGCCGCAGTAGGTCTTGCTCAACGAGCTTCCGGTGCCCTGGTGAGTTGACCCGATGTACCAGTTGTAGGTATAGCCGCTGGTGGTGTTGACCGTCCATGTGAGGGTCGCGCAGGGGACAAAGCGAAAATCTGTATGAGCCTCGGTCGGCCCACTGATGACTGGCGGCGCGACAGGGTTCGGACAGGTGTAGTTGGCGAGGGCTTCGACGTAGTAATCGAAACCCAGTTGATAGCTCCAGCTCCGTCCATAGGACCAGGAGTAGCAGCTCTGATTGCCACTGACGCTTGAAGTGGCGTAGCTGTCGAGCCAGGAACCATCGTTTTTCGGATCCTGCTGGACCTTGATCGTTTCAGTGGTCCCGGTCGATGCCTTTGAATAGGCATAGGCGTCGGTATGGCCGATGTGACCGCAGTTGCTGTGGAAGTAGGCATCGGCCTGGGCGGTCACTCCCGGGCCGGAGCCGGTGAGGTACGTGGCAGAGGCCTGAGCGCTATAGGAAAGCTCGCAGCTCTGGAGCTCATCGCCACCGCCGAACGGTTCTGCCTCGACCGTGCCCACCTGACTCTGCGCTTCGAGCAACTGGCCCTGCACCTGGTCGAGAGCTTGGCCAAGCTCTTCAGTCGGCGCGGTGTTGTATTCGTTCTCCAAGAGGGCGACACGCCCCTCCAACTTCTGGATCGAGAAGAGCAGGCCGTCCTCACCATAGGTGAACGTTTCGACAGAGCTCCCCTCGCCGCTCCTCTGAAGGACACCTTCCTGTACCTTCTGCCATCCTTCCTGGTACATCTGGAGCAGCCATTCCGGCTCGAGCGCCTGGACCTGCTGGGCTGCGCCCTGATGAGCACCGGTGATCATCATCGAGAGGCAGAGAGCTGCGGAGACAAACAATGACTTCAGCTGCACAAACACTCCTTTGAGTTGGCCAAGAAACAATTCAAGGGAGCGGGGCCGGCAGGTGGCCCCGCTTCAGTCAGGACTGGAGATGCGGAATCCCCATCAATTGACGGTGCAGTACGGACGCTCGAGCTCGTACGGCCGCTGCCAGCCACCGCCACCGCCGTAGTAACAGGGGCAGCCATACGCGTAGGGGTCCCAATCGCAGGTATTTCCGTTGTTGAGATGAAAGATGTTGGTCGTGTGAGTGTCCTGCTGGCTGTCGCTGCGCACCACCGTCACGTTGACCGCCGTGGTCTGGTTGCAGTAGGTCTGGGTAAGCGACGGACCGGAGCTCATGTAGGTGCTGCCGATGTACCAGTTGTAGGAGTAGCCGCTCGTGGTGTTGACCGTCCAGGTGACGTCCGTGCAGGGCGAGTAGTAGTCGGTGGACGCACTGGCCGGGCCACTGATCACCGGCGGCTGGACAGGGATCGGGCAGTTGTAGTTGACGGGCGCCTCGGTGTAGTAGTCGAAATTGAGCTGATAGCTCCAGGAGCGGGCCCAGGCCCACGAATAGCAGGCGAGCGGACCGCTGACGCTCGCGGTGCCGTAGCTGTCGATCCAGGTGCTCGGACCCCGGGGATCCTGCTGGCTCTTGATCGTTTCAACGGTCCCGATCGTCGCCTTGGAATAGGCGAAGACGTCGGTGAAACCCACGTAACCACAGTTGTTGTGGAAGTAGGCGCTGGCTGACGCCGTGACGCCAGGAGCCGAGGCTCCGGTCAAGGACGTGGCGTAGGCATGAGCGCCGTAGGCGATGTCACAGTTCTCCAGCGTCTCACCGCCGCCGAATGGCTCGGCTTCGACGGTACCCACCTGGCCCTGCGCCTCCAGCAGCTGGCCCCGCACATGGTCGAGGGCATCGCCGAGCTCCTCGGTGGGATTGGCGTTGTACTCGTTCTCCAGGAATGCGACGCGCGCCGCGAGCTTCTGGATCGAGAACTGCAGACCCTCTTCACCATAGGTGAACGTTTCAACCGAGTTTCCCTCCCCGCTCCTCTGCAGAACGCCTTCCTGCACCTTCTGCCAACCTTCCTGATACATCTGGAGCAACCACTCCGGATCGAGCGGCTGGACCTGTTGGGCTGCGCCCTGATGAGCGCCGGTGATCATCAGCGAGAGGCAGAGGACAGCGGATGCAAATGACAACTTCGATTTCACAAAAGCTCCTTTACTTCTTGCGGCCTGGAGCGGCCGCAGATCGTCGAGACACACTTCGGGCATGGTGAGGCCGGCCGGCCTCACCATGAAGATCAGCGGATTCTTCGAACAGAAGAGTGGTTGGCTATCCTGCTAGTCCAGAGGCTCTCTTGGACAGATCCTGTAGGGATAGCAGTCATCCGGGGGAGGAGGTGGTTGGAAGAAGGTGATCTGGGTGGTGAACGATTCGTTATCGGTCTGCCCGATGGCGTCTTGAGCGATCACCGTGACCGTCACGCTCGTGGTGGTGCTGCAGTACTGCTTGGTCAACTGACTCCCCGAGCCCTGATGGACCGAGCCGATGTACCAGTTGTAGGTATATCCCGGAGTCCCTCCGGTCGCGCCGGCCGTCCAAGTGACGTTCTTGCAGGGAGTCGTGCCGGTGAGCAGGACGGTGGAAGAGCCGGTGATCGAGGCGACCACCGGGTTCGGACAGCTGTAGTTGGCCGGCGCCTCGGTGTAATAGTCGAAATTGAGCTGATAGCTCCAGGAGCGCCCCCAGGCCGTGGAAAAGCAGGCGAGCGGTCCGCTCACCATCGAGGTCGCGTAGCTGTCGATCCAGGTGCTCGGACCCTTGGGGTCCTGCTGGCTCTTGATGGTCTCGGTGGTTCCGATCGTCGCCTTGGAGTAGGCAAAGACATCGGTGAACCCCACGTAACCACAGTCATTGTGGAAGTGGGCGTCAGCCGTCGCGGTAACGCCCGGAGCCGAAGCGCCTCCCAAGGGGGCGGCATAGGCATGAGCGCCATAAGCGACATTACAGTTTTCGAGATCCGCGCCGCCGCCGAACGGCTCGGCCTCGAGGCTCCCCACCTGCCCATTGGCTTCGGAGAGCTGCTCGTTCAGCCGATCAATGGATTGGGCGAGCTCATCGGTCGGATTCTGGTCATAGGCACTCTGGAGGAAAGCGAGTCTCTCTTCGAGCTTCTGAACCGAAAAGAGCAGCCCCTCCTCACCATAGGTGAACGTTTCAAGAGATCCCCCCTCCGCGCTCCGCTGCAGGACACCTTCCTGCACTTTCTGCCACCCCTCCCCATACATCTGGATCAACCATTCGGGCTCGAGCGGCTGGACCTGCTGGGCCGAACCAGCGTGAGCAACAGTGATCATCATCGCGAGACAGAGGAGGGCGGGAACGGACAACAACCTCGACTTCACAGAGAGACTCCTTGCTTCTGCGGCCAGAAACTGGCCGAAATCAATTGGACAGCGCACACTTCGGGCAGAGTGAGACCAGCAAGCTGGTCCGTAAGGAAGATTCAGACTCAGGCGAACGGCCCGCAAAAGGGGCGGAACAACCGAGAATCAGTCAGGATCTAAAGGCAGAGGACTGCGGTGTACTACAAGGGACTACCTTTGCAACAACCTACTTCCTGTCTGTACTGCCTACGGGCCTAGATTGGCCAATCGGTTCTCGCCGCCAGTTGCAACGAGCTTGCCAACACTCGAAAATAGGAATATCTGGCGGGTTGGCTCTGTTATCCGTAACCCTGCGACATCTTCAGAAGTGTCGAAAGTAAAGATCGGGCTTCCGGCGCGATGCGGAACGCCTGCCGATTTACCTGACAGGGATAGCAGATTTGCAAAACAGTAGGATTTTCTACACACCCGCGAAGCCGCGAGAACGGGCTGAGTCACCCCCCGTAGCCGGTGCGGAAATGAGTGCGGAGGAGTCGCCGCCAGGACTGTGTGGCGGCGGCGAGTTGAAAGGAAACAGGGAAGAAGAAAGGGGTTGTCGGATCTACCGAACCTGGACGCGGAGACCACCTGACCCCGGGACTCGGGTAAACTCCTCTCCCAGGACACTCTGATGGACAGTAGCCGATTCACCCGCTTCGCCTTCCGGCGCCCCCTGCCCCTCCGCTGGCACCTCATTCTGTTGCTGGTCGGGACCCTTCTGCCCGCCACCCTCTTCGCGGCGGTGATGGCGCACCGGGTGGCACGGCACGAGCGGGAGACGGCGGAGCGCCGGCTGACGTTGTCGGTGCGGGATCTGGCCACGGCTCTCGACCGTGAGATGTCGTCGACCATCCGGATCCTGTCGGCGCTCGCCGAATCCGAGCGGCTGGATCGCGAGGATCTGCAGGGCTTCCATCGCGAGGCGATCCGCGTCGCCGGGACTCAGCCCTCCTGGCTCGGCGTGCTGCTCCTCGCCCCCGATGGCCGGCAACTGTTGAGCTCGGCGGACCCCTGGGGCACCCGATTGCCCCAGGCGGTCGAGATGGAGAGCCTGCGGCGGACGGCCGCGACGGGCAGGCCGACGGTGGGCGATCTCGCCAGGGGCAGGCGCCGGGGGAATCTGGCGTTCCCTGTCCGCGTCGCTGTCGTCCGCGACGGCAAGGTGCGGTACGTGCTGACCGCGACGATGACGCCGCAGGCGCTGTCCGATCTGGTCGTCCGCCAGCTCCCGGCCAACGAGGAGTGGACGCGGACGTTGGTCGACAGCCAGGGGATTGTGGTCGCCCGGACGCGCGAGCCGGAACGCTTCATCGGCAAGCCGGGCACGCCGTCGTTCCTCCGTCAGATCCGCAGCCGGAGCGAGGCGCTGGTCCGCCAGACGACCCTGGAGGGGACTCCCGTCTACACCGCCTTCCGGCGCGCGCCGCTCTCGGGCTGGACGGCGATCATCGCCGTGCCGGTCGACCTCGTGGAGGGGCCGGCCCGCCGCTCGATGCTGATCGTGGCGGGCTCCGGGCTGGCGCTCCTCCTGCTCAGCGGAATGGGAGCTTTCCTGCTCTCGCGGCACGTGTCGCGCAGCATCGAGTCGGCGGCGGCCGCCGCCACCACCCTGGCGACCGGCGGCAGGCCGCGCGTCAAGCCCTCGATGGTGGCCGAGGCGGCAGGGCTGGCCGCGGCGCTGGAGGCCTCGGCCGACCTCCTGCTCGAGCGGCAGCGGCTGCTCGCGGAGCACCTCGCGCAGGCCGAGGGCGCCCGGGCCGAGGCGGAGGCGGCGAACCGCGCCAAGGACGAGTTCCTGGCCATGCTCGGACACGAGCTGCGCAATCCGCTCG
>WUUC01162763.1_pt1 | contig 11041 bp, 15 predicted proteins | sample 6278441 | NCBI WGS metagenome assembly WUUC01 (sample SAMN13675441, study PRJNA597444) | soil metagenome | isolation source: soil | place: USA: Washington | collected 2017-10 | reverse complement strand
ACCGTACCGATCCGGGAAGTACAGCGAGCCATCCTCTCGAGCCATTTTGAAGTGTCCACGGCTGCTCCCCGGAAGGGCTTGGGCGACACACTTAACCGTGACGTCGACCTGTTCCCCGGGCGAGGTTGCCGCGATCGGCGTCATCAGCGGAGAGGCGATCAGGTTGACGCCCGATACGGGGCCTAAACGCCTCAGATATCGGCCGATCCAAGGCACCGTCCCGGCGTTGCGGATCCGCCATGTCTTCGTGAAGTGTTCAAGTGGCCCCATCAGAGTGCCGTCATCGATGGTGACATCGGCGACGAAGCGGGAGCGGTCCCCTTGGAGCGTTACGCCACTACCGAGCGGACCCAGGCGTGCCCGCTGCCGGCGCTCTGCTTCGACGTCCTCGAACATGCTTAGCAGGAGGCCTCCTGCGTCGAGGGCCCGCTCAAGGTTTTCCACGTTGTGGTGACTTGGGCCGCGAGTGCCGTGCTCATAGTGCACGATCGTGACGCGGCTCATCCCTGCGGCGGCGGCGAGCGCTGGCTGGCTTAGACCCGCGTTCCGGCGCATCGACCGAATTACGTAGCCGAGACGCTGGCGCGCGGTCACGGGAAAGGGCAACTCCTCTTCCTGACGCGGCACGTTCGCCCTCCTTAGTTACACGTCGCCAACAAATCCATCGTTTCTCAGACTGGTGACGAGCTCCACCTCGGAGCCTAAACAAGGGAGAGAAACAATGGAGAAGACACCACTCGCCTGGCGGCGGTCCGATCGAGGCGCTAGGGCAACTAGGTCTCTGATCGGTGCTGCGGCAAGTGCCCTTTTGGCGGTTGTTATGTTCGTTCCGGCGTCGTCCGCTTCGGCAGCGATGTACACCTATGACGGCACGGATCCCGCGCAGACCCCCTGTGCGGCAGATGCGGTGACCCTTCCGGGCTACCCAAAACCGATCATGTATGCGGCAGCCACCCAAGTGGGAACATACGAAGTGCGCTACTCACCGTCCTGCGGCACGAACTGGCTTCGAGTGAACAACTGGTACTCGTCCGGATATGCCTCGGTCCGAATGATCTTCGGTCGTGACGGCAACTACAGCACGATCACGGACGAGACGGCGAATGGGGTGATGTGGACTCCACAGGTCTACGCGCCGGGCAGCACATGTGTCGCTTATCAGGTCTTCGTTACTCGCACGGATGGGTCCTACAGCAGCCTGGGCGAGATCAGCCCGGGATTGCCTGGGACGACAGTCCAAGGCGGGTACGCGTATCGGCAGTGCTAAGCCGTTCAGAACTCGTCGACGGCTGCGGACCGATTCGTGGCCGTCGACGACTAGCTTCCAGCGCTCATCTCGTCCTCCGCCTCGCAGCAGTTGAGGGGGCCGCTGACATCGTGGGGTCTTCTAGCTGACATGCCGTGGCACCGAAGCGACCACCCGAGCTGCTACCGCTGAAAGGTCCACGCTGCCGGCGGGCACTCCTGCGTCGCGCGCTCCCACTCCGGCTGGCTCAATTGACCGATCGCGACGTGTGCGATGAACGGTTCGGTCCTATATGTGTCTATGAACGCCTGCAGCGTGGGCACCTCCAAGGTGTACCCCATCCCACGCAAGCAGTCGGCGGCCTCCACTTCAAGCTCGTAGAGTCGGGACAGCTCCTCTTCCGTCAGAGGCTCCTCGTTCCATCCCATCTCCAAGCTGATCGCGTCCGTGCACGCTTGGCTGTCCTCTTCGAACACAGGCATCTGCTCGGGCGGCACAATCACTTCGCCGGTGGAGCGATCACTGATCTCCCACCCTGCTTCCTCCAGGCAAGAGTTCATCATCTCGATGGCGTCCGCCTGCGACAACGGGCCTACCGCCTGCGTGGGAGTCGGTTTGGGGTCGACTGCCGAGGCGCAACCTGACAAGGCAAGGGCCAGCACGATGAGGCTCAGCGCGGATGCTCGAATCATGTCGCTCCTCGGCAGTCGTTCCGAATTTCCCTAGATGCAGCCGGCGCTCTCGTAGTTGATCGGTCCGCCGTAATTGACCGACCAGTTGGTCGCGAAGGGCGAACCGTAGGTCTGGTACGGATACGCCACGTTCGGGTCGTGGTTGGGGATGTTGAACGTCTGCCCGCTTGCGGCATAGGCGTGATTGCCGCCATTACCCTGGGTCACGCTCGAGATCGTGACCGACTTCGGGGGCGTGCACGACCGGTATCCCCCGCCAGCCATGGCGGGTGCCGCCGACGCGAACACGAGGGCGGCGGCCGCGGTTGCGGCGAGGACGGCGTTGCGAGTGAATCTCTTGCTCATGATGGTTCCCAGCTTCCATTTGTGCGTTTGATGATCCGCACCCCCCACCTGAGTACTTCCAGTTCGGGTATTGGTGAGCGTGACTTCGATTTTCGAAGTGCGCTCAACGTACGTCGATATTCCGGAGTAGTCAAGACGTTCCACCCCCGAACGGGGTGCACGCTTCGACCACTGGTTCAAGGTACGCGCAGTTCACGAAGTGGATCGCGTCTTGCTGCAGCGGCCGCTGGCACGACTGCCGCAACGACGCCGACGGCGATCGCGAGGACCCCGACCGCGGCAAAGAATTCTGGATTGGGCAATGGATCACGCGTAATCGCGAGGGCTATGGCAGCTGCGGCACTGCCCACGATGGCGCCAGCACCGCTGAGGAGGGCCATTTGGGTGAGGAGCAAACCGACGATGAGACGACGGGATGCGCCCAGGGCGCGGCGACGACCGAAGTCCTTGCGGCGGAGCATTACGAGACCGTAGAGAATCGTGGCCACCAGAATGGCAGTCAGGGTGAAAATTACTACGACGAGACCTCGGCCAAAGGTCCCCAGTTGCCCCTCCACAAGTGCCCGTAGCGTCGCAAGTGATTGGCTGGTCGTGACTGTCACCTTGGTCACGTCATCAACACCCAGGAGTGACTGCACGGTCTTGGAAACGGGCGCGACTAGATCGGGCCGCTCCGCAATCACCACGAGCACGCTCACTGGGGCGCTGGCGCCCCCGACGGCCGCGGACTGGGGTACGACGACGAGCGGTTCGAGGAATTGCAGATAGTCCGGAACAAGAACTTCGCCTCCGATCGCGTAGTCGGCCCCTTGAGGTGAGCTGATTCCTCCGAATCCGTCAGCGAGTCCAAGCTGCTCGAGCGCTAGGTCTGATGCCCATGCTGTCCGATTCTCAATCGACTGATGGGTTGGAATGCCCAGCTGCTCGAGGTGGTCGCCCCATACAAGACGAACGGGCACGCGTGTGCCGTCTGGGACGAGTGCGTTGGCGGCATCGGCGGCTGGTCCAAAAGCACCTGCCCATTCGATGCCGTCTATACCTGCCAAGCGTTCGAGCACGCTCGTGTCCAGCCCTGCATCCCCCTCAGCACGAACGACGATCGACCGGGTGCCGGCCGAGTCGATCGACCCAAGAACGGCTTGCTCGGCACCGACTGTCCTGCCGGTAGTCAGTAGGACGGTCGCGCACATCCCGGCCACCATGACGATGGAGACCAGTGAAGCGACTGGCTGAGATTTAGCCGTCGCTAGAGCCTCGCGCAGGATCGCCATCGCACGACGCACCACCCCGTTGCTTCTCACAGCCGGATACTTCGATGACATTGTGCGACTAGTCCCGGGTCGTGAGTGACCACGATGACCACGGATCCCGCGCCCGCACGATCGTGCAGAGCTCGCAGGACGACTTCAGATGATGCAGGGTCCAGGTTCCCGGTCGGCTCGTCAGCCAAGACGACCGTGGGATCATAAAGTAGCGCCCTGCAAAGCGCGATCCGTTGGGCCTGGCCACCTGACACCTGGCCGGGCTTCGCCCGGGCTTGCAATTCCACCCCGAAGCGGGAAAGCAAGCCTTCGGCCCGCGCGATCGCGTCGTGCCGTGGTTCGGCACGATACAACGCCGTTTCAACGACGTTGTCCAAGACGGTGCGCGTCGCGTCGAGCGCGGCGTCCTGGAAGACGAATCCGAAGTGATCGGCCCTGAGACGGGCTCTGCTCGCATCATTGAGGCGAGCAGAGTCCTCCCCCTGAAACAGTACCTGGCCAGCGTTGGGCTTGAGCATCATGCCGAGGAGGTACAGCAGTGTGGATTTGCCTCGCCCGGACGGTCCGGTGATCGCCACTACCTCGCCGGCCTCGAATGCAGCGTCCCAATGCTCGAGGATCGGCCGCTGCGGGTTGTAGCTGTATGACAGATCCCGAGCTTCGAGGAGCGGGCTAGCCATCGTCCGACGCGGGCACGCGCAACCGCATTCCTTCCGGGACGCCCTCGATGATGGAGACACCCCGTGCGCTCGTGAGCACCGTCACGGTGTGCCGCTCGCCCTCTTCGTCGGTAACGAAGATTGAACCCTCCCCCGTGGTGGAGAGGGCTGCGCTCGGGACCGTCAGTCCCACGACTGGTTCTACCGTGACGATCTGGGATCGCAGCAAGGCCTCCTCGGCCACTGGGATGGTCCCACACGCTTCACCGCAGATGTTGGCGCCCTCCTTGCCTCCGAGCAGGACTGTGACTCCTACCTCGTCACTGGGCTCCTGATCCTCGACGAAGGCTTCCCAAAGATCCCCCGCGGGTCCCGTGATCTCGACTCGGGTGCCGATCGGCATGAGAGCGGCCTGGGAGTCGGTAACCGGGACCGTGAAGGTTGGTGTCGCCGGCAGTCCCTGCACGACCTCAGCGCCCGGAGATATTGTGGCCCCGCGTTTGACCAGCTCCGTGTCGAGGGCTATGCGCGTGGGCAGGGTTGGAACGAAGAGGATGTCTCCCGCTTGCACCATGCCGGTGGGTTCAAGGCCCATGTTCTCCTGCCATTGCTCGACGGCTGCTTCGGTGCCGCCGCCGAATCCGCCGTCTGCGGGACCACCGTAGAGCCCCAGCGAGGCGAGAAAGGCCTGGAGTTGCGCGACGTCGGTGCCGCTGGAACCGCGCTGCATGGGCTGGAACGCGGGGATGCTGCCCTGCGCGATTACTACTGGGCGCAGATTGACGGTGTAGAGAACGGTGCCGGCACCAACCTCCTGACCAGGCTCGATGTTGACCGTTGTGACCGTGCCGGACGCGAGGTTTGCGGCTACCGGGATCGGTGCCCACTCTGCGACGGTGTTCAAGTTGATGCTGGAGCCCACCTCGCCCTCCATGACCTCAACGTAAGTGAAGGAAGTCGAGTCCAGCACGTCCTCCGCTGGGGTCAGGACCGTGCTCGCAGCCCAGCCCAACACCCCGCCTCCAACCACCAGGGCGAGCGCGCCGACCACCCAGCGAGCGATCGCAGGCGTTCGTTTCGCCGACGCGACCGCCGACCCTTCAATCTCTCCGCTCACGCGCCCGAGTCTCCTCGCGATCGCGACCCAACGCTAATGTGCGTCTGCAGGTGTCGACTCATTCGTAGAGGTTGGTGGGCAGTTGTGGGCACGTGCGTACCAGAGTGTCGTACTCAGCGTCGCTGGTGACCTGTTGGACGGATTCGTACCAGGGCCCCCATGGCGCCGTCGTGTACGAGTCGATGAAGCTCTGCTTACTGGGCGGATCTGAGAACGTGTATCCCAAGCCGTGAAGGCACTCGCTCAACTCCCCTGTGTAGTACTCGTATAGAAGGCTGAGCTGATCGTCCGTCAGCGGTTCGTTGTATTTCGGATCGAGGGGATATTGGGTCTGGCACACGTAGAAGGCCACGTCGTACGCCTCTGACTGTTCCGCTGAGACCTCACCGGACATAACACCGCCATCCGCGCTCACCGTTACGTCAGGAAAACCCGCCTCGTTCATGCAGGTCGCCAGCAGCTGCGGACGCTCGTCCATCTGAGCGACGCGGATGACCTCGACGTCGGGGCGCTCCGCTCCAGGATGCTTTGACGCCACGAGGCCCCACGCTTGGTCGGAAGCCTCTGCACCAATCTCCGGCGTCGGTTCTGTCGAGTCCACTTGGGACGGTCCGGTACACGCGGTGAGCGCAATACCGAGGGTTAGCAGCAGCGTCGCGGCGGCTCCAAGGCCCGGGTTTCTCACTATGCCTCCTCTGGGGGGTCGAAGAAGTCCCACACTATAGACATCCCTCGTTCACGGGTAGTACGGTCTGTCTACTCGGCACACGGCCGATCTGGGATGAATGGAAACAACAATGAGAAAAGGAATGATAGGAGCCGCCGCCGCGGCTGTAGCCCTCGCCACGGTGCTGGTCGCGTCGCCGGCTCTGGCTGCGCAAGGCAAGTCGTATGGGTCGCTCTATTGCGGCGCATCCGCGACGAGTCGGCTGGGCTCGAACGCCACTGGTGACGTCACCCACTCGATCTACAGCGGTCCCGGCGTCATCGCGGCCTCTGGGTTCTGGTCGAATGGCGGCGTCGCGACCTACCGGCAGACGAACTCGAGCCTGCACTCGTCGTACGACAGCTACGTCTACGCCACCGGCCTCATTTCGGGCGGGGCAGCCTTCTGCCAGTGATGTAGCCAGCAGTACCCGGCCCGTCCGGAAGGGCCGGGTATCTCCTACCTCGCTCCGCCATCCCTGCATGCCGAGCGCGGCCGATCTAGTCGACGATCGCACGTTCCCACGTCTCCTGGATGGCTGCGTTTGATCGCGCTCCACGTGGAGGCGCAAATTCCATCGGGCCCGCGACGAGGATGCGATTAACCGCAGACTTCGACATATCTAAAGCGGAAGCAATAGCTCGAACGCTCCACTGCTGACGCGACAAGTTATGAACCGCCTGCACCGTGACAACCATTCGCACGAAGTCAGCGTCATCGGCTTGGTCAGTGGCCTCACGAACGGCTCTGATGACGACGTCGAGCTCCTGTGCGTCGCCCGGGTACTCCGTGGAGGTCTGTCCCATGCGTGGGACAGTATCACCAAGCGCGCCCGCCGCACGCTAGCCGCTGCGCGTGTGGCGCAGCGAATGTCAACCCTTAGTGCGTTCGCGAACGATCGTCTTGGCTGCGCCAGCGCAGCCCCTCGTCGCATGATGGTTGCCCGTTCATCGGCAATCGGTGATGCTGCCCAACAGGAACCGCAAACAGACGCGCCCTAGTGTGAAAACGGATAACGGTCTTCACCAGTAAGAAAGCACACTATTGCACGACGGCTCCACATTAGTGCGGTCTGACCAGCACTTTCGTACTTCCGATTGCAGGATTTGCAATCGCTGCGTAGCCGACGACCCCGGCCGCCCGCCGACTGTGAAGCCCGGGGAAGGGCCCCACCTCACCGCAACCGTGGGGTCAACGCTCGGATAGAGCAGCTCGATGCCGTCCCGCTCGAAAACCTTGATTGAAACGCAGGACGATTCGCTCGTGGCAAGTGTGGTCGTCGCGTCGTAGACCGCAAGGCAGATCGACCCGTCCGCATCCCGGAACGCCGCGAGGTAGTGGTCGCCGGAGTGCCCCAGGAAGCGCACCGTGGCCTGCTGCTCGGCGGGCACATCTGGAAGGTAGAGCAGTGCGTTGAGGTCGGCGTCGTCCTGGTCTTCGTCAAAGACGGAGATGGCCGGCGCGATCGGGGCGAGGGCCTCGGTGACCACGGCCAGCCCATCATCGATGTTCCAGCTCACCTCGGCGCGCACCCCGTCCTGCGTGAACTCATGCGATGCCCCGACCGCAAACTCCTCAAGAGTGCCGCACCACCCCGTGGTCGAAGACGAACTCACCACGACCACCATGCACGCCAACCTGATCGTGTCAGCCAGCATCTCGGGGGTGCTCGTCGGCGGCGAGTTGGTCGCAAACATAGGAGCCACGACGGGTTCGTCCTGCAGGTAGACGAACACGTCGTAGCCTTCCTTGGACCCGACGAAGCGCACCGACTCCGCAACCACTCCCCCGTAGTCGAGATTGTCGGGATACCGCAGGTCTTCCTCGGTCTGCGGCTGATCGAAGATCGCTGCCGAGTCGGACCTGTCACCCACAGGCGAGCCGAGCACCGCGACCATGATCGCCGCTCCCAGAGCTACGGCCAGCAGCGCGGCCAGCACTCCGATTAGGACTCGCGGTCGCCCACCCGAGCTGTCCGCCTCGTCGCTCGGCAGGGTGCTCTCCGACAACGCCTCAACCCTTTCCGAGTGTCGCTCGTGGCCAGCCAGCTCGGCAGCGCGTCCGAGTGTCCCTCTGCATCCGCCGCGAGCAACCGAGCGAGCTCCTCGCTCGCCTCCCGCCGCTCCGCGTCGTCGATCGCGCCGCCTCGTCCGAAAACCAGTGCCTCCAGCCGAGCCCGCTCCACATCGCCCGACACGACGGGAATCTCGCCCCGTGAGTCCGCCACACGCCCCGGATCGGTGCTCAAGCGATCCCGCATAGGTCGATCACGGCGCAACCGCGGCAGGTGATGTGCGAGCATCCGATGAGGATCGAAGCCGCCCGGCAGCGAATGATGGGTCCGCTTCGAGGCGAGCAGAGAGCTTGCCCCGTGCGCGTTCGTACTTGGTGCGAGCTGTCGAGGCGTTCATTCGCAGGAGCCCGGCAGCTTGCGCGATCGTGAACCCATCCCAGTGGATTAGTACCACGATCTCGCGGGAGCGGGGGTCGAGCTCCGCTAACGCCGCGCGCACTACCGCGTTCGACTCTTGCCGCTCTACGGCGGCAGCAGGATCGATGACGGCTCCCTGCGGGTGGGTGAGATGTTCACGGAGCTGGGCTGCCAGCTGCTCCCGACGGACCGCGCCGCGATGATGTTGACGAAGGACATTCCTCGCTGCCCCGTAGCACCACATTCGTGCTCGCTCAGTCTCGTCTGGAATATCGCGGCGCCGGCGCCATATAACCAGGAGCAGGCTAGCGAGCAGATCCGCCGCATCCTCGGCGGCGCCTACACGTCGGAGAAAGTACCCAAGCAGGTCAGCGGCATTGTCCTCAACGACTTGGCTCGCCCAGCGGTCGTGATCGCGCCCTCTCATCGGAGCCGGCCGGTGCAGGTGGAGCTGCCACCTGTCGACATGCCTTCGCTCCAAAGTCCTTCGGGGAATCGTTCGTAGATGATCCACGTCGCTCGATTGAACGAGAACTGATCGCGCATCTCTTGAGTGTCGGTCTCCCAGACGTCATCCGGTCCAGGCACGAATGGGTTCGCCATTGCCTCGTCGTAGATCTCCTGGCCGACGCCGGTCCAATCCTCGGCTGCCAGAAATGCCGCCAGTTCATCATCAGCAGCGCTGCGAGTAGCGGGGTCTCCAACATAGATGCCGTAATCGCACGAGATTGTGACCCCCGTCTCCGTCGTGTACACGATCGGAATCGTCACATCGAGCTCGACAGCCTGGCCGTTCACGAAAAGTTGCATCGGCGCAACGACAGCAGCCGCGGTAAGCCCAGCCACCAGCACTGCTGCCGCCGGCGCGACAAACTTGGGTGATCGCCACCAGCGGCCACGCGATCGTTGGCCCTCTAACGCTTCGACTTCGTGCCACAGCTCGCTGATGATGAGATCGGTGTTATCGGCGCGTTCCTTCGTTGGGTCTGCCGCCGCGATCAGCGCGTCGAGGTTCTTCATCTCGTCCTCCAAAGTAGTCCGGTCACTAAGAACGTGGCCGGACGAGTGCGAAGTGTCTCAACGTCGCCCCGCAGCCGAAGCGGAGGCACGCGTCTGCGTCAGCGCTGCTGATGGACGGCCGACCACGGGCGGGTCGTGGGAACCTCCAGTAGGCAGGGCTTGGTGCTGGGCGCACACGGCGTGTCGGCTTCCACATACTACGGACACCGTAATATCTTCGCGGCATGACACGAGAGATGCGCGAACCAACGTTCTTCTTGCTACTCGCACTCACCGAAGGGCGAAAGCACGGCTACGCCCTCATCGCTGAGGTGCACGCGCTCTCCGAGGGTCACCTGACGATGCAGGTGGGGACCCTGTATGGGGCGCTCGAGCGTCTCGAGAAGGATGGCTGGGTCCAGCAAGCCGGCAGCGAGATCGTCGACGGCCGCCACCGCCGGTATTACGAGATCACGGACACAGGCGCCGGCATCCTGGCGGCCGAGGCAGCGCGGCTGGCCCAACGCGCCAGGAAGGCGACTGTGCTTCTCGGGCGTCGGACGGCGGTAGCAGGATGACCGCGTACAACCTTGAGGCCCGATACCGCTCCGCCCTGCGGTGGTATCCGTCAGAGTGGCGGGCGAGCCATCAGGACGCCGTAGTCGGCACGCTGCTCGACGCCGCGGAGGCTGACGGCCGCACGCGGCCCCATGTTCGCGAACTCGTGAACCTCGCGGCGAACGGTCTTGCCACTCGGCTGCGCCGCCTCCCGGCCGCCGTGCCGCCAGGCATCCGCGACCGGGCGGCCACAGCCTCCTTGGCGGTGGGTGCTGCGATTTCGCTGTCTGCTGCGATGCAGCTGGAGTCCGCATCGCGCGCTGAGCGTTTCCCGTTCTTTGCGGAGGGGCCACTCTCCACATTCGGCCCCTTCGTGTCACCAATGATCGTCGTCTACGGAGTGTGGCTTCTCGGCTTCCTTGTTACCGTCGCGCGCCAGCATGCCGCGGCGCGATGGCTAGTGTTGGCGACCCTGCCCCTCGGTGTCGCGGCCAGGCTTGTGGCGGACGGAACCGGCATGCTCCTGCGCCCAACGTGGACATTCGTTCTGATACTGATGTTGCTCGCGCTACTTGTCGCCCTGGGGACTCCGGTCGCCACGAGATCCGACGTCCGCACGCTGGTGATTTGGTTCGTTCTTGCGCTCGGATTTTTCACGCTGCCGCAAACCGTCGGCATCCCGGACGGCACGCCGTTCCAGAACCCGCTGTGGCTCGACCCATCGGTCCCCGTCGCGTTCCTGCTCCTTGGCGGCGCACTGTCGGCTCTCGTACTGCTGATCGCGAAGCGACGAGGTTGGGCGGGTGCAGTCGTCCTAGTCACCGCTCCATTCGGCGTTGCGACGTTGACCGAACCTTTCGGTCCGAGCGGGTTCGTGACCATTGTGGGCGCGGCTACTCTCGCCCTGCTTCTTCTCCTGCGCCTGCTCGGTCTTCGCTTCCGGGTGGAGCGCATTCCCCGGGTGTGACGGGTCTCTCAAGGAGGCGACCCCTTAGTGTGAAAACGGATAACGGTCTTCGCCAGTAG
>WUUC01199856.1_pt1 | contig 11042 bp, 10 predicted proteins | sample 6278441 | NCBI WGS metagenome assembly WUUC01 (sample SAMN13675441, study PRJNA597444) | soil metagenome | isolation source: soil | place: USA: Washington | collected 2017-10 | reverse complement strand
GGAACTCCTCTCGACTGACGGCATGCGGGAGCAGATCCGGCGTTGCGAGGCGGAGGCTGAAGCCGGCCTGGACATAGTGCGAGCCGATCGAGGCCGCGGCCGAGACGCCTCTCTCGAAAGCCTCGGCCCTGCCTCCGAGCGAGCGGACCCGGGAGTCCAGAAAGAGCACGGCCATCGCTCGGCGGGCGGCCTCATCCTGGCGGATCATGAGTTCACCGGTCCGGGCCGTCGATCGCCAGTGGATCCTTCGGAGATCGTCGCCGATCTCGTAGTGACGCATCGTGTAGAACTCGTCACCCGTCCGGAAGAGCTGCCGGGCGGTCGATTCACCCGATCCGACGCCCCCCACGAGGTCCCGAGTCGATCTGAGGTCCTCGACCTCCGGATACACGACCAGCTCCTGCCGTCCGGGAAACTCGATCCGTCGCCGGGAAAGGTCGAACGGGTCGCTGACATGCGCAAAGAGGGGGCCGACGAAATAGCGGCCCCGGGTCCAGCAGGTGACCGTGTAGGAGACCGTCTGTTTGCCGCGGGGAGGGATCCCGGTCAACACGGCGCGGGCCGCGCGCCCGAGCGACGGGGGGAGACGATCCTCGAGGAGCAGAACCGAAGTGTTCGACCGGCCTGCGTTGCGAACCTCGAGGTCAACCCGAACTCGCGATCCGGGAAACGCCCGCCGGGTGGAGAGTCGCCGGGTCAGGGTCAGCTCGTGCTGGCGCCACCGAACCAGAGCCGCAGCGAAGGGAGCCAGGACGAGCAATCCGACGGCCACGACGTGCAGGTCGGAAGCACCGAGGGTCCGAGCCCCCAGCCACAACAGGAGGGCGCCGGCGACCACGGCCATCCCCCTGCCCGTGAACACGTCTACCTCTTCACCGGCACCGGAACCTCGTCCAGCAATTCCGAGAGCACGGTCTCCGCGGAGCGAGCGCTCATGGCGGCGTCGGCCGATACGATGATCCGGTGAGCGAGCACGGGGATGGCCAGCTGCTTCACATCGTCGGGTACCACGTAGTCGCGTGCCTCCGCCGCCGCCAGCCCGCGGGCCGCCCGCAGGAGCATGATCGCCGCCCGGGGACTGGCTCCGAGATACAGGTCGGGGTGACGACGCGTGGCGTCGGCGATGTCGACGATGTATCGGCGAAGCGCCCCGGCCACGTGGATCTGGCGGGCCGCCTCGATGAGCCGGGCCACGCCGGCAGCATCGGTGACGGGGCCGATGTCCTCGAGGGTCGATGCAGTGCCGTGGGTGGCCAGGATCTCCGCCTCAGCCTCCGGTCCCGGATATCCGATGGCCAGCCGCATCGTGAACCGGTCCAGTTGCGCCTCCGGTAGTGGATACGTACCTTCGTGCTCGATCGGGTTCTGGGTGGCCAGCACCATGAACGGCACGCCCAGTTGATACGACACTCCATCCACGGTGACCTGACGCTCCTCCATGCTCTCCAGAAGCGCCGACTGGGTCTTCGGCCCCGCTCGGTTGATCTCGTCCCCGAGCACGATGTTCGCGAAGATGGCGCCCGGCTTGAACTCGAAGTCGCCCTGCTCCTGGTTGAACACGTTCACGCCGGTGACGTCGGTGGGGAGGAGATCGGGTGTGAACTGGATCCGTCGAAACGAGCAGTCGATGGACCGAGCCAGCGCTTTTGCCAGCATCGTCTTGCCGACGCCGGGGACGTCCTCGATGAGCAGGTGCCCCTCTGCTACCAACGTGATCAGGGCCAGGCGGACTTCCCGAGACTTCCCCTGGATGACCTGCTCGATGTTGCTCTGAATGGCAGCGAATTCCTCCTGGAACGACTGCCAATCGGTGGGCCGGCTCGTCTGCACGATCGCTCCTTGGACGCTGGTCGGGTCGTCTGAGTTCCCGGTGCACTCCATCTTACGGTGTACGAGTTTGTTGGGCGAAAAGGAGGGACACGATGGAAAGGGGGAAGGCGACGCGGTCGCCGCCGTTCATCCCTGAGACGCCCCGCGCGGCCCCTGCGTTTTGGGCGTCCGTCATACCTCGGGCGACGACACTATGGACGTCGCCTTCCCACGCTAAATTACACGGGTGTAATCACGCCGAGTCAAGCACCCGGCGCGAGCCGACTGCGAGTCACTCCTATAATGGCTCGTACCTGGAGGAGAGCTCCGGGCCGCGGACATGGGAAGATCGCTCGTTCTCAACGCATCGTTCGAGCCCCTCGCGGTGGTGACCGCGAGGCGGGCGGTGGTGCTCGTCCTGAAGGACAAGGCTCAGATCCTCGTGACCGACGGCGTGGTGTTCCGTTCGGAGCGCTTTCAGATCGAAGCGCCCTCGGTCGTCCGCCTGAACTATTACGTTCGGGTGCCGTACCGTGCGCGAGCCTCGCTCACTCGCCGTGCCGTGTTCGCCCGTGACGAGTGGACGTGTCAGTACTGCGGCGCAGCCGCGGAGAACGTCGATCACGTGATCCCTCGCTCCCGAGGAGGGGAGCACGTCTGGGAGAACGTCGTGGCCGCGTGCCGTCGGTGCAACTCTCGCAAGGAGAATCGGCTCGCCCACGAGGTCGGCATCAACCTGAGACGTGATCCCTTTGCCCCCAGGGATGGCTTCCGCCTTCTCATCGGCCGGCTCGAGCCGGAATGGGAGCCGTACCTCAGCTAGTCCCCGGAGCTACCGGGCCACCCTGATCCCCGTTACTCCTGTTAACTCTTGAGTTTACATGGGATAACTTACATCACTGTAATTTCCTTCGGCACCTTGACCGGGTGGAGTGTCAGTGGCATAAAGGTGGGGCACTGTGGAGGGGGGAGGGCCCCAAACGTGTCGGAGCTCCTCGGCGAGCATCTCTACCAGGTCGATACCAAGGGCCGCATCTCGCTGCCGTCGAAGTTCCGGGGGGCGTTCGAGGACGGTGTCTATCTGACTCTCGGCCAGGATGGGTGCCTCTTCGCCTTTCCTCGGCAAGAGTGGGACCGGCGGAAGGAAGAGGTGGAGGCCCTCCCCATCTCCGAGCCCGCCAATCGGGCGTACGCGCGGATGTTCTTCGGCAACGCCGACCGGGTGGATCTCGACCCTCAGGGACGGCTGGTGCTGCCGCGCACGCTTCGGGAGAACGCGCATCTGGGGCGAGAGGTAGCGGTGGTCGGCGTCTCGGACAGGCTGGAGATCTGGGACGGGGCAGAGTGGCGACGATACCGAGACTCGCACGGCGGTTCGTACTCGTCCGGCGCGCTGGTACCGGAACGCTAGGGAAGGAGGCGAGATCGATGCTGCGTGAGATCGGGCAGAGCTTGCGGCTCATGGCGTTGATGGGCGGAGTGCTCGCCTCATACGTCGCCCTCGCACTGTGGGTCGTCCGGGTACTTGGGTAGGGAGCGGCACCAGCCCGTTCTCGTCCGGGAGGTGGTTCAGCTGTTGTCGGAAGCGCATACGGTGCTCGACCTCACCCTCGGTCTGGGTGGTCATACGTCGGCGCTTCTCGCTGCGGGAGTGGGCCGGGTGATCGGGGTCGACCGGGACCGCGATGCGCTGTCGCACGCGACGGAGCGGCTCGCCGTTTACGGCGACCGTTTTCTCGCTGTGCACGCGCGATTCTCGGAAGTCGACCGCATCGCCCGGGAAGCTGGTCTCAGCACGGTCGACGGCGCGCTGTACGACCTCGGCGTGGCCTCGATGCACTTGGATCAACCCGAGCGCGGCTTCTCCTATCGCTCGGAAGGGCCGCTGGACATGCGCATGGACAAGGATGGAACGACCGCCCGAGACGTGGTCAACACCTACCCGGAGGAAGACCTTGCTCGAGTGATCCGGGACTACGGCGAGGAGCGGTTCGCCCGGCGCATCGCCGCAGCCATCGTCAGGGCCCGAGGTCGCAAGCCGCTCGAGACGACCGCAGAGCTTGCCGCGGTGGTGGCATCCGCCGTTCCAAAAAGACGCGGCGGTCCTCATCCCGCCCGCCGCACGTTCCAGGCCATCCGGATCGAGGTCAACCGGGAGCTCGAGGAGCTCGCCGCCTCCCTTCCCCAGACGGTGGAGCTCCTCGCTCCCGGTGGTCGCCTGCTCGTGATCTCGTACCACTCGCTCGAAGACCGGATCGTCAAACGGCTCGTGGCGGGGGAGCGACGACTCCGTTCGCTGACGAAGAAGCCCGTGCGTGCCGGGGCCGCCGAGGTGGCTCGCAACCCCAGGGCCCGTGGAGCGAAGCTCCGTGCGGCGGAGCGGGAGGTCGCCTGATGGCAGTTCCCGCTCGCCGACTCCCGGCCGGTCGGCCTTCGCACGGCCGACTGGCATCGGTGCCTCGGCGGCGACAGGCCGCCCGCCCTACCACTCGCCGCCGGCGGCGGGTACCCTTCCTCCTCTTTTCACTGGTGATGGTGGCGGCCACCGTCGTCGGGCTCGTGAGTGCCCAGGCGATGGTGGCGCAGGACTCCTTCCGGATAGCCGATCTCTCGGCGGAAGCCGAGCGGCTCGAAGGTAGCTACGGTCGCCTTCGGCTGGAGGTGGCCGAGCTCTCGGCGCCGGATCGGATCGTCGCCGCGGCACGCAAGGCCGGGCTCGTCCTGCCGGAGGAGGTCGAGATCCTTCGCCTCCCTGCGGTCACCGGCCGAAGCGATGAATCGGATGTGCAGGGCGGCCCGGCGCTGGCGTTGAAGGGGGTTCCCGGGGGGGAACGGTGAGCCACCGGGTCGGGGTCCGGCCACCGGCCCTTCGACTCGCGGCGTTGTTCGCGGCCTTTGCCGTGGGCTTCGTCGCGGTGGCGGCGCGCCTGTTCGTCCTCCAGCTCCGGGACGCCCCCGGTTACGTGGCGCTCGGGCGCGACCAACGGATACGGCATGTCGATCTGCCGGCCAGCCGTGGAAGCATCTACGACCGTGACGGCAATGAGCTGGCCATGTCGCTTCCGGCGAAGGCCGTCTACGCCAACCCCGAGGTCGTGACCAATGCCTCTTCGGCGGCAACGGCGCTCGCGCCGATCCTGGACATCTCTTCCGCTGAGCTGTGGCGAATGCTCCAGGACGACGGCTCGTTCGTGTATCTCGCGCGCCGGGTTGCCCCCCAGGTAGCGGAACGGATCGAGCGCCTGCAACTCCCGGGAATCGGACTCCTCGACGAGAGCCGACGGTGGTACCCATCCGGGGGGCTGGCCTCGCATGTCGTCGGATTCGTGGGCTTGGACGGCGTGGGGCTGGCCGGCCTGGAGCTTCAATACGACAGGTTCTTGGCGGGGCGCGCCGGGGAGCTCGTCGTTGAGAAGGATCCCGCGGGTCATCTCATTCCTCAGGGTGAGAGCCGACACGTGCGCCCCATCCCCGGGGGCGACCTCGTCCTGACGATCGACCGAGATCTTCAATACCGGGCTCAGCGAGCGTTGGCTCGCGCGGTCAAGAAGAACGGGGCCCGCGGCGGAAGCGTCATCGTCATGGATCCGGCCACGGGGGAGATCCTGGCCATGACCACGCATCCGTGGTTCGACACGAACCTGGCCCCGGATGCGCCCACCGACGCCCTCCGGAATCGCGCCATCACCGACGTGTACGAGCCCGGATCGGTCAACAAGATCATCACTGCCTCCGCAGCTCTGGAGAAGGGGATCGTCAGCACGAGGGAGATCTTCCGGGTCCCGGATCACCGCCGGGTGGGACCGAAGGTATTCCACGACGCTCATCCCCATCCCCCGATGCGCATGACGCTCGCCGACATCGTGGCGTTCTCCAGCAATGTCGGAGCGATCCAGGTCGCCCAGCGCGTGGGAAAGAAGACCCTGAACGCCTACCTCAAGCGGTTCGGATTCGGTCGGCGAACCGGAGTCGGTTTCCCGGGCGAGGGAGAGGGCATCCTTCCCCCCACGGACGAGTGGTGGGAAACTGGCATCGGCACCATCCCGATCGGACAGGGGATCGCCGTGACCCCGCTCCAGATCGCCGCGGTCTACGCCACGATCGCGAACGGGGGCATCTGGGTCCGTCCGACTCTGGTTCGCGGCGTCGTCGATGCCGAGGGAGAGTTCCAATCGGCCCTACCACCGAGTCGTCGGCGCGTGGTTTCAGGGTCGACCGCTCGAACGATCACCTCGATGCTCTCCTACGCCGTCGAAGCGGGGACCGGGGCCGAAGCCCAGATCCCGGGGTACTGGGTCGCGGGGAAGACGGGAACGGCGCGCAAGCCGCTGGAGGACGCCCGCGGGTACAGTGATCAGTACGTGGCGTCGTTCGTGGGTTTCGCCCCTGCCGCGGCACCCCGCCTCGTTGTGGCGGCCATCCTCGATGAACCGAAAACCGTGTACGGGAGCATCGCGGCGGCTCCCTTGTTTCAGGAAGTGACCCGGTTCGCCCTGTCGCAGCAACACGTTCCATCCGCTCACCCGCTTCCCCCTCCACCTTCCGCACAGCGGCCGTGAGCGCCCTGTTAGAATCGCGCCGGTCCACCCGGACCGTGCTTACGAGGCGAAACTCCTTGGAATCCGCTCCTCGCAGACTGTCCGATCTGCTCGCCACGATCGCCCCGTCGGAAGTCCGCGGACGGGAGGCCATGCCCGTGGTGAGCGTGGCCTATCGCGCCGACGAGACTGCCCCGGGGGCGCTCTTCTTTTGCGTTCCGGGTCGAGCCCACGACGGGCATGACTTCGCTGCCGATGCCGTATCTCGCGGCGCCGTGGCGGTGCTGGTCGAGCGGTGGCTTGACCTCTCCCAAGCAGTGACGCAAGTGCTCGTCCCCTCCGTCCGTAGCGCGATGGGTCCTATCGCCGCGGAGTTCTACGGGCGCCCGGCCGAGAAGCTCACGTTGGTCGGCATCACCGGCACCAATGGGAAGACGACCACGACGTACCTCTTGGAGCAGATCTTCCGCGCCGCGAGTCTCACTCCTGCGGTCATCGGTACCACCGGACTGCGTGTGAATGGGCGAACGATGCCCCTCGATCGGACCACCCCGGAAGCACCGGACCTGCACGCACTCCTTGCCGGCATGGTCACCGACGGCATCCAGGCCGTCGCCATGGAGGTTTCCTCTCACGGACTCGACCAGGATCGCGTGGCCGGTGCCCGCTTCACCTGCGCCGTGTTCACCAACTTGTCGCAAGACCATCTCGACTATCACGGCACCCTCGAGTCGTACTTCCGAGCCAAGGCTCGGTTGTTCACTCCGGAAATGGCGGACCGGGCCGCGGTGAACAACGACTCCCCGGAGGGACGAACCCTTCTGCGCGACGATCTTCCGACGATCACCTACGGCGTCGAACCCGGCGCGGACCTGTTAGCCACTGACGTCGAGATGCGGGCTGACGGTGTTTCGTTTCGCGTGGACAGAAGACAGGTCACCTCCCGACTTCGAGGCGCGTTCAACGTTCACAACTGCCTCGCGGCGCTGGCGGCCGCTCGCCAGGTCGGCATCGATGACTCCGATGCGGTTCGCGGTATCGGGATGATCGAGGGAGTCCCCGGCCGGCTGGAGCCCGTGGAGGCAGGGCAACCGTTCCAGGTCTTGGTGGACTACGCGCACACGCCGGACAGCGTTGCGAACGTCCTCTCGGCCGCCCGAGCCCTGGCGAAAGAAAAACTCATCGTGACCCTGGGGTGCGGCGGGGACCGAGACCGCGGGAAGCGGCCGCTCATGGGGGAGGCCGCCACCAGACTGGCGGACCTGACCGTACTGACCAGCGACAACCCCCGTTCGGAGGATCCCGAAGCCATCATCGCGGAGATCGAGCCGGGCGCTCGCAGGGGAAGCGGCGCCTATATCGTGGAACCGGACCGCCGATCGGCCATCCGCCTGGCGATGGAGAGCGCCCGACCCGGGGACGTGGTGGTCATCGCGGGCAAGGGACATGAGACGGGCCAGGAGTTCGCCGATCGCACCGTCCCGTTCGACGACCGCGTCGTCGCGGCAGAGGAGCTGCGGCGGCTCGGATGGGGAAGCGATCAGCCGTGAGGAAGCGTCCTCTCTCGTCGGTCGCCGAGTCGGTCGGCGGCGAGCTCATCGGCCCGGACGGGCCGATCAGCCGCGTCGTGGCCGACAGCAGGGAGGTCGGACCCGGCGACCTCTACGTCGCCCTCCCCGGCGCTCGCGTCGACGGCCACGACTTCGTGGCGGAGGCTTTCGAGCGCGGCGCGGCCGCCGCTCTGGTCACACGGGAGAGCAGCTATGCCGGCCCGGTGATCGTCGTCGCCGACACGAGTCGGGCCCTGCTGGAGCTCGCGTCCGACGAACGCGAACAGTTGGACGCGAGGGTCCTTGCCATCACCGGTTCGACGGGGAAGACCTCCGTCAAGGATCTGACGGCGGCGGTGCTCTCCCTTCGGTACCGCGTCACCGCCAGCCCCAGATCGTTCAACACGGAAGTGGGCGTGCCGCTGACCATCCTGGCCTCTTCCGAGGACACCGAGGTGGTCGTGTGCGAGATGGGAAGCCGAGGGCGGGGCCACATCCGACTCCTGGCCGGCGTGGCCCGACCACTCGTCGGGGTGGTCACCAACGTCGGCCCCGCCCACCTGGAGATGTTCGGCTCAATCGAAGGCGTCGCCGAGGCGAAGGCCGAGCTGATCGAGGCGCTCCCGGAAGGGGGAACGGCCGTGTTGAACGCGGACGACCCCTTCGTCCGAGACTTCGCCCGGCGAACGAAGGCCCGGACGATCCTCTACGGCATCTCGTCCGACGCGACGGTACGCGGTGAGGAGCTCTCCCTCGATGCCGACGGGAGAGCATCGTTCAATCTTCGGACGCCCGAGGGGTCCGAGCGAGTGGAGCTCGCCGTCCCCGGAGAGCACATGGCGTGGAACGCGCTGGCGGCCTGCGGGGGTGGCGTGGCGCTCGGGCTTTCCGCCGCTGAGTGCGCCGCCGCGCTGAAGGAAGCCAGGATCTCTCCGTGGCGGATGGAAGTCTTCGAGACCCAGGACGGCTATCGCGTGATCAACGATGCGTACAACGCCAATCCCACGTCGATGGCCGCCGCCCTGAAGGCAGCCCGGTGGATGGCGGGGGAGGGCCGCTGCATCGTCGTGCTCGGTGAGATGGCGGAACTCGGAGCGACGTCCGGCGTGGAACACGAGCGCATCGGCGAGCTGGTGGCACGGCTGGGGATCGAGCGCCTGATCACGGTGGGAACGGCGGCGCGGCGGATCTCGGTCGGAGCGGTGCGGGAAGGAGTGGAGCCGGAGCGGGTGGCGGCCAGCGAGACGGTTGAGGAAGCGCTGGACGAAGTGCGGTCCTGGGCCGGGAGCGGAGACGTCGTGCTGGTGAAAGCATCCCGCCGGGCAGGACTGGAGCGCCTGGCGAAGGCGCTCCGGAGTGGTGTGCAGTGACCGCGATCCTCGTGGCCGCCGCGCTCGGTCTATTCGCGACGCTCCTCGGCACCCCGGCGGCCATTCGGCTGTTCCGAGTGTTGGGGTGGGGGCAGCGAGTGAGGGAACCCGGCCCCCACTACCCGCAGCACATCGAGAAGATGGGGACGCCGACGATGGGCGGCGTCGTGATCATCGCCGGCCTGGCCTTCGCATATCTGGTGACCGCACTGACGATCGGACCCTTCACGCGAACGGCCGTGTTGGTACTCGGCGCGGCGGCAGCTCTGGGTCTTGTCGGGTTCATCGATGACTTCCTGAAGATCCGGAGGGCCGATCGCCACTCGCTCGGGTTGGGGAAGGCGGCGAAGCTTGCCGGACAGGGTGTCGTCGCTGTCCTGTTCGGACTGGGACTTACCCGGCTGACCACCGCCTCCACAGAGCTCTCCTTCATCAGGGAAACGGGAGTTGAGCTGGGGACGGTGATCTTTCTCCTGTGGGTGTTCCTCATGCTGGCCGCGACCGCCAATGCTGTGAACCTCACCGACGGCCTCGACGGCCTGGCATCGGGGTCGGGGGCCATGGTGATGGGGGCGTACGTGATCATCTCGTTCTGGCAGTTTCGTCACACGTGCGTGGCCAACCCGGGCCCGGGCTGTTACGGCGTCGACGTCGACACGGCGCTCGACCTGGCCATCGTGGCCTCCGGAGCCATGGGAGCCATCGCCGGGTTCCTGTGGTGGAACGCCGCTCCGGCCCGGATCTTCATGGGCGATACGGGGTCGCTCGCCCTCGGCGGTCTGATGGCTGCACTGGCCATCGCCACGCAAACTCAGCTGCTGCTCGTGATCCTGGGTGGTCTGTACGTGCTGGAGACGACGTCGGTCATCTTTCAGGTCGTCTCGTTCCGCGTGTTTCATCGGCGGTTGTTTCGGATGGCGCCCATCCATCATCACTTCGAGGTCCTCGGTTGGCACGAGTTCACCGTGATCGTGCGGTTCTGGATCATCGCCGGACTCGCGGTGGTCTTCGGACTCGGCCTCTTCTATGCGGACTTCCTCACGCGAGGTGGAGTTCCGTGAGCGGGCTGCTCCGAGATCGAGGACACGCCGGGGGCGAGAGAGAGTACCCCGAATCTTCCGCCGACCTCCCGGAGAGCGGCCAGAAGGTCGTCGTCGTGGGACTGGCAGAAAGCGGGATCGCAGCCGCGCTGGACCTTGCCGGCAGAGGCGCCGCCGTTCTGGTAACGGAGATCCGGCCGCGCGAGCAGGTGGCCGAGCACGCGAGGCGGGTCGAGGCCGCCGGTGCACGGGTGGCTGCCGGAGGCCACCGGCCGTCTCACCTGGAGGATGCCGACCTGGTGGTAACGAGTCCCGGGGTCCCGGAAGGGGCGCCGGTTCTGGCGTGGGCCCGGGAGCGGGGGATCCCCATCTGGAGTGAGCTGGAGCTCGGCGCTCGATTGGTCCGCTGTCCGTACGTGGTGGTGACCGGAACGAACGGAAAGACCACGACCACAGAGATGATCGCGGCAGCCATGCGAACCGGCGGGCTGGACGCCATCGCCTGCGGCAACGTCGGCTACCCGTTCTCGGTCGCCGCCGGCGAGGACCATCAGGCGCTGTCCGTGGAGGCGTCGTCCTTCCAGCTTCGCTATCAGCAGAGCCTGCACCCCCACGTGTCGGTGCTCCTGAACATCGCCCCCGACCACCTCGATTGGCACGGCACGTTCGAGGCGTACGTCGAAGCCAAGCGGAGGGTCTTCGAATCGCAGCGGGGCGATGACGTGCACGTGGGGA
>WUUC01110168.1_pt1 | contig 11044 bp, 8 predicted proteins | sample 6278441 | NCBI WGS metagenome assembly WUUC01 (sample SAMN13675441, study PRJNA597444) | soil metagenome | isolation source: soil | place: USA: Washington | collected 2017-10 | reverse complement strand
GGGCAGAGCAGAGATGGGACACACGGCCAGGCAGCTATCCCGGCCGCGCCGGAATGGCAAGCTACAGCGGTGTCTCCGGCCTGGGCCCGCCCTGACGTCCGCTGCCCGCGCCTCCCCGGCCCCCCGAGGGACGAGCCGGCGCGCCAGCACGCCCTCGAAGGCCCGGCTGGGAAGACCACGCCTCAAACGAAGCCGCGCTCCCCGTTCACGGGACCCGAGCCTTGCCCAGACGTGGTAGCTGACCCGCTCAGGTCCGAATGGGCGGAGAGCCCGCGGCTCTAACGGGGAGTGTCCTCCGCCTCCTTCTCGTCGGGCAAGGGCTCTTCGACCTCGCGCGAGCTCGGGATCTTTCTGATGTCGGGGCGCGCCGCTTTCCATGCGCGCTGCACGACCCAGGACAGCGAGCGATCGAGCCGTGCGGCTTCCTCTTTGATTTCCTCGAGCATGGACTCGGGAAAGTAGAGACTCTGCTTGCGCTTGTCGCTCGGTGAGTCAGCAGCACCTTCACGGGCACTGATGGGCTTACTCGACGAGTGTGGTTTGATTGGTGAACTCATCAAGCCAGGGAGTATCCAGGGTTTGGGTACGGTTTGTCCAGGCCGACGGCACGCCGATCTTTCGATCGGCGCCACGTCGCTCTCGCTGCCTCGGGCGCGGTCATCTCCGGGCGTGAAGGCGGCGCCCCTCTCCCTACATCGTCACCTGCGCCGGGTGCGCCGGCGGCGAGGCAATACACACGGCATCTCGGCGCGCCTTCTGCCGCAGCGGGCTAACCACCCCCGCTCCGCTGACGCGGGCGCGCGCCCCCGCGACTTCTCGTTTCGGTCTCGTCCCCTGAGCGTGACATCCGCAATCCATCCACCGGCGTGCCGAGCCTCCCGCCGGGAGGGTTTTGGGTCAAATCCAGAGGGGTCGAGATGAGCACCACCCTGCCACACACCACTTCTGACGCCCCCCCAGGTGAGGCAGCCGAGCCCGCCGGGGCGTGGCGCCTCTCGTCCACCAGCCGCGAGGTTCGCCTGGGCCTGGTGGTTTACGGCGGAGTGTCGCTTGCCATCTACATCAACGGCGTCACGCACGAGCTGTTCCGCGCCGTGCGCGGGCGCGGCGTCTATCGACTGCTCAAACGCTTGCTGAACGCCGACATCGTCACGGACATCGTCAGCGGCACCTCGGCCGGCGGAATCAACGGCCTGCTCCTGGCCTACGCGCTGACCAACGAGCGTGAGTTTTCACATTGCGCGCTGCTCTGGCGGGAGCACGGAGCGCTGGCCAAGCTGCTGCGCTCGATCGACGACACGGCGGGAGCCACCTCACTGCTCGATAGCCGGGGCTTTTACATTCCGCGACTGGAGGAGGCCCTGCGAGACATGCCCCCGATCAGCGCGGAGGAGCGGCAAAAAGAGGCGCCCTCCGCCTTCGATGAGCTGGACCTGTTCGTGACGGGCACGGACTTCGACGGGCGCATGACGACCACGGTCGACGCCACGGGGCGCCAGATCGAGATCAAGAGCCATCGCACCATTTTTCATCTGAAGCATCGAAAAGGTCGCAAAACACCGTTTCACGTGGCGGTGCCCGCCGCCTCGGACAGCGACCGCGCCACCATCTCGGCGCTCGCGAGCCTGGCGGCCATCACCTCGTGTTTTCCTGCCGCCTTCGAGCCCGTGCGTGTCGCGCCGTCCCGCGACCCACACCAGCATGCGGTCTATGAGCGGCTCAAGGAGTGGGGCCAGCTCGAGGGAGAGACCTGGTTTATCGACGGTGGCGTGCTGGACAACAAGCCGTTCAGCTACACCATTCAGCAGATCTGGAAGCGCACGGCGACTCGGCCCGTGGAGCGCAAGCTGTTCTACGTGGAGCCGGATCCAGAGCGGCTCGACCCGGCGCGCCGGCGCAGCCCGGCGCAGGTCCCGAGCGTCGTGCAGGCAGCCATGGACGCGTTGCTCGGCATCCCCGGCTACGAGAGCATCGCGGAAGATCTGGAGCACATCGTCCGTAGGAACGACAAGCTGCAACGCCAGGTGCGCGTGCGGGAAGCAGCTGAAGCGGCCTTCGCGAGCGCCGGAGCCGCGGATGGCCAGGGACTGATACCGCCCTCCGTGCTGAGCATCTATCAGCGGGTCAGGTTCGTCCAGCTCAGCGAGCAGGCGCTCAAGGGGCTGATGGAGCACGAAGGCTTCAGACGTCGGATCGACCAGACCGCCTGCCCGGGCACGTCCCCATCCTCCGCGCGTCACGGGGCGGAAGCCTGCCCCGAGCTGACCGAGCGGCGCCGGCACGCCGCAGCGGCGCTGGCTCGCGCCTTCGACCAGTGGCACGGCACCGCGTCCGACACACTCGAGCGGTTCGACGTCTACTTTCGGATCCGGCGCGTGTTCCACGTGATCTACAAACTTGCCGACAGGGTCACCGCCCTGTCCAACCTGGATGCCCGGAGCGACGAAGCGGCCGAGGCGCTGCGCGCGCTCACGCTGCGTCTGCAAGGCACCTGGCAGGCGCTGAATCAGCAGCTCGCGACCTACGAAATCGCACGCTGGGCGATGGAACGCTTGCTGGAGCGCCAGAGGCTGCCGCTCGACATCGAGAGCGACCCGAACGAGGCCGCCCGGCTCTGGCTGGACCTGCAGACGCGCTTCGAGCTGCTGCTCACCGTGGACGCAATCGGGCTCGGCCCGATCCTGGCCCGGTTCGAGCAGGCACGCCAGGCCCCGGCAAGCTCTGCCTACGAAGGCGCGCTGAAGGAGCTGCACAGCCTGCTCGACCTGCGCGTGCTGCGCATCGGAGCGGAAACGCTGGACCGCCGCCAGGCCTCGGGCGGCGCCCAGAATCTGCTGCAGCGTCTGGACCTGCAGACGTTCGCGTTGCTCGACGCGGAGCGCGCCGTCAACGCCGAGCTCGACGCGGTGCGGCGAGCGTGGGACTGCTTTCCCGTCTACGACGCACATTTTTTCCCGATCGATTACTTCGCCGACCTCGCGGAGAAGGACCCGATCGACGTCGTCCGCATCAGCCCCATGGACGCCACTCGCGCCTTCTCCGAGCGCAGCTTCGAGGACAAGGTGACCGGAGAGACGGTAATGCACTTTGGCGCGTTCCTGAAGCGCTCCTGGCGGTCGAACGACATCATGTGGGGCCGCCTGGACGGCGCCTGCCGCATCCTCGATGCGCTGCTCACGCCCGAGGCGCTGCTGAGCGCGCTGGCTCGAGCCGAGGTACGCCAGCTGCTCGGGCGAGACCTGGACTCTCAGGTGCTCGATCCGGCCACGCTCTTCCCGAGCTCCGGCACGGTCGTTCAGGGCAAGCTCCGCGGCTGGCTGCGCGGGCTCGCCAGTGAGGATGCCGGGCGCCGGTCGGAGGCGGCGGGGGATCGCGAGATGCACACGTTGCTCCTCTGGTGCGCGCAGCTCGAGATCCTGGACCAGGACTTGCCGACCGTGCTCACGGACGCGGCCGTCGAACAACTCAACTGGAACCGCGAGCTCATCTTTGACGGCAAGAGGCGCTCCCGCATCAGACGCCTGGAGTCGCGGATTGACCTCTCGTGCGCGGTGATCGCCGGATCCGAGCTCACGCAGCAATTCATCGACCGGCTGAAGCGCGACGTCAGCGCATTTAGCGATCCCAAGAACGCGCCGGTAGCCAGGCACTTTTTGCAAAAGTACCGGGTCGGCGCCGAAAACGTGAAGGACGACATTCCGGCGGCGGTGATCCTGGAGACGCTGACGCAGGCGCTGATCGTGGCACGCAATTGCCTGCTGAACGCCTTTCCGCGGTACTCCACCCGCATCACCACCAGCCTGATCTACAAGGGGCTGATCCACTGGCCACTGATGACCGCGCACACCCTGGCGGTGTTCGCCCGGCGGGAGCACCCATTCTACATGGGCCTGCTCGGCGCGCTGCTGACCTACGCGTTTCTGGCCCTGAGCGTGGCGGCGTTGTGGCCCCGGGTGTTGTATGAGGACGGACGGCTCAGTCGAGCGCCCCTGATCGGTCTCGTGCTCGTACCACTCCTGATCATGGTGCCCCTGCTGCGGGGCGCCTGGTTATGGGTGACCCGCGCCTGGCGGCGTTCGTTCACCGGGGCGCTGTTTCTGACGGTGTTGTCGCTGCTCGTCCTGGGGGCGACGCTGGTGGTGGTCGCAGCCTTCGCCGCCAGCTGGCAGGAGATCCATACCGTGCTCGCACGCTGGGTCCAGCAGCTGCTGAGCAGCGCCGACGGGGAGCTGGCGCGCTCGGCCGCTCGCTTTGCGCTCGGGTCATTGCTGCTCTTCCTGCTCGTCGTGTCGCCTGCGCTGCGTGGCTGGGTCGAATCCGTCGTCGCACGGGCAGGCAAGCGTTAGAAGGCACGCCTCCGGACAGTCCGTCTCCGGACACGTGTCCGCCAACGGACAGGAGCTCGCGCGCGCGCCGGACACTCGTTACCGAGCAGGACACGAGCGCCGCGAAATGCGCGGTGCTCAGGCTGGCACGCCCGGTGCTAAGCGAGGGTGAACGGAGCGACCGTGAACGGAGCGGAGGCTGGCGCTGACGCCGCAGCAGACGCACCGTCCTCGTTCGTCGTCCTCACTCGACGCAAGCACACCCGGAGCATGGCAATGGCAAACGCACGCAAACTCATCCACCTCGCTCTTCTGACCATGGCTCTGCCCTCGCCGGCGTTGGCGCTCGCACCCGCGCCAAACGAGCAGCATTATGCAGCGGGTGTCGAGACGCAAGCCGCGTCCGAAGGCCTCGCGGGCTCAGAAGACGACGGGCCACCGCTGCTGTTCGGTCGTGACGTGGCGGTCGGCGGCTATGGCGGCCTGGACGTCGCCTACTCGCGGATGTTCAACCGAGACGGCGCCGTGGTCGGCGTGCAGGGAGCGCTGGTGTTGGACCATCACTTGAGCCTGGGACTGGCGGGGTATGGTTGGACCAACGCGCCGCAAGGTCCAAACGACGCGGAAGGGCAAGCGCAGAGCTACGACACGGGTTATGGCGGAGTGACGATACGCTACTCCTTCTACATGGATGACCTGCCGGTCTACCTGACCGCCGGAGCGCTGATCGGAGGCGGCGCCATCACGCTCACGCGGGACGACCTCGGGGAGTTCGAGGACCGTGACGAGAACCCGCGCGATGACGTCTTCGCGCTCGTGCAGCCCGACCTCACCCTCAACGCTAACCTCACGTCCTGGATGCGCCTGGGCGTGACGGCGGGTTATCGGCTGACAGCGGGCGTCGGGCGCAGCGGCTTCGCCGAGTCGGACGTGAATGGCTGGCTGCTGGGCGGGCAGGTCCAGTTTGGGAGCTTCTGAGGCGCCAGCCTGATGGCGTCGAGCTGCCGCCAGGCAGAGCGAGTCAACGCGTGGAGCTGCCGGCGGACTTGGCGCCAGAGCGGCGGCGGTTGCGTAAGGTGACCCACTCCCCGAGCAGCGCATTGACGACCAGGAGCAGATTGGTAGCCAGGAACACCCAGTTCTCGAGCAGGAAGCTGTACACGGAGAAGCCGACGGAGGCCGCCAACTGACCCGCGAACAACCAGGGCGACACCCCCCGGCTCTCGCCCGATTTCCACTGCTTCCGGACCTGCTGCCCCAGCGTCAACACCAGCACGCCCGAGCTCAGCCAACCGATCAAATCCACGTGGGTCAAGCGCCTGCCTTCTAGTGTCCTGTCTCGGAAGTAACAATCCTCAGGTCGGTTTCGGAACGTTTTACGGCAGCGTCCTCTAGCGGGAGACAGAGAATGACCCCATAAAACAAGCTGAAGCCGACCTGACGATTGTTACTTCTGAGACAGGACACTAGCATGCCTGGTTTGGCCTCAAGGAGGGGTCGGCACCTGTGTGGTAGCGCCGCCCACGCCGGCGTCGGGCGTGGCGAAACGTCACGGCAGACTGACCCAGCCCGGGTCGCACCCCTCATTGGCGACTTAGGCTTTGCCCGGGCTTGACGTTCTTATGTCCAGGCTCCGCCGGCGCCGGTCGGGGTCCAGCATCGAGAGCTATTGACCATCAAGAAGTATGTGATGCTAGTGGATGACGAGGCGGGGCCGCTGGCGCGCCTCATCCCTCGGCTGCGGGATCTCGACTTTCGCATCGTCCGCGTCCCCGATCCGGCAGCGGCCCTGGAGTTCGTGCGGGCGTTCCCCAAGCTGTCGATGGTGGCCGTGCGCGACACCGGAGACGTGGAGAAGAGCCGGCAGCTGTTGAACAGCATTCGTGAGGTACAGCCGGAGCTACCGCTGCTGTGGCACGGCCCTCCGAGCAGCCTCCCGCCGGGCGAGAGCGCTCAACTCTTGCCGCATGAGAGCCTGACCGCGGGAGACCTGGTCGCCTGCGCCGAGCGGCTGCTGTGTCGTCATTTCTACCCCGCCGATTTCTCGTCGTTTCTGACCGAGACGGCGCTGGCCGCGTTTTCATGCTTCGGCGCGCACGCGACGTCGGCGGAGCCGTTCCTCAAGGCGAGCCGGGCGCGGCTGGCGGAGTTGAGCGCCGTGATTGCCTTCTCCGGGCCCGACACCTCCGGACATCTGGTGCTCAGCGCGCCGCGCGACGTGGTCTCGACGGCGTACCTGCGTCTGTTTGGTGACAAGTCGCCTCCCGACGACAATGCGCTGGTCGACGTGCTGGGCGAGTGCGGCAACCGCATCATCGGCAGGCTCGCCACGTACTTCGAGAAGCGTGGGCTGCCCTTCACGTTTGGCGTGCCCCTGTATCTCGCCGGCGCTCAAGCCCTGCTCTGGCAAGGCGCACATCGGCCCGCGTTGGCGATCGAGTTCGAGACCTGCAACGGGCGGCTCTTTTCGGAGCTGTGCATCGACGCGTTCGAGCCGCCCACCTCTTCGCAGGCCCACTTCCCCGATGAGTTCCTGCAGTCGGGACAGTGCATGCTGCTATGAATGATAAACCCCTTCCGAGTCCGATAGGAACGCGCGTGCTCACGGTGGACGATTCATCCGTGGCACGGCGCCAGGTCCGTCATGCCCTGGAGGCAGCAGGGATCAGCGTGTCCGAAGCCGCGGAGGGCGTCGAAGCCCTGTGGCGAGCCCGCCAGGAGAAGTTCGATCTGGTCCTGACGGACATCCACATGCCGGCGATGGATGGACTGGAGTTCATTCGTGAGCTGCGCAAGAGCCCAGGCTACGAGCAGACTCCCGTCTATGTCCTGACCTCCGACGGCAGCCGCGAGCGCCTGGCCGAGGGCCGCGCCGCCGGAGCCACGGCCTGGCTGATCAAGCCGCCCAACTTGCCGCTGCTCGTGGACGCGGTGCTCAAGGCCACCGGCAAGCGCACGAGATGAAGGCCGCCCCCAAAGGGCCGAGCCGCCTCAGAGGCGGGCCAGGAGCTCGGCCTTCTTCGACCTGAACTCATCGTCGGACAGGATACCGCGCTCGTGCAGCTGACCCAGCCGCTCGATGGCGTTCAGGATATCGGGCGACGCTTGCGGCCCGCCACCGCCCGGGCCCTGCGGCGCCGCGAACTGTGGCTGGGACCAGGATTGCTGATGGGATGACTGCGGCGCCTGCTGATTGAACGACTGCGGCGCCTGCTGTGATGAAGATGACCCCTGCTGCGATGACTGCGGGCTCACGCTAGGCAGGCTATCCACGGTGAACGTGCCGAACTGGCTCGTGAAAGACTGAGAGCCATACGGCCCGCCTTGCTGCTGCTGGACGCCACCTATTTGGTGATCGAGGGTATCGTAGACGGTGACCTGGCCGCTTCGGCTGACCGCCAGCCGACGCGCCGCAGGAAAGTACGCATAACGCGTGTCGTTTTGTCCTCCGCTGCTGCTCGGTTGCCCGAGATCGGCGGGCCACCAGGCGTTCGACGATTGCATGAGCCCCCCCCCCGACGCCGCAGGGGCCGGTACGAAGACCTGGTGTGAGCTCAAGAGGCTGCTCAGCTCCGCGCAGAGCCCGCTGACCGTCGACTGAAGGCGACCGTTGAACATGTCGCCCACCATCGTCATCCCGCCCTGCATCCACTGCCCGCCACCCCCGAGCTCGGGGTGATAGAACTGCGCCATCGTGCCGCCGCCGGCAGACACCGCGAAGAGCAAGGTCATGACGGCGTCGGTGCTCACCCCATAACGCTGCGCCAGGCTCTGCACCGCCTGCTCTGCAGTGGACGTCAGCTGCTGCATGTGAGGCTCCAGGCGATCTTGGAAAAACGATGCGAACTTGCCATGTCAGGCCAGCTTAGCCGATCTTGCGGCTGATCCCGAGGCCTCGCGGCGCAGCCGCCCGCCTCGCGCCTAAGCCCCCGAAAGAATTAACGTTTAGGCGTTACCCCCGGCGCGCTGCTCCCCGGATGCCACCGGGCGAGAAACACGGCGGGGCGTCCCGCTGAAACAATCAGCGGAGCTGGCTGCACACGCCTCCGGCGCTGCTGGCCGTTCTGGAGCGCGTGGCGCGCGAACCGGGGTGCGACGACACGCAGCGAGCGGGGCCCGGCCACCGCTCACTTGAAGGTCAACACGTTGACCTGGCCCGTGCGTCGCAGCACGTTGATGCCGACGTCGTCGGGGTGCCGATGCAGGCGCAAGTCCACGCGGCTGTCTCCGACCTGCACTCCCCTGAGCGTGACCTCCTCCAGAAAGCTGGGTAGCTGCGCGTGGCTGAAGGAGATGCGTTGCCGCGCCCCGTCGATGCTCATCCCGAGCACCGCACCGAGCAGCAGAAAAGGTGCTCCCGTTACCCACGACTGGGGCGAACAGGCGACGGGATACAGAGTCGGCCCCTCACCGGGGCGCCGCGACACCCCGCAAAAGAGCTCGGGCAGACGCCGCAGATCGCTAAAGGAAGCGGCATCGAACAGGGCACCGAGGATACGGCTGGCGTGGTCCTTGTAGCCATAGCGGGCCAGGCCCGCGCCAATCAGGGCGTTGTCGTGGGGCCAGACCGAACCGTTATGATACGAGAGCGGGTTGTAGCGGCGCTCACTCGCCGCCAGGGTTCTAACACCCCAGCCCGAGAACATCTGCTCCGACATGAACTGCTCGGCCAACGCCTGCGCGCGCTCCGGCCTGGCGATGCCGGTGAACAGGCAATGTCCGGCGTTGGAGCTGCGAACCCGACAGGGCCTCTTGAACCCGTCGAGCGCCAGGGCATAGGTCTGCAGATCGTCGCACCAGAACGCCTCATCGAAGCGCTGCTGCAGCACCTCGGCGGCGCTCTCCAGGGCACGCGCTCGCTCGGCGAAGCCTAACGCCGACGCCAGGCGGGCTCCGCCGATCCGGGCCGCGTAGGCATAACCCTGGACCTCGCACAATGCGATGGGTCCGTGCGCCATGCTGCCGTCCGCGTGGAAGACCGAATCATGCGAGTCCTTCCAGCCCTGCTGAGCCAGGCCGTCCTTCGACGCACGGTCGTATTCGACGAAGCCGTCCTGGTCCGGATCTCCCCAGCGCTCGATCCAGGTCAGCGCCTGCTCCAGGTTGGGCCACAGCCGCTCGATCGTCCGGGTGTCTCCGGTGAGCTCGTGGTAGGCCGCCGCCAGCATCACGAACAAGGGCGTGGAGTCGACGCTGCCATAGTAGCGTCCGAACGGGATCTCGCGCAGGGTCGCCATCTCGCCACGACGCGTCTCGTGTAGGATCTTGCCTGGCTCCGCGTCCCGCTCTGGATCCGCGTCGCGCGCCTGGGTGGCCGCCAAGAACTCCAACACGCCCCGAGCCAGTCGGGGGTTCACCCACAGCACCTCCAGGGCGGTGATCAACCCGTCACGGCCGAACGGAACGGAGAACCACGGTACCCCCGCGTACGGATACTGGCCGTGCTCCGTCTCGCTGATCATCATGTGCAGATCGGCGAGGGACCGGCCGAGCCAGTCGTTGAATGGATCGTTCGAGGTCACGACGCTCGCGTCCTCCTGCTGGTATCGACCGATCGCCGCGCTGGCAGCAGAATACGCGGCCTCGAACGCGGGTGGTGGCGCGGGGCGCTCGCTCGTTAGGCCGCACACCACCGTCAGATACAGGTCGCGAGTCTGTTTGGCCTCCAGGTAGCAGTCGAAGGCCACCGAGTGCTGCGACATCCGATTCGGCTCGGGCGCGAACGTGAGGCGGGTCTCACGCCGCCGTGCATCGAGACCCGTATAAGAGAGCACCACCGCGTTGCCCTGCCGCTCGGGCTCATGCAGGGTGCCACGGCGTTCGCGGCGGCTGCCGCGCACCTCGAACAGGTCGACGAAATCGCTGTCGAAGTCGATCGTCAACTCGGCCTGGACCGCGCTCATGCCGTAGTTCGAGATGCGCAGATGTTCATAGCAGGCCCCAGCCCATAAAAATTTCGAGCGGAGCACGTGCAAGGCGCCGTGGGCTATCAACAACTCGCCGTTCGAGCTGACGTCCGGGCTCATCAGATCGACGGCCAGCATGATGTTGTTCTGGCGCACCGTGGAGCTCAACAAGAGTGGCCTCTGCCCGTTCATCCGCATGCGCAGCAAGGACAGATGACGCGTGTCCGCGTGGTACAGGCCCTGGGCGCCCTGCACCCCAAATGGCCGGACATCACCCAGCCGATCGAAGACCGCGAAGGTGTCGTCGTGTTTGAGGGTGCGCCCCTCGCTGGTCGAAAGCGCCGAGGTGGAGAGGATCTGGAACCTGTCCTCCTCATCCGCGAGTTGCACGGACGGTCCCGTCGCCCAGCCCGTGCCCGCGTCCTTCTGACCACCGCTCATATGCACTTCCTCTCGCCCTCGGCGTTGTCACGGCCCGACCGCCGTCCCACTGGCAGGCAGGCAATAAGGCAAGGGGCGCGCCAGGCGACAGCATCGGACGTCCGGTCCCTCTGGGCGCGCCAGCGCTCGTCACGAGCCTGCTCGCCCCGCCTGGCCTGCGCGCGTGGCACTGGGAGAGTGAGATCGCCCCTGCGCTACTGAGCGGGCAGCGAGTGTTGCCGGTTGCCCACGGTAATAGTCTGCGTGCACTGCTCCAGCATCTGGCTCGGATCAGCGACGAGGACATCGTGGATCTCGAGATCCCGACGGGCGCGCCAATCCTGTATGAGCTGGATGATGGGCTCAGGCCGATCGAACCTCGTAACCTCGTAA
>WUUC01223043.1_pt1 | contig 11045 bp, 10 predicted proteins | sample 6278441 | NCBI WGS metagenome assembly WUUC01 (sample SAMN13675441, study PRJNA597444) | soil metagenome | isolation source: soil | place: USA: Washington | collected 2017-10 | reverse complement strand
AGACAGTGACGCTTGGGATGGTGCGCTCGGTCACGGGTTGGCGTGCGCGCGAGAAACGTCCCGGAACCTCGCCAGCGTGTCCGCCGCTGCTCCCCCATCGATCGCGGCACCCGCCTGGTCGCAGCCGTCCCCGAGGGAACCCGCCTGCCCGGCGACCATCAGTGCGAGCCCCGCGTTCAACAGCACCGCATCGCGGATCGGTCCGTTCACGCCGGCGAGCACGTCGTTGACCGCAGCCGCGTTCGCCTCGGCGTCGCCGCCGCCCAGGCTGGAGGTCGGTGCGGCGGCGAAACCGAGCGTCGCAGGATCGATCGTCCCCTCGAGCACCGTGCCGTCACGAACGGTCCAGGTCCGTGCGGGTCCTGCCGTCGAGATCTCATCGAGCCCGTCGAAGCCGTGCACGAGCACCGCGTGTTCGGTGCCGAGCGCCGCGAGCGCATCCGCCATCAGCGCAGCGACCCCCGGATCCGCGACGCCGACGACCTGCCGGCGCGCGCCGGCGGGGTTCGTGAGCGGGCCGAGCAGGTTGAACGTGGTGCGGATCCCGAGCTCACGCCGAACCGGTCCCACGAAGCGCATCGCCGGATGGAACCGTGGCGCGAAGCAGAACCCGATCCCGGCTTCCTCGATGCACGCCGCGACTCCCTCGGGAGGCAGGTCGATCTCGACCCCGAGCGCCTCGAGCACATCGGCCGAGCCGCATCTCGAGGACGCTGCGCGGTTGCCGTGCTTGGCGACCTTGATCCCGGCGCCGGCGACGACGAGGGCGGCCATCGTCGAGAGGTTCACCGAGCCGCTGCCGTCGCCTCCGGTTCCGCACGTGTCCACGAGCGGCTCGTCGACGGCGACCTTGAGGGACAGCTCGCGCATCACCCGAGCCATCGCCGCGACCTCGCCGGAGGTCTCGCCCTTCGCGCGCAACGCGACGAGGAAGGCACCGATCTGACCCGGCGTCGCGTCGCCGGTCATCATCGCGCGCATCGCCGCGGTCGCCTCCGCTTCGGAGAGATCCGCGCCGCTGACGAGCTTGTCGAGCAGCGGCGCCCACGCGATCTCAGGCATCGGCACGAGGCTACGCGAGCCTGGCGCTCTGCCTCAGCGGAAATCGAGCCCGGACACCTGCTTGATGAACGCCGGATGGCTCACCGCGGCGCCCGGGTCATGCGCGGTGTCGCCGTAGGCGACGACGAGCTGGCCGGCAGGCGTGATCGCGATCGTGAAGTAGTCGCCGAGACGCCGGTCACCGGAGGTGCCGGTGTTGCTGTTGCAGCTCAGCCCGCTCTCGCAGATGGCTCCGACGTGCATCGGTGCGGCGGTCGCCGTCGTCGTCTGCCACATCGGCGCCTTCGCGTTGCCGCATCCGTCGGTCCAGCCGTGCGCGGTCTTGGACGCCGCGACCTTCACGCGCCACTCCTGCGTGGACGGGGCTCGCTCGAGCCACGCGAGCGCGACACGGCCGTCCCCGCCTGCCGCGATCCACGGCCAACGGATGAGCCGGTCTGCGCTCTTGGAGATGGAGGTGCGCTCGTACGTCGCGCCTCCATCGACCGTGTAGTGGAGGCCCACCTCGTTGTTTGAGTTCCACGCGACGTAGTGGTTGCCCGCGTCGTCGAACGCGGATACGTTGAAGAACCCGCCGCTGTGCGGAACCCAGTCGAGGATCCGATGCACGCGAACGGTGTCGAGGTCACCGTCGCGCGCGTTCGGCCACTCGTACACCTCGGGGACGAAGGGGTTGTTGTAGTCCGTCGCCGGCCACCACAGCGACCCGTCAACCGGGTTCACCTGGATCGGTGACATCGGACCGCCTCCGGGCAGTTCCCGGCCGAAGGGCTCCTCCCAGTCAGCTCCGCCGGTGACCGATCGCCAGAGGACGCGATCCGACGTCGGGTCCAGCGGCTCGCCACGCGTGTTCGGCCAAGGCGACTGCATCGGCGTCGCGATCATGTAGACGACGCCTGGGGTGTCCGCCGCGATCCACTCGCGGTCCATGTTGAACGACGCGAGCTTGTTACCCACGAACCGCGAGCCGTCTTCGGAGCGGCCGACGTAGACCGTGACGGTGTCGATCGCGGACAGGTACACGTTGCCTGCGCGGTCGACAGCGGTCGACGGATCGCTGAACCCTTCGGGGAGAAGCGCGCCCGTGCTCTGTTCGAACAACGGTGACGGCGTCCAGCTGGTGCCGCCGTCTACGGATCGCCACGTGTTGATCGATCCGGTGTACGTGGACGCCCAGCCGGTCGGGTCGTGCGGGTCGGTAGGTGGCTTGTACAGGTGCGTCGTGCCCGCGTGCGATGAGTACAGGAGGGAACCGTCCGCGAGCGGCTGGATCGAGGGTTCGCCGCCGGCGAGCTGATCGTCGATGAGCAGCGGAGCCGAGAAGGACAACGGCGCGAACGAGGGCGGCGCGCCGCAGGCATCCGCGACCGCGGGCAACACCGTCACGGCTGTCAACGCGAGCGCCGCCGCGACCGAACGTCTGATCACCCCTGGCTCCCTTCCGTCACCGCTCCAAGTTCTCACACGGAGCCCCCGAACCCTGCATCAGCTCTCGAAGAGGCTCGACTGCTCGTCCTCGGCATCCAACGCGACGTCGAGCATCAACGCCAGCTGACGCGCGTTGACGACCCCGTGATCGCGGAAGCAGTTGTTGAACAGGACGTGCACGGTGCGCGTTTGCTCGGCGAGCGCATCGATCCTCGGTACCCACTCGGCCAGCTCGGTCTCGTCGTAGAGGTAGTTGAACCGCTCCTGCACCGACACGCCCTTGACGTTCCAGGTGTCGGTGTTGCGTCCGTGCAGGCGCACGAACGCGAGATCGGGAGAGGTCACCGCGCTGATCGCGGGCATCGAGCTCGTGAAGCCCGGCGGCGCATCTACGCAGACGTAGGTCAGGCCGCGGTCCTCGAGCCACGACAGGGTCTCCTCGGGTCGATCCATCCACGTTCGGTTGCGGAACTCGATCGCGAGCGTGTCGTCGGGCAGCAGCGCCTGGCAGCGTTCGACGTAGGCACGGTGATCGGATGAGGGCACGAACCACTCCGGGAACTGGAACAGCAGCGCGCCGAGCTTGCCTGCCGCGCGCAACGGCTCGAGTGCCATCGCGAACTGCTCGAAGATCATGTCCACGATCTTGGCGGGCACGTCCTTCTGGTAGACGCGACGCCCCTTGAACCCGTGACGGATCGCAGCCGGCAGCGACGACGTCTCGGTCGGATGCTGGGTGAGCAGCGCGTACGCCTTGACGTTGAACACGAAGCCGTCCGGCGTGCGATCCACCCACAGCGCGGCGTTGCGCTCGCTCGGCATCCCGTAGTAGGTCGAGTCCACCTCGACGAGGTTGAAGCGTGACGCGTAGAAACGCAGCCGCGACTCCGCGTCCTTCGCGCCCGGCGGGTACCAGCCGGCCTCGATCAGGCTGGGATCCGTCCACGAGGACGTGCCGACACGGATCTCCCCCATCGCGGCCTCAGTCGAGCAGCACGCCGGGGTTCAGGATCGCGTTCGGATCGAACGCGCGCTTGATCTCGCGCATGAGGCGCAGCTTGACGGGATCCTCGAGCGCGAGGAAGTACGGTCGCTTCGCGCGACCGATCCCGTGCTCGCCGCTGATCGCGCCGCCGAGCGCGATCCCCGCCTCGAACAACGCGCGCATCGCGGCGCTGCGCTTCTCGGCGTCGGCTTGGAACACCGACAGGTGGACGTTGCCGTCGCCCGCGTGCCCGCAACCGAAGAAGATCGTCTCGTGCGAGACCTGGATCTCGGCGACACGACGGAAGAACTCGGGGATCGAGGAGCGCGGCACCACCACGTCGACGATGTCGTTCGCGTTGACCGCCTTCGCTGCCCAGAACGCTGCCTCGCGCGCCGAGATGAGCTGCGCGCCTGCCTGCGGCGGCAGCACGAAGACGTCGATCGCGTCGAGCGTGACCGCGAGCTCGGCGAGGGTCTGCGTGTCCGCTTCGAGACGGTCGGGGTGATGCGATTCGACGACGATGACGAGGTAGGCGAACGCAGCGTCCTTGATCGCCTGCGGGATCCCCAGCTCGAGCCCGACGTGCGCCGTGATCGCCGCCATCGTGAACGCGTCGATGTACTCCAGGATGAGCGGTTGCGTGCCGCTCGCGACGATCCGCGGGATCGCATCGCTCACCTGATCCAGCGTCGTGAACGGGATCAGCAACGTCGAGCGGTGCGCGCACCGCGGATGCAGCTTCACGGTCACCTCGGTGACGATCGCGAGCGTGCCCTCGGATCCGCAGAGCAGCTGCGTGAGGTCGTATCCGCTCGAGCACTTCACGAAGCGTCCGCCGGTCCGGATGATCTCCCCGGTCGGCAGCACCGCTTCGAGCCCGAGGATCTGGCTCCTGGTGACGCCGTACTTGACCGCGCGCATCCCACCCGCGTTCGTCGCGACGTTGCCGCCGAGCGAGCCGCTCATCTCGCCGGGCTGGACCGGGTACACGAGCCCGAGCGGTGCGAGCGCCTCGTCGAGCTGCTGCAACGTGACGCCGGCTTGCACGACGGCGACGTGGTTGTCGGCATCGATCTCGACGATGTCGCGGAACCGCTCGAGGCTGACCACGATCGCCGACGGATCCGGGAGGGCGCCGGCGGAGAGACCGGTGCCCGACCCGCGAGCGGTCACCGGGATCCGTTGCTCGTCCGCGAGTCGCAGCACCGCAGCGACCTCGCGGGCGGTTCCGGGGCGGACCACGAACGCGGGCTGCTGCGGCTCGACCGACAGCGTCTCGTCGTGGGCGTAGTCGTCGCCGACCTCGTCGCCCACCGACACGTTGGGGGCGCCGACGATCTCTTCGAGCAGCGAAGCGAGATCGGCCATGGATCCTCCTGGATGAACGCCGCTCACCCTAGGTCAGCGACCTCGGTGGGCGGCCCTCGTGGCGTTCGGCGAGCAGGTGCGCGGTGCGCGCCGCGAGCGCCTGCGCGGTCAGCGCGGGATCCGCGCCTCCGATGGCGTTCGGGAAGGTGGACGTGTCCGCGATGAAGCAGTTCGTCGTCCCGTGCAGACGCCCGTCGGGCGCCGTTACCGAGCTCCCCGGATCGACACCCATCCGCATCGTGCCATGCGCATGGATCAGCGTGGCGGGGGCATCCGCGCGGTGGATCGATCCCGGCTCGGCGCCCGCCTCGAGCAGGATCTCGCCGGCCCTTCTCGCCAGCCAGTCGCGGCGCCGCACGGAGTCGTCGTCGGCTTCGTAACGGATCCTCGGGATCGCGCCGTGCGCATCGGTGATGTCGGGATGCAACCGCACGCCGTTCCCGGCTCGCGATCGGTCATCGACGCTGATGCCGAGCATGAGTGTGCGAGGCCATGCTTCGAGCCGACGCTTCAACGCGGGCCCGATCGAGGCGCCGCTCGTCGCCCACGGTCCGCTCGAGCGCATCGCGGCGTCGCCGAGGCTCGACACGATCGCGAACAGCGCAGGCTCCAACCCGAGCGTGAAGATGCTGCCGTTGCCGGGGAAGTCGCAGCGGGCCATCGACACGGACCCGAGGCTCGGGTCGATCGGGTCGGGGAGCGCGCCGCTGACGAGATCCATGAGGTGGCAGGTCAAGCCGCGACCCGCTCCGGGGACCCCGAGACCGCTGGCGAGCACCAGGCGAGGGGTCTCGATCGCGCCGAGGCAGAGCACGACCGTGTCGGCATCCTGCTCCACGAGCGCACCATCCTCGGTTCGGTAGACGACGCCACGGACGCGTCGCGCTCCGTCGTCGGTCGCCTCGTGCAGCAGCCGGGTCGCGACCGCGCCCGTCCGCAGGTCCAGACGCCCGCTCGCCCATGCCGCGGGCGCCAGAGCAACCGCAGCGCTGCGTTTCGCGGTGCGCTCGATCGGAGCACCCTCGGGGTTGCGGCACCCGACGATGCAGCCGCCGCAGCCGGTGCAGCCGTCGATCGCCGGGTAGCGATCCTCGGTGCCGGGGACGTGTTCAGCGAGCGGCAGGATCGCGTTGGGTTGCAGCCGCCACCCGACGCGATCGACGTCGGGGCCCTCGAGGTGTCCGAGCCGCAGCGACGTGCACGCATCGACGAAGCGCTGATCCTTGGGCGCGAGCAGGTCGGGAACGCGGACCGGCAGCAGCTCCTCGATGCGCTCGTACCAGGGCACGAGGTCGGCGTAGCGCAGCGGCCATCCGTCCTCGATCGAGCCGACGAACGCGCGGGGCCGGGCGCCCCAGCCGGCGAGATCGAGCCCTCCCACGGCCGCGATCTGCGGAGCGGCCGCGAGCCCCTCGAGCGCACGTGGCCACGGTGCCTGCGCGCGATCGCTGGGTCCCCACCGCCATCGGCCATCCACCGGATGCAGCATCTCGGTGAGGTCCCCCGAGAGATCCTGCTGCGGCTGCTGCCAGGCGCCAGCCTCGAGCAGGACGACGCCGAGACCTCGGTCGGTCAGTTCATGCGCGACGACGAGGCCCGTGGCGCCACCGCCGATGACGACCGCGTCGGGCGTACGGAAGCCTGGCATGCGCTCAGCGATCCAACGCGTCGAGCCGCGACCGGGTCGGACCTGGGAACCCGGTCAGATCCCAGCCGAGCGGCACGCGCGCGAGCGCATCGGTCCCGGGCTCACCCGACCACGAGCCGTACACCGCGAGCAGCGTCGCGGCCGCGGCTCCGTCCACCAGGCGCCGCAGACCCGCGTCGAGCCGCATCCGCTCGATGCGCTCGGCGCGCGCCGCAGCGTCGAGCTCGAGGAACGGCTGGTCGCCGCCATCGAGCGCATCAGCGAGCAACGTCCGCGTTCCGGGTTCCAGGAAGTGCGCGACGTAGCGCTCGGCGGCCAGGTCCGGAGCGCCCGGCGTCGCGTCGCTCGCGAGCCCGGGGCAGACGATCTCGCAGAAGGCCCGGAGCGTTGCGAGCGTGCGCTCGTTCACGCGTCCGCGCGCGCCGCGTGGATCCGCTCGGCCCACAGCGTGCGCGCAGCGTCGGCGAGCTCGAACGCGTCGAGCCCGACGAGGGCACGATCGACCTTGCACTGCGCGGCGAGCCATGCGTCGACGGACCGGTCGAGCAGCACGATGATGGCGGGCGCGTCCTCCATGTACTTGAGCTCCCGGCTCAACGCGAACGCGCCCATCGGCTCGGTCGTCTCATCGGCGATGACGACACCGATCTCGGCGACCTCGAGGCACGCGCGCACGGCTTCGTGCCCGTCCAGCGCCTCGTGCACGGTCCAGTCGGAACCGAGCACCCGTGCGAGGAGCGCACGACGCGCCTCCGAACGGGATACCACGAGCGCGACCATCGCGATGCGGGATCCTATACTCGCCGCGATCTCGCCCCTCCGACACCGACCGAGCCCATGGAGGATGCACCGACATGACCGAGCGTTCCCTGCCGCAGAAGTTCATCGTCGAGTTCATCGGAACCCTCGCCCTGTGCTTCATCGGCATCGGTGCGATCGTCTCCGTGCCCAGCGCACCGCAGCTCAACGGTGGGATCGTCCAGATCGCGCTCGCGCACGGTCTCGTCATCGCGGTGATGGTCTCCGCTGTTGGACACATCTCGGGCGGACACTTCAACCCCGCGATCACCGTCGGCACGTGGGTCACGCAGAAGATCGCGTCACGTGACGCGATCGCCTACCTCGTCGCTCAGGTCGGTGGTGCGATCGCCGGCTCGTTCCTCATCCGGGTCGTGCTCCCCGAGGGCATCTGGCGCAGCGCCGAGCTCGGCACGCCGCAGATCTCGTCGCTCGTCTCAAACGGCCAGGGCCTCATCATCGAAGCGATGCTCACGTTCTTCCTCGTGTGGGTGGTCATGGCGACCGCCGTCGACCCCGAAGGCTCGTTCGGCAAGATCGCCGGTCTCTCGATCGGCCTCACGATCACGCTCGGCATCCTGATGGGCGGCGCCTTCACGGGCGGCGCGATCAACCCGGCGCGCGCGCTGGGCCCGATGGTCGCAGGCGGGCCGTGGGACGGCTGGTGGATCTACTGGGTCGGACCCCTCGCCGGCGGCGTCGTCGCCGCGAGCCTCTACGACGGGCTCATCCTGTCGAAGCGTGGCACGAGCGGCCCAGCGATCGGCGACGAGCCGCACGCGCCGCACGGCTGGGGCGCGCACGGCGAGGACGGCGACGCCACCATCACCGCCGAGTAGCTAGTTGACGGTCCAGGTGTCGCCGCCGGCGATGAGGCGCTCGAGCGACCCGGGGCCGAGCTTCTCCTTGGCCGTCTTGAGCTGGCGATCCATCTCGACGCCGTAGACGGGCCGCTGCACCTGGCGGAAGATGCCGACCGGCGTCGGCATCGTCGGTCCGCTGGCGAGGTGGGCGAGCGCGAACGCGAACGCGGGATCCTCGCGGTACTGGTCGTGCCGCAGCAGCGCGTCCTCGCCGACCTCTTCGACGTTCGCGAGCCGCAGCGACCCATCGGGCTGCAGGACGACGCCACGCTCGCTGTTCGCGCCGAAGCGGATGGGCTGCTCGTGCTCGAGGCGGATCTGGTTGACGTCCTTGGCATCCGGCTTCGTGAGCATCTCGAACGCGCCATCGTTGAAGATGTTGCAGTTCTGGTACACCTCGACGAACGCGGTCCCCTGATGCGCCTGTGCGGCACGCAGCACGGCCTGCAGATGCTTACGGTCGGTGTCGAGCGAACGCGCGACGAACGTCGCTTCACAGCCCAGCGCGAGCGCAACCGGGTTGAAGGGCATCTCGAGCGAGCCGAAGGGCGTTGACTTCGTCACCTTGCCGAGCTCGGAGGTCGGCGAGTACTGACCCTTCGTCAACCCGTAGATCTGGTTGTTGAAGAGGATGATCACCATCTTGACGTTGCGTCGCAACGCATGGATCAGGTGGTTGCCGCCGATCGAGAGCCCATCGCCGTCGCCGGTGATGACCCACACGTTGAGATCGGGTCGCGAGCTCGCGAGACCGGTCGCCACCGCAGGCGCGCGGCCGTGGATCGAGTGGATCCCGTAGGTGTTCATGTAGTACGGGAAGCGGCTCGAGCAGCCGATGCCCGACACGAAGACCGTCTCCGCCGGCTTCACGCCGAGCTCGGGCATGAGCGCCTGCACCGCGGCGAGGATCGCGTAGTCCCCGCACCCCGGGCACCAGCGAACCTCCTGATCCGAGGTGAAGTCTTTCTTCGTCAGCGTCGGCGTCGTCGCGTTCTCTGGCACTTCCGTCACACCCTCTTGAGGATCTCGGTCTCGATCTCGGCTGCGCGGAACGGCAGCCCTTGCATCTTGCTGTACCCCTTCGCGTCCACGAGGTACTCGGCTCGCAGGATCCGCACGAGCTGGCCGAGGTTCAGCTCCGGCACGAGCACGCGTTCGTACGAGCGCAGCACGTCACCGAGGTTGCGCGGCAGCGGGTTCACGTGCCGCAGCTGCACGTGCGCGACGCTCTTGCCCGCGTTGCGCACGCGCCGGCATCCGGCGCGGATCGCACCGAACGTCGAGCCCCAGCCGACGACGACGACCTTCGCGTCGCCGTTCGGGTCGTCGACCTCGACCTCGGGGATGTCGTCGGCGATCCGCGCGACCTTCGCGGCGCGGATCCGGCACATGTAGTCGTGGTTGGCGGCGTCGTAGTTCACCATGCCGGTGCCGTCCTGCTTCTCGAGGCCGCCGACACGGTGCTCGAGCCCGGGCGTGCCGGGGATCGCCCAAGGCCGCGCGAGCTTGTCGTTGCGCAGGTACGGCAGGAACTCCTCGCCTTCGGGCAGCGCCTTCGTGAGCTGGTTCGGATCGATCGTCTGCAGCGACGAGACGTCGGGCACCTTCCAAGGTTCGCTCGAGTTCGCGAGGAGGTTGTCGGTGAGGATCATCACCGGCGTGCGGTAGGTGATCGCGATCCGCGCGGCTTCGATCACCGATGTGAAGCAATCCGAAGGCGTCAGCGGTGCGATGATCGGCATCGGTGCCTCGCCGTGGCGTCCGTACATCGCGAGCATGAGGTCGGACGACTCCTGCTTGGTCGGCAGGCCGGTCGACGGCCCGCCGCGCATCACGTCGATGACCAGCAACGGCAGCTCGAGCATGATCGCGAGACCGAGCGTCTCGCCCTTGAGGTCCACACCCGGACCGCTCGTCGCGGTCGCCGCGAGCTGACCGCCGAACGCTGCGCCGACCGCCGCGCCGGCGGCCGCGATCTCGTCCTCGGCTTGCAGGGTGCGCACGCCGAAGTTCTTGTGCTTGGACAGCTCGTGCAGGATGTCGGACGCAGGCGTGATCGGGTACCCGGCGTAGAACAGCGACAGGCCCGAACGCTCGGCGGCGGCGATGAGACCCCAGGCGGTCGCGAGGTTCCCGGTGATGTTGCGGTACAGGCCCGGCTCGTAGGTCGCCGGACGCACCTCGTACTTGTGCGCGAACAGCTCGGCGGTTTCGCCGAAGTTCCATCCGGTCTTGAACGCGCGCACGTTCATCTCGAGGATCGCGGGCTTGTTCGCGAACTTCTTCTCGAGGAACGCGAGCGTGGGACCGTCGGGACGCGAGTACATCCACGAGATGAGCCCGAGCGCGAAGAAGTTCTTCGATCGCTCCTGATCCTTCTTCGAGGTTCCCTCGACACCCTTGGTCGCTTCGAGCGTCATCGTCGTCATCTTGACCTTGAAGACGTTGAAGCTCTCGAGCCGCTCATCCTCGAGCGGGTTCGACTCGTACCCGGCCTTGCGGATGTTGTTGTCGGTGAACGAATCCTCGTTCACGATCAGCGAGCCGCCGGGCGCGAGATCCATCAGGTTCTTCTTGAGCGCCGCCGGGTTCATCGCGACGAGCACGTCGGGCCGGTCGCCTGGCGTCAGGATGTCCGCATCCGAGAAGTGGATCTGGAAGGCCGAGACGCCGGCGACGGATCCGGCGGGCGCGCGGATCTCGGCGGGGAAGTCCGGGAGCGTCGCGAGGTCGTTGCCGAACAGCGCGGTTGCGCTCGTGAACCGGTCGCCGGTGATCTGCATCCCGTCACCGGAGTCACCGGCGAACCGGATGACGACCCGATGGAGTTCCTCGACCGTCTTCGTGGTGGTCATCGCGCCCTTCTTGGCTCGTTCTGATGCATGCTGAG
>WUUC01050800.1_pt1 | contig 11045 bp, 3 predicted proteins | sample 6278441 | NCBI WGS metagenome assembly WUUC01 (sample SAMN13675441, study PRJNA597444) | soil metagenome | isolation source: soil | place: USA: Washington | collected 2017-10 | reverse complement strand
CGGTGGTCGCGACCGGCAGCATGGTGTTCTGGACCGTCAACTCGGCCGCAGTCACGCCCGATTCGAGCAAGCTGCTCGGCTTTGCGGTCGGCGACGAAGGCGTCGCCGATGCGCTGACGCTGCCGCAGATTCAGTGGTCGGGCGAGCTGGGTGAAGACGGCGCCGTGTTGCGCGGTTACTACGATAAGACGCCGCTCACCGGTTTCGTGAACGGTCAGGTGCGCTGCGTCGGTTGCCACACGTCGCTGCCCGACGGCAGTGGCGTGGTGTTCACCGACGACTGGCCCTGGTCCAAGGCCGCTGCCGCGCTCGGCGCCACGGCCGGCGCCATTCCGCCGACGATCAGCGCGGGCGCGCAGGCGATCATGAAAATGCCTTGGTGGGGGACGCAAACGCTTTCGCCGGCGCACTTCACGGCGGGTGACCGTGTCTTGGTTACTACCTTCGGCTCTACCTTCAAGTCGGGTACCGCGCGCACCAAGGCCTGGCAAGCCTTGCCCAGTTACGACGACGCCAACCCGGCCAACAACGATCGCGTCAAGTGGCATGAGCTAGCGTGGATCGATCTGGAGTCGACCGCGGCCATCGACGTCGCGGTCACGGCGACGCCGGACTACGGCCCCACGCTCGCAGCGCGCGACGCCGCAGCGCTGGCCGCCAAGGGCACGGGCTGGGGCATCATCGCCACGGGCGATACGGGGTTCGGAGCCGCGTCGCCGAGCTTCAACCACAAGGGAGACGCCATCGTGTACGTGGCGACCGATTATGCACCCGACGGCCACCCCGACGCCGAAGCCAAGACTGCAGATCTGCGCGTCGTGCCATACAACAACCGGGCGGGCGGTACCTCACAACCCCTTGCCGGGGCTGCGGATCCGGCGCACCTCGAGTACTATCCTTCTTACTCGGCGGACGATTCGCTCATCGCCTTCACGCGTGCCCCAACCCCGAGCGCTACGTCCCCGGACGGCCCGTACTATAACCGCTTCGGGCAAATCATGGTGATTCCGAGTGCGGCTGACGCCAGCACCACGGCCGTGCCGCTGGCCGCGAACGAGCCGGCGGCCTGCGGCGGCGATGACGTCGCCGCCGGGCTCATCAACAGCTGGCCCAAATGGTCGCCCGACGCCTTCACGGTTGGCGGCAAGACGTACTACTTTCTGATCTTCTCCTCGGCGCGCAAGTACGGAGACGAGTTCACGCAGCAGTTCAAGCTGCCGCCAAACCCACTCTCGTCCTTCAAAGGTAGGAACGACTCGTCGCAGCTCTACCTGGCCGCCGTCGTCGTTGATAACGCCACCAAGCAGATCACGACCTACCCCGCCGTCTACATCTGGAACCAGAACCGCGCTGCCAGCGCTGGCGGCGCCGCAGCGCTGCACTACAGCAATCTCACCCCCGCCTGGGATCCGATCAAGTTGCCAGAGCTCATGATTCCGCCGGTCAAGAACGACGTGCCGAAGTAGACCCGCGGGGGGCTCGAGTCGGAACACGTCAAGATCGGCGGGGAACGTCGTTAGGGCTGGTAGGTATAGAGCTCTATCCAGTCGTAGTATGCCTTCGCGGTCCCGGTAGCGTCCGTTACGGCGCCAGCCCAACTAACACTGCCCGAGGCCCAGATGGTCATCAGCACGTTCTGCGGCAGCTTCATGAGGTCGATGTGCTCGCTCCAGCGGCGGACTTCGACGTCGTCGATCGAGAAGCGCGCGCCCTGCGGTGTCCATTCTATCTCGTAGTCGTGAAAGTCCGCGCTGGGGTCGAAATCGAGCGTGGCCATGGTCGGGAAGGCCGTGGGCTTGACCGATGTCGTTACTGGCGGCGTGGTGGGTTGGCCCATGTAGACCATCGCGTTGAGTTGCACCTTACCAGCTTGGCCCAGGCACTCGATGTCGAGCTCGTTCCAGTCGTCTGCGGGCCAGGGTGTGTAGATGGTGACGAGCGACGAAATCACCGCTGAGCCGCTGGCAAATTTGATGCGGGCCCGCACGCGACCGTAGGTCAGCGTATCGAACGAGCGCACCTCGGCGCCCAAGAACCTCTTGGCAGCGCCGCTGTCGTCGACGGTGCCTTCGGGCGCCGGGGTCGAGCTGATCACCAGCTGCCCGGCTTCGACGGCCGCCGCCTGCGTCGAGAACAGCGACAGGTTGCCTTCCCACGAGTGGGTCATCACCTGCCAGCGCGCGGCATCGAAGGTGTCGAACTCATCGCGAAACAACAACGCGAAGCTGCCAGTCGCAGCGGCCGCGCCGCCGTTGGTCCCGCCGCCGCTCGGGGTACCGCCGGAGGCGCCAGCCGCCGCTGCGCCGGTACCCGCGTTTGCGCCACCGGCACCGGAAACGCCAGCAGATGCCGCCCCCGCCGCAGCAGGCGCCAGGCCGCCATCGTCGCAGCCAAGCAGCGCTATTGCGGCAAATTTCAGGAAAGTGGTGGCAGAGCGAGGGAAGAGGGAACGCATGGGCCACGACGACCGTGCGCTCACGAGCCCCGCTGGGCATCTCACTTTTTGCGTGATTGCTTGGACAGGCCCCGGTGCCTTCCGCGCGCTGCTATGCTGAAAGCCGTGACGTCCGCGGCGCTCTATCAGCCTTTTCCGATGCTGCCCGGGCGGCGCGCACAGGCTTGGCGCCACCAGCCTTCGTTCTTGCGCCCGCGACATTTCCATCGTGAGCCCGAGCTCAACCTAGTCGTACGCGGCACGGCGCGGCTGGCGATGGGAGAGAGCGAGGTCGGCGCGTCGGCGGGCGACTGCTTGTTCTTCGCCCCGGGCCAAGATCACCAGCTGCTCGACGCCAGCACGGACCTGGAGTTGTTTGCGATCGCCCTCACGCCGGAGCTCTTGGCTCGCGTTCGATCGATGGCGCGCACGGCACGGCGCTTGACGGAAGTCGAGCTGGGCGAAGCCACGGCTCGGTTGCACGCCTGCGGTCAGCTGCGAGACGCGGCCGCCGTGGAACAGGCGCTCGTGCCCTTGTTCGAGACGCAGATTTTGCCCAAACTGCGTCACAGCACGCGGCTCGGGCTCGAGCGGCTGCTGCTCGAGCCCGCCGTCAGCGGCTCGGCGCTGGCTTCGCACGCGCGCACGTCGCCGAGCGAGCTCAGCCGTCATTTCCGGCGCGATGTCGGCGTCCGCTTCGTCGAATACCGCGCGCGCTTGCGCTTGATGGCGTTCATCGGCGAGGTCGACGCCGGGCGATCGCTCACTCAGGCTGCGCTCGACGCCGATTTCGGTAGTTACGCCCAGTGCCATCGCGTGTTTCGGCGCGCGCTCGGCTGCAGCCCGCAGCAGTACTTCGCCGAGCGCCGCCGCGCCATCGACGAGGCCCTGGCTCCGCCATAAATTCGGACATGGCCAGGCGGCGGCCCGCGTCGCAGCATCGCCATGGGGCGAAAGCGAGGCAAAAACGCTCCTGCTGCGTTTTGAGTCACGGACGTTTAGCGGCGAAGAATCGCAGCGATGCCGACTCTAGATCTCGGGAGAGAACAAACCGAGCCGCCATGCCCACCGCGCTCCGGTGGACAGAGCACGCGGGAGTAACCATGCGATCGAGGCAAATTTCAGCGGCTTGTTTGGCGTTGATGGCGTGGCCGTTGGCCGGCTGCGCTGATTTCGGTGAGACGGCCGAGCGCGCTGCAGGCGCGGGCGAGCTTGCGTCGATACGCGCGGCGCTCACGGTGCCGGTCACGAGCTCGGAGTACCAACTACCAGCCAGCGTGGATCCGGAGATCATCGGCGATCGGACCACCGAGCTTTGGGCACGCGTGTACCGTCCCGCCACGTTGCTGGCAGGGCGACGTTATCCGCTGCTGCTGTTCCTGCACGGAAACCATCACACCTGCGGTCGTGGCTCCAACCCGCGCATCGACGACAACTCACAATACACGACGACGGGTACCTGCCCTGCGCCGGACTACGTGGTCGTGCCCAGCCACGAGGGATACGGCTACATCGCCGAGGAACTAGCGGCACAAGAGTACATCGTGGTGTCGGTCAACGCGAACCGTGGCATCAATGTCGGGGCCGGAGTCGCCGGTGATTCGGGCTTGAACCTGACGCGTGGCCGCCTCGTGCTCAAGCACCTGGCGCTGTTGAGCCACTGGGACCGTACCCCATCCGCGACGCCTGGGTCAGTGGGCGCCGACCTGTTCGAGCACATCGACTTCAGTCACGTCGGGTTGATGGGTCACTCGCGAGGAGGCGAGGGCATGCGCGCCGCCTACGCCCAGTATCTGGACACCGACAGCCCGTGGCCAGCGCGTATCGTTACCCCGGTCGGGTTCCGCGGCATCTTCGAGATCGGGCCAGTCGACGGACAGACGTCGCGGGTCCTGAACACGCAGAACGTCTCCTGGTCCGTGATCTTGCCGATGTGTGACGGCGACGTCTCCTCTTTGGCGGGGATCCGGCCCTTCGATCGCAGCCTTGCCTTCCTCGATGAAACGCCCCCCAGCTCGAAGGCCAGCCTGACGGTGTGGGGCGCAAATCACAACTACTACAACAGCCAATGGCAAGAGGCGGAGGGCTTGGCAAGTTGCAGTGATCACGAACCAATCTTTACGTCGGGCCCCGGCATTACGGGTTCGGCACTGCAGCGCGATACTGGGCGCATCCTGATGTCGGCGTTCTTTTTAGGCAACGTCGGCCAGCAGCAGGATCCATCTCGAAACGTCGTTTTCGACCCACGCAGCCCGCTTCCGAACGAGCTCACTGCCATCACTCGCGTCGATCGCGGATACACGCCCTCCCCCGATGCCGACGTCACGCTACGCCTCGAAGATTTCTTGAACGCCGCTGGCACCAGCAGCTCTGGAGAATCCAACATCCACAGCAACGTGACGGTGACGCACGGCTTCTTACCCGAGCACGATTTCGGGCTGCGCGGCGGGACGCTGTCTTGGAGTAATGCCGGCCCGAGCACGTTCTTTCAGGTGAACTTCACGGCGCTAGCGGCTGGCATCTCGTTGAGCGCGCACGCCACCCTCGACCTGCGCGTCGAGCGCGCACGCGATCTGCAGCTGAACCTCACCGAGACCACGGACTTCACGCTGCAGCTGGTCGACATGAACGATGGCTTGTCGGCGCCGGTACGGATCGCCGATTTCCTGGACTTGCGCGGACCGGTCGGCTGGGCCAATGGCACCCACCGCATGCTGCAAACAGCTCGCATTCCGCTCGCGAACTTTGCGCCGATCGCGCTCGAGTCGATTCGAGGCGTGCGTCTAACCTTCGACCAGACTCCGAGCGGCACCATTCACGTCGCGAACATCCGCGCGACGGTCGGTGACGCGGAGAGTGTCTCCGCCGCTCCCTTCCCACCAAATGTTGGTTCGACAGCGCGCTCCGCGCGTCCTGCCAGCCGCCTGGCTACGCCCAGCGTCTCGACCGGTCGAATTGCGGCGCTGGCACGGGTGACACGCCTGGACCTGGGCGGCGCGATCGACCTCGCGATCCTGGGCGACACGCCCTTTCCAGGGCTGGAGGAGCTCCCCGTGCTGCACAGCGGCGACGTTCAAGTAACGACGCTCAGTCGTTTCCCCGACGCTCAGGACATGCGGCGCCTGACCTTCACGTTGAGCGCAGCACAGTTTGCGGCCTTGAAGCAGGGCCAGGGGCTGAGCGTATCCTACGGTGAGCGCGAGGTTTGGAAGCTCGGCCCGCTCGACAAGCAACGCCTCACTCCTTAAAAAAGTCCGCCGGCGCGACTGGCAGCAAGTGCCGAAGTAGCCGCAGCTCCACACGGTGGCTTGCTTGGCGCACCCGCCTGAAATCGCGTGGGGCCGGCGATCTCAGCAGCGTCACGGATCGCCGACAGCAAGAGTGCGGCGCCCACCGCCGGAGCTTCGGGGAAGGTGCGCACCGTCGCGCCGCGGTCGAACATCAAGCCGACCAGCGCCTAACTGTAAGTAAGATAAGACTTTTCACACACCATTCGGACGCCTGCTCCGGAATGCGGCGAAAAATGAGCGGGCGGGAAGGAAAAAAACGATAGCTTCCCGTACTAGCTCACGGCTCCTCATACGAGAGTAACGCTGCTGCCACGGCCCCCGCACCGGCAGGGGATTGACCATCAAATAACTTCTTGGCGTACCCGCTCGGCGAAGAGGCCGAAGCTCGATGGTGCGACGCGGGGCATTCCGATGACAAAACTGGATGCACATCAGCGGGAGCCGCACTCGGAGTCGAAAATTTCCGGCTACGAGGTCGTCCAGAGGCTGGGCCGTACGGCAGGGTCTAGCCTGTATCGGATTCGGCGCGCGCCGGACGAAGGCTTCGCACTGCTGAAGCGATTGGGTGAGAAGTCCGATGCCGCGCACATCGATCGGTTTCGAACGGAGCACGAGTTCCTCGCGTCGCTCAACGTGCCTGGGATACCTCGACCTCTTGCCTTGCTCGACGACGGGTCTGCGCGGGCAATGGTCATCGACGACCTCCGCGGCGACCTACTCGAGTCGAGCCTCGTCGAGCCGATGTCGATCACGAGGGTGCTTCGCTTCGGGCTTCAGCTCGCCTCCTCGCTCAGCGGGCTTCATGACCGGCAAATCGTCCACCGCGATCTGCGGCCGGTGAACCTGCTGGCCTCTCGCAGCGATGATCATATCGGGATCGTCGATCTGAGCTGGGCCGCGCCAGTCGGCCACAGCGATGTGCTGGTGCGCGACGACCTGGCCTACATTTCGCCTGAGCAAACGGGTCGCACCGATCGGCCCGTGGACACTCGCACGGATCTCTACTCCCTTGGCGTGATTCTCTATCGGTTGCTCAGTGGTCGACTGCCTTTCGTGGCGGCCGATGCCCTCGAGTGGATGCACTGCCACCTGGCTCGCGCGCCGATACCCATCGTCGGACTCGTGCCGGACCTGCCGGAAGTGGTCGCAGCGGTCGTAGCCAAGCTGCTCGCCAAGAACCCTGGCGAGCGCTACCAGAGCGCGCGAGGCGTCGCCGCCGATCTCGAGCGCTGCCTGGCGCAATGGGATGCGGGGCGGCAGGTCGCGGACTTCCTGCTAGGCAGCCGAGATATCGGCGACCGCATCACCATTCCCGACGAGCTCTTCGGTCGTGAGCAGCAGATTGCGGATCTGCACGCGGCCTGGGCTCGCATTACCGGGGGAGCTCCGACCGAGATCGTCCTCGTCTCCGGCTACTCGGGTATCGGCAAGACGTCGCTGGTGAACGAGCTGCGCCGGCACGTCCTCGACGCGGGCGGATTCTTCCACGCGGGCAAGTTCGATCAACGCAAGCGCGATATTCCCTACGCCAGCTTCACGCAAGCCTTCGAGTCTTTGGTGCAGCAGCTACTGGGCGGAAGCGAGGCCCAGCTAGCGCAGTGGCGGCAACGTCTGCGCGACGCCCTGGGCGAAAGTGGCCAACTCATCACCGCGGTCATTCCCGACCTCGAGCACGTCATGGGCCGGCAGCCCGCCGTGCCCGAGGTCGGCGCACAGGAGGCGCGCAACAGGTTCCACGCGGTATTTCAGAAGTTCCTCGGAGTTTTCGCGGCTGAGCTGCATCCACTGGTCCTGTTCATCGACGACCTGCAATGGCTGGATCCGGCGAGCTTGACCCTGCTCGAGTATCTGGGGACCCAACAGGACACCCGCCATCTGCTGTTCATCGGCGCGTATCGCGACAACGAGGTCACGCCCGCGCACCCGCTGCACCTCACCTTGGACGCGATTCGTAAAGCCGGGACGAGGATCTCGTCCCTCGCCGTCGGCCCGATGTCGCGCGGCCACGTCGCGGCCCTGATAAGCCGCGCGCTCCACGTGAGCCCACAGGCGGCGGCGCCGCTGGCCGAGGTCGCGCACGATAAGACCGCCGGCAACCCCTTCTTCGCCACCCAATTCCTCCTTTCGCTGCACGAAGAAGGCCTGATCGGCCTCGACCGCGCCAGCGGCGAGTTCCGCTGGGATATGGCGGGGATCCGCGCCCGGAGCGTCACGGACAACGTCGTCGATCTGCTGCTCTCCAAGCTGCGCCGTTTGTCGCCGAGAACTCAGGCCGCGGTCGCAGAGTTGGCCTGCCTGGGCAACAGCGTCGAGACGATCATCCTGGCCTACGCCCGGGGCAGCTCGCCCGAGGAGGTCCACGCGGCCCTCGCGGAAGCAGTTCAGGCCGGTTTGATCTTCGGGTCGGATTGGGGCTACCGCTTCATGCACGACCGCGTTCAGGAAGCCGGCTATGCGCTGCTGCCCCGCGAGGAGCGCGCCGGCACGCACCTGCGCATCGCGCGCCGCCTGACCGCATGCCTGTCCGAAGAGGAAGTCGCCGACCGCGTATTCGATCTCGTCGACCAATGGAACCGCAGCGCAGATCGAGTCACGGATGCCGGAGAGGTCGCGCAGTCGATGCGGCTCAATGTGCTGGCAGGGGCGAAGGCCAAGTCTTCCGCAGCCTACGCTTCCGCGCGCGCGTACTACGCGCGCGCAGTGGCGTTGCTGGCCCACGACGCATGGTCGGCTCACTACGGCACTGCGCTCGATCTGCATCTTGCGCTCGCGGAGTGCGAATGCCTCATCGGCTCTTACGACAAGTCCGCCGAACTGCTGGACGTCACTCTATCCCACGCGAGCGCGGCCATCGACCGCGCCCGCGTTCACGCGCTGCGCCTCCGCCTCGGCCAGCTCGCCGGCGAAGTCCAGGCAGCCGTTGCTGCCATGTTGGACGGCCTGCGGGAATTGGGCCTAGACATTCCCGTATCCGACGACGAGGCGGCGCGCGCCGCCCAGGAGGAGCTGCACCAGGTTGCGCGGTTGCTCGAAGCGCGGCGCGCCCCTGGCTTCGTCCCGACCACGGCAGCGCTCGATGAGCGCTTACTCGCCCTGACCGATTTGCTCGATGAGGGCCAGTCTGCGATCTTCATCGGGCGTCCTAGCCTGTGGCCATTTCTCGTCCTCAAAGCAGTAACGCTTCGTCTCCAACATCGCGCAACGACGCGTTCACGGGGTGCGTACGTCGGCGCCGCCACCGCGATCGCGTCAGTGACGGGCGACATGACCTGGGCCCTGCAAGTCTCTGAAATTGGCATCGGATCCGAGCCTTTGGCCGTTCGAGAGCTGGGCACGGAAGCCGGCAGGTTGATCGCGAAGCATGCCGCCATGGTCAATATTTGGTGCCGGCATTTCCAGACTAGCCTACCCCTCCTCGACTTGGCGCTCGATGCATGCCTCGAGGTGGGCGATTTCGTTTTTGCCGGCTACATGACATTCAACGTCGTCTGGCTGGTGTTCGAGAGCGGTGCCACACTCGAGTCGGTCGCCGCGGCCGCACGGCGATGGGCCGGCATCGCCAGGGAGACGCACAACGACGCCATGGGCGAGGTCGTTCGGGGCGCCGCTCGATTCGTGGGGCGTCTGCGAGGGATCTACGACATCGAATCCTCGTCTTTCGACTTCCAAGAACAGATCGCCAAGATGACGCCGGGCTTCAACGTCGGCGTCAATTTTCTCCTGGCGATGAGGCAGATGACCGCTTTCCTGGAGGGGCGTTACGAGCGCGCCTGGCAGCACACCAAGGCCATGGCGGCCGTACTGCCCGCGGTGCGGCTCTTGGCCGTGGAGGCTTCGCATCACACCTTTCGTGGTCTTACTGCGGCAGCGCTCTATGCCGAAGCCAACGCGGATCAGCAGCACCAGTTTTTGGAGGTCGTCACCGACGAGGTCCAACGGCACGAGCGATGGCGGCAACATGGCCCCGAGAACTTCACCACTCGCCATGCCCTGCTCTCGGCTGAGCTGGCACGCATCGAGGGCCGCTTGGTCGAGGCAGAACACCTATACGAAACGGCGATCACGGCTGCGCGCGAGCAGAAGTTCGTCCAATACGAGGCATTGGCTTCGGAGCTCGCCTCTCGGTTCTATCGCGAGCGCGGACTATTCACGATTGCCGACACCTACCTGCTGCGGGCGCGCGCCTGCTACCGCAGCTGGGGCGGGGCAGCCAAGGTCAAGCGCATCGATGGCCAGCATCCCCAACTCGCGGCAGCCGCGGGCGCCGCCAGCGCGGCCTCGGCCTCGTTCGGCAGCGAGGGGCTCGATTTACTGGCTGTCGTCAAGGCCTCGCAAGCGATCTCACAGGAGATCATCCTCGGCGATCTAATCACGACCCTCATGCGGGTCGTTTTGGAGAGCGCCGGAGCAGAGACGGCTGCTCTACTGTTGCCACAGGGTGCCGAGCTGACCGTGGCGGCGTTGGCAAGAGTCGACGGCCCGCGCGTCGAGGTGCGCCGGCCCGGTGCCGACTTCGCACTCGCCGCCGAGCTGCCGCTATCGGTGCTCAACTACGTGCTTCGCAGCAAGGAGCGAGTCCTACTCACCGACGCGTCTCGAACCAATGCGTTCTCTGCCGACGAGAGTTTGCTTCGGCGAACGCCCAAATCTCTTCTTTGCCTCCCCATCATCCTGCGGGCCGAGGTCGCGGGCTTGCTCTACCTGGAAAATGAAGTCGTTGCGAATGCGTTCCCGCCCGATCGCGTCGAGATGTTGGCTTTGCTCGCAGGTCAGGCGGCAATCTCCTTGAAGCACGCGCGGCTGTACGCAGACTTGCAGCGCGAGAACCTGGAACGGAAACAGGCGGAAGCCGCACTCAGAGACAGCCAGGAACTGATCCAGGGGATCGTCGACAACTCGAAGGCTCTGATCTACGCCAAGGACCTCGAGGGCCGGTTTCTGCTCGTGAATCGGCACTTGGCGGAGGTGCTCGGGCTGGATCGCGAAAGCCTGCTGGGTAAGACCGACTTCGACCTCTTCCCGCGCGAACAAGCTGGCGCTTACCGCGCGGTCGATCTGCGCGTCTTGACAGGGGGGGCTCCGATCGAGGCGGAGGAGGTCGCGTTGGGCGCCGATGGTCTACGTTCCTACCTGTCAGTCAAGGCGCCGCTCTTCGATCCGAACGGCAAAACCTACGGTCTATGCGGCATCTCCACCGACATCACCGAGCGCAAACGCACTGAGGAGGCGCTCCGTCAGAAGGAGGAGGAGCTGCGCCAGGCGCAAAAGATGGAGGCCATCGGCAACCTCGCAGGCGGCGTCGCCCACGACTTCAACAATCT
>WUUC01149091.1_pt1 | contig 11046 bp, 2 predicted proteins | sample 6278441 | NCBI WGS metagenome assembly WUUC01 (sample SAMN13675441, study PRJNA597444) | soil metagenome | isolation source: soil | place: USA: Washington | collected 2017-10 | reverse complement strand
ACTTCATCGACACGGTGCTGCCGAAGATCGCCGACGCGGCGGCGGCCAAGTGAACGCGGCGGCCTGGTCGACGGCGTCGCCCCGGGAGCTGGTCGACGGCCTCGGTCCCGCGGTGCTCGCGGCCGGGCCGCCGCCCGTTCCGGAGCTGGCGTCGGCCGGATCCGACCGCAAGTGGCAGGTGCGGGTCGCGGATCCCGGCGGAGGCGACGCCGAGCTGGTCGCCGGCTGGATGGCCCGGCCGCACGTCGACCGGTTCTGGGAGCAGGCGTGGCCGGCCGACCGGTGGGCCGCGGTGCTGCGCCGGCAGCTCGCCGGGGCGTGCACCCGGCCGCTGATCGCGACCCTCGACGGGACGGACCTCGCCTACCTGGAGGTCTACCGGACTTCGCGGGACGTGGTCGGCTATCACTACCCCGCCGGGCCGTACGACCTGGGTGTCCACATCGCCGTCGGGCCGGTGGAGTCGATCGGCCGCGGGCTGGGCCGGGAGCTGGTGCGGCTGGTGGTCGCCGGCCTGTTCGCGGCGGAGCCCCGCTGTGAGCGGATCCTCGCCGACCCCGACGTGCGGCACGTGATGGCCCGCCGGATGTTCGCCGCGGCCGGCTTCGAGCCACTGGCCGAGGTGGATCTGGGGCACAAGTGTGCCGCGCTGATGTCGGTGGACCGCCGTGCTTTACGTCCCCGAAACTCTTAGGTTAGCCTAACCTCGCGCACCGGGTGTCCGTGACGGGCACCGGGCGCCCGTGAAGGAAAGAGTCTCCCTTGTCCTCGGACCGGACCACCGGCCTGCCCTCGTCCGCCGAGGAACTGCAGGCGCAGATCGCCGACGTGCTCGACGAGCCCGCCGACAGCTTCGGCCCCGACGACGACCTGATGGACGTCGGCCTCGACTCGATCCGGTTGATGACCCTCGTCGAGCGGTGGCGCTCGGACGGGGTGCGGCTCGGCTTCGTCGAGCTCGCCGACCAGCCCACCGTGCACGGCTGGTGGGCGCTGCTGACCGCCGCACCACGGGCGGACGTGACCGGCTGACCGTCGTGCGGGGAACCACCGGCGACCCGGCCGATCCGCAAGCGAGCAGCACCGGCGGCGCGGACGCCCGTACCGCCTGAACCACCGCAGTGCCCGCCCCGCGTCGATGACGACGACGGGCCGGACACCCGTGCCCGAACCAGGAGATCACCGCCGTGACCGCTTCGCTGCCCCTGACCGCCGCCCAGGCCGGCGTCTGGTACGCCCAGCAGATCGACGTCACGAACCCGATCTTCAACACCGGCGCCGGGATCGTCATCGACGGCGTGCTCGACGTGCCGGCGCTCGCCGAGGCCGGACGCCGGCTGGTCGCCGAGGCCGACGTGCTGCGCGTGCGCATCGAGACCGCCGACGACCAGCCGTACCAGGTGATCGACGACGCCGTCACCGGCACGCTCACCGTCGTCGACCTGCGGGACCGGACCGACCCGGAGGCCGCCGCCGACGCCTGGATCCGGGCCGACCTCGCCACCCTGACCGACCTGCGGACCGGGCCGATCTTCCGGCACGCCCTGCTGCGGCTCGCCGACGACCGGCAGATCTGGTTCCAGACCTGCCACCACCTGGCCCTGGACGCCTATACCTTCGCGCTGCTCACCGGCCGTCTGGCCGAGCTCTACACCGCCCTGGCCGGCGGCGCCGAACCGCCGGCCGGCCGGTTCCGGCCGCTGCGCGACATGGTCGAGGCCGACGCCGCCTACCGCGCCTCGGAGGCGTACGCGGCCGACCGGGCATTCTGGACCGAACGCTTCGCCGACCGGCCCTCCGTGGCCGCGCTGGCCCCCGGCGCCGCCGGCACCGCGCACAGCTTCCGGCGCGTCGAGCACCGGCTGGACGCCCCGGTCGCCGCCGGGCTCACCGCGCTCGCCGAGGGCACCCGGGCGAGCCGGGTCGAGGCGCTGTTCGCGGCGGTCGCCGGCTATCTGCACCGGCTCACCGGAGCCGGCGACGTGGTGCTCGGCCTGCCGGTGATGGGCCGGCTCGGCTCGGCCACCGCCCGGGTGCCCGGCACCTCGGTCAACGTGCTGCCGCTGCGGGTGCGCGTCACCGCCGCCGGCACCGTCGGCGAGCTGATCGGGGCGGTCGCGGCGGAGCTCAAGGCGATCCGCCGGCACCAGCGGTACCGCGGCGAGGACATCCGCCGCGACCTCAAGCTGCTCGGTGGCGACAAGCGGCTGGTCGGCCCGTGGGTCAACATCAAGCCGTTCGGCGCCGAGCTGTCCTTCGGCGGTAACCCGGGCCGGCCGCTGTACCGCTCGGCCGGTCCGGTGGACGACCTCTCGATCACCGTGGACGACCGCGGCGACGGCGAGCTGGGCCTGACCGTGGACGGCAACCCCGACCTGTACTCGCGGCAGGACCTGGAAGAGCACGGCACCCGGCTGGCCGGCTTCCTGCGCCGCTTCGCCGCCGCGGACCCCGGCGGTACGGTCGGAGCCCTCGACGTGGTCGGCGCGGAGGAACGCGCCGCACTCCTCACCGCGGGCACCGGCCAGGCCGTGGACCTGCCGGACCTGACCCTGACCGGGTTGATCCGAGCGCAGGTCACCCGTACCCCGGGGAAGGTGGCCGTGACCGACGGCGCGTCCACGCTGACGTATGCCGAGCTGGACGCGGCGGCCGCGGACCTGGCCCGGTTGCTGGCCGCGCGGGGCGCGGGTCCCGGTGGCATCGTCGCGGTCTGCCTGGCCCGCTCCACCGCCCTGCTCGTCGCCCTGCTCGCGGTCGCCCGCACCGGCGCCGCCTACCTGCCGCTGGACCCGGACTTCCCACCCGACCGGCTGGCCATGATGCTCGACGACGCCGGCCCGGTGCTGGTGCTCACCGACGACTCGGCCCAGCTGGACCCGGCCCTGCCCCTGATCCGCGCGACGGAGGCAGCGGACGGGCCGGCACCGGACGTGCACACCGGACCGGACGCACCCGCGTACCTGCTCTACACCTCCGGCTCGACCGGCCGCCCCAAGGGCGTCGTGGTCACCCAGCGCAACCTGGTCAACTTCCTGCTCGCCATGCGGGAGGTCGTGCCGCTCACCGCCGCCGACCGGCTGCTCGCGGTCACCACGGTCAGCTTCGACATCGCCGGGCTGGAGCTCTACCTGCCGCTGCTCAGCGGCGCCCGGGTGGTCCTCGCGGCCAAGGAGTCCGTGCAGGACCCGGAGGTGCTGCAGGCGCTGGTCGCCTCGTCCGGCGCGACCGTTCTGCAGGCCACCCCCACGCTCTGGCAGGAGCTGGCCGGCACCGGGCTGCCCGGCGTGCGGGCCCTGGCCGGCGGCGAGCCGCTGCCGGCCGAGCTGGCCGCCGCCCTGCGCGCGCACACCGCCGGCCTGACCAACCTGTACGGCCCCACCGAGACCACCATCTGGTCCACCGCCGCCGCCATCACCACCGACGGAACCCCGACGATCGGCCGCCCGGTCCTCAATACCCAGGTCTACGTGCTCGACGCCGCCCTGCACCCGGTGCCCCGAGGGATGGCCGGCGAGCTGTACATCGCCGGTGCCGGGGTCGCCCAGGGCTACCTGGGCCGCCCGGCGCTGACCGCGGGCCGGTTCGTCGCCGACCCGTTCGGCCCGGCCGGCACCCGGATGTACCGCACCGGCGACCTCGCCACCTGGCGCCCCGACGGCACGCTCGACGTGCTCGGCCGGGTCGACCACCAGGTGAAGCTGCGAGGCTTCCGGATCGAGCCGGGTGAGATCGAGGCGGCCCTGCTGGCCCATCCGGCGGTGTCCCGCGCGGCCGTGGTGCTGCGCGAGGGGCGGCTGGCCGGCTACGTCGTCGGGGAGGCCGATCCGGCCGCGCTGCGCGCCTTCGTCGCCGGCTTCCTGCCCGACTACATGGTGCCGGCCGTCGTGGTGCCGCTCGCCGAGCTGCCCACCACCCCGAACGGCAAGCTGGACCGCAACGCCCTGCCCGACCCGGTCTTCGAGACCGCGGCGGACGGCGGGGCACGGACCGCCGAGGAGGAGATCCTCGCCGGCGTCTTCGCCGAGGTGCTCGGCCTGCCCGCGGTCGGCGTGCGCGACGACTTCTTCGAGCTGGGCGGCCATTCGCTGCTCGCCGCCCGGGTGGTGGCCCGGGTCCGGGCGCTGCTCGGCGCCGAGCTGACCATCCGGGACGTCTTCGACGCCCCGGCCGTCGCGGCGCTGGCCACCCGGCTGGGCCGGGCCGGCGACCGCCCGCCGCTGGTCGCGCTGCCGCCGGTCGAGCGTCCGCCGCTGTCCGCGGCGCAGCGCCGGATGTGGTTCCTGCACCAGCTCGACGGCGCCGACCCCAGCTATCACCTGGCGCTGGCGGTGACCCTGCGCGGGCCGGTCGACCCGGCCGCGCTGCGCCGCGCGGTGACCGCCGTGGTGGCCCGGCACGAGCCGCTGCGCACCGTCTACGCCGCCGACCGGGGAGTGCCGTACCAGGTGGTGCTCCCGCCGCCGGCGGTCGACCTGTCCTGGGTGGACGACCTGGCCGCCGCGGTCCGCCGGCCCTTCGACCTGGCCACCGAGCTGCCGGTCCGGGCCCACCTGCACCGGGTGAGCGCCGACGAGCACGTGCTGCTGCTCGTGGTGCACCACATCGCGGCCGACGAGTGGTCGCTGACCCCGCTGGTCACCGACCTGGTGGCGGCGTACGAGGGGACGGACCGGCCGGCCCCGGCCGTGCGGTACGCCGACTACGCCCGCTGGCAGGCCGCCGTGCCCGTCGCCGACCAGCTCGACTGGTGGCGGGCGACGCTGCACGAGCTGCCCGGAGCTCTGCCGCTGCCGACCGACCGGCCGCGGACGGCGCAGCCGGCGGCCGACGGTGCCACGGTGACCGTCACGCTGCCCCCCGGCCTGCCCGCCGCGCTGCGCTCACTGGGCCGGGCGACCGGGACGACGATGTTCATGCTGACCCACGCCGCGACCGCCGCGCTGCTGCACCGGCACGGCGCCGGCGACGACATCCCGCTCGGCACCCCGGTCGCCGGCCGCCCCGACGAGACCGTGGACGAGCTGGTCGGGCTCTTCGTCAACACCCTGGTGCTGCGGACCGACCTGTCCGGGGACCCGACCTTCGCCGAGCTGCTGGCCCGGGTCCGGCGTACCGACCTGGCCGCGCTGGCCCACGCCGAGGTGCCGTTCGACGCGGTGCTGGACGCGCTGGCCCCGGAGCGGCGGGCGCTGTTCGACGTGATGGTGTCGTACCAGCACGCGTTGCCGGAGATCGGCGGCTGGCCGGTGCGCTTCGTGGACACCGGCACCGCCAAGTTCGACCTGTCCGTGGACCTGGCCGAGCACGGCGACGACATCGTCGCGACCCTGGAATACCGCACCGGGCTGTTCGACCGCGACACGGTGGCGGCCCTGGGGGAGCGGCTGGTCCGGCTTCTGCAGGCGGTCGCGGCCGACGCCGAGGTGCGGATCGGGGACCTCGACCTGCTCACCGCCGACGAGCGGGCCGGGCTGCTCGCGGCCGGGCCGGCGGCGCTGCCCCCGACGACCCTGGCCGAGCTGTTCGAGCGGCAGGTCGCGGCCACCCCGGACGCCCCCGCGATCGAGGACGCCGGCGGTGAGGTGCTGACGTACGCCGAGGTCAACGCCCGGGCCAACCGGCTCGCCCGGCGCCTGGTCGGGCACGGCGCCGGCCCCGAGCAGCTGGTCGGGGTGCTGCTGCCGCGCGGCGCCGGCGCGACGATCGCGCTGCTCGCCGTGCACAAGGCCGGCGCCGGTCACCTGCCGCTGGACCCGGCGTACCCGGACGCCCGGATCGACCTCGTCGTGTCCGATGCCGCCCCGGTGCTGGTGCTGACCGACGCGGCGCTCGCCCCCCGGGTCACCGCGCCGACCCTGCTGATCGCCGGTGGCGGCGACGACGAACCCGGCCACGATCTCACCGACGCCGAGCGGACCACGCCGCTGCTCCCGGAGCACCCGGCGTACGTCATCTACACCTCCGGCTCCACCGGCCGGCCCAAGGGCGTCGTGGTCCCGCACGCCGGCCTCGCCGACCTCGCCGCCGCGGTGGCCGAGACCTTCGGCACCGGCCCCGGCAGCCGCAGCGCGCAGTTCGTCTCGCCCGGCTTCGACGTGATCTACAGCGAGCTGGCCATGTCGCTGCTGTGCGGCGGCACCCTGGTGATCGTCCCGGACGAGCGCCGCGACCTGGGCGACTTCGTCAGTGCCCGCCGGCTGACCCATGTGGACCTGCCCCCGGCGCTGCTGGCCGCGCTGCCCACCGAGGCGCTGCCGGCGGACACCACCGTCGTCATCGGCGGCGAGGCTGCCGCACCGCAGCTGGTCGAGCGCTGGTCGGCCGGGCGGGCGCTGTTCAACGCGTACGGTCCGACCGAGACGACGGTCACCGCGACCACCTGGCGCGCGACCCCCGGCCCGGTCTCGATCGGCCGCCCCGACCGCGGCCGCACCGCCTACGTGCTGGACCGCCGGCTGCGCCCGGTGCCGCCCGGCGTGCCGGGAGAGCTCTACCTGGGCGGCTCCGGGCTGGCCCGCGGCTACCTCGGCCGGCCCGGCCTGACCGCCGGCCGCTTCGTCGCCGACCCGTTCGGCGGGCCCGGCGCCCGGATGTACCGCACCGGCGACATCGTGCGCTGGGTGCACGGCCGGCTGGAGTTCGCCGGCCGGGCCGACGACCAGGTGAAGATCCGCGGCTTCCGGATCGAGCTGGGCGAGGTCGAGGCCGCGCTGGCCGCGGTGCCGGGCGTCGCGCAGGTCGCGGCCCTGGTCCGCGAGGACAACCCGGGGGTACGCCGCCTCGTCGGTTACGTGACCGGCGCCGGGCTCACCCCGGACGGCGTCCGGGCCGCGCTGGCCACGGCGGTCCCCGACCACCTGGTGCCGGCCGCGATCGTGGTCCTCGACGAGCTGCCCCTGACCGCCGGCGGCAAGGCCGACCGGCGCGCCCTGCCGGCCCCGGCGGTCACCGGCACCGTCACCGGCCGGCCGGCGAACGCGGTCGAGGAGCTGTTGTGCGGGCTCTTCGCCGAGCTGCTGGGAGTGCCCGAGGTCGGCCCCGCGGACGGCTTCTTCGCGCTCGGCGGCGACTCGATCGTCTCCATCCAGCTGGTCGCCCGGGCCCGCGCGGCCGGTCTGCGGATCACCCCGCGCCAGGTCTTCGACCGGCGGACCCCGGCCGGTCTGGCCGCCGTCGCCGAGGTCGCCACCGGCCCGGTCGTGGACGCCGGCGGCACCGGCGACGTCCCGCTCACCCCGATCCTGGCCTGGGCCCGGGACCTGGGCGTCGGCCTGGACCGCTACAGCCAGGCGATGCTGGTGCACGCCCCGGCCGACCTGTCCCGCCTGCGCGGCGCGGTGCAGGCCCTGCTCGACACCCACGACCTGCTGCGCGCCCGCTGGACCGGGACGACCCTGCACGTCCCCCCGCGCGGCACAGTGGACGCCGGCGATCTGATCACCGAGTCCGGCCTCGAGCCGGCCGCCGCGCTGGCCGGGGCCGTCGACCGGCTCGACCCCCGCGCCGGCGTGCTGCTCCGGGTCGTCGTCCTGCCCGGCCGGCTGCTGCTGGTCGCCCACCACCTGGTGGTGGACGGCGTCTCCTGGCGCATCCTGCTCGACGACCTGGCCCGGGCGTGCGCCGGTGAGCCGCTCGCCCCGGCCGGCACCACGTTCCGCACCTGGGCCCGGGCGCTGCCGGCCGCCGCCGCGCAGCGGTCCGGGGAACTGGACCACTGGCGGGCCGTCACCGAGGGGACGCCGGAGCCGGTCTCACCGCTCGACGTCGCCGGCAACCTGCGGGAACTCACCGTCGAGGTGGGACCCGAGGTCACCCGGGCGCTGCTCACCACGCTGCCCGCGGCGTACCACGCGGGCGTGCCGGACGTGCTGCTCACCGGGCTCGCGCTGGCCGCCGGCCGGCCGCTGCTGGTCGGGCTGGAGGGGCACGGCCGCGAGGAACACGTGGTGGCCGGGGCCGACCTGAGCCGCACGGTGGGCTGGTTCACCAGCGAGTACCCGGCCGCGATCGACGCCGCCGGGCAGTCCGGCCCGGCCGCGCTCAAACGGGTCAAGGAGCAGCTGCGCGCCGCCCCGGACCACGGCATCGGCTACGGCCTGCTGCGGTATCTGGGCGGAGCCGAGCTGGCCGATCGCCGGGAGCCGGAGATCCTGGTCAACTATCTGGGCCGCTTCGACGGTCCCACGGGTCAGCCGTTCTCGCCGGCGCCCGGGCTGCCCGCGCCGGCGGTCACCGTGGACGCCGACATCCCGGTGCGCTACCCGATCAGCGTGAACGCCGGCACCGTCGAGACCCCGGACGGACCGGTGCTGCGGCTGCGGCTGTCGTACCTGCCGCACCGGGTGCCGTCGGTGGCCGCGCTGGCCGGCCGCTGGGTGGCCGAGCTGACCGAGCTGGTCCGCGAGCCGGGCCCGGGCGGACGTACCCCCGCCGACCTGCCGCTGCTGGACCTGCGGATGGACGAGGTGGAGGAGCTGGAACGGCGGGTGCCGGACCTGGCCGACGCGTGGCCGCTGTCCCCGCTGCAGGCCGGCATCCACTTCCTGTCGTCGTACGCGGACACCGGCGCCGACGTCTACGTCGTGCAGCAGCAGTTCGCGCTGACCGGCCCGCTCGACCCCGGCAAGCTGCGCGCCGCCGTGGACGCCCTGCTCGACCGGCACCCGAACCTCCGGGTCGCCGTGCACGACCTGGGCCGCGGCCCGATCCAGGTGGTCCCGGCGAAGGTCACCGTCCCGTGGCGCGAAGTGGACCTGACCGGTGCAGGCGACCTCACCGAGCTGCTCGCCGCCGACCGGGCCGAGCGGTTCGACCTGGCCGCACCGCCGCTGCTCCGGCTCACCCTGGCCCGCCTCGGCGCGGACCGGCACGTGCTCGTCTTCACCCAGCACCACCTGCTGATGGACGGCTGGTCCGGCCCGCTGGCCGTGCGGGACCTGTTCACCTTCTACGCCGGTGGCAACCCGCCCGCCGTGCGGCCGTACCCGGACCATCTCGCCTGGCTGGCCCGGCAGGACCCGGCGGCCGCCGACGCGGCCTGGTCCGCCGCCCTGGCCGGGATCGAAGAACCCACGCTGGTCGCGCCCGGCGCCACCGGCGCCGTGGTGCCGCAGGTCGCCGAGGCGTTCCTGCCGGCCGATGCGCAGGCGGCCCTCACCGCCGTGACCCGGGCCCACGGCCTCACCCTCAACACCGTGGTGCAGGGCGTCTGGGCCGTGCTGCTCGGGCAGCTGACCGGCCGCGACGACGTCGTCGCCGGCGCGACCGTCTCCGGACGCCCGGCCGACCTGCCGGGCGCGGAGGCGATGGTCGGCCTGTTCATCAACACCATCCCGGTACGGGTCCGCCCCGCGCCGTCCGACACCTGGGCCACCCTGCTCACCCGCCTGCAGTCCGAGCAGGCCGGTCTGCTGGAACACCAGCACGTCGGCCTGACCGAGCTGCACCGGATCGCCGGGCTGCCGCGGCTCTTCGACACCCTGACGGTCTTCGAGAGCTACCCGCTGGACGAGTCCGAACTGGCCGCCGGCAGCGGTCTCACCGTCACACCGGGCATCCCGCTGGACGCCACCCACTATCCGCTGAGCCTGGTCGTCATCCCGGAGCACGAGCTGCGGCTGCGGCTGGAGTACCGGCCCGACCTCTACACCGCGCAGGCCGCGGATGAGCTGCTCGATCGGGTGGTCCGGCTGCTCGGCTCGGTCGCGGCCGGCCCGGACCAGCCGCTGTCCACCGTCTCCGTGCTCTCCGACGCCGAGCAGGCGGCGCTGACCGGATGGAACGCGACCACGGCGGCAGTGCCGGAGGAATCCGTGGTGGCCGTGTTCCGCCGGCAGGTCGCGGCCACCCCGGACGCGACGGCGCTGGTCTTCGGCCCGGCCTCGCTGACCTTCGCCGAGCTGGCGGCGCGGGTCGACGCACTCGCGGCCCGGCTGGTCGCCGACGGCGCCGGTCCGGAGCGGACGGTGGCGGTGCTGCTGCCCCGCTCCGCCGAGTCGGTGATCGCCTGGCTCGCCGTGCTCGCCGCCGGGGCCGCGTACCTGCCGATCGACCCCGACCTGCCGGCCGAGCGGGTCGGCTTCATGCTGGCCGACGCGCGCCCGGCGGTGGTGCTGCGCGACCCGGCGGCCCCGGCCGCATCGGCGCCCGAGGTCGTCATCGACCCGCGGACGGCGGCGTACGTGCTCTACACCTCGGGCAGCACCGGCCGGCCCAAGGGCGTCGTGGTGCCGCACGCCGCCGTCACCAACTTCTTCCACCACCACGCCCGGGTCATCTTCCCGGCGCTGTCCGGCGGCCGGCGGATCCGGGTGGCGCTGACCGCGGCGCTGTCCTTCGACACCTCCTGGGAGGGCGTGCTCTGGCTGCTGGCCGGGCACGAGCTGCACGTCGCCGACGACGAGACCCGGCGCGACCCGCGGCTGCTCAACGACTACGTGGCCACCCGGCGCATCGACTTCCTCGACGTCACCCCGTCGCTGGCCGACCGGCTGGTGGCCGAGGGCCTGCTGACCGACCCGCGGCACGTCCCGGCGTCGCTCGCGCTCGGCGGCGAGGCGGCCGGCGCGGCTCTGTGGACCGCGCTGCGCGACTCGCCGACCACGGCGATCAACCTGTACGGCCCGACCGAGTGCACTGTGGACACGCTGCTGGCCTGGCTGGCCGACAGCGAATCGCCACTGGTCGGCCGCCCGGTCGCGAACACCCGGGCGTACGTGCTCGACGGGGCGCTGCGCCCGGTGCCGCCCGGCGTGCCCGGTGAGCTGTACCTGGCCGGCCGTCAGCTGGGCCGCGGCTACCTGGGCCGGCCGGGGCTGACCGCGGAACGGTTCGTCGCCGACCCGTTCGGGGCGCCCGGCACGGTCATGTACCGCACCGGCGACGTCGTCCGGTGGACCGCCTCCGGCAGCCTCGACTACACCGGCCGCGCCGACGACCAGGTGAAGATCCGCGGGGTCCGGATCGAGCTCGGGGAGATCGAGACCGTGCTGCGCGCCCACCCGGGCGTCGAGCAGGTCGTGGTGGTCGCCCGGGACGAGCCCG
>WUUC01073710.1_pt1 | contig 11048 bp, 9 predicted proteins | sample 6278441 | NCBI WGS metagenome assembly WUUC01 (sample SAMN13675441, study PRJNA597444) | soil metagenome | isolation source: soil | place: USA: Washington | collected 2017-10 | reverse complement strand
TACGTTTTGCATGATTATTTCCTCCGACCTTTGAGATTCGTTGGCAGCCACTTGTTCAGCTCCCACAATCATCTAGTTGAGCGGTGTAGGCAATGAACGGGAGAAACGACGTTGCTCGCTCGATCTCGCTGGCCCAGAAGGCCCTGTCAGCTTCCCTCTTGAGCGCACCATCAACGATCCTTGCCCACGCCGCTATCTCTAGCGCCCTCTTCTCGCTCACTGTGTATGTTCTGGTAGTCATTGCTCCTCTCCAATCGTTTTGTAGAGCCGGATCCGGCTCGGCGGATCTCATCTGATCCACGAGGCGCCTCTTCGGCCTCGTTCTCTTGTGCGGACACCAGCTGTCCACCTTCGCGTGGCGTGAGTGTGGCGTACCTTGGTCGCGCCCCCCATGCCCACCTCTAGTCATTAGGGTTTTTGGACATTTCGGGCATCAGCTTCAGTTCGCGCAACGCGCCCACGAGTTTGGCGTCCGCCTCCTCGGCGGTTTGGCCTACGGTGTAGATCGTCGCGTGGTTGCCGTTTTCTGACCAGGCGATGGCTTCGGCAATGTGGGCATTCCCGTAACGCTCGGTCCAGCTGTTGTTGATATACAGTTCCATCTGTCTCACCCCCTCCCTAACCGGTGGCGCCGATCAATGGACATCAGACATCACAGCTCGCTCCACCCGTCTTGCGCAACTGCCTCTTGAGCATATGCTCGGCCTCTCGTTGGAGCTGCCTGACCCGCTCCCTGGAGACCTTGAGCTCCTCGCCGAGCTCGGTGAGGGTGGCGGGCTTCCTCTCGTCGAGGACATAGCGACTGAGCAGGACGTACCGATGACGCCCGGGGAGCCGGTCGATGGCCTCCTGGAGGGAGGCTCTCTCCATCTCGCCCGTCACCTCGCCGATAGTGTCGGACGCCCGCTCGTCCTCGATGAACTCCCCTAGCTCTGAGGCATCCTCTCGCGGATCTAACGGCCCGTTGAGGCTGGTAGTGGCGTCGGGGATGGCTTCCTTGGCCTCCCGCACCTCATCTAGCTTCCAACCCAGCCTTTCGGCCACCTCTTCGTCGGTCGGTTTGCACTCGAGTTCGGCCGAGAGCTCGTCGGAGGTGCGGGTCACCTTCCTTATCTTCTCACCCGTGTGCACGGGAACCCGGATAGTGCGGCCCTTGTCCGCCACAGCCCGGCCGATTGACTGCCTTATCCACCAGGTAACATAAGTGGAGAAGCGGTAGCCACGCTCCGGATCGAACTTTTCCACGGCCCGCAGCAAGCCCAGGTTGCCCTCCTGGATCAGGTCCTCGAAGGGAAGCCCCATCCTCCGGTACCTCTTGGCCACCGAGATCACCAGCCGGAGGTTGCGCTCTACCAGCTTTTTGCGGGCTCTTTGGTCTCCGGCTCGTGCCCGCCTTGAGAGGGAGATCTCCTCCTGGTGGGTAAGGAGCCTGCCCCTCCCTATCTTCGCCAGGTAGCCTGCGAGGAGCTCCGGGGTTTCCAACTCCTCCCGCCGCTTAGCGGGGTGGACCTCATCAAGCCCCTTCGTTTGGTATACCGCGCTAGCCATGCTAGCCATGGACATCACACCTACTTTCGTTAGCCGTTGCCTTTGAGGTAGAAGGCAGGGTCGGGGGCGACCATCCCTTGCCAGTTCTCCTCGGCGCTCGCTTTTGCGAGGGTTTCGTATCTTCTTTTGCGCTCGTCCTTAGATCCACGAACGGCATGGTTGCCTTCACCACTTCCCACACTCTTGCTGCCTCACCCGCGATAGCCTCTACCATCGCTCTCGCTTCCAAAAGGTCCTCTCTTCTTATGCTCCACAGATCCCGTCTTTAGCGAGCTGGGGCCCGGGTCATGAGTTTGTCGGCGCCTCCCGCTCGGCCCACTCAAGGTCTTCTCTCGAGGCGGACGGTCTAGTGCCTCGAGCATCCCCTCACGGGAGCTTGCCGCCCTGCAGCGTTCGAGCACCGTTCCTGTCTCGTCCATCACCGTCATCTGCGAGTGCACTTTGTGCGCATCCACCCCCACGTAGAGCATCTGCTCGCGCGCCTCCTCTCCGGCTTCTCGGTTACCGCTTCGGGCCGCATGGTGCCCGGACGCGCAAGCTTTTTCATAGTGCCTTGTGTTCTTGTGTCGCTGGTGATGTCGCCATTCAGAGTGAGGGTTGGGAGATGCCCCCCGTCTCGCGGATCGGAGTCCAGGTGGCCGCCCACCCTCGCCGAAACCGTTCTTTCCACCTCGACCTCTTTCCTCGATCTCCATAGACCGAAGATTTATCCGATGGGCGTTATGAGGGCGTTACAGAGGCGTTACGGGAGGGCGCTCCGGTGCCCGTTGCCGTGGTCCCAGGCACAATGGTCCATGCTCCTACATATCGTGGGTCATTTTTTCCTTGACAACGATACAGGCTAGTAAGTATCATATCTTCCGTAGGCAACGTGCGCCCACATAGTGGGCACCGCTTAGCGAGATCCAAGCTGCGGGGGCTTATGACAAGGCCAGCCGGCGAGGCAAAGAGGTACTTCGGTGGTCTCGCCTCTCTGCAACAGCGAGTCCGGACCCGGGCGCTCAAGGCGGCCCTGAGAAGGTGCTGAGTTAGATGGGTCGGTTGGAGTTGAGGCTGCTCGGTATTCCTCGGGTCCTGCTTGATGGACGGGAGATCTCGTTCCGTACCAGGAAGGCGCTGGCGTTGCTCGCCTTCCTCGCGGCTGAGGGCGGGATGCACCGCCGCGAGGCACTGGCCGAACTTCTGTGGCCCGCGAGCACGAGAAGGCGCGACAGGACCGCGCTCCGGGGCGCGCTGGCCAGCATCCGCCGGACGTTGAGAGAAGAGGCCGACGGTTCCGAAGGCGGGCTCCTCAAGATAGAGGGCGATCTCCTGGGCGTCAGGCCCGGGCTGTACCTCGACCTCGACGCGGTAAGACGGGCCTCCGAGGCCTCGAGCGCCGGCGTCCGGTCGGGAGGGACGAACGGCGCCTCGATCCTCGCGTCCGCCGATGCGGCCTACCGCGGGGAATTCCTGGAGGGCTTCTCGCTGGACGACGCCCCCGAGTTCGACCTCTGGGCGGAGACCCAGCGCGGCCTTTGGCGCGCCCGCATCGGCGAGGTCCTGAACCGCCTGGCCGACCGGCAGGCCGAGGAGGGGGATCTCGCCGCCGCCGCCGGGACCGCGGAGAGGTGGGTCGCGCGGGACCCCGCGGAGTGGGCCGCCCGCGTGAAGCTGATGGAGGCGCGCTCGGCGGCGGGGGACCCGCGAGGCGCGCTCTCCGCCTACGAGGAGTACCGCTCGTGGTTATGGCGCTTGGGGCTGGAATTGGGTCCGGAGGCGGAGAACCTCGCCGCACGCATACGGGCCGACGCGGAGGCGGCGCGCAACGAGGAAGACGCACACGCCCCAGAGACCCTGCGGATGCCGTTGGTGGGACGAAAAGACGACTTCAAGGCGCTGGTAGAAGAGTACCGGGCCGCCCGCGCGGGGACGGCCCGCTCTGTGGTAGTCCTCGGGGAGGCCGGCATCGGCAAGACGCGTCTCGTCGAGGAGTTCCTCTCCTGGGTCGCCTCGAAAGGCGCGGACACGCTACGCGGCGGGACGTTCGAGACCGGGACGCGCCTGCCCTACGGGCCGCTGGTGGACGCCCTGAGGCCCCGGCTCGAGCGCGAGAGGGCGCCCGAGGATCTCCTGGAGGACCGGTGGCTCGCCGAGCTCTCCAGGATACTTCCCGAGCTGCGGGACCGCTACCCCGACCTGCCGTCACCGACCGCCGACGAGGCGTCGGCCCGGGCGCTGCTGTTGGAGGCGCTGGCGCGGCTCGGCGCCGCGCTGGCGGGGGGATCGCCGCGCCGGAACGGGACCGACCGGACGCGCGAGCCGCTGGTGCTGTTCGTAGACGATGCGCAGTGGGCCGACGGGGCGACGCGCGACGCGCTGCGCTACTGCAGCCACGGCTGGGCGCGCGACGGAGTACCCTTGCTCCTGATCGTGGGCGCGCGCGAGGAGGACCTGGGCACCGACGACCTCGGCCGCTGGCTCCTGGCCCTGGGGCGCGAGGCGCCACTAAAGCGCCTCGCGCTGGCCCCAGTAGAAGCGGGGGATATCGACGGCCTCCTCAGGCTCCTCGCCGGGGCCGGTAACCCCGGCGACGACGGGGCCCTCGCACGGTCCGAGTGCCTCGGCCGTTGGCTGCACCAAGAATCCGACGGGCTGCCGCTGTTCCTGACCGAGATCCTGAACATCCTCCTGGAGCGGGGGGTGCTCATCGAGCGCGCCGGGAGGGAGGGGCGGAGGGAGATCGTCCTCCCCGAGGAGGGCTTCGACGAGGAAAGACTGCACGGGCTGGTGCCGGCGGGGCTCCGCGAGCTGATCCAAGACAAGCTGCGGCCGCTCTCGGACGCCGCCGCGGACGTCCTTACGGCCGGGGCGGTGCTCGGGCGGGGCTTCGGGTTCGGGGCGCTGGTACGGGTCGCCCGGGTTGGCGAGACGGAAGGCCTCGCGGCCATCGACGGGCTGGTGGCGGCCCGCCTGCTGGAGGAGGTCGGTACACCGTCGGGCGAATCCACCGGCACGGCTTACGCGTTCACGCACGACAAGATCCGGGACGTCGCCTACACCGAGGCCGGCGGGGCGAGGAGGGAGATCTTCCATCGTCGGGCCCTGGAACACCACCTGACAGGGCGTGGCGCGCCCGCGGCGGAGCTGGCGCGCCACGCGCTGGCGGCGGGGCTTTCGGAGGAGGCGTTCGGCCACCTGCTTGCGGCGGGAGACGAGGCGATGGCGGTCTTCGCCGCGGGCGACGCGGTCGTCCACTACGAGCGGGCGCAGGAGCTTCTCGTAGATGTGCTGTCGAGACCCTCGGCGAACAGGAACCGCTTCACCGAGCGTTTGCGCCTGTACGGGGGGCTGGGCCACGCCCGCGTCCTGGTATACGACTGGGGCGGGGCGCGGGAAGCCTACGAGGTGATGCTCGCCGTGGCAGAAGAGGCAGGCGACCGGGAGGCGGAGTGGGAGGCACTCAACGGCTTGGGCGTGTCGGGCGCCGGCTTCATCCACGGGCCGGAGGAAGACGAGCTCTTGCGGGGCCACGGGCGACGCAAAGAATGGACTCCAACGCGAGCCTCGGGCGGGGAAAAGAAAGGACCCCACCACGCGGGGGCTGGGAACGGTCTTAGCCTCCGTGCCGCGCGCGAGTACGCCGAAAGGGCTTTGCTCCTCGCACGCGACCTCGGCCGGGAAGACCTCCAACTACGCAGCGAGTTTGGGCTCGGTGTTGGCTGCGGCTGGGCCGGGATGTGGGAGGAGGCAGCGACTTACACGGAGGAGGCCCTGTCCGACCTCGCTGCGTCGGGCAACGAGGGAAAGATGGAACCTCCGAACCTCGCCGGACTGCTCTGGAGCAGTGGCGTGGTGGCCTTCGGCAAGGGCCTGATCTATGGTCCCGCCGGCGCCTTCGGACCCACCAGCGCCTTGTGGGACTACTGGAGGGAGTCCGCCGAGCGCTGGGAGGAGCTCGACACAGACTACGCTAGGGCCCAGCTGGGCTGTCAGGCCCTGGGGTATACGATGGCGGGAGAGTACGAAGCCGCGCTAGATCGGGGTTTCAGGGGTCTCGAAGCCTCGCGTTCCCTGGGTCACGCCCAGTTCATGTTGCATGCCCTGGAGGGCACGGGCAACGCCCACAGGCAGACGTTCGACCTCCGGGCGGCCAGGTCCGCCTACGCGGAGATGCTCGATTGGGCGCCGTGCGAAGAGATCACTCACGCCAAGCTCTGCGCGGTGGCTGCCCTCTCGGGCGAGTGGGAGCTGGCACGCGAGCATGCGCTAGAGGGCATCAGGCTAGAGAGAGAGCTCTTCTTACCCCTCGCCCACCTGCACTTTCACCACGATATCGAGGCGCTGCTTCGGGGCGGAGACACGAAGCCGGCCCGCGAGGGCCTCCAGACCTTCGAACGCCGGACGAGGGGGCAAAGGGGCTACTTCCGCCTCGCCTACCTGCGCTCCGCGGCGGTCCTCGCGCGCTGGGAGGGGGATACGGGCGAGGCCCTCTCGCTGCTGTACGAAGCCTTCAAGATGGCAGAGAGGCTCGAGTTGCCGGGGGAGACGTGGCAGGTCGGCGCCAGCATCGGCGAGGTGCACGAGGAGCGGGGGGAGGCCGGACAGTCGGAGCGGGCGTTCGGACGGGCGGCGGCGGTCATCCGTCGACTGGCCGCCAAGATATCCGACGGGGACCTCCGCGAGAGGTACCTCTCGGCCCCGCAGACGCGCAGCGTCCTGGAGAGGTCCCGGGCGCAAGAAGCGGAGCCAAGCTCCCGCATCAACTAGAGACTTCAAGCGAGCCACGCCTTGGCCGCGACATGCCTCCGCTCGTACTCATACGTTTGTTTGCCCCTTGCCTTTCGGAAGGTGGCAGAGTGGGCCCGGTCCTGCGGGATTCGCCGCGCCGGTTTGTGGGCACCTCACGCCCGTTTTCACGCTCCCGTCACGCTCTTACGATACCTTCTAACCTGCGTGGACCGGCATCTCTTCCCCCTCCCTATGCCGGTCCACACCCTTCCAGCGGAGCAGCGAGGAGGCGCAGCTGATGGCCAACGCAATCGGCACAGATCGTGCGGGTCCCCGAAGGGGCTTTCACCCCGCCGCGACGGACACTCCTGTCACGGTACGGGAAGGGGTCCTGCCCTTCGGGACAACAGCGTGCGAACCGGCCCGCGAGGAGGGAATGAGCCGCGCGCTGGAACTGACGGGCCGGGCAACACGGCTCCTGGAGTGGGCCTTCGTTTCCATGATCGAGCAAGAAGAATTGTCCATGCCCGCCCTGGAACGTCTCTACGCGGCACTACAGAAGACCGGAGCGGCCGCGACCGCCATCGAGGAAACGCGGTTAGAGAAACCTCGCCACGGGGTCCGCGAACCGTACACCACCCGGAACATGGGCTAGGAACGGGAGACCGCGTACGCAAATGCCCGAAGACCTGATCTAAGGAGGAACAAGAGATGACGCTCCGACAGGTACTGTTGCTCTCCCTGGCGCTGGAGGGCTTCCCGCCGACGACCACAGTCTTCCTGCGCTGCGCTATGGCGGGGGTCGCGCTGTTCGCCGCGATCCTCTATCTCGGGGGCGAGACGCGCGCCGCGCTCTCGGATCTCCTGCGGCGACCGCTCCCCGCGCTGCTGCTGGCCTTCACCTCGATTACGGTCCCGTTCGTCCTGATCGCCTACGCCCAGCAGCGGGTGCCAGGAGGCCTGACGGGGGTGATAGTCGCGGCGACCCCGATCTTCGTCGCCCTCTTCGCGCTTAGGCTGGATCCGGGCGAACGGTTCGGCCCCCACCGCGCCATCGGGCTCGCCGTCGGCCTGGCGGGGGTGGCGCTCGTGGTCGGCGTGGAGGCCGTGCAGACGCTCGGGCAGCTGATCTCCGCGCTGATGATCCTCGTGGCCGCCGCGTTCTTCGCCCTCGCGGGGTTCGTAACCAAGCGCTACTACGCGGGGGTGCCGGCGGTGACCCGGGCGTTCTTCGCGCTCCTGATCACCGCCGTCGTGACCACGATCCCGGCCGCCACGAGCGTCTCTCCGGTGTGGCCCCGGGTGCGGGCGCCCTGGCGGGCATCTTGCTCCTGGGCTTCGGCAGCACCGCTGGCGTGCTGTACGCGTACTTCACCCTGATCGACGAGGTAGGAGCTGGTCGCGCGGCGCTCGTGACCTACCTCGGACCGGACGTCTCGCTCCTGATGGGGGCGCTGCTGCTCGGGGAGACGATCACGGCAAGCGCCGTTGCGGGTGTTGCACTGATCCTGGTCGGGGTCGCGTCCCGCCCCGAGCGCCCCGACGCGACCCCTCCCTCCGTGCCCTGCTGCGAAGGTATGAGCACCGGTCACCCGGCGGCGCAAACCGCCGGCGCGGGGGGCGTCGGCAAGGGCCGGTCCGGCAAACCCGACGGGGTACAAAGGACCCTCGCGAAGCCACGCCAAGACCGACGGATGAGGCATCGCTAGAGTGCCGGTCTCCGTCTACCTCCCGGCGCCTTTCTGTACCGTCTTTCCCCTCAAAACGTCGTCAATCGCGCTAAGGGTCGGAGCTGAAGACTAGCTCAGCGTTCGCGAATGGTCCCACGTGTGCAATATCCACCCCATGGAACTCCTCAATCTTGTTCCTGAACCACCTGTCGAAAGGTTCGTTGGAGGCTGCCAAAGCGGAGACCGCCGCGGCAGGGTCGTCCACTTTGACGCAGGTTACGGCCATCGTGTAGTCCCGGTTCCTCTGTAACCAGGTCCGCGTCCTCCCGATCCCGAGACGCCGCTTCATCCGCTTGTATTCTTCCGAGCGCGACCCCTCTAACGCCTGCAAGAAGCGCCGCCAATCCTCTTCTCTGCCCGCGAGAACGGGCCAAGCGAAACACATGTCCTTGCGGTTCGCCGGGTAGCTCGCCATCCCTTCTCCTGACCAGTCCGCGGTCCCGAGGACATCGTATGCCCCGCACTTCGCGGCCGATAGACGCCGATTTGGAAGGGATGCTATCCGGGACGCGTGACAGGTACGTGAAAAGACCGTGGCGAACTGAGCAGACCCGCGCTTACCCGGGGCAAGCCGAGACTGCCCGCGGACGCCGGACGAAACAGCAACCGCCGCTCGGGTTGCAGTCACCTCCGGGATACGCGGAGTCGCCGACCCCGTCAGCAAGAAGTAGAAACCCTTCACCGGCGAGCCCGTGAGCTCCGCAGAGCGGTCCTGGCTAGCGACCACAGTTTACGAGCACACGCCCAAATCACACCCGCATCACGCCACCTCGCTATCCTGGTGTCCGTCTACCGTCAGAGGAGCCCCGAATGCTGCCACCCGGCGACATAGGCCGACCAACGCTGACGGACAATAGGAGGACCTCATGGAAGTAGTCTAGGAGTACCGTCCTCTTCACCGGGGCAAGCTGGGGCCGGCGCTTCCGGAGGCCATAGCGTGGAGCCTACGAGCGGTGGCCCGGGGCCGGGGCGGCACCACCTGCATAGACTGGACCTGCAACCTTTGGTGAACCAAGAGAAAGGTCTCTCAAGCCGTACAACGAATATGCCACCCTGCGCGTTGCGATCGACGCGGGCGTGGCCCACGTGACCATCGACCCCCCGCCGGTCAACGTGCTCGACGCGCGCCTCATAGCCGATCTGGGGCGCTTCGCCGCCTCCGTCCGCGACGACGAAGGGGTGTCCGTGATCGTGTTGCAGAGCGCCAACCCGGAGTTCTTCTCCGCGCACGCCGACTTCGACTTCATGTTCGATCCTGGTTCGCTCGCGCAACTGGCCCTGGAGGACGGCGACCCGTCGTTCAACCCCCTGCAGCAGATGAACGAGCGCTTCCGCAAGCTGCCGCAGGTGACGATCGCCAAGCTCTCCGGGCGGGCGCGCGCCGGCGGGGCCGAGCTGGCTGATGGCCGCCGACATGCGCTTCGCCGCAAAGGGCCGGGCATGGCTCTCCCAGCCCGAATCCAGGATGGGTATCTTCCCCGGCGGCGGCGAGACCCAGTACCTGACGCGGCTCGTGGGCCGCGCGCGGGCGCTGGAGGTGGTCCTCGGCGGAGAGCTGTTCGACGCGGAGACGGCCGAGCGCTACGGCTGGGTCAACCGCGCCCTGCCGCCCGAGGAGCTCGACGGGTTCGTCGACGCCCTGGCCCGCCGCATCGCGGCGATGCCGCCCGGCGTGGCCGCCGCGGCCGTGGAAGCGGTCGACGCGGCGGAGGCGAGCGGGCCGGTGCCCCGGCTGTGCGAGGAGAGCACCTCGCACAGCAAGGTCTACCCGTCGCCGGAGGCGGTGGTGGACAGGGTACGCGCCGCGATGGAAGCCGGGGCGCAGACGCGCGAGGGCGAGCTCGACCTGGAGGCGTTGCTGGACCGCGTCTCCTAGTGTTGGGTAACCGGGTGAACGATCCACACCGTCCCCCTACGCGGTTCCTGGTGCGCAACGACCCGCGCCGACGGCTGCTGAAGGCGGGGCTCTTGGTGGCCGCCGTGACGGGGATCGTGGTGTTCGCCGTCGCACTGATCGGCGGCGGTCTCGGGGCTTCGCTAACAATGGGCGCGCTTGGCCTCGCAAGCGGGCTTCTCTTCCTGATGCTCGCGGTGGTGCTGCCACTGCTGCTGGGGGATGTGTTCGACATCCTCATGCCCACGAAGCTGCTCGAACTCTCCAACACGAGCAGCACCCGGATCCACGAGCTCCTGCATATAGCGCCGGGCACCTTCACCCACTCGATGCAGGTGGGCACCCTCGCCGAGAACGTCGCCGAGAGGATCGGAGCGAACCCTCTGCTGGCGCGCGTCGGGGCCTACTACCACGACATCGGCAAGATGGAGCATCCGGCGTACTTTAGCGAGAACCAGATCGGGGCCATAAACCCCCACGAGACGCTCTCGCCGGCGTTGTCCGCGAAGGTCATAAAACGCCACGTCGAGGACGGCGTGGAGATGGGCCGCGCCTGGGGCCTGCCGCAGGAGGTCCTGGACATTATCGTCCAGCACCACGGCACGACCCGCATCGAGTACTTCTACCGCAAGGCGATCGAGGCGGACGGCGAAGACAACGTCGACGAGGCGGACTTCCGCTACTCCGGCGGCCTGCCCAGGAGCAAGGAGGCGCTCATCGTGATGCTCGCCGACTCGATAGAAGCCACCGTGAAGTCCCTCTCCAAGCCCACGCCGAAGCGCATCGAGGACATCGTCACGGAGACGATCAACAGGAAGCTCGACGACGGCCAGCTCGACGAATGCGTCCTGACGATGCGCGAGATCCACGAGGTCGGGGAGGCGATTCAGGAGGCCCTGATCGGCTTCTTCGGTCCCCGTATCGAGTATCCCGGAAAAGATGAAGAAACGTAAGGGCGTTCAGTGTAGCGACGAAGTATCCCCGCTGGGCCCGCGGGCTCGGCAGGCGTCACGCTCGCCTCACGCTCCCGTCACGCCGGCGAAGTACCTTTGCTTCGCGCTGTGGGCAACGGCGGGCGCGGACGGCGGCCGCGGGTGGGAGCCGGGCCGCGCGGAGACGGCGAGCGGGGAAGGAGGTCGACTACCGTGGAAGATGAAGTGCGACGG
>WUUC01172955.1_pt1 | contig 11049 bp, 8 predicted proteins | sample 6278441 | NCBI WGS metagenome assembly WUUC01 (sample SAMN13675441, study PRJNA597444) | soil metagenome | isolation source: soil | place: USA: Washington | collected 2017-10 | reverse complement strand
TAGCCAAGATTCAGAAGATGCCGATCATTGTCGTGCAAGGCGACAAGGACAATCTCGTGAGCGTCGATGTCACGCGCCAATGGGTGGCAAAGATGAAAGAACTGAAGATGACGCACGAGTACATCGAGATCGCCGACGGCAATCACTTCAACACCATCACGCGGAACCCCGAGATGATTTCGAAGGTGTTTGAGTTTTTGGAAAAGCAGAAGAGGAAGTGAAGTCGCTAGCGGTTAGTCGCTAGGTGTTAGCCAGAAGGGAAGGGAAGCTGCTAGCTCGGAAGGAAGTGCGCTAGTCGTTAGCCAGACGACAAGAAAATCGGTCTGTGCAACTTTTAGCTGCGCGCGACGACGAGCGAGTGCCTCAAACTGGCTAGAGACTTCCGGCATGCCGGCTCGCGACTTCTTCCGAGTCTGGCTAACCGCTAACCCCTAACGACTTCCTTTCCTACTCCCCATCCTCATCCTTCGACGCATCGCGAGTTGCGCCGGCTGGTTTCTTACCTGCTGCGGCAGCGCGCTCTTCTTCGCGCGCACCGGCCAGAATGCCGGGCAATGCGTAGTTGCCTTCATGGCACGCATATTCGAATTGCAGATCGTTCGTTGCATTCAACGGCAGCTCGCCGCTGAACGGCTGCACCCACGTGGTCGGATCCTCAACCGTGAACTTATAAACAATTTGATCCGGGGCAACGCGAGTGAAGCGTTCCGTCACTTTCAAGTTTTCGCTCGCACCGCGGTAGCCATGCATCGGATGGAAGTTGGTGGATTCGACGACCAACGTATCGCCTTCCCAGTGACCTACCGAATCGCCCATCCAGCGGCGCACCGTTTGCGGCACGGGCTTGTCTGTTAAGCGAATGATGCGCGCGTCATGCACCATCTCGACAAGAATCATCACGTGGTCTTTGGTCTGCACGATGGAGTACGTGTTGTTGTACATGAGCGGCAACATGGGCGGGCCCGCGCTCGATCCGAACGACATCAAGCAGCGCTCGCCCAAACCGCGAGCCTCGGGCCCGTCGAGTGGGCCCGAGCCGCGGCGTGCGGCCGAGCGAGCTGCCATGCGCTTCTGGAAATCAGGCGTAGTCGCAGGCATGCGGCCATTCGGCGGATCGGTGAGGATCGATGCGCGTGCTTCGCCGTTGATGCGGATCACTTGCGTGCCGCGATCGACCCAGAAATTGTTGTAGCCGCAATTGGTGCCGCTGAATCCATAGCCGCAATCTTTCGGCAAATCTTGAATACCGTGCTTTGGATCGGTGGGCTTTGCGTTTTCCTCGACATGCTTGGCAGCGGTGCCCTCGACCTCGGCAGCTTCCTGCGCCGTGAGGACGTTGCGAGTTCCAAACTTGGCCGCGCGCTCGACGCCTGTGAGCGTCGCGTTGTTCCAATTGCCTTGCAGATTGGGGTGGCCATGCTCCGTCCGCGGGACTTTCCATGCGCCGGCTTTCGCTTTTTGCTGAGCCAGCGCAGGCGTCGCGAGCGACACCATCGCAATCGCAACGCCACTTACCAGCGCTCGCAGGGATGCGTTGTTCATAAAACCTCGTAGTCGAATGGGCCCAATTACTTGGGCTCGAACAAACAAATTCTGAAGTTTTGGAGTCTAGCCATCCACCCTGCCTTTCGCTAGACAGCAACGAGCAACTGCGTACAAAAGATATCTTTAGCGTTTACACGCGCGGGCGCACTGCGACGCGGCGTTTGCCAAAGGGCTTGGCACTCGGAGGATCCGTCAGCAAGCGTTGCTATTGATCGAGGGTCCGCTGGCTAACCGGCAAGAGCGACATCGTCGCGCCCTCACCCGCCGCTACGCTCGCGACCTCTCCCCGATCCGGTAGAGGTTTGTCTCAATCGGATCTTGTCTTCTACCTCTCCCGGATCGGGGAGAGGTCGCACGCCAAGCGAAGGTTGGCGGCGGGTGAGGGAACGCTCAAACGATTGTGCCTAGTTCGGATCACGGGCGCACAGCCCCTCGCTTGTTCAGCTCTTCTTTCTCACCGTTAATGGCACGTTGCAGACATCGAGGTGGCCTGCGGGCACTTTGTACCATTCGTCGCGATTGTTTCTTTTCGATTCTGTTTGGGTCGCGAAGCGTTTGCTATCGGTACGCAAGGCTTCGAGCGGCTCTCGCTCGGCTTCCGGCAAATCTGCTGCCAGCCGCACGCTGCGGATGACTGTGTGCTGATCGCGGCGTTGATAGAACCCCATGCTGCCGTCGCCACGAGGCAGCGAGGACAACAACGACATGCCACGAACAACGCGGCCCACCACGGTAATGTTGCGATCGAGCTGACGGGGTGCATGACCGATCACGGCATACAGTTCCGCGCCGCCGCCGCTGTCCGCGGAGTTCTCCCGACCTACGCCGATCATGCCGTAGCAATGCAGCGCCCATGCGGAACCCGATTCCGACTCGCGTCCCGCTGGAAATCCATCGACGAATCCCACTTGCGGCGCGTACGTATCGGGATCCGGCAATACAGTGAAATTGAGGCCTTTCGCTGGCCGCGTGAACTCGGCGGGAAGTGTGCGTTTGGCGTCTTTCATCGGTTTCGCCACCATCGGGTCGCCCCACTGCGCGACGAAATTGTCCTGAACGCGATTGATTCGCTGGCCATCGAAGTAATTGGCACGCACCAGCTTGCGAATATTGTCGACATGATTCGGCGCAAACTGCGGCGCCAACTCAATCGTCACGCGACCCGCTTCCAATTCCATGTACAGCGTGTTCTGCGGATCCAGCGTCCGCCACTCGGACGGATCGTTAGCGGGCGCTTGGGCAAATGCCAACGGAGCAAGCGTAATGGAGCAGCCGCATAACAAAGCTGCGATCGAAAGATGGTTGATGCGCATAGCGGTCTTCGTCTTTGAAAGTCGGGGACGGAAGCTTAAGTTCATCGCAAGTGCTAGTACAGATCCCCCGCTGCTCTGAACTCCTCTCTGGCCAGCTTGCCAGTTGACCAGCTAGCCCGTTGGCCGGCGGAGCCATTCCACCGCCCCCTGCCCCGCCACCCGCCCACTCGCCAAGCAAGCTGTCAGCAAGTACCCGCCTGTCGGCGCTTCCCAATCCAGCATTTCGCCGGCACAGAAAACGCCAGGCAATGAGCGAATCATCAGATTTGAATGCAGCGATTCCAGTCGGACTCCGCCTGCGGTGCTGATCGACTCGTCCAGCGGACGCGGCCGCAACAAACGCAGCGGCAACGACTTGATCGTCGCGACCAACTTCTCGATGTCGTTCAGTTCTGTTTTGGTCATCGATTCGTAAATGAGCCCCGCCTTGACGCCGTCGATGCCAAGCGTACGACGCAGATGTTCAGTCAACGAACGGCCGTTTCGAGGTTGCGCGAGCTTGGCTCGCAGTTTCGGCGCATCGAAGTCCGGCGACAAATCGAGATAGAGCGTCACCGCACCTTCGCGCCGAATCGCATCGCGAAGTTCTGCAGACAGCGCGTAGATCACACTGCCTTCAATGCCGGTGGCGGTGATGACGAATTCGCCTGCGATCGATGCTGCGTCGCCCCCGCCGCCCAGCGCGACTTTGACCGACTTCACCGGTTGCCCCGCGAAACGCTGCGTAAAGAGGGGTGTCCAGGCAATGTCGAAACCGCAGTTGGCGGGCAACAAGTCGTCGATCTCGACGTTTTGTTTACGCAGCCACTCGACCCAAGCGCCGTTGGATCCCAGTTGCGGCCAACTGCCTCCGCCTAGCGCCAGCACGGCGGCATCGGCGGTCACGTTTTGCATTCCTGTCGGCGTCTCGAATTGCAGCTGGCGTTGCACATCGATGCCGGTACACCGATGCCGCACGTGAAAGCGCACGCCTTGCGACCGCAATCGGTGCACCCACGCTCGCAGCAGCGGCGCTGCTTTCATGTCTTGGGGAAACACGCGGCCGGAAGATCCGACGAACGTCTCGACGCCCAATCCGCGCGCCCACTCGCATACTTCCTTTGCGCCGAATGATTCGAGCCAGTCGCCGACCTGCGGCGACCGTTCTCGATATCGCGCGACGAATTTTGGGTTCGCTTCGGAGTGCGTGAGATTCAATCCACCCTTGCCGGCGAGCAGAAATTTGCGGCCAACGGATCCCTTGCCCTCATACACATCGACAGCGATGCCGGCAGCGCTGGCGACTTCCGCCGCCATCAGCCCTGCCGGTCCGCCACCGACGACGGCCAGTCTCTGGGTCACGGATTGCCGAGAAAATCCTTCTTACCGAGCTCGACGCCGTTGTGACGCAGAATGTTGTAGGCCGTGGTGCAGTGAAAATAAACGTTCGGAATCACGTGCGCTTGCAAGTACGGCAGTCCAACCATGCTCTTCGAACCGCTGCGGGTAGACCAACTGACGGTTTTGTCTTCCGAACCTTCGAATTGTTCCGGCTTCAACGTCTGCAAATAGTCGATCGTCTTCTTGGTGCGTGCGATCAACTCGGGCAACGTCGTTTCGTTGTCCTCAAAGGGAGGAGGCTCGACACCGGCAAGACGTGCAGCGCCGCCCTTCGCGATGTCGGTGGCAATCTGCACTTGTCGCGTCAACGGAAACATATCGATATACAACCGGCTGCTCGGCAACACAGAGGGCTGAATCTTTTTGGCTTCGGCGAACGAAGCGCCTTTCTCGAGAATGGCGACCAGGTTATTTAATGCGTGTACGAATGCAGGCACGGATGCCTGATACATGGAAATCTTCATTGCCGCCTCACTTGGAATAGGAACAGTTGAGCGCGGCATTATCGCGAAAGCCCGCAAGCAAGCAAGCACGCAAGACAGGCTGTGGGCTGTAGGCTGTAGCCAGAATAGGAATCTGGAATCTCGAATCTTGAGTCCCGAGTCCCGAGTCCCGAGTCCCGAGTCCCGATCTCCGGCCTGTACCCTGTTTGCTCTCGCCCGTCGCCTGTAGCCTGTTAGCTCTCGCCTTTTGTCACTTCGTGACCGACAGCATCATCTTCACGATTTCTTCTGTGATGTTCGGCTCGAGCCCTTCGGTGTGGCCCTTATCCATGCGAACGATATCGGCCACCAGCCGACCTTGAGCACAATTGGGATACACATATACCTGTGCAGTGCCCGGACGTGGCGTCAAGCCCCAGACTTTGTTCGGGTTTTGTTGCACACGCGTATCGCTGATGTAGCCCGCCTTCGTGTCCACCACATCGGCGCGACGAGTCTGCGCTCCGCACTGAAGCTTCTGCGCCCACGGCGAGGACTTCGGCACGCCTGAACTCGTGAATTCATGCTCGCCCGCTGTGTAAATGTGCGAGAACAGATAATCCGGCAGAATCGAAGCGTCAGCGACAAGTCGCGGTTCAGCCCCTGCAGGTGTTGGTGCCGGCGGAGGCGTGGGAGCCGAGGCACCCGGGTTATTCGGAATGGGAGCACGAATATCCGCGCGCTTCGAGCCCAGGCGTCCACCCGATAAGCTCGTCCAACCGGTCAGCTTCTCTTTGAAGAACGGTGTCTGTAACAGACGATTCGACGTCTGCCCGCCTTGCGAGTGGCCCGCCAGCCAGAACGCCTTGATGTTTTTTGCGCCCATTTGCTCGTAGACCAGATTGACGATGTTCTGCAAATGCTCGTCGTCATTCTTCGCGTCCCAGGCCCGGATAACGCCACTCGGCGATGCCACGACTAGCCGATGCTTCTCTTTCAGATCCATGATCGGAAAGTAGTGTCGTTGCCAATTGCCGATGGATCCACCGCCGTGCAGATTCAGCACGAAGGTTACCTTCTCGTTCGGCTTCAAGTCGCAGGGATAGTCGAGGAAAAACTTTCGGCCCGTCTTGGTGTCCGTCGCGTTGCCAAGATTCGCGATCAGATCGCCAGGGCAGTTCGCATCCGGGCAATGTAAGGGAGGCGGCGATTGGCAGCTCACGCCTGCAAGTTGTTTTGGAGCAGACGATGCGCATCCTGCGAGCGTTGCGACGATTGCAATTGGAATGAGGCGATAGAAGGGGCTCATGAGTTTCTCTGACTTGGCTAACTAAAAATGTCCATTCGCATCGAGACGCGTCTGATCTATGCCGGACCGACGCCGGCGCCAGCCGGTTTCGCCGTCGGCAGCAGCATCGCCCGCAACTCTGCACCGGGATCGTTGATCACAGTGCACGGCGTATTGAATGCAAACACTGCCTTCGACGCAGACGTGTAAGCCGGCCAGTTCGGCATTCCTTTGTGGTTCGGATTACCCGTCCCAGCGAGCGATGCCCAAGCAGTTGAAGCTTGTGTTTCAAGTTCTTTCATCGATCGATCGACGGGACCCGTCATACTTTTGCAATCGTCGATGTGACTGAACACGAACGGAATCTCCATGCAGTGCGGCGCCAGCAGATTCATTACCGGCGTTTCCCAGTCCCAGCGATACACGTAAGTGGACGCTTTGCCGAGTTTGTTGCGGGCATCCGCAAGGAGAGTACTTCGCGCCACGGTTGCATCGTCGGCGATATAACGCGACAACGCGGCCGCATTCCGATTCGGATACCGCTTGCGATACATCGCGAGCACGTCGTTCGCCTTGTCGGCGCCGACCAATTTCGTGGTGCTGGCCAACAAGTCGGCGTCTGACACTTTGCCGAAATTCTCATTGTCGACTTCGTACACCGTCCGTTCGGTATGTGTGAATCCGACAATGAGGGGAATTTTTTCGGAGAGCGCACTGCCCACCGGATTGGCGGGAATAATCTTGCCGTCGATGACCGGACCGCCTTGAGTGAACGCATTCACTAATTTATCCAGCGGCACTTTCTGCAGGTCACGCGCATTGGCTTTGGTGAGCCCCAAAGTTTCCAGTAATTTCTCCGTGCTGCGCGTCGCCGCATCTCTTGAGGTGCCGCTACCGCCGCCGCTCTGCACGGCTGCGGCATGAAATAGGCCTTTTGCAGCCGGTGTCCCCAACAGCATCTGCACTTTTCCGGCGCCGCCGGATTGGCCGAAAATCATGACGCGATTCGGATCGCCGCCGAACTTTTCGATGTTGTCGCGCACCCAATTGAGCGCCAGCACGATGTCTTGCTGACCTGCATTCGCGCCTTCGGCAAACTCGCCGCCCAAGATGTCACCGAGCCAGGTATAGCCGAGCACGTTCAAGCGGTGATTGAGAGTCACCGTCACCACATCGCGATGCTTCGCGAGACCCAAACCGTCGTAGCCGACGGAACCGCCCATCCCTTGATCGTAGCCACCGCCATGCAACCACACCATGACGGGGCGCTTGCCTTCGAATCCTTGCGTCCACACGTTGAGATACAGACAGTCTTCGCTCGGGTTCTGCACCGGCGATCGCAACACGCTGAAAAACTCGCGCTGCTTGGCGCCTCGCTGACGATTCGATTGCGGCGAATAGGGCCCCCATTCGTAGGCATCGCGCACGCCGGTCCAAGGAGTCGCGGCTAGCGGCGCAAGAAACCGTCGAGTGCCGCCGGTGGGCGCACCGTAAGGAATGCCCTTGAACGTCTGCACGCCGTCTATGACTTTGCCGCGGACTTTGCCGGAGCGAATCTCAATCGTTTTGGTCGAGGCCGCATTCGCTTCCGCAGCGGCCCATTGCCATGCTGAAGGTAACAACGTTGCAGCAGCGAGATGCGATCCAGAGACAAGTAGCTTACGACGCGATATGAGCGATGACATGAGCACCCCCTGAAGAAAACGATCGCTGAATGGAGTTGTCTAGCAACTTCTAGTGTCGATGGAGTATAGCGGCGGTGATTCCGCAGTCGGGCGCCGATGATGAAAAGAATTCACGATGCCATCGGTGTCATTGCACTCGTTTGCTGAGGCGCAAACAAAACGCTGGCGCTGGCTAACTGGCTAACTGGTCAACTGGCCAACTAGCCAAACGAGGAGTTCCCTCACCCGCCGCGTTCGCTAGCGACCTCTCCCTGATCCGGTAGAGGTATTCGACGGATGCTTGTCGAGCGAAACCTCTACCGGATCAGGGAGAGGTCGCAAGGCAACGCAAAGCGTTGTCGGCGGGTGAGGGTAGCGTGAAATCGGCGAGCACCGGGTCAAGCTTCGACGCTACTCAACATCCACTCAACGCTTCAATTCAAAGTCATCCCACCGAGGCTTACTCATCGCTTCGTAAAACTTCTCGATGCGCCACGGCCAAGCCGCGGGCACGCCTTCGGCGTCGATGTACCAGCTGTTGCAGCCGGTGGCCCAGATGGTTTGTTGCGCAGCCGCGATACGTTCGCCATCATAGCGTGCAGTGCTGCGTTCGGCAGGTGCAATTTCACGAACACCTTCCCGCAATCGTTCGACCAGTTGCAATACATAGTCCATTTGCAGTTCAGCCACTTCGATCAACGGATAATTGCCCACTGGGCTGCTTGGACCGTTGAGCATGAACAAATTCGGAAACCCCGGCACTGCCACGGTCAGATAGGCGCGCGGTCTTGGCGACCAAACATCATTGAGACGTAGGCCGCCCCAGCCAATGACTTCAATCGGTCGAAGGAAGTGGTGTGTCTTGAAGCCCGTCGCAAGCACAAGGACATCGAGCGCATGCAGTTCGCCGTCGGCGGTTCGAACGCCTTCGGGTTCGATGGCTTCGATACGCTCCGTCACGAGTTTGGCGTTCGGCTGCTGCATCGCCTGATAGAAATCCGGCGACACCACTAGCCGCTTACATGCGACTTTGTAAGGGGGACGCAAGCGCTCGCGGAGTACCGGATCGGTGACTTGCGTTTCTAGATTCTGAATGCACGCATCCTCAATCGCTTTGTACTGCGGCGAGTCGATCTGCACAAACGCGTTGGCAACCGCTGCCGTAAAGCGTCGCTTCAGCATGGCTCGTAAACCGGAAATTGCTTTCGGATCGTCGCGAAATGCGGCCTTCTCAACGTTGGTGTACGCGACGTTCTCCTGCGGCATGATCCACTGGGCCGTTCGCTGGAACAGCGTGACATTCGCGCCGAGTTTCACGAGCGCCGAGCAAATCTGCACCGACGACGACCCGGTCCCGACCACACCGATGCGTCCGTTGAGTGGTGTGTCTTGATCCCACTGCGCACTGTGGAACGCGCGGCCGGCAAATCGATCGAGCCCAGGAATTTCCGGCAGCGATGGATGATGGGTCACGCCGGTAGCTGCGATGATCACATCGGCGACATCGGTGTGTCCGCTGCGGGTCGTGACGTGCCAACGCCCGCTCTTGAACTCGCAGCGAGCGATTTCTTCGTTGAAGCGAATTCGCCGTTCGACGTCGAAGCGCCGCATGACCTCTTCGATGTACTGCTGGATCTCGCCGCCCGGTGCGTAGCGCATGCTCCAGTTGGGATTCGGCGCGAACGAGTAACTGTAGAAGTGCGAAGGAATATCGCAAGCAATGCCGGGGTATCGATTGTCGCGCCACGTGCCGCCTGGTTTCGCCGCCTTCTCGTACAGGACGATGTCTTGGTAACCGGCCGCTTCGAGCTTGATGGCGCTCATGATCCCGGAGAGACCGGCGCCGATGATGAGAAAGCGCAATGGACGCTCGGTTGTTGGGGACGTTGCGGAACTCATTTTGCGAACAACTTTGTAGGATCCTTGAAAGCTTTGAATTCCAGCGCGTTGCCAGATGGATCGTAAAGGAACATTGTTGCCTGCTCGCCGACTTCGCCTGCGAATCGAATGCCGGGCTCAATGCCGAACTTTACTTGGGCTGCTCGCAACCGTTCAGCCAAACCATGCCAGGCGTTCCATTCGAGTACGACACCGAAATGCGGCACCGGTACTTCATGCCCATCCACTTCGTTGAAATGCAGAGGCTTGAGAGTCGCATCCAGATGCGCGACCAATTGATGCCCGAAGAAGTCGAAGTCCACCCACTCGCTTGCACTGCGACCCTCGGAGCAGCCGAACAGCGTGCCGTAGAACGCTCGCGCTGCGGCGAGATCGTGAACGGGGATCGCGAGATGGAAGGGGGACATGACGGAAGGATACAGCCGCGGCTGAGGACGCGGGGTACGGGGCGCGATATATGTGACTAGTGACTAGTGATTGGTGAATCGTGACGGATATCGGGACTCGGGACTCGGGACTCGGGACTCGGGACTCGGGACTCGGGACTCGGGACTCGGTCGAAGTCTGAACTCGGACTAATCACGAATCACCAATCACGAATCACGAATCACGAATCCCTCGTCTCGGGACTCGGTCAAAGTCCGAACTCTGACGAGTCTCGAGTCTCGAGTCCCGAGTCCCGTGTCTCGAATGACCAATCACTAGTCACGAGTCACTAGTCACCCCTCCTCCGCCTGCCTACTTCTTCGGCTTGTATGCGATCAACGCGTTGCCTGCGGTTTGGCCGAACGAGCCGTAGCCTGAGTTGATGAAGATCATGCCTGCGCCAGCCGAGATGGCGTGACTGTCGATCGATCCGCCTTTCGCCGCGATGCCATTGATTGTTTCCTTGGGACCGATCGTGTCGAAGCTGTTGATCAATTTGCCGGTCTTGCCGTCGAAGATCATCACTTCGCCGCCGAGCGTGGCGCCGATCACAGCGCCGTCGACAGTCAGCGGCGCTGCGGAAAATCCGAACTTGGAGGTGCAAGCGACCACCAGTTTGCTGCGCTCACCTTCGCAATTCGGCTTCGCATCGAAGCCCCAGGCTGCTTTGCCGGTTTTGATATCGACGGCGTACATACCGGGGCTCAACTTACGCGAGCCGGCGATGCCGGGATCGCTGATGGCTGCAAACAAACGATCGCCGTCGGTGGTAATGCCCCAATGAACGCCGCCGAGCGCAGTGCCTTCGCCGAAGCGCACGTTCCAAAGTTTAGCGCCGGTGTCGGCATCGAGACCCCATGTGTCACCGGACTTCTGACCTGCCAGCACAATGTCCTTTCCGCCTGCGCCTTTCGCAATGATCGCACCTGCACCGAAATCGAAGTCACGGCCGACGCCGGTATCGCCTTCGATATTCCACGGGCAATTGGGACCTGACGACGCCTTATTCGCGCCGCATGCCATGTTCCATACGTCCAACGCCATTGCTTGGAACTTCCAGACTTCTTTACCGGAGTCGAGATCGAGTGCAATCACCGCATCGGAGGTATCGG
>WUUC01150436.1_pt1 | contig 11049 bp, 2 predicted proteins | sample 6278441 | NCBI WGS metagenome assembly WUUC01 (sample SAMN13675441, study PRJNA597444) | soil metagenome | isolation source: soil | place: USA: Washington | collected 2017-10 | reverse complement strand
GTATTACTTTAACCACAAAAACTACACTTCGGCAACGCAATATCTCCAGAGGTCGGTGGATCTTGGCAATGACGTTGGCTCGTTACAGACCGTAAGCTCGGCTGCTGCATACTTGTATCGTGCACAGCGCGAAATAGGGGACTATAAAAATGCAATGGAAAGCCTTGAGCTTTCACGACAGACGGAAGACAGTCTCTATAATGAGCAGACCACACGAAAAATCGCTCAACTTGAAATGCAATCTGAATTTGACAAACAGCAGAAGCAGATCGAAGCACAGCAAAAACAAAAAGAACTTTACTATCTCCTGGGCGCAAGCATGTTGATTGTGTTATTGCTGATCGCAGTTATTCTTTTTCTTATTCAGCGAAATAAAGTCAGGAAAGGGCAGATACAGGAAGCAAAGTTGCAACTCGAGCGCGTTCACCTGAAGAATGATATTGAGATGAAAGATAAGGAGCTTGCTACCAACGTCATGTTCCTGATCGAAAAGAATGAACTCATCAATACTATTTCAGAAAAACTGCTTGATATAAAAACGGGTATTCCGGCTGAATCCCAGGGAGCGTTGCACCGGGTTATCATGGACCTTCAATCAAATTTTCAACCGGCACTTTGGCAGGAATTTGAGTTCCGCTTTCAACAGGTTTACGAAACTTTCTATCGCGTGCTTACCGAAAGGTTCCCGGATCTGAGCCCGGGAGAGAGAAGACTTTGTGCGTTTCTGAAACTGAACATGACCACAAAAGAAATATCTGCCCTCACGCATCAGAATTCAAAGTCGATTGACGTAGCCCGAACCCGCCTTCGCAAAAAGCTTGGCCTCACCGGTATGGATCAAAACCTGGTTACCTTCCTCGAACAACTGGACGCTTCCAAAGTCCAGGCTTAAGTGTCTTTCTAAATTCTTTCAAAAACGCATTAGCATTTAGTGTGTAGTGATTTTGCTAGGCGGCAAAACCCCTTCTGTAGTGATAATGTAGCGCACAATAATTCGCGTTTAGGCAGGTCTAAGAGGCTAATTGTGGCCGAATCCAAAAACCTGTATTCCTTGAAACTCAAAAAGAAAGTTCATCGCAGCAAAGCTCAAAAATCGCCTGACGAAGTGATCAGCGAACTGATCACGCAACGAAAGGTCCAACAAGAAGCGTTGATCAAAATCCAGGCATCAGTCGACAAGAAGAAATCGAAAAGCATGGATCTGAAAAATGATAATCCCATTACCCGGAAATAACTCTAATACCTAACCTAACCTTAATCTACCCCTGTATGAGAAGACTTTTATCAAAATGGATCTTCGCACTGGTCGTACTGGCATTATCCGCCATAGTCCAGAGTGGATGGTCGCAGACTTTTAAAGAAGGAATCCGGCAAGGATTGGTCAAAGTAAAATTTGCACCGTCCATGACAGGAACGGTGACCAGCATGCAGATCAGGACAAATACGTCAGGTTTGTCAACTGGAATTGCATCCTTCGATCAAAAAGCACGTACTCTTAAGGCTTCAAACATGTATCGCTTATTCCCAGACGATGCAAAGAATGAAGCAAAGATGCGCAGGCACGGGTTGCACCTTTGGTATGTTGTCGAGATCGATGAAAAAACCGATCCCAAAATTGCAGCACAACAGTTTGCGCAGCTGGCTGAGGTCGCTCATGCGGAGACAGAAAGAGAAAAAGTAATTTCTCCTTACAAAGTAGAGCCTTATCAGCCAGGCCCTGCTACCATGAATGTGCTTCCTTTCAATGACCCACTGCTAAAAGATCAGTGGCATTACAACAATACAGCGCAAACGGGATTTGGTGATGCCGATATCAACGTTTTCGCAGCATGGCAACATACAACGGGCGCAAACAATATCACGGTTTCCGTTCACGATGAAGGTGTCGATGTATTGCACGAAGATCTTCGTGAAAATATTTGGGTGAACACGGATGAGATCTCAGGCAATGGTATTGATGATGATGCCAACGGCTATGTGGACGATATCAACGGTTTCAACTTTGCAAAAAACAAAGGTGCAGTAGATGCGCAATTTCACGGTACGCACGTAGCAGGGACTATCGCAGCTGTTAATAATAATGCAAAAGGTGTTTCAGGAGTTGCAGGTGGTAATGGATCCGGCAACGGTGTTAACATCATGTCCCTTCAGATTCTTGGCGGAGGACTTATCGAAAGGTCATTTGTTTACGCAGCGAATAATGGAGCTGTCATTTCGCAGAACAGCTGGGGTTATACAACGCCAGGATATTATGATGAATCCGTTCGTGATGCCATACATTATTTTATTACAGAGGCTGGAGACTATGAAGGAAGTCCAATGCGCGGAGGTCTTGTGATCTTTGCAGCAGGTAATAGTCATTCTGATGGTGACTGGTACCCGGGAGGAGACGAGGCAATTCTTTCGGTGAGTGCGTTAGGTCCCGAATGGAAAAAAGCAGCATACTCAAATTATGGTGATTGGGTTGAGCTTGCAGCACCGGGAGGTGATCAGATTAATTACCCAGGGAAAAACGGTGTATTAAGCACGATTCCCGGAAACAAATATGCATACATCCAGGGAACGTCAATGGCATGTCCACACGTATCTGGTATTGCAGCACTTGTACTTGCAAATCGGGATCACCAACTGACGCGTGATGAACTCTGGCAAAAACTTGTGACAGGTGTTGTTTCAATCGATGAGCAAAACGCTGACTACATCGAAAAACTTGGAAGTGGAGCCATCGATGCATCACTGGCGATCAGGAACGATATGAAAATTTCTCCTGATGCTATCGCAGACCTTACCGTGACTGGAATGGCTCAGGAATTTGCAACCCTTTCATGGACTGTACCGAACGATGGTGATGATGATCAACCGAAATCATTCAAGGTTTACTATAGCACGCAAGCGATCAGCGCTGCGAATGTAAATTCTGCTTCAAGTTTTGTTCTCGCAAATACGGTAGAGTCGGGAGCAACTTTCACAGCTGAAGTGTCATCGCTGCTTGGTTTAACAAAATATTACTTTGCAGTCATTTCAAAGGATCGCTGGGGAAACGCGTCTTCACTGTCAAACATTCCATCCGGTTCAACTAATGCCGGGCCAACAATCACGGCCTCGCCAGAGTCAATTGACATTGAAGTTGACGCAACGGTATCTACCACAGCATCCCATTCATTGACGATCAGCAACGGTGGTTCAGGAATTTTGAGATGGAGTAGCCTCATTCGCCACAGATCAGCTGAATTGTCATCGAACGCAACAGGTATTCGTTACCCGGCACGTTCTTCTTCGGTAAAAACCCCAACGGTTGGAAAACAAAATTCTGCCACCAGGCAAGTTCTCCGCAGCAATGAAGCAATCGCAACTTCATTTTCTAGCATTGAAAAAAACTTTTCGGACTGGCCGACAAACCTGGTTGGAGAAACAGACTTATCAATACCGAATTCAGCAGCTGGGAGATTTTATGTTTCTGAAGCAGAAGGTTTCAACCTTACCCACGTCTCGATGTATCTTAAACACGATCTCGACAAAGGACCTGTTGTTGTAGAGATCTTCAAGGGATCGGCACCTACAAAAAATAATCTGGTCTACGCACAAGAGTATACAAGTTGGACAGATGACGAAGCGTTTGCAGACGTTACGCTCGATGAGCAAATTTATTTTGAAAACGGAACAACGTTCTGGGTAGCGTTCCATATTCCATCCAGAAATCTTTTTCCGCTTGGAATTGGATTAGAAAATGAGACAGCTTCTTCGACAAATTGTTTTATTTCATTCAACGTAGGCGCGAGCTGGCAATCTTTTGAAGAAGCGCTTAATACAAAAGAGTATGCGTGGAGCATGACTGCAGCAAGCCTCAGTCCCACAGCGGGAACTTATCTTACACTTGAGCCCGGTAGCGGGGATGTGAATAGCAACGAAGAAACAACGGTAGCGGTAAACGCAGACGCTGTGGTACTCATCAATGGCACCTACTCATCAAATCTCGTGCTGGTAACGAACGATGCTGAGAAGGGTGAATTGCGTGTTCCAGTTAACCTAACGGTTACAGGACAACGACATGATGTCCGTCACATTGATATTGCAAATTTTGGAGCTGGCTTTGTAGGAGAGAAGAGCACATTTCTCATCGAACTTGACAACCAGGGGTATGGAAATTTCAGTAACCTTAACTTTTCAGTTTCTGGTGGAGATTTCATACTCGAAGATGCAACACCTTACTCGATCCCGGCCCGCGAAGCAGTTTATCTTCCGATCAGTTTCAGTCCGCTGTCAACAGGAAGCAAAAATGCAGTCTTGACTATTTCTGACGGAACGGATACTTACATGATTGCCTTGACAGGTGTGGGAGCAGAGACCTCAAAAATTTCTTTGTCTCCGGAAAGCCAGCCTTTCAATGGAGTGACAATCGGTGATGGAGTGACAGCACACATCACAGTAGAGAACACGGGTGGATATCCGCTCAAATATTTCATTCCCGGTCACGATTCAAAAGGCATCAGTGAAAGTTGGCCGACCCCATATCACAAGTACGGATATGCTGTGAGAAGCAATAGCCCGGGCGAATCGAATCCGATTGTGTATGACTTCTACGATATCTCTTCAACAGGTGTTGAGATCACCAGCAGCCTGATGAAGGATAACGTATACGTTGAACTCGACATGGGTTTTGACTTTCCGTACTATGGTCAGTTGATGAACAAAATATTTATCGCACAAAAAGGGTTCACAACGTTTGATGATTCGGTACAACCGCTCAATACGCCATCGTTGAACAATGAAAACAATCCTGCCGGATACATTTCTCCGCTGGGCACATTCCTTACATTTATTGCTGAAGGCAAAATCTTCTACAAGACTGAGGCTGACAGACTGATCATTCAATATCATAACGTAACAGATGGATCTTCCGGAAACCTCACCGCACAGATGGTTTTATATGCCAATGGTGACATCCGTTTTTTCTATGATCACATTACATTTTCTGAGAGCGACCTGAGGTACCTCACAGTTCTGATCGAAAATCTCGAAAAGAATGATGGCCTTATGCTTCATAACTATGAAAATACGGTTTCGATTGGCGATGGTTTTGCCCTTGGCCTTGACTATCCTGGACCGGATATCGTTACGAGTGTAACAAATGGCTCAGGCATACTTGCTCCGGGAGAAGTGAAGGACGTTGAAATTCAAGTCAATACCGCAAGTCTGACCGAAGGACAAACAAAACGTTATATCTATTTTATCAGCAATGATCCGGCAAACAAACAAAAGAATGCATTACTGGAAATCAACATCACTTCAGGTGGTACACCGGATCCGGTTTTATCAACAACAGCAATTGATTTTGGCAATGTTTTCCAGGGAGCGGTTCGAACAAAGGAAATAATTATAAAAAATAAAGGTACCGCGTTTGCTGACGTAACTTCAATTACACTTGCCAACGGAATTTATGCGGTAGATGGCACAACACCATTCTCAATTAAACCCGGCCTTGCTTCAACCTATACCGTGACATTGCCAACTTCGTTAACAGGGGTTGTAGAAGATGAACTTACAATTCATTATGGGCATGGTGCTACGCAAGTGGTGACGTTGACAGGAAATATCCTTGACCCCCCGGCAATTACGGCTGATTTATCAGCGGTTACGGAATCCTTAGCGTATGGTGTTTCTACAAGTCAACCCTTCTCAATCTCGAATCCCGGGATTGCAAACCTGGAAGTATCAACGGTTGGTACACAATGGCTGTCATATAACACCACTGAAACTCCGGCCTCTGTTTCATATGCGGTTGAGAAGCATAACGCAGGAGGCGTGTATCAATGGATCGATATTCGAGAGACTGGTGTACAAATGCCTTTCGCTGATATTGATAAAGATGAATACTGGACAGATTTGACACTGCCCTTTGCGTTTGAATACTTTGGAGAAAGTTTCACCGAGCTTAAGATCGGTGTGAATGGTGTGATCTCTTTTGACGTGGATCCCGCAATGATGATGTTTACCGATCAAATTCCAAGCGAGTTAAATTCAGGTAAACATATTATGCCATACTGGACTTTTGCGGGATTTAACACGGTTTTTTATCCAAAATCAGACGTAGGAATTTTCTACCAGCTCTATGACGACCGTGTAATTATCACCTGGAGCTATTTAGTAAACTTCTTTGGTGGTATGGGCGATCCAATTTCTGCTCAGGTCATCATGTACAAAGACGGGATGATGAAATTTCAATACCGCGTTGAAGAAGGTGGGTCAGACCAGACGTCTGTGATCACAATGATCGGGTTACAGAATAATTCAACCGAAGGAAGTTACATTTCCGACAGGCTGGCGCTGGATCATGGAAATGGCTTGGTGTATACGATTCTTCCAGTCAGGAAACACGTTGTAGCTCCTGGAGAAACCCTGAACGGTGAAATAATCTTGAGCGCGGAAAATACCTATGGAGGTGTGTATACCGGTGTATTAAAAATAAATTCAAATGTTCCGGGAAGCGAGTTGTTGGAAAAGCCAGTAGAGCTCACAATCAACGGGGAGGCTACACTTCATGCTCCTGCCGAAGTCAATTTTGGCGAGAGAGCAATTGCGGAAGAAAATGGAGGACCGAAAATCTATTCCGAAGAAATCGAGATTGTTAATTCAGGAACTGCTTCGATGGATATTTCCTGGATCGCAACGTCTTCCGGAGGAACAACACCAGTTAGTTTGCAGGTATATACGCTCGTTGACGGATGGATGGGGCCAACGTGGGAGTGGGCAGACATATCGATGCTCTACGCGTCATGGTACTGGCCTAATCCTGTCTTTTCATTGAGTCCTGGCGACAAGCTGAAAGCACGCGCCATATTCTATCCTTCAGAAGGTGGTGACTTCGAAGACGAAATTGTTTTTACAACGAGCATAGGTGATGTCAGCATGATTGTCAAAGGTAAGGCTGTAGAAGCTGCAGCAATTACTGTAACCACAGAATCGATCAGTCTGGAAATGAAGACAATGAACGAAACTGCAACGGAAACCCTGGCGTTTGACAACAGCGCTGGTAAATCAAACCTTAACTATACAATCAGCCTGGATTTTGACAGAGCTGGCGTAACGCGAGTGAACGAACACGTTTCTTCATCGGTCGCTGCATCGGCACAATTGAAATCTGTCGAAGCACACGTGAAGCCTTCAGTCCGTGCATATGCAACCTATCATCGTGAACTTCGCTATTCTGATAAGGAAGTACCGGATAACCATATTGGTACTGGTGGATCTGCACCGTTTCCGGTAGCGACAAAATTCAATGCGGGAACGGACGGGTTTAATCTAAGCCATGTCGAAACATGGTTCCGCTCGGAAAGTGTTGAAGAAGGTGTTATTGAAGTTGAAGTTCGCGCAGGCGGGACGTCAATCTCCGATGCGGTTTCCCTTTCAAAAGAAACAGTATCGTTCACCAGGCCAACGGATGACGAACGTGGCGCATGGGAAACAATTGCATTGAAGAATGGCGTTAGGATCTATCCGAATGAAGACTTCTATGTGATCATTACGTATCCACTAGGGATCGAATTCCCACAGGGTGTTATCCGAGACGAACCTGAAACACCTGAACGCTATTTCTATTTTGATTCTGGTATTTGGATGGACTTGCAAGGAGACTATGATTTTAGAACGACCGGCTTGCTCATGCGTGTTGGTCAAATGCAGCAAGGGGTTACTTCCTGGCTGACAATCAATTCTCCGATGTCCGGCAGCCTTGCTCCGGAAGAGGTTACTTCGTTATCACTGACTATTGAAAGTGCCTATGCACAACGTGGTGATCAGGGAGCATACGTGGTGATCAGCTCAAATGATCCGGAGAATGAAGAAGTAAGAATTCCAGTAAACCTTCGCGTGAACGAAGCACCAAAGTTTATAAACGCGCCCGAGCTCGTGAGCATAGCCGAAAACGAATCGATGACGATCAAAATAAACATCAATGATGCGGAAGGCGATGTGGTGAATGTAACCTCAGAAATTTATCCAAATCTGAACCTGGATTTCACTGCGAATATTCTCACACTTGAATTCACTCCTGATTTTGATTCAGAAGGGGAGTATCAATTTGTTTTCACAGCCTCGGATGAGTGGGGCGCAGCTACTGACCTTTCATTACCGGTAAGCGTTACTCACAGCAATGAAGCCCCGGAATTTATTTCAGATGTAACTCTGTTCGAGTTAGTACCAATGAGCGGTACAGCGGAATTTGATTTTGCAGCATACTTCGAGGATCCGAATGATGATGCGATGACATTTATGATTTCAAGCGAAGATCCAGGTATCATCGAGGTATATTCAGCCGCGGAGAAATTCCTGATGAAACCAAAAACGTCTGGTGATACAAAGGTTCATTTCGTTGTAACGGATGCACACGGAGCAACAACAGAAATTGATGTTTCTGTAAAGGTCATTGATCGCAATCGTGCTGCTGAGTATATCGGAGTTGAAAGCAGTTTCGAGTTTTCTCCGGGAGAACAATTGATCGAATATCTATTCAGTTCTTACTTTGCTGACCCCGATGGAGATGCAATCAATGTCGTGATTTCAAGTGACGATGCCAGCAAACTTGCTGTATTCTCGACAACGGATAAATTCCTGTTCAGGGCCGCGAAGGTTGGAGAAACCATAGTTCATTTCGCTGTAACGGATATCCATGGTGCTACAGCAACTATCGCTCTTCCTGTAAAAATCATCGATCGCAATCACGCTCCGGAATACACTGGAATGGTAAGCGGCTTTGAATTTTCACATGGAGATGACATGATCGAATATGCATTCACCGATTATTTCAAAGACCAGGATAGTGATGTGATCACGTACACACTTGCCAGCGATGACACAGAAATTGCAGATGTCTTCCACTCGGCAGATAAGTTTATACTGAGACCAAAAGAAGCAGGAGAAACCACCGTTCGTTTTGTTGTCACAGACTCGAAAAATGCTGCCATCGAAAAAACACTTTCCGTAAAAGTTAATGTCATACTTTCTGCTGAGGTGCCAAACAAACCGCACAATGCCAGAGTTTTCCCAAATCCTGCCGAGAGTATGCTGAACATTCAGCTGACAGGCGAATGGGGTACGGAGGTTGTGGCTGCAGTCTCAAGTGTTAATGGAAATGTTGTTTCTGACGGGAGGACCCTTGCTGTCCAGAATGGTAGTGCAGTTATGGATATTTCTCACCTGCCTCCGGGAATGTACTTCTTACAGGTTCGTTCTCAGAAGAAATATGCGGTAGTAAAAGTTTTAAAGAATTAAAGTAACTAAAGGCATTTAAAATGAATTCCAGGATAAAAACATTTTTGACTATCACTGTCCTTGCGACATGCCTGATATTCTCATGCGATAAGGAAAACGAAGTGAGTCCACGTGAACAAAAGCTTGAATTGCTTACCGCTGATGCATGGATAACAACGCAGGTATTGAACATCGATGGCGATCTTACCGCAACGTATAAAAATTTCTCAATAGCGTTTTTGAGAAAACACGGACCTGATTTCGAAGGCGACTATTACATTGCTAACGGTGGTCGCGCTTTCAAGGAAACAATGGGAGAGTGGAAATTTAATGATGACCTCACGAAGATCATCCTTTCAAGCGGGGCGGAAATTGAGTTCACGTTAACAGAAGATTCACTGGTGCTTAAGTTTTTCGTTGCCCCGGTCAATGGTCGGGTTGAGGGTCTCAGTGGAAACTTCACGTTCATACTCAAAAGGAGAAGTTAATTAATGAACGTTCCAAAACAGTTTCGAAAGAATCTTGCATTTGTGTTAATGATGGCTGCGATCACGTGTTTCGCGCTTGTTTTTTATTTGCTGGAGATCATTTGATCGAAGCAAGAGACTCTCTTCAATTAAAATCGTCTGGGTGAGACTTTCACCTTTGCAAAATCTCAGCGTTTGTCTGGCTGTAGTAATTGGTTATTGGCAAACGCTGTTTTGATTTTAGGCTCGTCCTTTTTAGTTCTGAATAATTATGACCTATCTCATTGGCTTCTCAACACCTCCGCGGGTTGAACCCGAATAATTTTCATTAAATAGGAACCAACGGTGACGATCATTACCGCTAGAATGATTATAAATGAAATAATCAGAATACTGATGGAGAAATCGGTCCGATAGGGGTAACGTGCAAGCCATTCTTCTCCGAACCAGATAGTTAACGGGATGCCTACTGCGGACGCAGCAAAAAAAATCAGGAAAATTGGCTTGAATAAAGTTATGAACAGTTCATGAGTAGCGGATCCGAGAAGTTTTCTAACCCCAATTTCCCGTGTTCGTTGTTGCAGGACAAACAATGAAGTGCCGAAAATACCAAGTGAAGCCAAACATATTGCGAGTATTGAGACAATTATTACGATCTGTTTTGTTCGCTGTTCCGTTGCATAATGGGTAGCAAAACTTTCATCGAGAAAATAATAGTTCAGGGGAAGCAAAGGCGCATCCGTCTTCCATGTCCTGTCAAGAATTTCAATCACACTTTTTGCCTTTGCAGGATCAAAACGAACGAGCAAATAGGTTGCATAGTTAGGATTGTACTCCATGATCAACGGTTCAACGGCAGTATGAAATGATGTGAAGTGAAAATCATCAATAACACCAACAACGTTTTTTCGGGATGCTTTTCCTGTATAGATGTTCGGGATTTCGATAGGATTTCGAAGCAGACTATCGGTAATTGCTTCGGCACCCGTTTGGTTTACAATAAATGAATTCAAAGAGTCTCCAGGGAAATGTTCTTGAAAAAATCTTCCTTCCTTGAGTTTAATCCCTAACGCATCAAGGAAGTTTTCATCGACAAACAGGTGGTAGAAAGTAATTCGCCTGTCTTCATCTCCATTCGCTCCCGGCAATGTAAGTCCGAATGTAAACAGGGATTCACCAGGCGGAGTGGAACACAAGGAAACTCTGGATACATCCTGTTGTGCCATTAACTTATGCTTGAATGTCATACGTTCATTAGGTGTCATACCTGCCGTGTTAACAACCATAACCTGATCAGCATCGAATCCCGTATTACGTTCGAGCAGGTAATCAGTTT
>WUUC01215968.1_pt1 | contig 11050 bp, 6 predicted proteins | sample 6278441 | NCBI WGS metagenome assembly WUUC01 (sample SAMN13675441, study PRJNA597444) | soil metagenome | isolation source: soil | place: USA: Washington | collected 2017-10 | reverse complement strand
GCTTCCGCTCAGATGCACAATGCGAGCGCCCGGCTCGCCGCCCGTCGCGCGCCTGGTTTGGACGAGCTCCAGCGCTCTCGGGCGCGCCCGTCCGGAGACCCGCTTCGCCAGGGAGGAGCGGGAGCGCGCCGGCGCTCCCGCTACATCCCGTCGGTCAGAGTCGCAGTCCGGCGCTGGCTGACATCATCGGCGCACGTCGAGTGCGCACCGCCGTGATGATCTCCTCCGGGTCGATGCCTTGGAGATAGATCGACGTGGTGCCGAGATTCAGATGCCCCAACTGGCGCTGGATGATGTTGAGCGGCACTCCCTCGCGGGCCAGCTCGAGCGCGTGCGCGTGACGCAACTGGTGCGGCGCGAACCGGCGCCTGACCCCGGCCCGAAGGGCGAGCCGACGCAACTCCGAGCGCACCGCCGCGGCCGACCACGACCGTCCGCGCGTGCGGCCGTCGATCACGCAGAACAGCGGCCCGACGGGCAGCTCGGCGCGGGCGGCGAGCCATGGGCGCAGCTGCTCCCAGCCCCAGTCGTCCATGCCGACCTCACGCCGACGGCCGCCCTTGCCGAAGCGCACCAGCAACGATCCGCGGCGCTGGTCGAGGTCGTGCTCGGCCAGTGCCAGCGCCTCCTGGACGCGCAGGCCGGCGCGCCACAAGACGACGACCATCGCCCGGATCCGCCAGCCGTGGCGGTCATCCGGGGCATGACGCATCACAGCCACGATCTCGTCCACCGTGGGCGGGTCGGCCGGGTAGCGCATCCCCTTGTTGCCCGGCGGGCGGCCGGTATGGTAGCCGGGCATCGTCACCGGCGAGCGGCGCCGCCCCGCCGCGTCCAACAACACGCTCATCGGAACCTCCTCCGATCGGACAGCAGAGTCGCCGCTGCCCTACCAGCATGGCCCGAGGACGGCCACTGCTCCATCCGCCAAAGCGACCGTCAAGCAAGTGCCCGGAACAGCACGTCGAGACCGCCGAGACTCGTCCATCTCGGTAGTGACGGGGTCACGCCCGCTTACGTGCCGGATCGCTCATGTCACCGCGGCCCCGGAGTGCTCCCTTCTCCGACGAGCGGTGCTGTCGTGAGGACTGGCTTGACGATGATCGAAGATCGTCCGTGGCGGCAGTCTGATCGACGTGGCGTGAGACCGCTGCCTTTCCACAGGAGCAGCAGCGAGGGCTCGCCGGGGCCGCTGCCCCTACCGACGATGCCGTTACGCAAGGCTCAGGTGGCCCTCGACCGTGCACATGTCAGGATGACTGCCTGAGGGATCCTGTTGTTCGCAGGGCCCGCCGGGGGCCGTTCGCGCGACGTGCAGCACGCTCGGGGTGAGCGCGTTGCGACCACCGAGGGCATCGCGGCGGGGCGCTCTCGTCGTCGACAAAGATACCGCTGGGGTGGGTGTTGAATGTGCGGCCACCAGCCAGCCGCGCTGACCCGCGTGTGGTTGTCGGCGGCCTTGAGTTCTCTTGTCGAACGCTTCAAAGTGGGCATGTGGTCGCGGCGGAGGTCATTGGCCGCGAGACGGAGCTCGCTGAAATCCGGCGGCTTCTCGATGCCACTCACCGGTTTCCAGCCGCACTGCTTCTCGAGGGCGAGCCGGGGATCGGCAAGACGGTGCTCTGGCGTGCCGCCCAGGAGCTGGCCCGGGAGCAGGGCTTGCGTGTGCTCGCGGCGGTTCCGGCGACGGCGGAGACTCGTCTCTCGTTCGCGGCGCTCGCCGACCTGCTTGAGCCCGTGCTCGCCGAGGTGCTGCCCCCGCTGCCGGCGCCGCAGCGACGCGCGCTCGAGATCGCCCTGCTGCTGGTGGAGCCCGGCGGTCGGCCTCCGGACGCTCGGGCTGTGGACGTGGCCCTGCTTGGTGCGCTGCGAGTGCTCGCGAGGCGGCCATTGCTGGTGGCCGTCGACGACGTTCAGTGGCTCGACGCGCCTTCGGCGGCCGCGCTCGCCTTCGCCGTGCGCCGGTTGCGAGACGAGCCCATCGCGGTTCTGTTGACGCGCCGCGTGGAGAGCGGGGCGGAGGCCTCGCTGCCGCTCGATTTGGGGCGCTGGCCGCGCGAGACTAATCGGCTCGAGGTTGGCCCTCTGAGCCTCGGCGCGCTGCACCATCTGGTGCGGCTGCGTCTGGGCGTGGTACTGCCACGGCCGGCCCTGCGCCGGGTGCACGAGACGGCGGGCGGAAACCCGTTCTACGCGCTCGAGATCGCCCGGGCCATGCAGCGTCGTGAGGGCGGAGTGGCGCCCGGCGACGTTCCCGTGCCGCGCGACTTCGACGAGCTCGTCCGCGAACGGCTCGCGCCGCTTCCCGAGAAGACGCTCGAGGCGCTGCTCGTCGCGTCGGCTGTGGCCGAGCCGACCGTTCCGCTGCTCGAGGAGTGCCTCGGCGCCGGTGCGAGCGAGGCGCTGCGGCCCGCCCTCGACGCCCAGGTCGTCGAGTGGGAGGGCGAGCGCATCCGCTTCTTCCATCCGCTGCTCGCTTCGAGCGTCTACGGCCACGCCGACCTCGAGGAGCGACGCTCCCTGCACCGGCGCTTGGCGGAGGTCGTCGACTCCTGGGAGGAGCGGGCGCGGCACCTCGCCCTGGGAGCGGCCGGAGCCGAGGCCGAGGTAGCGGCGACGCTCGACGCTGCGGCCCGCCACGCGGCCACTCGTGGCGCCCCCGCGGTGGCGGCCGAGCTGCTCGAGCTCGCGATCCGGCTGACTCCGGCGAAGGACGAGGACGACTCGACGCGGCGGACGCTCGAGGCGGCCGCCAGCCACTTCTCGGCGGGAGACGTTCCTCGCACGCGTGCACTGGTCGAGCCGCTTCTGACCGCGCTCCCCGCGGGGCGCGAGCGCGCCCGCGGGGCGCTCCAGCTTGCATGGATCACGGCCGACCTGGCGCTGTCACAACAACGGCTCGAGCAGGCCATCGCTGAGGCCGAGGGCGATCCGGCGCTGCTACTCGGCGCCCACTACGCGATGGCGTATGTGAGGCTGATGCTCGGGGATGCGGCGGAGGCGCGCGGCCACGCGGGGGTGGCTCTCCAGCTCGCGGAGCAGGGACCGGACGAAGGCTTGGTGGCACAGTGTCTAGCCGCCGCGATCTTGCTCGACACGCTCGCGGGCCGGCCGGTGGCCGAAGAGGTCGTCGCCCGCGCGCTCGCGCTGGAGGCACACAACCCGCAAACCCCGAGCTGGTACCCGCCCAGCCTCACTTGCGGCCAACGGGCGATGCTCAAGGGGCGCTTCGGCGAGGCGCGCACACTCCTCGAAACGGCCTATCGGCACGTGGTCGAGCACGGCGACGAGCACATGGTCCCCGGCGTGCGCTGGCACCAGGTGGAGCTCGAGTGCCGAGCCGGCAACTGGCGGGTAGCTGCCCAGTACGCGGCCGAGGGCCACGCGGCGGCCGAGCCGCTCGACTTTCAGCGGGAGACCGTCCTGCTCTACGCCCGCGCGCTCATCGACGCGCACCTCGGTCGGGTCGAGGAGGCGCGGGCGGCGGCCGACCGTGTCAGCGAGCTCTGCCACCTCAACCTGACCGAGCGCTCCATCTTCACCATCCTCAGCCAGGCCGTGCTCGGATTTCTCGAGCTCTCGCTCGGGGAAGACGAAGCGGCCGTGCGCTTCCTGCGCCCGCTGCCGGGCGAGCTCGCCGCGGGCGGCTTTGGTGAGCCGAGCCTCTGCACGGCGCTGCCCGACCTGATCGAAGCACTCGTGGATCTCGGTGAGGTCGAGGAGGCGAAGCGGTTTCTACTGCGACTCGAGCAGCAGGCACGCACAACCAACAGCATCTGGGCCCGGGCGGTGGCGGGACGCTGCCGCGGGCTCATCGCAGCGGGCGCTGGTGAGCTCGACGCCGCCTTCGCCGCGCTCGATCACGCGCTCGAGGAGCACGAGTGCCTGCCCGAGCCGTTCGAGCGCGCACGGACCCTGCTCGTCCTCGGCGGTGTTCGCCGGCGTGCGCGCCAGAGGCGCGAGGCTCGCGAGGCCCTGGGCGAGGCCTTGAGCGTCTTCGAACAGCTCGGAGCCCCGCTTTGGGTGGAGAAGGCGCACGCGGAGCTCGCACGCATCGGCGGGCGCCCACCGGCAACGGGTGAGCTGACCGCGACCGAGGAACGCGTCGCCGCGCTGGTCGCTGAAGGACTGACGAACAGGGAGGTCGCGGCCCGGCTCTTCGTCAGCGATCGCACCGTCGAGGGCCACCTCTCACGCATTTACGCCAAGCTCGGGGTGCGGTCGCGGGCCGAGCTCGCGGGCCGCTTCGCCGCCCAGCGATAGGCCACGAGCAAAGTCAGGGGGTTTCCACCTACCGGCTGTGGCGGCGGAGCCCTACGGTCGAGCTCGATGAAGGGCTTTCTGGTCGAGCTCTACCAGCCGGCACCGGACCCCCGGGCCGCGGCGGCCGACGCCGCACGGGCGCGTGAGGCGGCGCAGCAGCTCACGCGTGAGGGGACACCGGTGCGCTACGTGCGCTTCCTGCTGATCCCTGATGACGAGACCTGCTTTCACCTGTTCGAGGGCGTCTCGGCCGAGGCTGTCGGCCAGGCCAGCCGCCGCGCGGCGCTCGACTACGAGCGTGTCGTCGAGGCCGTGCAATGAGCCCGCGCCGGCCTGGAATGGAAGCGGCTTACCCCTAGGAGGACGCTCAATGGCTGAGCAGCAGACACCCCCACCCGAGACGAACCCCGGTGAAGGGCCGAATGGCGGATTTGCCGGTGGCGCGCTGCTCGCACGCGCCCTTAGCGCCTTCGGCATCACCGACCGCGCCTCATTCGATTCGGTCACCGGCCCCCCGCGCGAGATCGCCGGACTGTACGCCTACGCCCAGCTCGATTGCCTTGTCGAACTGGCATACCACGTCGCCAAGGACTTCTTTGCGCGTCCGGATCTCTATACGGAGCTCGACGATCCCGAGCTGCCGAAGGCGCTCGCGCAGCTTGCCACTCGCACCGGCAGTGACGAGCTCTTCCCCTCGCGCGAGCAGCGCGAGGCGATGTTCATGCCGGTCTTCGGCTCTGGCGACGCGGCCGACGACCTGTACGTGCGCTATCGCGACAGCCTCCTCGACGCCGCCGCGACGCTCGCCGAGTGGGGTCAGCCAACCGGCATCCCCATGTTGCGAAACGCAATTCGCACCGCCCACCTCGATTTCCGCGCACACCTGCTCGAGCGGATCGGCTCCTCCGTCTCATGGAGCCGCGGCCAGGCGCTCCCGGCTATCGCGGACGGGGTCGCGTATCCGATCCTGCGGAGCAAGAGCATCGTCGGGGTCTTCGGGCTGACGAAGTCTGCGGTCGAGGCATGGCCGTACGTCGTCGACGCCGATGGCGACCAGGCCGTCGTGGAGATTTCGAAGCAGCTTCGTGGAAAGGGAGCACCCGACGTGACGCAGCGCGGCTTCCTTGCGACGCAGCGCGTCGCGCTCCGCGGGGCGGAGGCGCTCGCGGCGATCCTCGACTACGTCGAGAGCGATGACGATGCGGTTGACGATGCCGCCGTCGACGCGCTAAGCAACCGTTGCTACACGTGGTACACCGCGTTGCGCGCGCGGAAAAGTCCGGTCGGCGCGGCCATGATGCGCAACGGCGGCCCGGCGCCTCAGCCGGTGTCGGAGAGCGCCTATGGAGCGTCGTATGGCCGTTGAGACAGAGCTGACCGCGCCAACGAGCAGCGCGACGCTGGACGGCGCCAAGAAGCTACGCGGCTTCGTAATCGAGAGAGACTCCGGCCTGCCGGCCGTAGGCGTCGCCGTGCTGGCGGTCGCCGAGCTGGACGACGGACGCGAGGTGGCCATGGGGATGCTCGCCGCCGATCAGGCGGGCTACGTGTCGTTCGACCTCCGCGCAGTGATGGTCGAGGGGACCCCGGCGCAAGTACATGTGAAGACTGTCGCGGAAGAAGGATCGGCTGTCAGCCTGCCCTGGAACGGAGCAGCTACCAGCGGCGCGGTGCCCTTCTTCCTCAAGGTGGGCGCGAGGCCGTGCGCGGACTGCCACGGTTCCGAGAGCGGCCGGCCGGCTCCCGTGCGCCCGAAGCTGCCGGCGATCCAGAACCCCGATCCCGTCGACTTCGAGCTCTCGCCGGACTCGTTCGCGGCAAGCGCCCCGCTGGTGCTGGGCGAGGGCCGTTGCCAGGTCATGGTGCCCACCGAGGACCGGAAGTTCCCCGTAGCCACGCACTACTTCACCCAGGTGGTGCGGCGTGCCTTGCCGCAGCAGACCGACGGCGAGTCATCGCTGAAACAGTTCCTCGCTCCGCCGTCCGGGCCGGCGGAGCACGAGTCGGGCGGGGCGCGTTACATGGTTGCTCCTCCTCCGCCCCCCGGCAGCCCGACCCAGGTCCCTGGCGTTGCACTCGACACCACCAAGAACGTGGAGCTCGGGCAGGTCCTCACCTTCGAGCAGGCCTGGTTGCCGCTCGGCCACTCCATTGGGAAGGTCGTGTACAGCCTTCCGCTGGCGCCCTGCGAGTCCGTGAACATCGCCGTCATCGACTGGTCGCGCAGCGATCTCGCCATGCGCAGAGACAGAGCCTTGAGTACCGAGAACCTGGCGCACAGCCAGCGCCGCGACCGCACCATCCTGGAGGTCGTGGACACGGCCCTGAACGAGGCACAGGGAGGATCGTCGTTCCAGCTCGGCTTGGGTGCGTCAGCGAACCTCGGCGACGCGGTTGCCGCCAGTGGCGGCATCGGCTTTGGCACAGCGCAGTCCTGGGGGAAGCGGGACCTGACCGGTTCCTCACTGCAGGAGCTGGATGACGCCATCCGGCAGGCGACAGGCGTCGTCCGACAGCTGCACAGCACCGTCGTCGTCCAAGCCACCCAGGAGGAACGCAACGTCCTCGAAACCCGGACGGTCACGAACCACAATCACTGCCACGCACTCACCGTCCAATACCACGAGGTGTTGCAGCACCTCCGCGTGCAGACCGCATACAAGGGCCGGCGCTGGGCCCTCCTCATCCCATACAAGCTGCTCGACTTCGACTGGCAAACGGCGTTGCGCCACCGCACGGCGCTCGAGGCCGCGCTCCTGGACCACAAGCTCGCGCCGTGCTTCGACGCGATCGTCCGCTCGCGCTATTGCGCAGCGGCGTACCCGAAGCCCGCCGAGAACGGGAAGGTTGACACCGGCACGGGAGCGGGGCACCCGGCTACGCCGGTGCGGCCGGGAATCATGCAATACGAGCTCGCCCTGAAGTCGGGCGACACTCCGACCTACGGCCAGATACACGTCCGGCTGCTTGTCAAGGGCCGATGGGTCACCCTGTTCCTCAAGCCGACCCGCCTCAAGGGCGGGCCTGAGATCCCGAAGAACCAGTGGCTGCGCTACTCGATCACGACGGGCGAGGCAATCGGCGCCGAGCGCAAGGACATCACGAAGGTGAGAGTCGGGTGGTTCGAGAATGACGCGGACGACGACTGGTTCCTCGATGGCATCGAGATCAACTACATAGCGGCTGGGCCCGGGGGCCTCAAGCAGCTGATCCAGGAGGAGGGCGATCCTCACCTGGCCATATTCGACAACGCGAAAGAAGGGGTGACTCCGGAGGCACGATGGGAGTCCGGTCTCATCAAGGCTCCGGAGGACGAGACGGATGAGGACGAGGACGAGGACGACGAGGGCGACGGAGGCAAGCCCCCTGGCAAGAAGCCCGACGACGACGAGCAGCCGAAGGCTCCGGTGTTCAGCAAGACGGAAGACGAATGCTGCGAGCAGAAGCTCCTCGTGCACCTCAAGGCGAACGTAGGTCACTACAGCCGGGCCTGCTGGGTGCTCCAGGACCCGACCGAGCGGACCATGATGCTCGACACCCTCTTTGCCGCCGTGCCGGAGATCCGCACCGGCATCGACCCAACACCCGTGGCCGTCAGCGGGAACTACGTCGCCTTCCCATTCAACGGCGCCGAGGCGCCCGAGCCGGCGCCGCCACAGACAGGCCCGGACCTGACTCCGAAGAGCAGCATCGTAAGCCTGCCAACCCGTGGCCTGTTCGCCGAGACGCACCTCAGCCATTGCAGCGCCTGCGAGGAACGCGATGTCACCCGGTTCTGGCAGTGGGAGGAGTCGCCCTGCGCCGAGAAGGCACCCAGCATCGACCAGATCACGCCCGGTCCCAAGGGGCAGGCCCCGACACTGCAGCCCGCCACCTTCCCCAGTCCGGTCGTTCAGGTGTCGAACGTACCGAGTGCACCCGACCCGGCCGGGCTCGCGGCTGCCCTCAAGGTGCTCGGAACGCCGGAGCTTTTCCGCGACATGTCCACAAGGGCCGAGGTCTCCAAGCTGCTCGACAAGGTCATCTCCGGCTCGATCACCCTGGCCGAAGCGAAGGAGACGGCGGCGAAGGCGAAGGAAGCTCTCACCGAGGGTGGGGCGGCAGGTGGCGCCGCCACCAAGCGCAGCGCGCCGAACGAGGCGAGCGCCAGCGAGCAGGTCGACAAGCTCAAGGTGATAGAGGACGCAGCCAAGAAGAACCTCATCACTGACAAGCAGAAGCAGAACGCAGCGGTGGGTGTCCTCGGCGGCGAGGAGCTCGACGGCGCCGGCGGCACGGCGGGCACGGGCGGGACTGGAACCGCTGGTGCAATGTCCGGGTCGTCCGCTTCAGCAGCACTGCCGCTCATTGCCGCCTTCGAGGCCGGGACCGGCGCCGAGAAGTGGAAGCTCGGCGCGAACGGCCGGGCGGCCGTGGCGAACCGGCTGCGCGCCATCGTCAACACCCCCGATCTCGTCGCACAGGCCGGGCTCAACCTGTGCGGCCCCGCGATCTTCACGCGCATCTGGGCGCAGCGCGATCCGGTCGCATTCGTGAATTTCACCGTCGAACTCTTCGAGCAGGGGCACAGCAAGGTCGGCAACATGGAGGTCCGCCCAGACACGGACTCGCTGCTGGGCGAGGACTACGCTGCGCTACGACAGCAATTCGGCCAGCGCATCCCGCCAGAGGCCGACTGGATGGTGCTCGGATCGCTGCGCGACGCCGAGAACTTCTACCTCGACTACGAGGGGCGGCCCGAGGAGGATGCGTCCGCCATCACGTTCCCCGGCGAGGTCGTCGACTGGCTGAGGGCGGCGCGAGCGCACAGCGCCATCGAGGACGAGACCAACCTCTTCTTCACCAAGGGAGTCGACCACCTCAAGGGACTGAAGCCGGACGGGAGCACGGACGTCGCGCTGCTGATTAACGCGTTCCTGCTCGGGGCGCCCACGCCGGTCCTGCTCAAGGGCGTACCGACGCACTACATCAAGCTCATCGCCCCAGTGCGCGACAAGGGCACGACGATCGAGATGGACTACTGGTCGTTCGGCAGCGTCTACCACCGCTCGTTCGCGCGCGACGATGTGAAGACGCGCTACTACGGAGCAATTATCGCCCGCGTGTAATCAGCCGGACGGTTGGCAGGCGTGACACGTGCCCTCGCCGAAGGCGCTCGCGCCCGCGGCTTGACCTGTTTGTGGAGCAGGTGTCTCGGCACACACTGAGCAGACTGTCGCGCTGGACGATTTGCGACAGCGACGATGTTGGAGCTCAGGATCGTCGGGACCAAACGCGCGCTGACGTTGTGCCTATGCACTGAGTTCAGCGCTTCGCGCGGCGCGGCGCTTCTGGTGCTCGTCCGGAGGAGGCGCACCGCGCCTGCCCTCTGAGGCTCCCCTCTCCAGGGATCGCCATTCTCGGCTGACACGAGGAGCTAGGACTTGACGCATCGGGCCACGCCTTCGCGCGCAAGGCCGCCCCATGGGTCCGCCCTTCTGCTTAGGCGCGGCGCCGCGCCGCTCTTACGGCCGCCAGAGCGAGCGGGAGAACGACGACAGCGCGATGCGCTTCAGCAGTCCAGTGCCGGGCGGCGGCGGCGACTCGTGCCATAGACCGGTCACGGGAGTGGCTCGATCGCGTCGGGCCGCCCAGTGCACCTGATACTCGCCGAGGGGCCGCGAGCGAGCGTGCTCGAGGTCGGTGAGGCCGGCGCTGTCAAGCATCGCCGTGACTTCCTCCACGGTGAAGGCGGCTTGCTCGCTGGCGAGCGCGTCGTGGTGCACTACCGGTCCCGGCCAGTTCACAATCGAAGCGAACGCGGGCCAGGAGCGGGGATGGCGAAGCCGGGCGAAGTCAAAGATCCAGACTGCGCAGCCGGTCCGAGATCGGAACCGCGCGACCGCCTCCAAACAGCTTCGAACTAGGTCCTCGCTGGGGAGCTGGTGGAGCGTGAAGTTGCAGCTGACGACCTCGAACGAGTCGGACAGCTCTGCGTCGAACGTTGTGATGTCGCCGCGCCGTAGCTCGACCCGGTCGGTCAGCCGCTCGCGCTCGAGCGCGCCCCGGCCGGTTTCGAGCATCGGCTCTGAAAGGTCGAGCCCGATCATGCGCGCGTCCGGTCGCCCATGCGCCAGCCGCGTGAGCAGCCGGCCCGAGCCGCAGCCGAGGTCGAGAAGCGCCCCACCTCGGGGCAAGAGCCGGCTGATCCCGAGCGCGTTGAAGTGGTGGATGCCGACCTGCACCGACCCGCCGATCTCGTCGTACTCCTGCACGCCGCGCGGCTCGTCCATGACCATCGGCTCGGGCACGCGCTCCCGCTTGCCGCGCGCGAGCTTCTCCCGCGCCACGATCAGCGGGAACAGCGGGAGTCGCGATGCCCTCAGGAGCCCCATCCGCAAGGGCGAGCATACGTCCCGAAGCCATGCCCTGGAGATGTCGCCGGAAGCACCTGCCACCGCGGCACGGCATCCACGTCCGGGCGATCCTCAGCCCGCACGCGGGAAACGAGATGCGGCTCCTCGACCTGAACTCCTTCGCTCGGTTAGCGAGCGTGTCGCCCGACGCCAGGCACGCTCCCGCTCCGGACGATTACGAGCGGTCTGGGAGTTCGCGATGTCGAGACGCTCGCTCACCTGCGGGAACGGCACTCTCCTCGTCGCCGGTCCGGCCGGTCGGGGGATGGGCGCTGCCTAGGCACCAGCGCGGTGTAGCGAACCCCGAGCTCGCTACCGCTGCGGACGATCACCGAGCGTGCGCGACCAGTGTCATCTAGCACCTGCTTCGCCAGGACGAAGCAGGCATGTGT
>WUUC01078087.1_pt1 | contig 11050 bp, 5 predicted proteins | sample 6278441 | NCBI WGS metagenome assembly WUUC01 (sample SAMN13675441, study PRJNA597444) | soil metagenome | isolation source: soil | place: USA: Washington | collected 2017-10 | reverse complement strand
CGCGCGGCGACGTGCAGGCTTGCCACACGCCGCAGCACTTCAAGCACGTCGAGCGCGCCGTGAGCGAAGGGCGCGGCTACTTGGATGCCGACACGATTGTCTCGATGCGCTCGCTTGAATCGGCGCTGCGCGCGGCGGGCGGGGCGTGCCGCGCGGTCGATATGGTCATGAGCGGCGAGGCGCAGAACGCCTTCATCCCCGCGCGTCCCCCCGGCCATCACGCGACGCCCGAGCGCGCGATGGGCTTCTGCCTCTTCAACACTGCGGGCATCGCTGCACGCTACGCGCAGCAACGTCACCGAGAGGTCGAGCGCGTCGCCATCATCGACTGGGACGTGCATCACGGCAACGGCACGCAGGGGCTTTTCTACGACGACCCTTCCGTCTTCTTCTTCTCCGCGCACCAGTACCCTTGGTATCCGGGCACGGGCGCGCGCGGCGAGACGGGGCTGGGACGCGGACGCGGCTACACTCTGAACGTCCCGCTTCGCGCGCGCACGCCCGCCGCTGAGCACCGCCGCGCCTTCGAGGCCGCGCTCGAAGAGATAGGCACGAAGTTCAAGCCGGACTTCATCATCATCTCCGCCGGTTTCGACTCGCACGCGGGCGACCCGCTCGGGCAATTGTCGCTCACGGACGAAGACTTCGTCGCGATGACCCGCACCGTCAAAGACTGGGCGCGCGAAGCGTGCGGCGGTCGAATCGTCTCGTGCCTCGAAGGCGGCTATAACCTCGACACGCTCGGCACGACCGTCAGCGCGCACGTCCGCGCGCTCGCCGAAGATTAAAGTCGATAAGGGCCGCTCCCATCCGCCAGCAGCCGCCCTTCGGAAGAGGAGAGCGTCGATGAGCTTGGACGAACAGCGTGGCGCGGATGCCGGAGTCGCAGCGGGCGAGCCCGTCGTCGGCGGGCTGCGGCTCTGGCTGCGGCGCGTCATGCCGCGCGTAGCGCTCGCGGCGGTCGTGCTCTTCGTCGTGCGCCTCCTCGTCCAGAACACGAGCCTCTATCGAGACACTCCCCTCCATCTGCTCGGCCCCGTTACGTTCTGCCTCGTCTCTGCGGTCATCATCTATTACAGCCTGAAGGGGCTGCGCCGTCTCAAGCAACTGCTTCTGTGGCGCGTGCGCCGCCGTCTCATCGTGACCTACCTGTTCGTCGGGCTCACCCCGGTCGTGCTGCTCACGGTGCTCGGATACTTCGCCGCCATCATCGGCTCGCGGCAGGTCATGGTGCGAGTGGTCACGGTGCAGTTCAACTCCACGCAGAGACAAGTCGCGGAGAACGCGCGCGCGCTCGCCGAAGAGTTGTCGAAGATGCCTGCGACGACCGCCGACCGCGCCGTCCAAGCTTGGCTCGACGAGCGCGCCGGACTGCTTCAGGCTTCTCTGCCCGGCGCGCGCGTGGCCTTGTGGCGCGAGCCCGGCGGCGCGGCACGGACGAAGGCCGTGGGGCATGACGCCCCGGCGCGATTCTTGAGCGGGCGAGGCGTTGAAGCCGTCGAGGGCGGCAGAGACTCCGTGGTCGTCGCAGAGCCCGGCGAGCCTTTGCCGGAATGGTTGGAAGGGCTTGAGGAATGGGACGGCTTGGCCTTCATCCCTCTGCCACCGGAGTCGAAAGACTTGTTCGGCACGCCTTCAATGCGCGCCTTCGTGCGCAGGCGCGGGGCAGGCGGCGACAACGCGCTGCTGCTCGTAGTCCCCGTCACGCGCCCCTTCGTGCAGCGGATGCGTGAGAGCACCGGCCTGCGCGTGCGGCCATACTTTCTCGGCATCGGCGGCTTCGAGGGCGGGCGGCAGGGCGCGGTCGAGGTGCAGGAGACGCGCGCGGGCGAGCAGCGCATGCCGGTCGATTTCAAACACGACCAGTTCGGCGACGCGCTCCCCGACGGGCCTTTCCTCAACTGGTATCCGGTCTTTCTGCCCGCGACGAACTGGCTGACCTCGGAGCAGAAGTCGCGTTGGGCGTTCGTCGTGGACTGGTCTTGGGCCGAGGGCGGCAAGCAGTTCTGGGGCGACGCAGCGCTCGGCCCGGTCTGGCGTCGCGTGCTCTATGTCGTGAGCGTCCTCTTCCTCGTGCTAGAACTGCTCGCGCTCCTTTCGGCGGCGTGGATGACGCGCGCTGTGACCGGCACTGTGCACAAGCTTCATCAGGCGACGCAGTCGGTCAAGCGCGGCGACTTCTCGCACCGCATACGCACGCGCTCGCGCGACCAGTTGAGCGAGCTGGCCGTCGCCTTCAACGAGATGTCTTCCGAGATTGAGGTGCTTCTGGCCGAACGCGTCGTGCACGAGCGGCTCGAACGCGAGATTGAGATAGCGGCTGAAGTACAGGCGCAGCTCTTCCCGCGCAGCGTGCCCGCGCTCTCCACGGTCGAGATGACTGGCGAGTGCCGCGCGGCGCGCGGAGTGGCCGGAGACTATTACGATTATGTGGAGGCCGCGCCGGGCCTCGTCGCCTTCGCGCTCGGCGACGTGTCGGGCAAAGGCATCTCGGCCTCGCTCGTGATGTCGAATCTTCAGGCGACCCTGCGCGCGCAGGTGGCGATTATCTCCGAGCGCCTGAAGATAGCCGCGCAGCAGCAGCAGTCGGCGAGCGCGGGCGGGACTGCTACGGGAGCTTCGGTCGCGGCTGCGACGCAGACGGCTACGGCCTACGCGTCGCAGCCGGAAGGTCGCGCCAATGAGCCGCCGTGCGGCGTCGCGGGCCTCGACAGGGATTGCGCCGTCGCCAACATGACCGCCAACATCAACGACCAACTCTGCCGCAGCACCGAGTCGAACCGCTTCGCGACGCTCTTCCTCGCGCTCTACGACGACCGCACGCGGCTCCTGCGCTACACCAACGCGGGGCACAACTCGCCGCTCCTCGTCCGCTCGGACGGCTCCATCGAAAGGCTCTTGACGGGCGGCACGATGGTCGGTGCTTTCGACTGGGTGAAGTTCGAGGAGGGCCGGGTCACGCTCGAAGAGGGCGACCTGCTCGTCGTCTTCTCCGACGGCCTCAGCGAAGCGCAGAACCAGTCCGGCGAAGAGTACGGCGAGGAACGCCTCTCGCGCTTCGTCACGGCGCACCGCGAAGAGACCGTCGAAAACCTCCGCACCTCACTCTTCAACGAAGTGGACACGTGGTCGGGCTCAATCGAGCGCGGCGACGACCAGACGCTCGTCATACTGAAAGCGGTAAATGGTAAATCGTAAATGGTGAATGGAAAGAGCCCGTTCTCTCCATTCACCATTTAGGATTTACCATTTACCGCTTTTATGCCGTGATGATGGCGGCGCGCGCGCCCGTGAGTTCCGAGAAGTCTTTGGTGTAGATGGTTCCGACGCGGCGGTGGCGGCGGATGCTTTCGACCAGCTCGTCGGTGGAGATGAAGCCGTTCTCGACGTGTGCGATGGCCCAAGTGGGGATGTGCGCGGCGGCGGCGAGCAGTTCTTCTACGTGCCTGAGATACTGCTGGCGCGTGGCGGCGCGCGCGCCGAGGCTGCCTTCGTGCGCGCGCTCATACTCGTCCCAGAACTCTTCGCCGCCGCGCATCCAGACCTCTCGCCACGCCCAAGAGGCTTCGCGCGGGCCGCGACGCGCGGCGCGAGGCAAGCGCAGGAAGAGCAAGTCCGATTGCGCGCGCGAGAGGAAATCGCGTGCATTCTGGTTGGAGCTGGTGTTGCGCTGCTGGTTGTCCACGGGCGGCCCTTCGATGTCGAGCAGACGACGAAAGACTCGCGAAAGCGGCTGCCGCAGCTCGCGCGTCTCTTCGTCGAACGAGTGCACGTAGTCGCCGACGAGCATCCCCAGATGAAGCGCCACGGCCCGCCCGTATGGCGAATCCAGCTTGTCCGCGTTGGCGCGCACGTTGTCGAACCACCAAGCGTCCGTCTCGCCGAACCAGCGGCGCAGCGCCGGGTTGTAGAGACGATGACGAGGCACGTACGCGTCCTCCAACACGACCTCGACATCCGCCTCGCTCAAACGCTCGCCGTTGTTCTCAATGCGCGCGCGAGCGCGCGTCCAAGCCCACTGCAAAGGGTCGTTGGCCGCCACGCGCACGCCCCAACGCTTGAGATAGACTTCGAGGTCGGACTCACCGGCGAGCGGGTTGGCGAGCGACCGGAACTGCAAGCGACGCAGGATGCTCAGCTCAAAACCGAGCCACCCGTCGGGCAGGTAATCTGAATGTTGGCGCAGCGTCATCAATCTCCAATCTAATAGGAGGATGAGGGATGAAGGATGAAGTAGAAAACTCGCCGCGAGTTGAATCACCCTCCCTTCATCTCTCATCCATCATCCCTGCTTTCCATGCCGCCCGCGCCGACGAGCGCCTCGACGGGCGCGTCGGTCTGGGCGGGTGTGTCTAGCGCGTACGAGCGAAGCTCCGGCAGATCTTCGAGCGCGAGGAAGGCGCGCACGACCTGCGGGTCGAACTCCAATCCGGCCCATAGCGTGAGATGCTTGCGCGCTTCCGTTTCCGTGCCCGCGTGCCGGAAGGGCCGCGCGTCCGTCAACGCGGCGTAAGAGTCGGCCACGCGCAGGATGCGCGCTTCCAGCGGAATCTGTTCGGCGCGCAATGCGTCCGGATAGCCGCAGCCGTTCCACCACTCGTGATGCCAGCGGACGAGAAGTTGCACGCCCCGGTCGGCCCCTGCGCGCGCGGCATCCTGCTCGCCGATGATGGGGTGACGCGCGAGGTCGAGCCGCTCGGCCTGCGTGAGCGGCCCCGCGTTCTTGATGTAGTCGCGCTTCATCGACATCTCGCCGAGGTCGTGCAACAGCGCCGCGAAGACGAGCGTCGAGCGGTCTGCGCGCGACATCCGAAAGCCAGCCGCAAGCGCCGAGCACAGACGCGCCACGCGCGACGCGTGCGGGTGCGAGTAGCCCTCGAACTCGTCCACGGCGACCGACATCCGCAGGAAGACCTCGCCCGCGCGGCGATCCTTTTCCTCAAACTCGATGGTCATATGGTGCAAAGTTTAAGGTTCAAAGTTAAAACTTACAAATTCAAAAGCCACATCTCAAGCCTTGAACTCTTCGGCTTCGAGCTTGGAGCGCTTCACTTCTCGGCGCGCAACTGCCTGAGCAAACGGCGCGCGGCGGCGTGCGCAGGGTCGTACTTGAGCGCGCGCTCCAGCTCGCTCTCGGCGCGGCGGCGCAGCCCTATTTCGACGTACAGCTCGGCCAGCATGACGCGGTACGCCGGGTTCTTCTCGTCGAGCCCGACGGCGGCCTGAAGCTCGGATTCGGCCTGCCTGCGCGTGCGCTTTTCGCGGGAGAGAGCGCGGCCATAGAGAGCGCGGTAACGCGCCTGCTTCGGCACGAGCAGGGCCGCCTCGCCCAGAAGCCGCGTCGCGAGCGCCGTGTTGTTCTTTTGCAGCGCAGCTAGTCCCTGCTGAAATTTATCCTCGGCGCGATAGAGCAGAGATGACTCCCGCGCCTGTTCGGTCTGGGCCGGGTCGTCGGCCACCGCATTGGCAGCCGCGCCGGACGTGCGCGCCGCTTCGGCCTCGCGACCTTCCGCCGCTTTGAGCTTGAGGTCATAGGCCGCGCGCAGGCTCGAATCCTTGAGCACGTCGTAGGCCGCCGCGACCTTTGCGAAGGCGTTGTCGAGCTGCTGCTGCAAGCGCTCGTCCGAGTCGCGTCGAAAGCGGTCTGGGTGGAAGCGGCGCGCGAGCGCGTAGTAGGCGCGTTTGACCTCTTCGGTCGAGGCGCTGCGCGTGACGCCGAGCACCGAGTAATGCGTCGAGGCTCGCGCCCGCTCGAACAACTCCTCCATCTCTTCCAGCGCGCTCGCTTCGACTGGCGCGCTTGCCGTCTCCGGCTGGCTCGCCTCGACCGGAGGCGGCCCGGGCGCTGTTGCTGTCGTGGGCGTCTGAGGCGGCTTTGGCGTCTCTTCTCTCGCCTCGCCCTTCGGCGTCGAGCTGGCCTTTCGAGCCACCGCCAACATCTCTTGCGTGAAGGCGTGCGGCCAGCGCGCTCGACGCAAGAGCCCGCCGAGCGCGAGCGTGTAGAGTGCGCGGCGAGTCTCCGCCTCCGGCAGCCCGCTGATGGCTATCAGCTCGGACAGTCGCATCGGCGCGGTGGCGCGCGTCAGTACGAAGGCTTCCGTCGGCATTAGCTGAAGGCCGGAGGCCGCGTCTTTGCCGAACGCTTCGGGGGCTGGCGACAGAAGCTCTTCGTCGTTCGACATCCTGCCGGAGACGAACGCCGCTTCGAGCCTTCGCGCGCCTTCGACGAGCAACTGCGGCGTGTTGAGTTGCGCTCGATAGTTACCCGATAGGCGCACGCGCGGGTCGAAGACCCAAGCGCCCTCGGGCCAGCCGAGCAGCTCACGCAGGCACTCGGACGACTGCCGTGTGCGGAGCCTGTCCAAATCAGAGACGCTCAGCGCTCCCGCCGCGACGAGCGCCGCCCCCGCCTGCTCGTCCGGCATCCCTTCGACGGCCAGCTCTTCGAGCCGCTCAGCGCCGACCGCGCCGTCGCGCCGTAACACCTCCGAGAGCCTGTGCGCGCGCAGGTTCGTCAGGGCCGCGACTATCTCGCCGCCCTCAAAATAGATTGCCCCCTTCACGCGCTCGTGCGCGAGACGCAGCGCGCCCGACAGTCGCGCGTCCGTGATTTCGTGTATGAGTTCGGCTAGAGGGTGGTCGCGTAGCTGGCCGTTCATGAAGCGAAGACTTCAGGACTCTCCTTCACGTCCCACGCCATCATAGCAAAAGAAGGGGCCGGAGGTTAGAGTCCGGAGGCCGGTAAAGACGCTGTGTTCCTACGTCCTAGGGACTCTAATCTCCGGCCCCCGGCCTTGTTGGTTGACACGTCGGAGGCGGCAATCTATATTCGCGTCAAAGAAGCCACAGTTGTCAGACATCATATTTGGAATCTTCCACCGGCGCTTTCGTCGATGGCCGAGCCGTCGAGACTTATGAGCGAACACGCAATAAAGATTCAAGAGGCCGGGGCTGAGCACGCAGCCATGAGGGAACAGCCCGTCGCAGCCGTCTCGTCGAACGTGACCGGCAGCACTTCCGAGGGCGACTTGCACGTCGTCAACGCGGAGATTATCAGCCTGCTTTACGAGCAGGCTTTCGCGCGCGGCGAGGGACATTCCGAAGGCGAAATCTGCGAGGCCTTCTCGAACATCCTTCTGCGGCACTGGGACTTGTGCTGCATCACGACCTACCTGCGCGGCGACGAAGGGCATCTGCGCGAGAGCGCCGGGCGAAGGCATCCGCATGTGGACGAGGCCGGCGCGCGGCGCATCGGCGAGCTGATGGTGGCGGAGGTCGAGAGCGCGGGCGGCGAGTGCCACTTCCGTCTGGAAGAGCCCGACGATTCTTCCGGCTCGCCCGAACTCCGCGAAGCCTTCACGCAGACGAATCTCAGGGCGGGGGTCGCCGTCCCAATCTTCGCGAGCCGTGAGCTGGCGGGCGCGGTCGTCGTCGTCTCGACCGACCCGGGGCGGCTGCGAAACGCGCTCGGGGGTATCCGCTGCGTCGGCCCGGCCATCGTTATCGCCATCGGCAACGCGCGCCGCAGCGAGGCGATGAGCGAGCAGCGTCACCGCATCGAGAGTCTGGTCGGCGAGCTGCGGCAGCGCACCTCCGCGCTCGAAGACGCCAACCGGGAGCTGCTGCGCGTCGGGCGCTACCGCTCGCTCTTTCTGGCTCGCATGTCGCATGAGTTGCGCACGCCTCTGACCTCTATCCTAGGCTTCGCCGAGATACTGCTCGACCAAGAAGACCTCTCCGAGACGCAGCGACGCTTTTGCGCCAAGATTCAGTCCTCCGGTTTTCAACTGCACGCGAGCCTCAACCAGCTAGTCGATCTCTCGCGGCTCGAAGCCGGGCAGACCGAGCTGTTCCTCCACGAGTTCTCGCTGCGAGAAACCTTGCGCGAGTCGTGCGCGGCGGTGACGCGCCTCGCGCAGAAGCAGAACGTGAAGCTCGAATGCTCCTCGGCTCCCGAACTCGGCCCCATCGTCTCCGACGAAGGCAAGCTCCGGCAGGTGCTCTACAATTTCCTCGCCTTCGGGGTCGGGCGCAGCCCGGCAGGGAGCAGCGTCTGCGTCTACGCCAAGCCAGCCGAAGGCAACCGCGTCCGCATCGAGATTCAAGACGAGGGCGAGCCCCTCACAGACCACGCGCACCTCTTCGACCCCGTGGACGTAGACGCGCCGAACGAGCGCGGCACGAACATGAACGAACTCGGCCTCATCATCGCCCACCGGCTCCTCGTCGCGCTCGGCGGCTGCGTCACGCTCCAAGACCTCGAACCCCGTGGTCTCGCCGTCCACCTCAACCTCCCCGCTCGACCGACGGAACAGGAAGCCGGAGGCTAGACGGGAGGCCGGAGGCCATAGACTTTGAGGCCGGTGAAGAGCAGTTGAATTTCCCGGCTTTTAAGTCTCTAGCCTCCGGCCTCTACTTTTGTGCTATGATGAGAATGCGTCGGCGGCGGGCTTTATCCCGGTCGCCACAGACGGCCTTCCACTCACAGGCGGCGAAAGAAATCAGGCCGCTTCCCCGAAAGAAAATCCTTTAAGAGTCCCGCTGCTGAAACAACTTTTTCAGTCTGAGAGAGCCCTATGTCCTCAAACATCGGTAAGAACGAAACCGTCTTCAACCCGAACGTGCAGACGCCGGACATCAAGCCCCCCGCATCCGACGCCGCGCCGCGCCGACGTGCAGCCGTGCGACGCGGCAGGCGCGCGGCGGGCGAGCCCGGCTCGGTCGAGCGTGTGGCGGCGCTGCTGGCGGGCGGCGATTTGGCGTCGGAGCTGCCGTCGGAGCTGCTGGCGGCTGCCGGCAGGGGCGAGCGACGCGCGCTCGAAGAGTTGACGGCGCTGGCACGCAGCATGCGACGCGCGGTCGGGCGTTTGCAGCGGGCCGCCGATTCCATCGAGACCATCTCGGGCCGTGTGCTCGAAGGCGGGCGGGTGCTGGCTCTGGCAGTGAGCGACGAGGCCGAGTCTGTGGACGTGACCGTCAACTCCATCTCGGAGATAAGCGCCTCTGCGCGCTCCGTCTCAAGCTCCGTCAGCGCTCTCTCCTACCTCTCGCAGTCCACCTCGACCTCCGCGCTTGAAATGGCCGCCTCGATTGACGAAGTCTCCTCGAACGCCGACGCGCTCGCCGCCTTCGTCGAAGAGACTGCCTCGGCCATCGAAGAGATGGCTGTGTCCGTGAAGGGAGTCGCAGAGTCCACAGAGTCGCTGGCGAAGGCGACGGACGAGACCGAGCGCTCGATGCGCGCCATCGACGAATCGACGCAGCGCGTCGGCATCGCGGCCTCCGAGTCGGCGGCCTTGGCCGACGAGGTGCAGCGGTCAGCCGAGCAGGGCTCGGCGGTCGTCCGCGACACCGCCGCTTCGATGAGCGACTTGCGCGGGCAGCTCGAAGAGGCCGGCAGCACCATCGCCGCTCTTGGCGAGCGCTCCGAACGCATCGGCGCAATCACGCGCGTCATTGACAGCATCGCCGACCGCACGAACCTCCTCGCCTTGAACGCGCGCATCCTCGCCGCGCAGGCCGGACAGCAGGGGCGCGGCTTCGCCGTCGTCGCCGAAGAGATTAAAGAACTCTCCGAGCGCACGGCGCGCTCGACCGACGAGATAGGGGAACTCATCAACGGCGTGCGCGACGGGGTGGCCGCCGCCACGCGGCAGTCAGGGAGCAACCGGCAGTTGGCCGACGAGGGCGTGCGCCTCGCCGAGCGCGCCGCGCAGTCGCTCGCAGAGATTAGCGGCAAGACCGGACAGTCGGCCACCGCGATTCGGCAGATAGCGGAGGCCGCCGCCATGCAGGCGCTCGAATCGCATCAGGTGACGGAGCGCACCGTCGAGGTGCGACGCCGCGCGCAGGAGATAGAGCGTGCCACCTCCGAGCAGGCGCGCACCGCTGCCGAGATAGGCACGCGCGCAGTCCGCATGGCCGAGCTGACCGGACAGGTTCGACGCGCGATGCGTGAGCAGACCGAAGTCTCGAAGCACATCGCGTCGGCGATGGAGCAGTTGACGGAGGTCGTCGGCCAGATTGGCGGCGCGGTCGCCGAGCAGCATCACGGCGCGGAAGGCGTCCTGCGCTCAATCGAGGTCATCCGCGAAGCCGTCACGCGCAATCAGGCGTCCATCATCCAGATAAACTTCGCCGCCGGACTCTTAGACCACGAAGCGACTTCCCTGCGTGACTCCGTGAGCCACTTCAAGCTCCCCGCGCCGAGCCGCGGCGGTCACCTGCACTACGGCGTGCCGACGAAGCTGCCTTCTCTCGACGTGCTCGAAGCCTCGACCGTGGCGCGCGCCGAACTCCTGAGCCTGATGTTTGAATGCCTCGTACGTACGGGCGAGGGCGCGGAGGTCGAGCCGCAACTGGCCGAGAGCTGGGAGATTTCTTCGGACGGTCGCACCTACACCTTCACGCTGCGCGACGGCGTGCGCTTCCACAACGGGCGGCGGCTCGTCGCCGACGACGTGCTCTACTCCGTGCGACGCACCCTGCGCCAGTCGAAGTCGGGGGCGTGGGTCTTCAAGAACCTAAACGGCGCGGAGGAGTACGCAAGCAGCCAATCGGAAGAGCTTGCGGGCGCGCGCTCTCTCGACGAGCGCACGGTCGAGCTTGAGCTGGTCGAGCCTCTGGCCTTCTTTCTCCCTATGCTGTGCCTGCCCTTCGCGTCGGTCGTGCCGCGCGAAGAGGTCGAGGGCTTGGCCGCTGAAGGCTTCTCGCGTCGGCCAGTCGGCACGGGGCCGTTCCGGCTCGTCGAGTTCGACGCCGAAGGTGGGCGCGTCGAGCTTGCGCGCGCCGAAGGCTACTGGGACGGCGACAAGCCTTACGTGGACGGCCTGACCATCGAGTACAACGAGAACGGCGGGAAGCTCTCCGAGCGGCTGCGCGCGGGCGAGCTGGCCTTCCTGCGCGAAGGCTCCGCGCGTCGCGTCTCGCGCCTCGCGCAAGACCCTGAATGGAAGTCCTGCATCGTGCTTGCGCAACAACTGCACACGCAGATGCTCATCCTCGACGCCGAGCAGCCGCCCTTCGACGACGTGCGCGTGCGCCGCGCCGT
>WUUC01043786.1_pt1 | contig 11050 bp, 8 predicted proteins | sample 6278441 | NCBI WGS metagenome assembly WUUC01 (sample SAMN13675441, study PRJNA597444) | soil metagenome | isolation source: soil | place: USA: Washington | collected 2017-10 | reverse complement strand
TGCTGGGATACGATTTTTTGGTACTGCTGCTGGGTGATTTGCCGAATAGCAGGGCGGTCATGAGCATCAAACTGCCACATTATCTGTCGATCGGGATCCCTATCATTGCCATCGTGCCCGATCCTTCAGCTGTGGCGGATGTGGTAAGGCAAACCGGCGCCGGCTATGTTGTACCCACCGCGTCCGATTGGCAGTCTCAACTCATAGACATCTTGCGCGGCGAGTGCAAGGCGCTAAGGCCGCAGAGGAACGAGGCCGCCATAGAGTCATTTTCCTGGGGCAGTCTGTCGCAACGTTGGGTTGATGTTCTGACCCCGGCGCAAACTGTTCATAAGGATAATTGAGTGAACGCCGCGCCTGTCACTTGCATCATGTTGCTTTCGGATAAGTCTTCGGGGTCGACGGCCCTACAATACGAGTTGGCAAAGCATTCCTGCATAAAGCTCGTGCAAAGCACTAGACACAATGAACAAGAGACACTGTATTGGAACAAAGCAGCGGCGGTGCTCGGACTTCCTCAGAGGAGAATGCTCAACAGCGAGCTGCCGATAGCCGCGGACCAAGCCAAGCGCGAGTTAAGGGAGTTCTTAAAGCAGAATCTGGGTGTCGAGGACCTGCCATCCGATGATGGACAATTTGTATTTGAGGGCTGGTATAGGCTATGTAAGCACTACGGGCCGGTGTTTCTCGAGAAATCCCCTCATCATCTTCACTACCCGGCTGCCCTGCAATTAATCTCCGAGTGCGCCGGACGATATCCCGATGTCACGTTCAGGTTCATCGGTCTGGTGAGGAATCCAATCGATACCTTGTACTCGATGTGGTGCCGCTGGCGGGCTGTTCCCGAAGTGCAGCAGTACGAGTGGTTAGCAGCCTACCGCGGGCTTAAGTATTTCCAGTCTCTGGAGGGAGATCGGCTCCGGATCATCAACTACGAAAGCCTGGTCAGCGATGGCGCGGTGATCAAGGATCTGTGCGAGTTCTTGGGCATTGAATGGACGCCTGATATCGGAAGAGACCTCAAGCCATCTTCGATCGGCAGCTGGCGCAAGGACAAGAGGTTCGGTTTTCGCCTGGCAGAAGAAGTAGTCAAGCTTGCACAGGAGTTGGGATACGCGAGCGAAGACTTGCAGATCAAGACGAGCACTACTTGGCCGGTGTATCGCGACATCAAACGCATGGCCTTCCGCGCACATCACCTCATCGGACCGCTCCGTCGTGACCTAAGAGGCAGGATCCGCAGATTTTCGAGATTTTGATCGCGAGCAGGTTGTCGCTCTGGCAGGCGAGTGCGCGTTCACAGGTGAGGAACGCCGCTGTGCTTGCAAGTCGCGCCGAATTGACCCAGGGACAGATTGACCGGACTGTGACCAAGAAAAAGCTGTGCATACTGGTTCCCGCCCATTGGGCAGCGATGATGGGAGGATCGGAATATCAGGTCAAATGTCTGCTCGACCGCCTTGTTGAGCGAAACCAGTTCGAGATTTTCTACCTGGCTAGGCACATCAACCGCGACTATTCACCACCCGGGTACACGATCATGCAAGTCGCTGAGCCTGGAGGTATCAGAAGATTCGGCGAATTTCTTGATGCTCGGCCGCTCATCAAAGTGCTCAGGGCGCTTGCACCTGATGTGATATATCAGCGTGTCGGCTGTGGCTACACGGGTACCGCAGCTTATTACGCGCGGCGCCACCACTGTCGCCTCATCTGGCACGTCGCTCATGAAATGGAGGTACAGCCTTTCGATTGGCGCGTCTCAAACAACATGGTATTCCGCTATGTCGACAAGAAGTTCTTGGAATATGGCATCAAGCGCGCCACCGGCATCATAGTTCAGACTGCACGACAGCGCGACCTACTCGCGTATCATTACCGCCGCATTCCAATTGCACAGATTCCAAACGCTCATCCGGCTCCGACGGAGCTTAGCGTCAAGGCGGATCACGTTGAGGTTGTATGGATTGCCAATCTCAAGCCGTGGAAGCAGCCGGAGCTGTTTGTAAGGCTAGCCGAGGATCTGAAATCGCTCGACCATATCCGCTTCACCATGATAGGTTCGGCCGCAGGCGGGGAGACTAGACACGCGCGTCTCCTGGAGCAGATCAGAAAGTTGCGAAACGTCACGTATCTTGGGGTTTGTCCACAGGAGACCGTCAACGCCGTCCTGGCGCGTGCGCATATCTTCGTCAATACCAGCATCTATGAGGGATTTCCAAACACCTTCATTCAGGCCTGGATGCGGGACGTGCCGGTGGTAAGTCTGAATGTCGATCCAGATAACGTCCTGACAAAACAGCGCATCGGTTTTCTGTGCGGCACGTATGAAAACCTTAGACGACAGGTGGTTCATCTCGCCGAGAATCCCGGCTTCCGTCAACAAATGGGGTCCGACGGACGCGCCTATGCCCTAAAGACGCACTCGATGCAAAACCTCGACAAGCTGATCGAAGTCATTGATGCGCACTGACGGCCGGCATGTTGGCATGAGACTTCGCCCGTGAAGCTGCTCATCGTGACTGAGGACAAATACCCTCCGTTCAGGCCTGATGTGGCCGTGCTATTCGCCGAAGAGATGGCGCGCCGAGGACATAAGATCGACTGGCTTCTGCAGGCGGAGGATGCGCGCGCCTTGCCCGAGGTCGTGCAATGGGGCGGCGGTGCGGCATGGGTCGCGAAGACCGACACCGGGGTGTCGCGGCTGAGCAAGCTGCGGAAGAACATCTTGGACATCTGTAATGACCTGAGGATGTTCACGCTTGCGCGCCGCCATCGCTACGACATCGTCCAGGTCAAGGATAAATTCTTGGCCGCACTTGTTGCCATCGTCGTGGCCAAGCTCTACGGGCTGAAGTTTGTCTACTGGCTGTCCTATCCTTTTCCAGAAGCCATCCTATATCGCGTCGATGAAGGCATTTCTCGCTATCCTTACCTTGATCTCCTGCGCGGCCACGTACTCAAGCTCCTGTTGTACAGAATCATCGCGCCGGCTGCGGCTCATATATTTGTTCAGAGTGAACAGATGAGGATCGACGTGGCAGCCATGGGCGTGCCTCAAAGTAAGCTTACCGCCGTACCTATGGGCGTCTCGCTGCAGCGCCTTCCAGCCGTGAGCGACCAGGCTGATAGCTCGGACAAGATCGTGGTTTACCTGGGCGCTCTGGACAAGGTTCGCCGCATAGACTTCCTGCTCGCGGTTTTTGCGGAAGTATTGCGGCGGGTGCCCGATGCCCAACTTTACCTCATCGGCTCGTCGGTGAATCCCGCCGACACGGCAGATCTACGGGCGTTGGCGATGAACCTGGGTATCGAGCAGGCTGTGACCTTTACTGGGTTTCTGCCGACCGAGGAAGGATGGCGCCACGTAGCGCGCGCGGCCATAGGCGTGTCACCCTTGTATCCATCGCCGATCTATCGACCTGCTTCGCCGACCAAGTTAATCGAGTATATGGCGATGAGCAAGGCGGTAGTCGTCAATGATCATCCCGAGCAGCGGCAGGTGATCGAGGAGAGTGGCGGGGGTATTTGCGTCTCTTATGATGAGCGCGCCTTTGCCGACGCCCTCGTTGAGCTATTAAACGACCCTGATCTGGCCAAAGAAATGGGCATGCGAGGTCGGCGCTACGTGCAAGAGCACCGTTCGTATCGCATACTGGCAGATCGGGTTGAAAGGCGCTATGCGGAACTTCTTGCGGGAACTACCGCCGCATGACCATGGTGAGTTTTCGCAGCGAGCTAAGTCGACAATAGCATGTTGCCGAACTTCCTTATCATCGGCGCGGCCAGGTGCGGCACGACCTGGATGGCAAAGAATCTGAGATTGCATCCGGAAATCTACATGCCGTCCAAGAAGGAGATTCATTTCTTTGATAGAGATTACGACCAGGGATGGTCCTACTATGAAAGCTTCTTTCCAAAGGCACGTTGCGCCTCTCGCAAGGCTATCGGAGAGGCGACGCCCGCCTACTTGTATCTACCCCAAGTCGCTGGGCTGATAAGGTCGGCCCTACCGAACGTCAAGATCATCGTCGCGCTGAGAGATCCCGTCGAAAGGGCCTATTCACACTATTGGAACCTCGTGGCAGAGGCGCTGGACGATGGCGTCAACAAGAAGTTGGAGTTCGAGGAGAAATTGAAACTGACGCCAAGGCTAATCGAAGAAGGGTTTTACGACGAGAGATTAAAGGTGTATTACGATCTATTTCCGAGGGAGAATATTTGCGTTGTCCTCTTCGAGGAGATGGTCAGTGACCCGGAGACACACTTCAGCAACATCTACAAATTCCTGGGTGTCAGTGAAGACTTTAGATCGCCGCTGCTCGGCGTGCGTATAAACTCCGCTGCCAGCAAATTAGGCCGCTCTAAGCTGCTAGATTTGATGTCGAAGGCGCTTTATAGGATTGTCAGGATTCCGGCGCTGGCCGAGCGCATCGATACAATCAATGCGATTCCGCCGCCGCAAATGGATCCCTCAACACGAAGACAATTACAGCAGACGTACGCGCAGAGTATTGCCAACCTCGAGACGATGCTGGACAGGGATCTCAGTCTATGGAACAGATAGGCGCTTAAGTTTAGTCTCTACGGCGGTCTGGCCATTCGCCGCACTTGCTAAAGAACCCCGCGGCAGGTCCGCCGCGGGGGTGTAATGAGCTACCTCACTGCTTCTGAATCTGCACGTTAGTGGGCGCGGTGAGCGCAACGCTGCTCTCGTCGCGGAACTCGAACGCGCCGATATCTGGTGCGGCGCCTTCATAGGGCAGGCTTACTGTGGCGCCGGCGGCCCATGACGCTGAAGACTCCAGAGTCAAGGTGTTAGACGCATAGTTCACCCCGGTGACTCGAATTGGGGCGCCGCTGCCGATCTTCACCAGATCTCCTTCCGTAATACCGAAGCCATCCGTAAACCACCCCGCATCAACGACTGATACCGTCTTCCCCGAACCGGATCCAGTAGTCCGCGTCAGGAAATCGCCGCTGTCGATCATGCTTGAGTTAGGACCAAGATGAAAATAGTCGGCATCTTGAGGATTCGTAGAGGCGAATTCGGGCGGGGCCTCGGTGTTATTCTTGAAATAAGCGGACTGGTTGGACTGTAGCCATGCAAGCGTTTTACTGCCCAAGCCCCGGATCTCAAAGCTGCCGGCGCCAGATGGCCCGGAAAAGGCATTGGAGATAATGTAGTTATTTTCCAGAGGAGTCCGTCCGGAGTGTTCAAAGTTGATCCACATTGCGGAACTATCCCGACCATCATGAATAAGGTTATTCTTGAAGACGGTCTTGTCGAATGGGCCTGGGTTGCCATAGTCCCTCGCGCGCCAAAGGCCACCAGTTTTATGGACGATGTTGTTGTAGATCTTGTGTGCTCGTTGTTCCGGTATTACGGGCAGCCTTATCGCTCCGCTGATCGCAGCACCTACGTTGTTGGAAAAGATATTGCGGCGGACGATCTGATTGATCCCTCCTACCTTCATCGCAGGAGGCGTCACGTCCTCGTCGGAGCCACGAAAGCCTGCCGGCGCAAACAAGGCATTCCTTACGATATTATCTTCGAATACGTTATACCCCTTTGCGCGGTCACAGCTCCGCCTATTCGCCGATATCGATACTGCGCGATAGCCTTCATTGTCTCCCCACCGATTATCAAAGATGTTATTTCTAATGACGTTGTAATCAGCTGACAGGGCAAGCAGGTCGTGACCACCACGCGTCACGAAGTTGCCCTCAATGAGGTTGTGCTCCGAACATGCAACTTGCATGGCGTTTCCAACGCCTTCTTCAATGACTGGATCGAAGTAGGCGCCGACATGATCTATGCGATTGTTCAAGATTTTATTGTAATTGCTTTCCTCCAAGCTGATGCCTGTCCAGCCGCGGGCGTACTTGAATTCAGAGTTCTGAACAACGTTGTAATGCGCGTTCTCCATGATCATCCATTGATCTATGCTTGAGTCCTTATAGGGCCTTTTCCCATCTATGGTCAGTCCGTCAATCCGTACATAGGAACGGCCTTGGAGAACAACGGCAATTCTTTGCGGCGGGCTCGTGATAACCGGCTGGTGGCCAGGATAGGCGCGATAGGTGATGTAGTTGCCGGATGTACCAGAGCGAGCAGGTTTGATTTGCTCACGGTACTCGCCGCTCATCAAGTACGCAGTATCGCCGGGCTGCAAAATCGCATTGGCTTTACCGATGCTTTTCCATGGACTGGCTTGACTGCCGGGGTTTGTGTCGCTGCCCGTTGGACTGATGTAATATTCTGCCGCAGATAGCGGACCCGTACTCAGTGTAAGTAGCCCCACGGCTACCATCATGTTCCTCACAAAGCCCATGTGTGCTCTCCGTTGACTGGTAATGGGACGCTCGCGAAATACTCCAGCGGCTGGTGGGAGAAGCTCCCACGCGCGCTTTGGGCTGGTTAGCCGAGACCCGTAGGGCTTAGCGGCAGAGTTGCCGACTTCTAAATGGACGCGGTTCAACTTCACGATCAAGGGATTTAACGCCAAGATGAGTGGGTTCAACGGTATCAATGGCCCGACGATGGGTATCACAAAGCGCGCGCAGAAGGTAAGGCTTGAGGCTATCGTATAGCGGATGCTGCGCAAGTCAGCGACTTGCCATCAAGGAAGGCGTCGATTGACTAATGGCCTTCCGTCCACATCGGTCTTCACCGACCCCGCATGGCTATAATCGTATCCTTCGCCGACAGTAAGAGAGCTTCAGATTGCCTGATGTAAACGAACTCATTGTGACCAACAAGCCAAGCGATCCCATATTTATCGTTGGAACACCCAGGTCAGGTACGACGCTTACTGCCCGTATACTGGGCAGGCATTCGCGCATCTTCATGCCAGGAGAAACGCATTTCTTTGATGACATCTATCTCAGGCGACGCGAGCTGGGCGATATCCAGGAGCCAGGGACTAGGCAGAAGATCATCCAACGCCTGCTGACCTTGTACGACCGCTACTATGAACCTGCCGATCAGCAGCGGGTTGATCGTTTGTTCTCCAGTCCCGCCGTGCGCAATGAGCTTGTCGCACCGAGCTACGACTACTGCGACGTTTTGTCCCGATTCATGGAAGCCCAGATGCGGGATGAGAATAAGTCAAGGTGGGGAAACAACGCCCCACGGGACCTTTTCAATATTACTGAGATAGCGACCTGTTTCCCTGCCGCAAAGTTCATCATCTGTATCCGCGATGTACGTGATTTTCTCTATTCCTACAAGAACAAGTGGAAGACTACTTCCAAAGAGCACAAACACCGTCTTAAGGCACTTTATCATCCCGTGGTGACCTCGTTGTTGTGGAAGTCAAGCATGCGGCGAATTCCCCTCATCCAGTCCGAGGTCTCGGCTCAGAATCTGATGATTGTTCGTTATGAAGACCTTGTGACACAGCCAGAGACCTGGGTACGGAAGATGTGCACGTTTTTGGGGGAAGAATTCGAAGCGGACATGCTCAAGATCGAAAGCCACAACAGTTCTCTACAGGTAAGCGGGAGCGGCATCTTCTCTACTTCTGTAGGCAGTTGGCGCACCTTACTTGGCCGGGAAGAGGCATTTATCGCGCAGTGGGTGAATGGTGGTCAGCTCACATCCTTTGGCTATCAGCTGGAACCGCTCAAGATCAATCCCTTTAAAGTCCTGTGGCTCCTCTTGTCAACGCCGCTTGCCGTTTACAGGGCGCTCAGCGTCAACAAGGAAATGAGGGGGGGCTCGGCTATCGCTTACATGTACCGCCGGCTCGTGTCACTGTTTGGCTAAACACCAAGACATGTTGCTCTAAGGGGCCCGACCTCTAGGGTCAAGTTTTACGTGCTATTTGCTCGACCGGGGTTGTCTTTGGGCGAGGCGCCATCTTCGATAAAGATCATGTGTCGCATGCGTTCATGGATGGTATCGCTAGCAGCGATTCATTAGGCCTAGTGCGGATAGCACGAGCCAAACACGAGGGGACGACACAGTTAACTTGCGCAGAAACTTGATGCTATGCGGTAGCATGCGCGGTACTCTTGTAACTTCAATTAATCAGCGCGATGCTAATGTTTATATCATGGCCGGTGAGCGCACGCCTGCTCTGGCGAACGCGCGGTTTGAAAATCCACTTCTGCGAGTCAACTGATCGATCTTGGTGTCCAAGACCTTGAGCGCGGCTGCAGAGACTCTAGCCAACTCCCGTGTCGAAGGCCACGGCTGTCGCACGATCTGGATGGGATTCCCTGCCACTCGGGAGGATCTTGTCGCCATGAGGGCAGCCAGCATCACCCTAGCGTTGAACTGCGCGGAATGATACGGAAGACTTCTAGCAGTTATCGACTTGTCGCAAGAATCTAGGCCGTTCTGGCCTAGGTAAGCTCATTTCAACTAGCCGTTGGACTCTTTCTACATCCTCGCTCACTCTTCCACCATCACACATAGACTTAAAGCGAGAGTTAAGCGCATGTATGAGCACAATACAACTTCTTGCTCCGGCCAACCGAACGTAGCACACTGCCTATGCACGGGTGCTTCTTCTACGGTCGTTGTCGCTTCACAGCATCATCAAACCACGGGGGCTGACTCGTTTAATTTCCTACCAATTGTTGGCACACGCTCGTGGCGCTCACTGCAATGCGTCCACTCGTAAGCCGTTACGGAACTTGAAAGATGCTCGACAGCAGAATCCTTGTCGGATCGCTTGCTGCAACTAACGGCGCACAGCGGAGTCTTGCCCGGCCTGTGAAATCGGCAGCGTGATCGTGAACAGCAGTATCCATCTTAAAGCACCACCCAGTCCGCCGTTTGGGAGCTGCGCGCTGAGAGTTGTCTTCCAAGGAAGTTGCTCAACTATGGTGGTCAAGAAAGTCGGTAGTTGAACGGACATGTGCGGGAGGATTAAGTGCGCCTGAGCATTCGGCTTATTGTCATCTACGGTCTGATTTTACATACCGCGATGTTCGCCTACGACATCGCCAATCCGGGCCGGTTTTTAAAGGCAGACCGTGCGCTCGAAAGGAGGGAGACTATTGAAGGATTGTCTGCCGTCATAAGCCAACACGGGAACATAGTCGATTACCTGGCCACACACGGCATAGTCGGCGACTACTTTATACAGGCCTTGGCGTACATACCTCTGGGACAATACGGCCTTATTGTCTTCCAAATCGCGCTGTTACTCGCTTCGATTGCGGCGCTTTACAAACTAACGCAGCTTGTTAGCGGGTCAAAGACGACGGCAGCGATCGCGTCGCTTGTTTACATGCATCTGCCGCAAGCGTTGGTATTTACTCACCAGCTAGCATCAGAAGCCGTCTGCGTACCCCTGATCGTGGTGAGTTTCTACTATCTGGCTCGCTATTGGCTTGAACAAAGATCCATAACATTCTTGATCATGTCCGGAATCCTTTTCGGCATAGCTATCTTGGTAAGGCCGGTTCTAACCTTGTGGCCGATAGCTGCGATGTTGCCGCTCTTGCTTGTGCCTGGTGCGCAAAGGGTCCCACGCGCATCTGCATATACTCTTGCCGCCTCCTCGCCACTCTTACTTTGGATGCTGTTTATCCTTGCCGCTACGGGTACATTTTCAATGGGCTCATCGAGCCACGACCTATCCCATAACCTCTACAAAAGAACGCAATTTGTGCTTGCTAGCCTTTCGCCAGAGGAAAGGGCGAATGTGGAGCGCCGGTATCTTGCCGGCGCTGATGACTCGCGAAACGAGCTGGGCCTAGGTACTTATCTCCATCTTGTCGCAGCAGAGCCAGGTGTATTCGGAATCCACCTGGTGCGTGATGCTGTCGTCTTTGTAGGCAAGTCAGCAGTAAATCGATTAATACTCGACTACTTCAACGTTTTCCCCGCGGCGGGCAGTGAATTACAGGATCCCTCGACTGGCTGGCGCAGGCATTGGGAGGAACACGGACTATGGCATACGATAATCTATATGCTAAGCCGATCTCCGTTACTCATCTTAGTCAATGCGGCAGCTACCGTAGCGTGTCTGGCATTTATGGGCATGGCGCTCGTAGGGGCCGCGCTGCTTATAAGTCAACTTCACAAGGTCAACACAGGAGAAAGGGTCGTCAGGCTGCTGATCTTAGCCTTTCCTCTTTATATCTTTTTTGCTTCCCAAGTCGTCAGTGCAATGCAATCACGGCATCGTGCGCCGGCGGAATTCGCGCTCTGCTTGCTTTTCGCCGTCTCGACACATCATTTGATCTCCCGATCGTCGCGGAGGCACGCTGTTCACGCGCCGATCAGAACCGCTCAATCGACAGGAGCACTTGCAGATTAATCAGCGGGACTAGCCGCCTGATCTAAGTCGTCTGGTGCGAGCGCTATGTGGCGAGACCTACGAGACTTGGCTGGAAGACTATCGCGACATCAACGTGAACCTGCTGAAAGAGCAAAGGCAGGAACCTATACGCCTTGCCGCATAAAAGATCTAACTTCAGCCTTGGACTTAAGGATCGTGGGCTGCACACCAGACCGTGGAGCAATGCCAGAACATGGATGGGTTATCAAGTTTCGTTGAATTGCTGCTGTCGCTACTCATCGTTTGCGCCACGGATAAAAGATGACAAGCGCCAATAACGATGAGATAACGATTCCCTCCCATGTTTGAAAATAGGCGATGACGTGCTGAGTATAGGGTAGCTCCAACAGATGGATGATGATGAGGGGCAGGCTCGCGAGCAATGCGGATAAGAAGAACACCCCTAAGACGTTGAGCAGGGCCAGGAAAAGTTTAAGAAGAAAACCCTGAACGGCTTTCTCTTTCTGCTCGTCAGTAAGATCATGATTCCGTATGCAGGCCAGGGAAGCGTTCATGACCTCAAATATCGTGGATACCTCCGCAAGGATTCTAAAATGACGCAAGAGGAGCGAGAAGGTCAAAACGACAAGAGTGGCAAGAGCGAGCGTCATTATTTTTGGGCGGGTTCTATGCGCGTGTTGTCCCCCTTTTCAGCGTCTTGCTCACGCGGTGCGGGTTCGCTAGGCCCTGATTGTCTGAATTTGGCCCTCAACCGTTTTATGGGATACCAAATGAAGCCGAAGATGGCGAGC
>WUUC01239678.1_pt1 | contig 11051 bp, 10 predicted proteins | sample 6278441 | NCBI WGS metagenome assembly WUUC01 (sample SAMN13675441, study PRJNA597444) | soil metagenome | isolation source: soil | place: USA: Washington | collected 2017-10 | reverse complement strand
GCGTCCATGGCGAACCTCATGCAGTCCGGAGTCGCCTCGGCCGAACGGGTCTTCGAGCTGCTGGACGCCGAGGAACAGGAACCCGACCCGGCCGACGCCACCCTGCCGGCTCAGCGGCGCGGCCGCGTGGAGTTCACCGACGTCAGCTTCTCCTACCGCCCCGAGAAACCACTCATCGAGCATCTCTCACTCGTCGCCGAACCAGGCCAGACGGTCGCGATCGTCGGTCCGACCGGCGCCGGCAAAACCACCCTCGTCAACCTCATTCTGCGTTTCTACGAACTGGACGCCGGCGAAATCACCCTCGACGGTGTCAACATCACCCACCTGTCCCGCGAAGACCTGCGCTCCCACATCGGCATGGTTTTGCAAGACACCTGGCTGTTCGGCGGAACCATCCGCGACAACATCGCCTACGGCAAACCCGACGCCACCGAGGAGGAAATCCTCGCCGCCGCCCGGGCGACCTATGTGGACCGATTCGTCCGCACCCTTCCCGACGGGTACGACACAATTATCGACGAGGAGGCCACCAATCTCAGCGCCGGCGAAAAGCAGCTCCTCACCATCGCCCGCGCCTTCCTGGCCAGCCCATCGCTCCTGATCCTCGACGAGGCAACGAGTTCCGTCGACACCCGCACCGAATCCCTTGTCCAGCACGCGATGGCCGCCCTGCGCTCGTCCCGCACCAGCTTCGTCATCGCCCACCGCCTGTCCACCATCCGCGACGCCAACCTCATCCTCGTCATGGAATCGGGCCGCATCGTCGAACAAGGCAATCACGACCAACTGCTCCAATCGCAAGGCGCGTACTACCGCCTCTATTCGGCCCAATTCGCCGCGGCGACTCCATGAATTAAGGTGCTCCGTGGCCCCGAACGACGGCGGAGGACGAACATGACGACGGATGGTCGCCTGACGGGCACGTCGGGTGACGCCGCCGTGGCTGAGGAGGTCGACGAGCACCCAGGCGATGATCTGGCGCACGAAGACGCCGGTAGCCCGCCTGATGAGGACGCCGGCAGTGCGGACGTGGCGGGGGAGGACGCCGGCGGCCGGCGGGGGTGGCGTCGGGGTGTGGCGTGGGTGGTGACCGCGCTGGCTGCCCTGCTTGTGCTGTTCGCCCTGATCGCGCCGAACGACTTCAACCGCTACTCCCTGGGGGCGTTCCTGCGGATTCCGGTGGAGGGGCTCGTCGCCGCCGCGCTCGTGCTGATCTTGCCGGCGCGGGCGAGGGGGCCGGTGGCGGTGGTCGTCGGGACGCTGTTCGGCTTGCTGTCCATCCTGAAGATCTTCGACATCGGGTTCTTCGCGGTGCTGTACCGGCCGTTCGACCCCGTGCTGGACTGGGCTTTCGTCGACGCCGGGGTGAACTACGTCGAGGTGACGATCGGCATCGGCCGGTTCTGGACGATCGTGGCGATCATCGGGGCCGCCCTCCTTTGCGCCGCCATGCCGGTGCTGATGGCACTGGCGGCCCTGCGCCTGACCCGTATCATCAACCGGCACCGCGCCGCGGCCAGCTTCACCGTCAGGGTGCTCGCGGTCGTCTGGATCGTCTGTGCCGTGCTCGGCGTGCAGATCGTGCGGGACGCGCCGGTCGCCTCGACGAGTGCGACCGAGTACGCGTACCTCCACGCGCGGCAGGTGCCCGACGGGATCCGGGATCAGCGGGAGTTCGCCAAGGAGGTCGAGATCGACCCCTTCCGGGACACCCCGGGCGATCAGCTGCTGACCGCCCTGCGCGGTAAGGACGTCATGCTCACCTTCGTCGAGAGCTACGGGCGTGCCGCGATCGAGCATCCGGAGTTGGCGCCCGAGATCGGTGCGGTGCTCGACGCCGGGAACAGCCGGCTGCGCGCGGCCGGGTTCAGCTCGCGGAGCGCCTTCCTCACCTCGTCCACGTTCGGCGGCGGCAGCTGGCTGGCCCACGCCACGCTGGTCTCCGGCCTGCGGATCGACAACCAGCAGCGTTACCGGAACCTCGTCACCACCGACCGCCTGACCCTCAACCGCGCCTTCCAGCGCGCGGGCTGGCGGACGGTCGACGTCGAACCGGCCGTCATCCAGGCCTGGCCGGAGGGAGCGTTCTTCGGCTACAGCAAGATCTACCCCGCCAGCGGCCTCGGGTATCAGGGCCCGCGCTTCGGCTACGCGACCATGCCGGACCAGTACATCCTGTCGGCCTTCCACCGCTCCGAGGGCACGTCAACCCCACTCATGTCGCAGGTCACCTTGCTGTCGAGCCACGCGCCCTGGACGCCCATCCCGCGGCTGATCGACTGGACCGAGGTGGGCGACGGCTCGGTCTACAACTCCATGGCCTCGGGAGGAGCGAAGCCGGAGGAGATCTTCCAGCGTGCCTCGGTCCGGGTACGCGCGGACTACGGAACCGCCATCACGTACTCGCTGAACAGCCTCATCTCCTACGTGGAGACCTACGGCGACGACAACCTCGTGCTCGTCTTCCTCGGCGACCACCAGCCGGCCTCGGTCGTCACCGGCCAGAACGCCGGCCATGACGTGCCGATCACCATCGTCGCCCGCGATCCGGCCGTGCTGGACCGGATCTCCGGCTGGGGCTGGCAGGACGGCCTCAAGCCGAACCCCCAGGCTCCGGTCTGGCTGATGAACGAGTTCCGCGACCGGTTCCTCAGTGCGTTTGGATCAACGGCTCGGTGATGGAGTAATTGCGGTACAGCCAGACGATGCTGCGGCCGAACGACCAGACCAGGGCGGCGAGCGCCACGGCGACGGCGCCGGTCATAACCGGGTGTGGGAGCACGCCAGCGGTCGCCACCAGCAGGACCACGCCCTGGAGAACCGCGATGACCTTGCCGGCCATGGTGCCCGGCACCGGGGTCCGCAGCCAGTCCAGCAGCGCGCCCGCGGCGATGAAGGCGTAGCGCATCAGGCCGATCGCGAGCACCCACGGTCCGACCTGCACCGCGACGTAGGCGCTGAGCACCAGGATGAGGAACGCGTCGACCTCCATGTCGAACCGCGCCCCGAGCGGTGAGGAGGTTCCGGTGCGCCGGGCCACCTGCCCGTCGACACCGTCGAGCAGCAGCGCCACCAGGATCAGGGTCAGCAGCAGGCCGACGGGGGCCGGCTGGTGGACGAGGTCGGCGACCAGCGCGGTCACACTGCCGACCAGCGTCGACCTGGCCAGAGTGACCTTGTCGGCGGGGCCGAGCGAGTCCCGGCCCGCGCGGCGTACTCCCACGGCGAGACCGCGGCAGACGGCGGCGATGAACGCGGCCGCGGCCAGCCATCCGACCGGCCCGAGCCCGACGAACAGGGAGAGCAGGCTCAGCAGGGCGAGCTGCGCCAGTGCCGTGTTCACGAGGGTTCGCGCCCACGGCTGCGTTTGCGAGGGCACCACGCCTTCTGAGAGCGTGGGACGCCAGTCGCGTTGATCATGAGCCGCTGGGGCTTCGCTGGTTAGGGACCGCATGCCGCTATACACGTAAAGGACGGCAGGATGGATCACTCCTTTTGGCTGAGCGCTCCCGGCCGCGGCGAGATCCGGCCGGTCGAGGTATCTCAACCGGCCCCCGGGGAGGTGCTCGTACGCACTCGCTTCTCCGGTGTCAGCCGAGGCACCGAACTACTGGTTTTCCGTGGCGGGGTGCCGGCAAACCAGCGCGAGGCCATGCGGGCGCCGTTCCAGGAGGGAGACTTCCCCGCCCCGGTGAAGTACGGCTACCTCAACGTCGGCGTCGTCGAGCAGGGCCCCGCTGACCTGCGCGGCCGCACCGTATTCTGCCTCTACCCGCACCAGACCCGCTACGTGGTGCCGGCCACGGCGGTGACCGTCGTGCCGGATGTTGTGCCGGCCGAGCGGGCGGTGCTCGCCGGGACCGTCGAGACCGCGGTGAACGCGGCATGGGACGCCGCGCCCCTGGTCGGCGACCGGATCGCGGTGGTCGGGGCGGGGATGGTCGGCGCGAGCGTGGCGAAGGTGCTCGCCGGGATCCCCGCGGCGCGAGTCCAGCTGGTGGACATCGACCCGACCAGGGCGGAGCTCGCCGGCGCGCTCGGTGTGGACTTCGCCACCCCGGAGCGGGCCACGGACGGCATGGACCTGGTGGTTCATGCCAGCGCGAGCGAGGCCGGCCTGGCCAGGTCGCTGGAGCTGGTCGCGCCGGAGGGCGTGGTGATCGAGCTGAGCTGGTACGGCGACCGGCCGGTGAGCGTGCCGCTCGGGGAGTGGTTCCACTCGCGGCGGCTGACGCTGCGGGCGAGCCAGGTGGGCATGATCGCGCCGGCCCGCCGCGGCCGGCGCGACTTCGCTGACCGTTTGGCCATCGCGTTGGAGTTGCTCGCCGACCCCGGGTGGGACGCGCTGATCACCGACGAGTGCCGGTTCGACGAGCTACCGGCGGCTGTGACGCGGCTAGCGAATTGTGAACCGTCTTCGCTGTGCCTCCGTGTTAGCTACGAGACCTTGAGTTGACCATGAAGGAGGGCCCGTGTTCAGCCTCACCGTCCGTGACCACCTGATGGTCGCGCACAGCTTTCACGGGGAGGTATTCGGGCCGGCCCAGCGACTGCACGGCGCGACGTTCGTCGTGGACGCCACCTTCCACCGAGCCGAACTCGACGCCGACAACATCGTCGTCGACATCGGGCTGGCCACCCGCGAGCTGAACGCCCTCCTCGGCGAGCTCAACTACCGCAACCTTGACGAAGAGCCCGACTTCGCCGGCATCAACACCACCACCGAGTTCCTCGCGAAGGTCATCGCCGACCGGCTCGCCCAGCGGGCCGCGGACGGCGCGCTCGGCGATGGAGCCCGCGGGCTGAGCGAGATCTCCGTCACCCTGCGCGAGTCGCACATCGCCTGGGCCACGTACCGCCGGTCTTGTGAGTGACCACATGCGAAACGTGACCCTGGTGCTGCCCGGCGACGTCGACGATCCCGCCGTGGCCAGTGGCGGCAACACCTACGGCCGCCGGATGTGTGAGCACCTTGGCGCCGGCAAGGTCGCCGTCCCCGGAGCCTGGCCGCAGGGCAACCCGGCCTCCCTGGCACACGCGCTTGGCGCGCTGCGCGACGGTGAGACCGTGGTGATCGACGGGCTGGTGGCCTGCGCCTGGCCCGAGATCATCGGCCCGGCCGCCCGCCGGCTGCGGCTCGCCGTGATCGTGCATCTGCCGCTCGGGGACGAGGCCGGGCGGGACCCCGCGCTCGCCGCCGACCTCGACGCACGCGAATGGGCGACGCTGCACGCGGTGGGCGCGATCGTGGCGACCAGCCCGTGGTCGGCGCGCCGGCTGATCGAGCACCACGGCCTCGACGCGAGCCGGGTCCACGTCGTGCCGCCGGGCACCGACCCCGCGCCGCTGGCACCCGGCACCGATGGCCGCTCCCAGCTGCTCTGCGTCGCCGCGGTCACCCCGCACAAGGGCCAGGACCTGCTGGTCGAGGCGCTCGCCAGCCTTGACGACCTGCCATGGACCTGCGTCTGCGTCGGACCGTTGCGGCGCGACCCCGCCTTCGTCGACCGAGTGCGGCGGTTGATCGAATCGCAGGGGCTCACCGACCGCGTGGTGCTCGCCGGCCCGCGGACCGGTGACGAGCTCGAGGCCAGCTACGCCGCGGCCGACCTGGTCGTGCTCCCCTCCCAGGCCGAGACCTACGGCATGGTCGTCACCGAGGCCCTGATGCGGGGGATTCCCGTGCTGGCCGCGGAGGTCGGTGCGGTGCCGGACACCCTCGGCGTGGCCCCCGGCGGGGGCGTGCCGGGAATCCTGGTGGACGAGTGGGACCCGAAGGCGTTCAGCATGGCGCTGCGGCGCTGGTTCACCGATCCCGATCTTCCCGACCAACTGCGCACCAGTGCCAGAGATCGCAGGCGCACCTTGCCCGACTGGGCATCGGCCGCGCGCGAGCTGTCCACGGTGCTCGACCACCTGGAGTCGACATGGACGGCTTGAGTACCGGCCTGGCGCCGGAATGGTTGGCGTTGCGCGAAAGCGCGGACGCGGCGGCCCGGGCGAGCGGCCTGATCCCGCCGCTGCGGGCCTGGCTGTCGAAGCGGGCCGACGCGAACCTGGTCATCCGTGACCTGGGATGCGGCACCGGCTCGATGGGCCGCTGGCTGGCCGGCCTGCTGCCCGGCCCGCAGCACTGGGTGCTGCACGACCTCGACCCCGACCTGCTGGTCAGGGCCATCGACGCGCCGCCGGCAGCGGCCGGCGACGGCCGCCCGATCTCGTCGTCGGCCGAGCTGTCCGACCTGACCAGCCTCGGTGCCGCCGATCTCGCCGGCACCTCGCTGGTCACCGCGTCCGCGCTGCTCGACCTGCTCACCGGCGAGGAGATCACGGCGCTCGCCGAGGCCTGCGTCGCGGCCGGTTGCCCGGCGCTGATCACCCTGTCGGTGCTGGGACGGGTCGTGCTCGACCCGGCCGATCCGCTCGACGAGGAGATCGAGGCCGCGTTCAACGCCCACCAGCGGCGCGACGTGGCCGGCCGGCGCCAGCTCGGCCCGCGCGCCTTCGCCGTCGCGGTCGAGGCGTTCTCGCGGGGCTCGGTGGTGCACCAGCAGCGCAGCCCGTGGCGGCTCGGCCCGGCCGACGCCGCGCTGATCGCGGAATGGCTTCGCGGCTGGGTTTCCTCGGCGGTCCAGCAGCGGCCGGAGCTCGCCGAGGCGAGCCGCCACTACCTGAACCGCCGCCTCGAGACCAACGCCGCCGGCGGGTTGCGGGTCGTCGTCGCGCACGCCGATCTGCTGGCGCTCCCGGAGGTGACGTCATGAGGAACTGGTTTCGGGCGGCCTGGCCGTGGCTGCGCATCCTGATCGGACTCGGGATCGTGGGTGCTTTGTTCGCGCGGCTGGGTACTCAGACGTTCGTGGACGGTCTGGGCGTGATCGACGCCGGCGAGTTGATCGTGGCACTGGCGATCGGTCTGGCAACCACCGTCCTCAGCGCCTGGCGCTGGTGCCTGGTGGCGTGGCGCCTCGGCCTGCGGCTTGAGCTGCGCTCGGCGGTGGCCGACTACTACCGGGCCGTGTTCCTCAACTCGGTGCTACCCGCCGGCGTGCTGGGCGACGTGCACCGCGCGGTGCGGCACGGCCGGCAGGAGGGAGACGTCGGCCGAGGGGTTCGCGCGGTGGTATTGGAGCGGACCGCGGGCCAAATCGTGGTTATTGTCGCTGGGGTGGGGGTATTGCTGACCGGTCCGGTAGTGGCTCCGGTGCGGGGTATGGTGTTGATTGTCCTTATTGTCGCGGTTGGACTCGCGGTGGCCATGCTCGCCGGCCGCCGCTGGGCGCGAGTCGGGTCCGGCTGGCGGCGAACGATCGACGACGTGCGGGCCGGCCTGCTGGCCAGGAGTGCCTGGCCGGGCGTCATGATGCTGTCCACGGCGGCACTGGCCGGGCACGTCACGTTGTTCGTCGTCGCGGCGCGCGCCGCCGGGTCGACCGCACCGGTCTCCCAGCTGGTGCCGCTGGTTCTGCTGGCACTCCTCGCGATGGGGCTGCCGCTGAACGTCGGCGGCTGGGGACCGCGTGAAGGAGTGGCGGCGCTGGTGTTCGGCGCGGCGGGCCTGGGCGCTGGGCTCGGGCTCACCACCGCCGTGGTGTACGGAGTGCTCGCCCTGGTGGCGAGCCTGCCCGGCGCGGGGGTTCTGCTGTTGCGGGCCCGCGCGCCGCAACGACAGGAAGCAGTGGTGTGACAGAGCTAGCCGATGTCCGATATGACGACGACGCACTGGAGCGGGTCGTCGACACCGCCCTACCAACCCGGTACGGCCACTTCCGCGCGATCGGCTATCTCGACGCCGCCAGCGGACACGAGCAGGTCGCCCTGGTGTACGGCAAGATCACCGGCCGGTCCGCGCTCACCCGGGTCCACTCGGAGTGCCTCACCGGCGACGTCTTCGCCTCCACCCGGTGCGAATGCGGCGAACAACTGTCCGCCGCCCTGCGGGCCATCGTGGCCGAAGGCGCCGGCATCCTGATCTACCTGCAGGGCCACGAAGGCCGGGGCATCGGCCTGCTGGCCAAGCTCAAGGCGATGCAGCTGCAGGAGCAGGGCCTGGACACGGTCGAGGCCAACCTCGCGCTCGGCCTGCCGGTCGACGCGCGTGACTACCGACCGGCCGCGCTGATCCTGCGCGACATCGGCGTGCGCTCGATTCGGTTGCTCTCCAACAACCCCGACAAGTTCACCGCACTGTGGCGCTCCGGCATCCGGATCACCGAGCGGGTGCCCCTGCTCGTCACCCCCAACAAGGACAACCTTCCCTACCTACGCACCAAACGCGAACGCCTGCACCATCTTCTGCCTCATCTGGACAACTCCAGCGCCGACAGCACGTCCCCGAACGACCCGACCAAACTGGCCAGCGCCATCCCGCCCTTCTCCGCCGACGCCAACGACGGCCGGCCGACCACTCCGGACTCGGTGTAGGCCGACAAGGACAACGTCAACATCCGGTCCCGCTCGTCGGCCAGCTGATCGTGCTCGGCATAGTCCTGCCGCACCAGCGCCGGATGAGCGTGCAGCAGGATGGACGTCTCCAGCTCGCCGGCGTGCATGTCGCTGTCGACCGGTGTGCTCATGCCGGCCGCCGTCCGCGCCCGCGCCCAGTCCACTTCGGTCGGAAACAGCGCCATCCGCCCGGCTGACTCCTGGACCACATTGGACAGCACGTAGTTCCCGCCGTGCCCGCTCACGATCACCAACCGGTCCACACCGGACCGCCGCAACGACTCGGCCACGTCGCCCACGATCGCGTACAGCGTCGCGGCCGAAATGCTCACCGTTCCCGCCCACCCCGCATGCTCGTGCGAGCAGGAGATCGTGACCGGCGGCAACTGCAACACGGGGGTGGCCGCGCCGATCGCCCGCGCCACCGTCACCGCCACCACCGTGTCGGTGATCAGCGGCAGGAACGCCCCGTGCTGCTCGAAGCTCCCCACCGGCAGCAACGCGACCCGCGCCGCACGCTCCCGCTCGTCCACCGTGGTGCTGACCGGAAGTAGATAACTGTCCACGGCGAACCAGCCTAAGCCGGACCCGAGGTGGCTAACCGCCGGGACAACCGCCACCAGTTGGCGAGCAGGGCGACGCCGAGCAGCAAGGTGAACGGCAGCAGCGAGCCGATGCCGACGAGCTCGGCGAGCGTTCCGGCGATCCAGGGGAACAACGCGCCGCCGAGCACGCTCATGCCGACCACCAACCCGATCGCGGTGGGTACCAACTGGCTCGGCGTCATCCTCGGCAACACCGCGACGGTGATCGGATACACCGGCCCCAGCGCGGAGCCGAGCACGACAAGGCCGACGGTCGCGGCGGGCACACCGGGCATCAGCCACACCGCCGTACCGGCGCACATGATCGCGATGAGACAGCCCCAGGCCAGCCCGACCGGCCCGATACCGAACCGCTCGGCGAGCACGCTCAACACGAACCGCCCGACTGTGAAGCCGATCCAGAACGCGCTGACCACCCAGCCGGCCAGCAGCGCGCCCTGGCCGCGCTCCTCGACGAGCAGGCTGTACAACCAGTTGCCGAGGCTGATCTCGAGGCCGACATAGATGGTGAGGAACAGGCCGGAGAGCAGCACCGCCGGATGGCGCAGCGCGGTGCCGAAATCCGACCTGCGGACCGTCGGCGCGAGCTCGTCCAGCGGTGCTGGCGCGCCGGTCGGCAGCGTGTTCGGATAGCGGAGCGCGAACCCGACCGTCAGCGCGGCGCCCGCCGCCGCGAACACCAGGTAGACCGCGCCCCAGGACAACCCGGCCGCGAACATGCTGGTGGCGAGTACCGGCCCGGCCAGCGCGCCGACGCCGAAGCACGCGTGCAGCAGGTTGAGCAGCACCACGGGCCGGGGCAGCGCCGCGAGGTAGACGTTCAGCGCGGCTTCGATGACCCCACCCCCGAAGCCGAAGATCACGATGAGGCACACCAGTCCGACGTAAGGCGGGCGCAGGCCGCAGGCGAAGGCGATGACGCTGAAGGTCGCGCTCCCCAACACCAGCTCGCCGCGCAGCCCGAGCCGTCGCATGAGCCAGCCACTCGCCGCCCCGGCCGAGAGGTACCCGGCGGACATGCCGAGGAACAGCAGTCCGATGACGGCCTTGTCGATGCCGTAGTAGTCGATCTGCGCCGCCAGCAACACTCCCGACGCCCCACCGCCAAGCCCGAGGACCACGAAGATCCCGAACGCGAGCCCAACCTCCACCCGCTGCCCGCCCATGCCCCTCCCACCGCCCAATGCTGCCCAGCATGGACGCTACGTGGATCATCACCCCACGCCACCGGATTTTCACCGGTCGGGAGAGCCACCCTGCCAACTCGCGCCACAACGACGCAGCTGGGCGACACAACGACGCAGCTGGGCTACATGCCTACGTGGATGGGCGACACGCCGGTGGGGGATGGATCCTGGGCGTGTCACCCGTCTGCGTCGCTGTGCCTCCCGTGTGCGTAGTTGTGTCGCCCGTCTGCGGTGGGTTACTGACCGCGGCTCGTCGGGTCGACTCTGGCGAAGGTGAGGAGGTCGACCATGGTGAAGTTGCCGGTGGGCAGGCCGCCGCGGCGGGGGAGCGTCGGCACCCAGTTGGGATTCGTTGCCAGGTAAGAGGTTGGGTCGAGCTGGAGCAGGCCGATGAACACCTCACCGACGATCCGCGCGCCGACACCGGCCAGCCGCAGGCCGCCGGCGAGGACCTCGGCTTCCTTGAGGATGTAGTACCAGAGGGGGGTACTGCTGGGTAGGCCGTGAGCGAACTGCTGCAGTTCCGGGAAGCGCTCGGCCCACAGCGGCTGGATGCCCATGGCCTGGGCGATGGCCTGCCCGCTCGGGATCGACCAGGTGATGTGCCGCAGCAGGTTGCGCTGCACCAGTGAGGTCGGCGGGGCGCCGGACGGGATCGCTCCCAGCGGCAGGTTGAACAGCGGCGTGGAGATCTTGGTGTCGATCCGCTTGTTCGGCCGCACGTGCTGGGTCTGGTCGCCGCCGAAGTCGAAGAAGGTCTGCCAGCCGATGAACCGCCGGCGCGCCCTGGCTCCGCCGCGCAGGTCGACCG
>WUUC01176255.1_pt1 | contig 11051 bp, 12 predicted proteins | sample 6278441 | NCBI WGS metagenome assembly WUUC01 (sample SAMN13675441, study PRJNA597444) | soil metagenome | isolation source: soil | place: USA: Washington | collected 2017-10 | reverse complement strand
TGCCTTCCGGCCCTGACGCGGTTCGCAGGCTGGGGTTGCACAGGGTCCGGGCCGCGGTGCGGCTCACCAGTCGTCGTAGCGCGAGGATCTCCGTCCTCGCGAACATTCAGTTTACCGTACGGACCAATGCCACGTAGAGCTCGATTGCCTGGCGCAACTCATCCACCGCCAGATGCTCGTCCGCCGTATGCGCCACGTGAATCGAGCCCGGGCCGAGCAGCAGCGGCTTCCCCCAACGCGCGAGCAGCGGAACGTCGGTCGTATACGGAAAAACGGCGGTCTCGAGGCCGGGAACGGTATGCATCCGGACCGCCGGCATGTCGAGCACTTCCTCGATTCTGACCAGCGGCTCGACGACGCGCAGCAGCTCGCGAACGGCCGTTACGTCGCCCACCGTGCGGAACAGCAGCTCCGCCCAGGCGTGCGGCGAGATGACGTTCGGAGCCACGCCGCCTTCGATGAGCCCGACGGAATAATGCGTGCGACCGAGCAGCGGGTCTGCAGGCCACGAGAGCCCCCTGATCACCATCAGGGCATCGACCAGCTTGTCGATCGCCGATTCACCCAGCTGGGGAAACGACGAATGCGCGGCTCGTCCCGTTGCATGCAGGCGGACGCGCAACACTCCACGGGTCGCCGCGCCCAGGCGATTGTCGGTCGGTTCCCCATTGATCAGGAACTCGACTCCGGGCGGCGCGAGGTCGTTGGCAACGCGGGCGCCGTCGCTTCCGCGCTCTTCCCCTACGACGAACAACAGGCCCAGTCGCGACTCGCCGTCGGCGCGCAAGCGCTCGGCCGCCGCGACCTGGGCAGCGAGAATCCCCTTCGCGTCGCACGACCCGCGGCCGAACACCATGCCGTTCTCTTCGCGACTCGCAAAGAACGGTGGGACGCAGTCGAAGTGCGTCGAGAACACCACTCGAGGAGGCGATGCCAGCCGAGCGAATACGTTGAAGCGACCGTCCGACACCGGCTGCTCCGTCACCGTATATCCAAGCTCACGCAGGCGCCCGGCAAGCCACCGCCCGGCGCTCCCCTCCCGGCCAGTGGTTGAATCGATATCAACCAGCGCGCGCGTCAGCGCTACCGGATCCATCGTTCGAGCTCGGTTCGTGCGTCCGTCTTCTCGTCGCGGTACTTCACGACCACCGGCGTGGCCAGTGACAAGCCCCATTCTTTGCCCGCGCCCACAGTGACGGCGCGCGCTCCTGGCACAACGACGGCGCCTTCAGGGATCACGAGCGGAAGGCCTGGTTCGGGCTTGATGATTCGGCCGTTCGGCAGATCGTAGAGGGGCGTGGAACCCGTGAGGATGGTGCCAGACGCGAGCACGGCGCGGCGCTTGATCACGGCGCCTTCGTACACCCCGCAGTTTCCGCCCACGAGCACGTCGTCTTCAATGATGACGGGCATGGCCCCGACCGGCTCGATGACGCCGCCGACCTGCGCGGCCGCGCTCAGGTGCACGCGCTTGCCGATCTGGGCGCACGAGCCCACGAGGGCGTGCGAGTCGACCAACGTCCCCTCGTCCACGTACGCGCCGACGTTGATGTACATCGGCGGCATGCAGATGACGCCCCTGGCGAGATATGCCCCTTCGCGCACGGCTGATCCGCCGGGCACGATGCGAACGCCCGCTGAGGGCTCGAACGTCTGCATGGGCATGGTGTCCTTGTCTACGAAGGACCACCGACCCCTGCCGATGCCCATGTCCACGTTATCGCCATGACGAAAGCCGAGCAGGATGCCCTGCTTCACCCAGACGTTCACGCGCCAGCCGGTCGGCGACATCGGGTCGGGTTCCGCGGCGCGGACGCGGCCGGCAGCGAGCGCCGCGCGGAGCTGCAGGAAGGCATCGCGCGCCGCATCGCGCGGCGCGGCGCCTCCCTGTTCAAATAGTTGCGTGATTACCGACTCGAGACTCATTCAAACGCAGATCCTGAAGCACGCGGAGAATGCGCTCACGCGACGCCGGCTTCGGTGAGACCATCGGTAACCGGTACACCTCTTCGAGCAGCCCCATCGCGGCCATCGCCGCCTTTGCCGGACCGGGATTCGCCTCGATGAAGTTGACCTGCATGAGCGGCATGAGCGACGTGTGCAGCGCGCGCGCCGCGGCAAAGTTACCCTTCTCGGCGAGCTCGACCATCTGCACCATCTCCGCCGGCGCTTCGTTCGACGCCACCGAGATGATGCCGTGCCCACCAACCGCCATCAGCGGGAGCGTCAGCGCATCGTCGCCCGAGAGCACGATGAAATCCTTGCGAACGGTCGCGCAGATCTCGCACATCTGCGACACGTTGCCCGATGCTTCCTTGACGCCGACGACGTTCGGGAGCTCGCTGATGCGCACGAGTGTTGCGGGATCGACGTTGACACCCGTTCGGCCAGGCACGTTGTAGACGACGATCGGCAGCGCGGTGCTCTCGGCGAGCGCTTTGTAGTGTTGATACAACCCTTCCGGGGTTGGCTTGTTGTAATAGGGCGTCACCGACAGGAACCCGCTGGCACCCACCTGTTCCATCTGCCGCATCAGGTGAATCACTTCGCGCGTGTCGTAGCCGCCTGCGCCCGCGAGCACCGGCACCTTGCCGCTTGCCTCGGACGCAACGAGCTCGACGACGCGCACCTTTTCTTCGGCACTGAGCGTCGGCGCTTCCCCGGTCGTGCCGCAGGGAGACAGGAAGTGAATGCCGGCATCGATCTGCCGGCGCGCCAGGCGACGCACGGCGGCTTCGTCAAGCGATCCGTCTTTCCTGAACGGCGTCACGAGCGCCGTGCCCACTCCCGTCCATGGCCTTCTCATGGTTCTACCCTTTCGTGCCGGGCCGACTTGGAACGTCGGCCGCTACGAGAACATCCTGCATCGAAAACCAGCCGCGACGATTCTGCACCCACTTCGCCGCGACGAGCGCCCCTCGCGCAAAACCGCGGCGATCGCGCGCCATGTGCGTGAGCTCGATCGTATCCGACGGGCCGTCGAATCCAATCGTGTGCGTGCCCGGAATCGATCCCGCCCGCGTGGACGAGATGTCGATCGGACGCCCGAAACCGGCGGCTGTCATGGCATTGCGCAGCAGCAGTGCTGTCCCGGACGGCGCATCTTTCTTCGCCGCATGATGAGCCTCGTGAATCCACGCGCCGTAATCCTGCTGCAGCTGCATCAACCGCGCGGCCTCGGCCGCAAGGGCCTGGAAGATGTTCACGCCAATCGAGAAGTTGGCCGATGCCACCACGCCGAGACCAGCCCGATCGGCGATCGCGCGCGCCTCTCCTTCGTGCGCCTGCCACCCGGTGGTGCCGATCACAACGTTGGTGTGCTGCCCCGCGAGTGTCGCGATGTTGCCGCGTACGGCGCCGGGCGCCGAAAAATCAATCGCGACGTCCGCCGCCGGCCACTCGGACCGCGGCGAGGCCGAGGTGATCCGGCCGACCACCACGTGCCCTTCTTCGCGCGCGAGCTCTTCGACGAGGCGACCCATGCGGCCGAAGCCGACGAGCAGCAGCTTCATCCGAAGAACTCCTCGTGCAGGCGCTGCATGGCGCCGGGAAGATCCGCCTGCCGCAGCACCACGGTGATATTGCGGCGGGATGCCGCCTGCGACACCATGCGAAGCGGCACGGACTCGAGGACTCGCAAGACCCGCGGCGCAATCGACGCATCGCTGCGGAGAGGATCTCCAACCGCGCAGAGCAGCGCCATGTTGGATTCGACCGACACGTCGGCGAACTCCGACAACGCATCGGAGATCGACCCGAGATGCCGACGATCGTCAACCGTCACTGAGACGCTCACCTCCGATGTCGTGACCACGTCAACCGCGGTGCGAAAGCGCTCGAACACTTCGAACAATCGGCGCAGGAACCCATAAGCCATCAACATCCGCGACGAGGTGATATCCACAACCGAGAGGTCGCGCTTGCACGCCAGGGCCGTGATGTTCGCGCCATTCGCGACCTCGGACAAAATCAGCGTCCCCTCACCGTCAGGGTTTCGCGAATTGACGATGCGAACCGGAATGTCGCGGTCTACGGCAGGCAGGATGGTCGATGGGTGCAGCACCTTCGCGCCGAAGTATGCCAGCTCCGAGGCTTCTGCAAATGACAGCCGCGGAACGAGGCGCGGCGACTGGACGATGCGTGGATCGGCGGTCAACATGCCGTCCACGTCCGTCCAGATCTGAATCTCGCGCGCACCCACGCCGGCACCAACGATGGCGCCCGAATAATCCGAGCCGCCACGGCCCAGGGTTGTCGTGATGCCTTCACGCGTCGCGCCAATGAAGCCGCCGAGCACCGGAATGCGGCCGGAGTCGAGCAGGGGCACGACCGAGGCGCGCAACGCCGCGGTCGTCTCACGCATCAGCGGGCTCGCGCGCGTGTGCTGGTCGTCTGTGATGATGGAATGCCGTGCGTCCACCCACGTGGCCGGCAGGCCGGCTTCTTCGAGCGCGGCCGCGACGGTGCGCGAATTCAGTAGCTCTCCGCACGCCGCGACAACGTCCAGCGTGCGGTCCGACACTTCGCGCAAGACGCCGAGCGCCCGCGCAATCGCCTCGAGCTCGTCGAACTGCGTGGACGCGAACGACACGAGCTGATCGCGGCGGCCGCCCGTCGTCAGGGCCTCGGCTGCGTCGATGTGCCGCTGGCGAAGCTGTCGTAACCGTGCCAGCGCATCATCAGCATGGCCGGTGCCGCTCAGGGTGGCCACCGTGAGCAGCGCATCGGTCACCCCGCTCATGGCGGACACGATGACTGCGGGTCCTCGTCGTTCACGTTCGCGCGTGGTCCGAACGATGGAGATCAGGCGGCGGACGGCATCGGGGTCGGCGACAGAAGTTCCGCCGAACTTCTGGACGATCAAAGCCGCCCTTCCGCGTGCATCAATTCGGCGTTGAGCACCGCCGCGCCGGCCGCGCCGCGGACCGTGTTGTGGCCAAGCACGACGAGCTTGTAGTCGAGCACGCGGCAGGGCCGGAGACGGCCCACGCTCACCGTCATGCCGCTCCCGCGGTCGACGTCGAGCCGAGGCTGCGGACGATTCTGTTCCTCGAGATATTCGATGGCCCTGGCGGGCGCGGTCGGGAGCTTCAGTTCCTGCGGCTTTCCGGCGAACCGCACGAGTGCCGACTTGACCTCGGGCTCGGGCGGCTTCACGCCGAAACCGATCGAAACGGTCTCCGTGTGGCCGTTCACGACCGGCACGCGGTTCGTGTGGGCGCTGATCGCCACCGGATGCGGCTCGACACCATCAGCGTTGACCCGGCCTAGGATCTTCTTCGTTTCGCTCTCCATCTTCTCTTCTTCACCGCCGATGAACGGCACCACGTTGCCGAGGATGTCGAGCGACGGGACTCCGGGATAACCGGCGCCCGACACGGCCTGCATCGTGGACACGACCACGGCGCGAGGTTCGAAGTCGCGCAGCGCGGCAAGCACCATCGCGAGGAACACGGTCGAACAGTTGGGGTTGGTCACGATCGCGCCCTTCCACCCATGCGCCACGCACTGGCGTGACGTCAACGCGAGGTGATCGGCATTGACCTCCGGCACGAGCAGCGGCACCACCGCGTCCATCCGGTAATTGCGCGCGTTGCTCACGACGATGTGCCCGGCAGCCGCGAACGCCTGTTCAATGTCCCCGGCGACACTCGCATCGAGCGCGGAGAAGACGACCTTCGGGCCGCGTCCCGGGACGCAGCCATCCACCTGCCGGTCCGCACAATCAGCGGGAATCCCAACGGGAAGGCGCCATGGAGCGGCATCGCGATATTTGCGCCCCTCGGAGCGCTCGCTCGCGGCGAGCCATGTCAGCGAGAACCACGGATGCGCGTCGAGCTGAAGCGCAAACTGCTGCCCCACCATTCCGGTGGCGCCCAGGACGCCGACTTCAATACGTTGCATTGGCAGATTCTATTTCAGCGGTCGCCGCGACACTGCCGATCGCGCGCGGAATGGATGGCATATTGCAGCGTCGGGCGCCCGATACCGGCCAACCATGAATGAGGGTCCAGACGAGGCAGATACTCGTGGTTGGCGCGACGTGGAGTCGCAGGAGCTCTAGGTCGAGAACTTGCGCTGGGCGGGTTTTCGATCTGTGGCCGGCGAGCGACGGCAACGAGGCGGTTGAAGCGGTGATCGCGCAGCGGCGAGCGATCAAGCGGGCGTTACAACTAACGCCCGAAGCTCGGGTGTAGCGTGATAATCCGTGTCTGTTGCCGTAACCGAAGTATTCCGGGTTTAGCTAATGAGGCCGGCTACCGCAGTGATCGTTCGGGACGGGCCGATCGTTGGACCGGGAGGAACGCACCTGTTCGGCATGACGCCGACGTAACTCATTCGCTTCCGCGCGCTCGCGATCGAAGGCGGCGATCACGTCTTCGGTGCGGTTGTGTGGCGACTTTCTATCCTCTCCCATGATCCTCTTACCTTCTTCTGCCGTCCCCAATAGGCGATAGCAATGACCCTGCCAGCTTGCACTGCCTAAGATGCTCAGGAAATGGCACTTAGCGCGGCTGACCTCAGCCGGTCCGGGGCGCCAGACGAGGACCATTAATCCTTCACCCGACAACCTTCGACCTTATTGAGTTCGACGGCCGCAGGCCACGTTTTCGGTCACTGTTGAAATTCTTACCCGCCGCACGCGATGGACGGGACCGTGCCGCCGTTTTATAAGTGTCGCGTGCGCAGCGTGATACGCACGAATACTTCAGCTGAGGCGCGCGGGCACCGCATTTGGAACGCTGCGCGCAGGAGTTTTCCTGGTGCGTCATGTCCTCATCATCGAGCCGCACGACGAGCTCGCCGCCGCGTTCGAACAAGTAGTCGCGTCGGCGGATTTCCATCCGATCGTCCGCCGCCACGTGGCGTCGATGTCCGATCTGGGCGTGACGCCCGCCACGATCGTGGTGCGCATCGGGCACGGCGACGTGTCCACGCTGCCAGCGGACCGGCCGCCGATCGTGGCGATTGTGACGACGGATGCGGAAGCCGCGGAGGCTGAGCGCCTGCGGTGTGAAGTGATCCTGCGCGCGCCGTCTGAAATTCGCCGGCTCTACGAAGCGCTGCGCACGATATCGCTGGTGTAACGCGGTCTGCGGCTAGGGCGCGACGAGTGCCGCGCCAGTCATCTGCCTTCGTCGGGCAGCCGGGTGAGATCCATGTAGATGGGACCCGCGCCGATGATGGCCAGCACCGAGTACGTGCCCCACCCCGGCTTCATCACGGCGAGGAATCGCGCATGCTCGCCTGGTCGCAGGTCGAGGTCGGCTTTCTTCCGAATCAGCGTGTTGTGTGCCCTCAACCGGTGCGGGCCCGCCGGCACGTCGCGCGTGACGCTTTCCCCGTTCCGCAGCACGGCGACATCCTCGCCGTCGATGGACACGAAGATCTCCCTGAAGCCAAGATCACTGGGAGAGGTACGTTCGACCGTTATTCGGGCCGCAGTACCGTCAACCGGCATAGTTCAGCGGAGGCCCTGAGATTCCGAGCTGCTCCAGCTTCCGTCGCGGCACCATTCCGCGGTCGTCCCACTCCCGCGCCTCGTAGTACCCGCGGATCATCTCACGCAATTCGTCGGGGGAGAGGCCGATGCCGGCGCCGACGCCGGTCTGCAGAGGCTCCGTCAGCAGCCGGGCGGGAAGCCAGTCATCCGTGGTCTGCCACTGCTCGCGAATGTTGAAGACCTTCTTGAGCGTGTGAATACGTTCCCCCGCCCGTTGCAGTTCGGCGCCCGTGTAGTCCCATCCTGTTACGGCGCTCAGGATTGCTGCGGCCTCTCCATAGAAGTCCGTGAAGCACTTGCGCAGGAACTTGCACACGATCAGCGAGTCGAGCACCGCGGCGAAATCTTCGGATGCCGCGACGAGATTGCCCCGGCGTGCATCACCGTGGAACCTGTCCACCAGTCCCGAGAAGTCGGCTTCATACGCCGCCGACCGGTTGTGGCACGCACCACGCGGGCTGACCGCCAGCCCCAGCGCCGTCGTCTTCAGGCTGCGCGGTTCGTATCCGGGCATCTCCAGCCCCTTCACGTGCATCGCCCAGTCGCTGCTGTTGACGCCTACGGCGATGGCGGCACGCCTGGAACCTTCGGCGAGGAGCGCGCCAACACCGTCGCGCGCGGCAATGGCGTGAATGGCAGCGAGCACCCCGGCGCCGTGGCCGAAGCGCAATTCGAGGGTCCGTGCTTCTGGCAAGAGGCCCTTCGCGGCCGTTTCGATTGCCCACGCGATCGTGCCGCCCGTGCTGATCGTATCGAGGCCGTACCAATCGCATAGGCGTGCGGCCTCGAGGACGCATTCGGGATCGTCAATCCCGCAAAGCGGCCCGAGCGCGAACAGCGTTTCGTACTCGAGCCGCTGTTCCTGCCCGTTTCGTGACTTGAACAGGCGTTCGCAGCGAATGGTGCACGAGGCGCAGCCGTGCCGGCGGCTGAACATGTTCTCGGTGAGCGTCTCGCCACTGAGTGCATCAGCGGCTTCGAACGTGGCCTGCTGAAAATTCCGGGCAGGCAGCGTGCCGAGACGGTTGAACACCGCCACGTTCGCAACTGTGCCGATGCTTCGGTATTTGTCGGTGACGGAACTGAGACTTCGCCGCCGGAGCGCGTCAGCGAGCGCATCGACCTGCTGCGGGCGCGCCACTGAAGTGTCGTGGGTCCCGCACACCGCGATGGCTTTCAGGTTCTTCGCACCCATCACCGCGCCGACGCCGCCACGGCCTGCATGCCGGCCTTCATTGCTGATCGTGGCGTAGCGAACGCGGTGCTCACCCGCTGCTCCGATTGATGCGACCCACACCGACGGCGAACCCAGCTCTGTGCGAATGCGCGATTCGCAGACGGCCGGTGTGGTGCCGCGCAACGGTTCGGCGTCGTGAACCTCGACGCGTTCACCAGTGACGACGAGATAGACGAGGGAAGGCGCCTCGCCGGTGATCACGAGCGCGTCCACGCCAAGACGCTTCAATTCGAGAGCAAAATGACTCGATGACAGCGAGTCCGCGATAAAGCCGGTCAGCGGGGACTTCGTGACGACGGCGAACTTGGCCGTGGTCGTGATCCGGGTGCCGACGAGAGGTGCGCTTGTCAAGACAAGCGGATTGCCGGCGGACAGCGGTTCGACACCCGCAGCCGCGTATTCGTACAACAAGCTCGTGCCCAGCCCGATCCCACCGAGGTAGGCGCGCAGGCGCGACTCGGCCAACGGCTGGTACGCACCACGACCGCTGCCCAAGTCAACGTGGAGCACGCGGCCCCAGAATCCCTCCACGCTAGCCTCCCGCGTCGGCTGACAGGATGACGATGCTGTCTCCCTGATGGACGGGCGACGCGGTGGAGCGGACGAAGTCGAGGCCGTTCACGTTGCAGGCATAGCCGTCCAGGAGTGTCCGGCGATCCGGGGCAATGACACGACCGACGAGCGACGGGATCTTGTCCGCAAGCGCCGTTACCACGTCCGCTACCGTGGCGCCTCGCGATAGCGCAACGGAGACGTCGCGCGCCTGTGCGACAAGCCGCGCCACGCCAAACAGTTCGACCGTGCACTGGATCGAACCTTCATTCCACCGCGTCAACGCCGCCTCGTAATCCCCCGGCGTGTTCATGTTGAAGAAACTGGATCCATCCGGATCGAAACGCCGGATCTCGTCTTCATCCACCCTGCGGGTTCGTACCTTGTCGAACAGGAAGACAGGCCTCAGCTCACCACGAGCGAGTTGCTCGCCGAGAAGCGGGAGCACGGTTCGCCGGTACACCGAGTGCAGAGGCTGAAACCGACCCTGCCAGTGCGGAACGACCACGTCGTACTCCGGAGCCTGGGAGACAAGATGTGCGATCAAGCGCGGGTTCAGGAATGCGGAGTCGCACGCGGTTACGAAACTCACATCCTGCCCGGCGGCCTGGAGACCGTAATAGATACCGCCCACCGGTCCCTGGTAGGCCACTTCATCACGGACGAGCGTGACCGGCATCGCAGGCAGATCCTGTCCCGACGCCGTGACGACCACGACGTCCGCGAACAATGGCCGCAACGTGGCAACGATGCGCACGATGAGCGGCGTGCCGTCGAACACGAGCAGCGCTTTGGGTGTCCCCATGCGCGAGCTTTTTCCGCCGGCAAGCACGATTGCCGTTGCGCTGAGCGCGTTATCTCGATGTTCCATCACGGGCATCGTCCGACGGCGCACCACGTTCGAGCCACACCCTGAACTCCCCCAGCGTATGCGCGAGGCGCCACTCCTCGAAAACCGCGCGTGCCATGGCGAAGGCGGGACCGGCGAGTCCCGGCGCGTTGCAGGCCAGCGGGTAATTGAGCAGCCACTCCTCAAAGCGTTCCGGTGCAGGGTCATCATCCACCGCCCGCTGCAGCAGGTCCCGCTTCACGCCAAGACCGATCGCGTCCGGTGTCTGGTCGCGTTTGCGGTTCCGTCGCCGCCCCTCGGCCGCGTCGAGCGCGGCGAGCAGTGCCCTGCAGACATCAGCGGGACGGAACGGCTGCGACGAATCAAGAGTGGCAGTCATGATCTCGCGCCAGCCGTGTAAGCGCTGCCGTGTGGTCGCGCGTAGCCTCGTTCGAGCGCGGCAACGTCCAGCGCGACTGTGGCGAGATCCTCGAGCATCACGCCGCCGGGCGCGCAGCCCTGAAGCGTGGTGAACGTCTTGACGTAACCGAGGCAGCGCGTGCACGCGTCGATCGCGCCCGGAGCACCGCCCGCACCAGCAGGGACGAGCGCCACGAGGTGATTATGATCTGTGGTCGTACAGTACGGGCAAGACAGCGCGTGCGCATGCCACTCACCACCACACCGCCCACACCGGAGATAACGCCTGCGTTCGATGCCGCGCACCTCGGCGAAGGCCGGCCACGATCCGCACACCGGACAGTACCCCGCAGCCCAGCTCTCGGCGACCGATTGTGACCACTGGCGGTTGCACGCGTGCAGGAACGGCACCGCGAGCAGAGCCACGACGGCCTGGAGAGCCTCCGGGTCGGTCCTGGTGAAGGACGCCGTGTGTCTGACGTACGCGCTATCCTGCCACAGCGAAGCGG
>WUUC01133216.1_pt1 | contig 11051 bp, 13 predicted proteins | sample 6278441 | NCBI WGS metagenome assembly WUUC01 (sample SAMN13675441, study PRJNA597444) | soil metagenome | isolation source: soil | place: USA: Washington | collected 2017-10 | reverse complement strand
GTTGTCGGAAGGGCGGCAGTTGTTGGCCGGTTTGCACGACGGGCTGCAGTCCGGGCCGCACGGATCGGGCCGGCAGGGCTGTGCCGGCTTACAGGCCGCCCTGGCGGTGAATTCCCGCTGCAGGTCGCCTGTGATCTGCTCGAATGCCGTCCCTGTGAGGATATCCGTAAGGGGCGAGGTGAGGACGTTACCGGCGGGCAGCCAGCGCGAGAAGACGCACGGCCACACATCGCCCGTGGGGGAGATGGCGGCTTTGCGGTCGCCGCACTGGCCGCAGAGCTGGTCGACGCCAGGGTCTTTCTCCCGGGCGCCGCGCCCGACTTCGCGCAGGTCGTCGTACCCGATCGTCGGGACGCCCAGGCGTTCAAGGATGGCGATGCCAGGCCCGGTGCGTTGGCGATCGAGGACGCCGATCACGCCGGCGCGCAGCGGGATGCCGAGGCCCTGGACGCGGGCGATGTTCTTCGTCGTGGCACGCAGCGTCGGCCGCCTGGTGATGGCCTGGTGTTCGGCGGGGTCGTCGGAGTAGTACGACGTGGCCAGCCGTACTCCGGGCAGCCGGAACGTTTCCCACATCGCCGGTGAGACGTGCACCAAATTGGTGTAGATCTCGACTTCGACATCGGCGCCCAGCGCGTGCCGTACGAGGTCGGGCAGGTCGGGGTGCAGCGTCGGCTCTCCGCCGATGAACTGGACCATGCTCACGCCGAGCGCACGCGCCTGGTCGATCACCATCCTCCAGTCCCTCGTCGTCATGGTTCCGTGGGTGCCGTCTGGGCCGCTTGCCGCGTAGCAGTGGTCACATGCGAGTTGGCATTTGCCGGTGATCTCCAGCCATAGGAAGTCGATGTCCATCGCTCCTCCTGGTCGTGGGAGTTGATGGCGTCACGACATCTCATTGGGCGGCGTTGGCTCTATGTGTTGTGCGGGTGCCGCATCCGGTGTGCAGATTCTGCAATTCGAGCCGCTGATCGCGAAAGGTCTGAGTAGCCTTGATGGGACTCTGTGTGATCGGGGTGGCGATGGACGCACGCGACGCACTATGGGACTCGGCCCGAATCCGTGGCCTTATCAGCGCCCAGAACATCGGCGGCATACTCAGGGCTGCTCGCCAGGCCCGTGGTTGGAGGCAAGCGGACCTCGGACGGGCTGCGGGCTACTCAGCCTCCACGATCTCCCGCCTGGAGACCTGCCGACGCGCCACCAGCGACCTGCCAACGCTCCGTCGTGTCGCGGCGGCGGCAGGAGTTCCGGACGACGTGCTCGGAGCCGTTCTCGGGTTCTCCGCGTGTGGCTCGGCTACGGTGACAGCAACCGCTCGCCAGCCTCAGGAGGACGGTCCGGTGCGGCGACGTCAACTCTTGACTCACTTCGCGGTCACAGCCGCTGCAGCCGCGAGCTTCACGATCACACCTAGGGCTGGCAACGCGCCCTCGGGTGACGTGCTCGTTGAGCGGCTACGCGACGCCATGCTCGGCCTCGGGGCGCAGTCGGCCGTGGTGCCCGCAGGGCGGCTGCGCCCCTGTCTGGCCGCGGCGCTGACCCATTTCCACGCATGCCGGTACGGGAGACTCGCCGACCTCCTGCCCCGCCTGATAGCCAGTGGCCACGCCGCGGCGGCAGACGGCAACCTGGACGTGACTGCGGTCTTGGCCGAGGTGTACGCCCTCACGACCCGGATGCTGATCAAGCTGGATGACCAGCAACTTGGCTGGATGGCAGCCGATCGGGCGCGCGTCCTTGCGGGCGCCTGCGACGATCCGCTGATCTCGGGTGAGGCCGCGAGGAACCTCGCGGTGCTCGCGCGTAAGGCCGGTTGGTATTCACGAGCCATGTCGATCGCACTCTTCGCGGCTGACCAGTTCGACGTTCGCGACGGAGATCCGCGGCGGACGGCCGAGCGGGGTCTGCTCATCCAGTCCGCCGCGTACACCGCCGCACGGAGCGGTGACCTGGACCGGATGCGGGACCTGACAGCCGAGGCCGCGACGCTGGCCGCGCGCCTGGGGGGTGTGACGCTGCTCCGCGACCATGGCGGCGGGTTCAGCCCGACGACCGTGCGACTCCACGAGATCTCCGCCGAGTACTCGGTCGGCGAGGTGGGAGCGGCGCTTGCCGCCGCGCGCCACATCAACCCGGCCAGCCTGCCCACTGTGGAACGCCGAGCCCGGTACTACACGGACGTGGCGCGAGCCTACGGGCAGTGGGGACGCCGCGATGAATGCCTGCACGCCTTGCTCGCGGCTGAACGCCAGGCGCCGGAGGAGACCCACGCACGCCCCGCCGTACGTGACATGGTGTCCGGACTGCTCGTGTCCGGACGGTGCAACCCCGAACTGCGTGGGCTCGCGGCGCGGTGCGGCATCACCTAGGGTGCCCCGCCTCCCCTCGCCGGAGGCGGGACACCATGTCAGCGCCGAGGTGGGGACGAGGGCCGGGGAGGGTGTCCTCGTCCACGCCGTCTAGAACACCGCTCGGTTGCTAGGAGAAGACGCCCCATTGGCCCCATTGGTTGACCTGTCTGTCCCAATTTGCGGCCTCGCGCCATCCCGCATTTGATCTGCCGTCCCTTGAGTGTCCGAAATGTCCGAGTCGGGTATCTCGCTCATGTCCACAACCCGATCACAGGGAGGGTCAAATGGGCGTTCTTCTTATTCCGGACCGAGGGGCATACCGTCGATGTGCCCGCCGCTGCCGGCGGGTGCACGAATCAGGCAGTTGGCGGTACAGGAGATGCCGCCTACGGTGCCGGCGCGCCCACCTGGACTGATCAGCAGCAAGAGCCGGCAGCCCTCATCAGGGCGCCGGCTCACACCCTGCGCGGGTGCAGTTCGACAATCTCGACCAGGTCGCCGAGGTCCAGGTGCTCAGCCACCTCGGCCGGCGTCCGGCAATCCGCATGCCAATAGCGGTTCCTGCCCACCCGCTGCGAGATGCGCAAGATGGGAAGGCGGTCGAGCACGACGAGTTCCACCTCAAAGCCGTCCACGCCTTGCCACCGCATCGGGTGAGGATAAGAAACGGCCGGTCAAGGGACGGCAATGGCGCTACGGTTGCCGTGGCCCCGCGCTGCGGGGGTGACCCATGGTCTTGTTTGGATCGGCAGTTGGCCCCGCGCCTGCGGGTATGCAGAAACGCCCGCCAACCTTTGAGGGTGGCGGGCGTTCTCGCATCTGGTTACGCCTCGTCCACGATTCGCCGGACCGTGGCCGCCATGCTCTCGCCACTGCGAGCGAGCCTCTTAATTTTCTCTCGCTGTGCCGGAGTTAGGCGGACGAGCAGAACACGCCCGATCCCCGGGCGGCCAGCCTTGCCCGTGGGGGCGGGCGGGGGGTAGCGAAGGATATTGCAAGCAGGATTTTCGGCGCGAATAGCTTCTCGCTCCGCCTGCTCCGCAGCGGATCGCGTGGCGAAGTGCTCGAAGCGGGCCGACGTTACTTTGGGCCACCACTCGGACGACAGGGCGTGCGAGTCCGATCGCCCGAGCGGATGGTCCGTGATCCCGATGTACAGCAATGAATCGTTGCGGTCGTAGTAGCGGTATAACGTCGTTGACCTGTCCTGCGCATCAGCAGGCGCGGCTTCGATGGGAATCGTCTGGTTGGCAGTGATGGCGTTCCTCCTGAAGGGATGTTGCCCAGGCGGCTGGGTTGCCCCGAGCTACCGTGCGAGCCATGCGTCGATCGTTGCTGGACTCCAGAGCGGCGTACGGCCGACGTAGCGGGACGGAGTCGGTGCCTGCTTCCGTGAGGTGTAGGAACTCCATGTGCCGGGCGTGATCCGGGGTCGGCCGGTCTTCGCAGCGATGTAGTCCAGAACCTGGTCGCGAGTCATGTCCTGGTCGGCGGCAGCCTCTGCGAAGGAGGGGACAGGCTGCTGGGCGTCGGCCCCCACGATCGAGTACTGCGGCGGGATGCGGCGGGCCTGCTGCTCCAGGTAGTCGTGCTGGCTCATCGCCGAGTCGGCAGGGTAGTTCGACCAGCCCGACCAGCCCATCGTGTACGGCCGGTCCAACTCGTCGGCGGAGTAGAAGCGGTCGGCTCCGGGCACGGCTTCGCGGACGGTCTTCTTGGACTGGAGCCAGATCACGCACCTGCCGCCGAGGCGCTGGGCTACAGCTTCGGCGAGGGCGCGGGCGCGGGGTGTGAGGGTGTCGAGGTCAACGGGTTCGGGGCTGCTGTCGTCGCGCAGGGACAGGTTCAGGGTGACCATCAGGCGCCATCCTCGGCGAGGTTGTCGAGGCGCTTGTCCTCGCGCTCGACGCGGGCGGAGACGTTGACGGCGAGGGCGGTCGCGGCGGCGTCGGCCTTGCGCTGCATCTCGGCGAGACGAGGAGCGCCATCGAGGCGGGACACGTCCACGAGGTAGGCGGCGATCGTGTGACCGGGGAAGCGGGGAGACTCGCCGAGCGTGTGGTCCAGGCCAACCCGCTCGATGCCGATGCCCTCGTCGTAGGTCTGGCGGGCCAGTCCCAGGTAGACGACCTCTCCAGCGTGCTTGCCTGCCAGGGTGACGGGCTGGTCGGCCTCGAAGGCGGCCTTCAGGACGTTGGCATCTCCGAGGACTGCGACGTTCGCGCCGGGCGTCTTGACCTTGGCGGTGAGGGTGATCGGGGGTGTCATGGCGGCCTTCCTGGTTGCGTAGCTCGACGGTACAGCGTGAGGCTGTACAGCGTCAAGCTGTATCTGAGATGCGACACGCGCGCCCCATCGCACAGGCGGCCCGACTCGCTCCGTAGGATCAGCCTCGCGCCGTACCACCCCGGGGAGTTGCACCATGGCCGAGTTCGATCTGCCCGCCCAGACGTGACTACGCCCCGCCCTCCCGAGTGAGAGCGGGGCGCAGGCCCAAGGGAGCACTAGGCGGACTTCTTGCGGCTCACGGCTCTTCGACGATCTCGGCGGCCATATCGATTCCAGCCAACGTGAAGACGTTGCCGATGGTCACGGCATCACGTCCATCAGCCGCCATCACCCCTGCGTACGCTGCGGCGTATAGCAGGACTCGGCCAACGATCACCTCATCGATCTCCGGCATGACCTTCCGCAGGTCGTCAGCGAAGTAGCGGGCGGCGGTCCGTGCGGGATCGAGCGCTGGCCCGGCATCGCGAATCGCCGCCGCCACGCGGGCGATGTCCTCATTGAACGCGCTGCTGTCCACGTTGCGATTCTCCTTGCTCAAGCTGCGGGCCGGTGCGGCTAGGCGACCTTCTTCGCTGCCTTCTTGCCGCCGTCGTTGACCAGCTCCTTGAAGTCCGCGCCGGGGCGGAACTTCGGCGCCCAGCTCTCGGCCACCTTGATCGGGTCGCCGGTGCTCGGATTACGTGCGGTGCGGGCGGGCTTGTGTACCATCTCGAACGCGCCGAAGCCGACGATCGACACCTTGCCGCCGCCGGCCACCGCAGCCTGGATGGTGTCGAGGACGGCGTTGACCGCTTCGGCCGCCTGCGCCTTGCTGTCGAGCCGGGCGGCGATGGCGTCAATGAGTTCGCGCTTGTTCATGACTATCTCCCTGTAGATGGTTTTTTGATGGATGATCCCATAGTGGACGGGCGAACGTGGCTCGGTGGGCCACGTATGCAAGATCGCGGGGACCGGTCGATAATCCTCGTTATCGTCATGATCATCCGATCTTTGCGGCAACAAGCTGCGAAGGGTCAGTCTCCAGACGATTCTTCGCATGAATGTAGATGTCGGTCGTAGCGGACGATGTGTGACCAAGGCGCTCTTGGATCTGCTTAACGGTCGCTCCGGACTCCTCGCTCATCGTGGCGAAAGTGTGCCGAAGGACGTGCGGAGTGACACGATCCGGATATTCCAAGCCCGCCTCTCGAGCGATCCGCCGGACAAGCTCGAACAGGTAGCCCGTGCTGACCCGCCCGCCATCCGCGACAGCGAACAACGGCACCGACGGCTCGAGCACGGCGACACTCGAGCGGGCCATCCGATACTCGAGATACCGATCGATCGCCGTACCCGGCGCCGGAGGCAGGTTCCGCAGTCGCTCCTTGCGCCCCTTCCCGACGATCAACACGGTCCGGTGTCCGCGCTCGAACCCGAGCGACCCGACATTCAGACTCGAGACCTCCGACACTCGAGGGCCGATCGTCAACATGAACCGGATCAACGCCGACGTCCGGAGTGCCGCCCGCCCGTGATCGCGGTCTGCCGCGACGACCATCGCCCGAGCCTCCGACTCCTCGAGACCCGCCGTCTTCGACCGGAACCGCTCCACCTTCGGGCGACGCACTCGAGCGAACGGGTTGGCCGGCACCGCGTCCTCGTCGGCGAGGTAGTTGTACCAAGATGAGATCGCGGCCAGCTTGCGGGCCAGGCTCGCCGCGGACAGGGCTGGCGGTCCGGCCTCGACCCACCGGGCGTACAGGTTGCCGTGGCCGCGGGTGACGGTCAGCGGGTCCTGGTCCCGGTCGCGGCAGAACTCGAGCCACTGCTCGAGGTCCCGCCGATAGGCGGCCCTGGTGTGCGGCGAATCGAACGACCACGTCCAGCCCGCGGTGAGTCGCGCGATCGGGTCCTGCTCGAGCGGCGGCAACTCGAGGGCGGCGTCCGGCGACCGCTCGAGGACCTGCCCGACGAGGATCTCTCCCATCGGCTACTTCGCCCTCGTGGAGTACAACTCGTCCGGCGCGGGCATCGGCGGCGGGTACACGCCGAAGTCCTCCAGGCTCGGCGGCTCGTCGCACGGGCCCCAGTCGCACTTCTGGGTGGACTCGCGCCTCGGCTGGTCCTCCTCAGGTGCAGCGCCTCCGGGGACACCGCCTCCGTCGCATCCGCTGAGCGCGAGGACGACTACCAGAGCCAGCGGGGCTAAGAGCCTGCGGGGTGTGTGGGTCATGATGGTGGCGCCTCTCTGATCTGCATGGGTGAGATGGGGTGAGCGGCGCGCCCGGCGTGGGCTGTCTTGGCGGATGACCACGCCGGAGCGCGCCGCGGCTTATGCGGCCAGCGCCGATCGCCGGCCGATGAGAATCCGGTTCCGTTCCCGTTCGGACATACCGCCCCACACGCCTGCGGGCTCTTCGTTCTCCAGCGCGTACTCAAGGCACTCCGAAGTGACGTCGCAGCCGCGGCAGACCTTCTTGGCCGCCCGGGTGGAGCCGCCCTTCTCCGGGTAGAACGTCTCGGGGTCGGTTTCGGCGCATCGGGCGCGGGCCTGCCAGTCGAGGCGCCGGTCCGGGTCGGGGTCGTACTGGCGCTCGGGCCAGAGCTTCGCGGTCATGAGCCCCCCTCGCGTCTCATGGTCACGCTGCGTGGATGATCAATGTCCATGACGGTTGTCCACAAGTGATCGTTTTCGATGTCCACGGGATATCCACTCGCGCACCCGTGTGCGCGCCTACGTGCGTATGGGGGCTCGGACGTCCACGGGAACGATCTTCGTGGACATTGATCACTGACAGTGATCGGCCTCATGATGCGACCAACTCCCGGGCCTGCGATTCGACCCTCCGGCGGTCCTCGCGGATCGCCTCCATTACCTCCCGCAGATCCATCCCAGGCACCGCCTGATACGGCTCCCCGCGGCGCCGATCGGCCAACGCCCCGTACTCGGCGAGCTTCGCGAGGTAGGCCATCACCCAGCTTTGGCTCATCCCCGACAGGGAGATCAGCTCCTTGGGGGAGTGCGGACCCTTCTGCAGCGCCGACACAAAACGATCTTCGCCAGTTTGTGCGGCCTCGGTCGCGGTCAGAGGCGCCATGCCGTCCGCGGCCCGCGCCTCGTTCAGCATCTCCACCTCGGCAGGGGAGGGGACAGCGTCGGGCAGGCCGGCCTCGATCTGGTCGGCGATCTCCTGTGGTGTCACGGTGGGCTCCTCACGTGGGGCAGGGGAAGGGGCGGTGGAACCGTTTCGCTCGTGGCGGGTCAGATACGCCTCGCCCGCGTGCAACTGCAGCGCCTCGGGCAGGACCGGCCGCCGGTCGACGTACTTGTGCGCCAGCCGGGCCCGTTGCGGGCGGGAGATCCAATGCCCTCGCCCCAGCACCGATGCGGCCTGCTGGTCCTTGAAATAGAACATGCCGGGCTCGGACAGCTTCGAGGCGGACAGCTTCGCCCAGTCGGCCAAGGCGTATTGGGCGTGCTCGTCCTTCTGCGGCCGAAACGACATGCACTTGGAGAGGTTGCCTCGCAGACGCTCATCGCCGAGGGCGGACAGTCCGCCGATCTGGGTAGCGGCCACCAGGTGGACGGACAGGCCGGCGCCGAGCGAGGCGACGGAGATGCCGAGGCTGATCAGCTTTGCGGTACCGGTGCCCTGTCCGAACGCCTCGTTGGCTTCGTCGATGACGATGACGATCGCCGGATCCTCGGGGGAGGGGATGTGGTCGTCGGTGATCGAGGATCGGGCCTTGATGATCCGGGTGGCGGCGGCCAGCATGTCCTCGGCTTCTTCATGTGTCGTCGCCGGCCAGTCGACGATGGGCCGCCATGGGGCGAGGGTGCCTCCGCCTTTGAGGTCGATGAACCAGATCAGCGTGTCGTCGCACTTCCCGAGCTGTGCCATCAACTCCGCCAGCCAGGTGCTTTTGCCCCACTGCGTGAGCCCGATGATGAACCAGTGGGCCTTGCGCATCAGCGTCTTGATCAGGCTGCCGTCCGGCGTGAACCCCACCACGAACTCGTCGAGGAACGATGACGGGCCGAGATCCTCGTCCCATTCCCGCCGTTCAGCGAGTGGGTTGGCGTGCTGGATGTGGAACCACGCCCAGTTGCGGTTACGCGGGTGAGGCTGGACGCGCCACGTCGTCTCCGGCGGGTACTCCCACGCGGACAGGATGCTCTCGCCGGCGGCCCGCAGGTCGTCGATGCTCTGGCGTCCGCGGTCGAGTTTGAGGAGCAGGGAGTCCTGGCCGTCGTCCTCGTGGACGTCGATGACCTCGCTGCCGGTCAGCGGGCGGGGTCGCATCCGGTGAATGATGTGCTGCCAGTCGAGGTTCCACCGCACGATGACCTTGTCGTGGCTACGGACCCGCTTGTGCCACACCCACGCCCCGCACCAGATGGTCCACAGCCCGCCGAGCGTGTACGTCATCACCAGATTCCAGGCGCTCCACAGCGTCCCGGCGGCGAGCCATCCGGCGATGCCGAGCGCGCTCATGCGGACGAACCAGACTTCCGCGGTACGGTCCCACCGGTCCGGCGCGCCGATCCACACCGCCGCTGCGACCAGCAGGATCGACGGGATGAACCACAGCCACCAGCCCTCCGTGTAGGCGGTCTGAGCCAGCAGAGACAGTCCGGGCGGGACGGTCAACGGCACCAGCCACAGCCTGTTGCGCACCACCCAACGCCAGGCGCGGACAGGCCACGCACGGCGCTTCGGGGGAGGCTCCCGGACCAACGACACGTAGTGGCCCGCAGGCTGCTGCTGGCGTCGCATGTGCTGCTCCTAACGGGTGTTCGGGACCTGCAGGCCCCGCTCGGTGATCTCGGCGAGGGTCATGTTCAGCAGCGCCGTCAGACCGGCATCCGCCTCGGTCAGGGACAGGCCCATCGCCTGCGCGTACGCAGCCGCGGCCAGGACGTGCTCGTGAACCATCGGGTCGATCCGCATGTCGCCCGGATCCGACATCCGCTGATGCAGCCGGATCAGACCGTCCGACCACGTCCGGCACCCTTCGCCGAGGACTCGCAGCTGGCGCAGCGCGTCGTTCGGTCCTTCGTAGGGGGCGTTGGCCACGGTCAGGATCGCGGTGAAGAAGTCCACCGTCATGCCCGTCTTCGACGTCGGAACGGCCTCGGCGACCGCCACCAGGGGTGGCACCTTGGCGGGCGCGTCGTAGGAGAGCGGCGGCGGCTTCGGCTTGGTGGTCCTCGTCTTAGTGATCCCGAGAGCCTTCTCCTGCGCCTTCCGCAGGTCGCCGAGCTCCACACGCTTCCCGTTGACGAGGGTGATCGGCTTGACCTGCAGGGCGCGGCCGACTCCGACCAGGCGTGTCTTTCCGCCAGCCCACGGCCGGCTGTTGCGGATCTTCACGGCGCGCTGGCTGCTGGACTTCTCGACGAAGCCGCCGCTCAACACCAGCAGCAGCGTGATGACAATGACCCAGCTCATCCCCATCACGCCCCGCCGAAGATCGATGCGATGTCAGAGCCGAGCGCGGCGAGATCGCCGTTGAAGACGACGGCCGCGGCGAGGACGCCCCACCCGCCGAGGATGAGCACTTCGAACCAGTGGGTCACCTTGGTAATCACCAAGGTGATGACGGCGCCGGTCAGGAGGCCGACGATCACGAGCAGCATGGGCTTCGTTCCGATCGAGTCGAAGAGTCAGTTGGTGTCGGCCCGAGGGCCGTCAGGGGGGCCGTTCACAGATGACAGGACGGAAGTGGACGCGACCAGATCGGCGTCCACTGCCGCGACCGGATCGGCAGGAGGGACGAAGGCGCCACGGTCGTCAGGCGTCCAGCCCTCGTCGAGGAGGATCTCCTTGCCTTCGTCGATGCGGTCGCCACACCAGGTCGGCTTGAATCCGGTGCGCTCGGCGAGTTTCCACTTCGAGAGCTTCTCGCCCGCCTTGTAGCGCTTCACCCACCATTTGGCTACGCGCTTCTTGTCCAGGTCGGTGGGCTCTTTCTGGTCGGCGTCCTGGTCGTCATCTGGTCGCGTCCCGTCCGCGTCCACGGCGTCATCGGCGTCCAATTCCGCGTCCAGCGCTGAGACTGACGGCGGCAGCAGGAGAGGGTTCGCGAGTGGTCGCGGTTCTGGTCGCGTCCACACCTCGAACGGGAGCACCACGCCGACCGGTCGGGGGTCGCCGGGGTTGATCGCAATGCGCGTGCGCGTCGCGGGGATGGAAGGCGTCGATCTGGTCGCCGAGTTGGTCGCGGGACTGGTCGCGTCCTGGTCGGCGGTCGCGACCGGCAGCGGGTAGGTCTCGCCACGGAGTGCGGTGTTGCGATCCAGAGCGGCGGACAGGATGACTGCTTCGCTGTCGCGGATCAGACCGGTTACCGCGGGGTGGTCGAGGTGCTCCCACGGCGCCTGGTCGGGGAGGTCGATCAGCCTGGCCGCGCCGTACAGGGCAGATA
>WUUC01093225.1_pt1 | contig 11051 bp, 10 predicted proteins | sample 6278441 | NCBI WGS metagenome assembly WUUC01 (sample SAMN13675441, study PRJNA597444) | soil metagenome | isolation source: soil | place: USA: Washington | collected 2017-10 | reverse complement strand
GGGGCCCCGTCGAGCGCCACCTCCGGCTGTGATTCGGCCTCTCGTGACTCGGTGGGTTGTGATTCAGAGCCGCCGCCTGCTGCGCTCGGCGCCGAGGCTGGCGCACTTGGTGCGCAGGCGAGCGCCAGGCTCAGGCCGAGCGCCAGCAGTCGGCACCTGGACAAAAGCGGAGAACGGCACTCGGGCGCGGCGGGCGTGGAGCTCTCAGGCGCCACGCCATCGGGCGCGGACCTGGCACGACGGGATCTGCTGGCCATCACGCCCGATTATAACGGCAGAGCGTCACAGAATCTCGAGCAACTCGACGTCGAAAACGAGCGTGCCGGCGGGAGCACCCGGGCGCGGGCTGTCGCCGTAGGCGAGCGGCCCCGGGATCCAGAAGCGCGTCTTGTCCCCGACGACCATCAGCTGGAGCCCTTCGGTCCAGCCCTTGATCACCTGGCCCACACCGAAGGTTGCCGGCCGTCCGCGGGTGACGGAGGAGTCGAACATCTTACCGTCCGTGGTCCAGCCCGAGTAGTGAACCTTGACGCGGTTCTGCGGCGTGGGGTGGTCCTTGCCGGTGCCCGGTTTGAGCACCTCGTAGCGCAAACCGCTGGCGGTTTTCTTGGCGGAAGCGGGGGCTGCTGCCACGTTCTTGGGCACCTCCGGTGGCGCTGGCGGCTTGCTGATCTCGAGCAGCTCCACATCGAAGGTGAGCTGCCCTTTCGGCGCGCCGGGCCGTGGGCTGTCGCCGTAGGCGAGATTCGCCGGAATCCAGAAGCGACGTTTTTCTCCGATCACCATCAGCTGGAGCCCTTCGGTCCAGCCCTTGATCACCTGCGTCACGCCGAACTCTGCTGGCTGCCCGCGAATGACGGAGGAGTCGAACATGTTACCGTCTGCGGTCCAGCCCGAGTAGTGCACCTTCACCGAGTCCTGGAGCGTTGGTTTTTCGGTGCCGGTGCCTGCCTGCAACACCACGCTCGCCAGGCCCGACGCCGTACGTTCCGCGGTCGCGGGTGCGGCCGCGACGTCCGTGGGGGCGGGCAGCTGAGGTTTGCTGGGCGCTGCTGGCGCTGGCGCAGCCTTCGGTTGCGCGCTCGGAGCGCCACCTGCTGCCGCCGTGCTCGCGCTGCTCGCTGGGGTGTCCTGTTTGGGGGCCTCGCCCGACTGACAACTCAGGGTGAGCAAAACCGCGCCGAGCCAACCAACTGCGGCGGCGTGGGTGAGCGGTTGGCTTCGACCCGCGTGTCGCTCGATCTGGGTCGCGCGCGGGGTTTCGTGGGATACGCGGATTGTCTCGGATGAACGCATGGGCGCGGAGTCTGCTCGAAAGCGCGACAACGCGCAGTTCAAAAATGGCTCCGCGCCGCCGCTCGCCGGCACCTCTTTCCGTGCGCACGTCGTCCCACACGGGCAGCGACGCCGAATGCCACGTGCGGACTGAAAGTTCCTCTGTCGAGCGATCTGTGAGAGAGTCCGCCGAACATGGGCACCGATCGAGGCGCTAGAACGCACCTCATGACCTCGCGGCATGACGGACGACACGGTCGCGTCTTCCGCCTGATGGCGAGGTCTGCTCGATGCGTTCTCCCTCTACATTGCTGCCATTTCATGGTTATGAGATGGCTTCTAGCCACAGGAGCATACGAGTGACGATGAGCAGCACGGCTGAAGGAGGGCGGGGCCATGGGCGTGTCGGCTGGTTTCGGATGAACGGCACACAGGGCCTGCTCCATCGATTGCCTCTCGGTCGATTGGTTCTGGGCGTGGGCCTGCTCGGGGCCTCGAGCGGCTGCGAGCTGTTTGGCCAGGATCCCGCGCGCTGCGATCAGAGTGTCGCGACGGTACGCCAAGCCATCGGTTTCAAGGATTTTGCCGCCGCACGGACCTGGCGCGAATACACGTGGAAGGTGTGTGACGAGCGCGGTGTCATCGCGACCTTAGATAAGGAGCTGCTCGACGCTGAGACGGCCGCCGCAAAAGAAGCGGCGGACGCCAAGAGCAAGACGGCAAAACTTGCCAAGGAACGCATCAACCTGGCGCAAAAACTCTGGCGCGGCTTCGATGCGGAAGCGCCCGAGCGCAAAACTGAGCAGTCTCTCGAGGCGACACACAAGTCGGCCACGCGTTTGGAGAGTGGGTTACTGCCCACCTACGCCCAGCAACTCCGCAAATACAATGAGGGCGAACACCAAAAGAGGCTGGCGGCGCTGAAGCGATAGTCCTAGTAAGCGGGGCATGCCGGACGATCTCTCGTCACAGCTCGCCTCGCTTCGCATCAACCGAGTGGCTCCGGCGCGCAGCCGGGGCGGCGGACTCTGGCGCTGGCTGGTCGGCGCTGCCGTCCTCGCCGGCCTCGCCGTGGCGGCATACGTCTTCGTCGTGCCCCGGATCGAAGGGCAAATCTTCAAGACCGAGGTGAGTTACACGGAGGTGCTCAGCGTTTCACCAGCCGAAGCATCCGTGCAACTGACTTCGGCGGGTTACGTGGTGCCGCAGCGCGTCTCGCACGTCGCTCCCAAGATGCCGGGTAAAGTTGCCGAGGTATTCGTCACGCAGGGCCAGCGCGTGCAGCCCGGCCAGATTCTGATCACGCTCGACCCAACGGACGAGAACGCCAGCGTCCTTGCTGCCAAGAGCCGCGTGCTCGCGGTGCGCGCTCGCGCGGAGAGCGCCAAGGCGGTCGTGCTCACGCTGCGCGCCGAGCTCGAAGAGGGGCGGCTGCAGCACGCCCGGGAAGAGCGGATGTCTCGCGAGGGTGTCTCGGCGCTCGGCATCACTCAGGATCTCCAGGCGCGGGTCAATTCCCTCCAGCACCGCGTGGCCGCCGCCGAAGCGGAGGCGAGCGCCGCTGCCGCCGAGGCTCGGGCGCAGACCGCGGAGCTGGACGCGATGATCACACGCCTGGACAATTTGGTGATTCGCGCGCCCATCTCCGGCGTGCTGATCACCAAGCCGCCGCAGGCTGGCGAGGTGGTGAGCCCCCAGCCTCCTGGCATCAGCATCGACATGGGCAGTATCGAGATCGCCGACTTCGACACCTTGATGGTGGAGACGGACGTGCCCGAGCAACGCCTGCACATGGTGGCGCTGGGGTCGCCCGCCGAGATCGTGCTGGACGCGTTCCCCGCCCGGCGCTACCGCGGCGTGACCAAAGAGATCACGCCCCAGGTCAACCGCTCCAAGGCCACGGTGATCGTGCGTGTCGCCTTCGCGGACGAGAAAGAAGGCGTCTTGCCTGACATGTCGGCGCGCGTCAGCTTCCTGACGAAGCCGCTCGATCCGGAAGCGCTGAAGCAGCCGCCCAAGATCATCATTCCGAGCAACGCGCTGGCGGAGCGCAGCGGAGCTCAGGTGGTGTTCGTGGTCGAAGACGACGTCGTGCGAATGGTCCCCGTCAAGCTGGGGCCTGCGTTCGGTCGTGGTTTCGAGCTGACCGAGGGGCCACGGCCCGGAACTCGGCTCATTGCATCGCCGCCCGGAACCATGGCGGATGGTCAGCGCGTGAAAGAGAAGGAATCGTAAATGACATCTGTAGCCAGCGTCGATCGGGACATTGCGGCCTCGAATGCAACGGCGATCGTCGAGGCGGTCAAGGTGCGCAAGGTGTACCAGCGCGGAAAGGAAGACCTGGTCGTGCTGCAGGACCTCGATCTGATCATCCGCGAGGGCGCTTTCGAGGCGCTGATGGGGCCGTCCGGTTCCGGCAAGAGCACGCTCTTGAACCTGATCGCTGGGCTCGACAGGCCCTCGGCGGGGTCGATTCACGTGGCAGGAGCGGACGTCGGCACCCTGCCGGAGCGGGCCCGCGCCAAGTGGCGTGCGGCCAACATCGGCTTCATCTTCCAGACCTACAACATGATGCCGGTGCTCACGGCGCTGGAGAACGTCGAGTTGCCGCTGCTCCTCGCGAACCTGTCCGGCAAGGAGCGGCGGCAGAGGGCCGAGACCGCGCTGTCCGTCGTCGGTCTGGCCGATCGCATGCAGCACTACCCGCGTGAGCTGTCCGGCGGGCAAGAGCAGCGCGTCGCGATCGCGCGGGCGATCGTGACGGACCCCAAGCTGATCGTCGCTGACGAGCCGACGGGTGATCTCGATCGCAAGAGCGCTGACGAGATCTTGCACCTGCTCGAGCGGCTGAACGGGGAGTTCCACAAGACGATCATCATGGTGACGCACGATCCGGCGGCGGCCGAGCGCGCCAAGAAGGTCCACCACCTCGACAAGGGTGCACTGCTGCCATGAATCTGGGTGTCGTTGCGGTGCGGAACCTGGGCCGCAACAAGCTCAGGACGCTGCTCACCATCGCAGGAGTGAGCGTCGCCATCGTCACGTTCGTGCTGCTCCGGACCGTGCTCTCGTCCTGGACTGCAGCGGCGGACGAGGCGGCCAAGGATCGCGTCGGAACGCGCCACAAGGTCAGCTTCATCATGCCGCTTCCCAAGCGGTACCAGGACGAGATCGCCCAGATCCCGGGCGTCACGGCCGTGGCGAGCGCCAACTGGTTTGGCGGTAAGGACATGCGGCACGAAAACGAGTTCTTTGGCTCGTTCGCGGTCGAGCCGCGCAAGTACCTGGAGGTCTACGATGAAATGATCGTGCCTCCCGAGCAGCGTGAGGCGTGGTTCTCGAACCGCACTGGCGCGCTCGTGGGCGACGCCATCGCCAAGAAGCTCGGCTGGAAGGTGGGGGACAAGGTCACGCTCACCGGCACCATTTACCAGGGGGACTGGCAGTTCGAGGTCTCCGGCATCTACACCGCGACGCGCAAGTCAGTGGATCGGTCGAGCTTCCTCTTTCACTACGACTACATGAACGACTCGCCGGTCGTCGCTACCATGGGCTCGAAGGACCAGGTGGGCTGGATTGTCAGTCGCATCGACGATCCGGGCCGCTCCGCCGAGATCGCCAAGCAGATCGATCAACGCTTCGAGGAGCGTGACATGCAGACGCTCAGCATGAGCGAACGTGCCATGAACATGTCCTTCATCGGCATGATCTCGGCCGTGCTCAAGGCCGTGGATGCCGTCTCGGTCGTGATCCTGCTCATCATGGTGCTGATCCTCGGAAACACGGTCGCCATGGGCGTACGCGAGCGCACGCACGAGTACGGCGTGCTGCGTGCGATCGGCTTTTTGCCCAAACACCTGGCTGCGTTTGTGCTCGGCGAGGCGGTCACCGTCAGCATCGGCGGTGGCATCCTCGGCATCATGATTTCGTATTTCTTCGTGCAGATGCTCGTGGGCCGCTGGCTCGAAGAAAACATGGGCGCGTTTTTTCCGTTCTTCCGTATCGCTTCGTCCACGGTCGTGGTGTCCCTCGTGCTGGCTGCGTTGCTCGGCCTCCTCGCCGCCGCGTTGCCCGCTTACAACGCGTCCCGCCTGAAGGTGGTGGACGCGCTCCGCCGCACGGGCTGAGCGCCACGCCTGCTGCCTCGAAAGGTTTTCTGCATGCTGATCCCTCTGAGCTACAACCTGCGTAGCCTGTTCGTGAGAAAGACGACCACCATCGCCACGGCGCTCGGCATCGGGCTCGTGGTGTTCGTGCTGTCGTCGTCCTTGATGCTCGGCCAGGGCATCCGCAACACGCTGGTGTCGAACGGCGCGCAGAACCGGGCCATCGTGCTCCGAAAGGGCTCGGATAACGAGATGTCGAGCGGCATCGACTCGAACGTCGTGAGCCTGCTCTTGGCGGCGCCGGGCGTGAAACACGGCACGGACGGGCAGGCGCTGGGCACGGCGGACGTCGTGGTCGTGGCCTCGCTCGACAAGGTCGGGGAGGAGGGCATGGTGTCCAACATCCTGGTGCGTGGCGTGCAGCCCCAGGCGTACCAGGTACGGCCCGAGGTGCGCATCGTCGAAGGCCGCGCGGCGCAGGCCGGCACGGACGAAGTCATCGTGGGTAAGGGGATCCGAGGTCGCTTCTTGGGGACCGAGCTCGGCAGCAGCTTCGAGCTCAAAAAGAACCGCCCGGTGACGGTGGTCGGCATCTTCGAGTCGGGCGGGTCGTCACTCCAGAGTGAGGTCTGGGCGGATATCGAGACGGTCCGCAACTCGTTCGGGCGCGGTAGCTCCTCCTCGTCGGTGACGGTCCTTCTGGACTCGCCGGCGGCTTATGACGGCTTCGCGGCGTACGTGGAGAACGACAAGCAGCTCGGGCTGCAGCCGATGCGCGAGACGGTCTACTACGACAAGCAGTCGGAGGGCACCTCGATGTTCATCAGCGGCATGGGCGGCATGATCGCGTTCTTCTTCTCGATCGGCGCGATGATCGGCGCGATGATCACCATGTACGGCGCCGTGGCCCAGCGCGCGAAGGAAGTGGGCACCCTGCGGGCACTCGGTTTCTCTCAGGGGGCGGTGCTGTTGTCCTTCCTGTTTGAGTCGAGTGCGCTGGCTCTGATCGGCGGGCTTCTCGGTGGGCTCGCTTCCATGGGCATGACGGCGGTCAAGTTCTCGATGGTGAACTTCGCGACCTGGCAGGAGATCTCATTTTCCTTTGATCCATCCCTCTTCATCGTGGGCGGGTCCATCCTGGCGGGTGGGTTCATGGGTATCGTCGGTGGGTTTTTTCCGGCGCTACAGGCCGCGCGTCTTTCGCCCATCGAGGCCATGCGAGGTTGAGGCATGGGGCTCAAATGGGCTACGTCGCCGAAATTTGAGTGCGCATGACATTCGTCCCCCAGCATCGGTTGGTCGAGTCCAGCGGCGCCACCAAGACGGCGTTCGTGTTGCATGGTGCGCTCGGCTCGGGCCAGAACTTCACTCGGTTCATCCAACGGCTCTCGCGTGAGCGGCCCGAATACCGCTACGTGCTGGTGGACCTGCGCCATCATGGTCAGTCGTCGGGCGCGCCGCCGCCGAACACCCTCGCCGCCTGCGCCGGGGATCTGTCCGCGCTGACCGCTTCGCTCGGGTGGGCACCCGAGGTCGTCATCGGCCACAGCTTCGGCGGCAAGGTGGCCATCGAATACGCGCGGCAGGCACCCCTCGCGCTCGGCCAGGTGTGGGTGCTGGACGCAGTGCCCGGCACGCAGGATGGCCTGGCCGGCAGTGAGATCACGCGCGTCATCGCAGCGGTGCGCAGCGTGCCCATGCCGGCGGCGAGCCGCCGGGAGGTGGTGGCTTTCCTATCCGAGCAGGCGGGGCTGTCGAGCGGCATCTCCGAGTGGATGTCGACGAATTTGAAGCGCGAGGGGCAGCAGTACACCTGGCTGTTCGATCTCGATGCGATCGAAGCCCTGATGGAAGATTACTTTCGCCAGGACCTCTGGCCTTACCTGTCCGAAGCACGCGAGCGCCCCGAGTTTCGCCTGGTCGTTGCGGAGCGCAGCGACCGCTGGACGCCTGCGCTGCGCGAGCGTGCGCAACAGCTGCCGCCGAGCGCACGCGTCGTTTATCACGAGCTGCCGCGCGCGGGGCACTGGGTCCACGTCGATAACCCAGACGGCTTGCTGGACCTGCTGCGCGAGCACCTGGTCTGACGTTGCACGAAAGTCAGGGGTCCGCGTCCGTCAGCCGGCTATCTTGAAGTTTTGTGTGTAACCCGAGCTTCGATCCATGATCGTCAGCTCCACGCTTCCGTATTCGGAGATGGAGTAGTGCTCCTCTATCTCCGGGCCCTCGATGGGTGTCCGGGCGATCGGCACTCGGGTCAGATCCATGGCTCCACGCAGCTTCGGGTCGAACGGAAAAAGCACATCGGCGAACGGCTTGATGTCCCCGCTCGGGTGCCCCGAGTCATCCAACCAGCCGCATTCGATGAAACGGAAGTGGCCGACGTTGTGTGTGGCGCGGTAGCGCCGGGACAGCTGCACGGGTTTCCCGCCTGGCTTCGGCACGGCCGTCTCCGGCCCAATGATTCGGTCAAAACCGATCTGCGCGCCACCCTGCACCTCGCGGAACACACCGAGGTTGTGGTGAAAGCGGTCCTTGAGCTCGTATTCGGCGGCTTCGTCCGCCGCGATCGCCAGCCCGATCGCGATCGCGCCCGACGGGTAGGGGGAACGCCGCACACGCCGGCCATACGCCGCACGCAGGCCGCGAGCCACGGCGGGTAGGGCGCTGGCGCCACCCACCACGTACACGCCGGCGATCTCTTTTGCGGGGCCATCGTCGCTGGCCAACTCCGCGTCCCCGTTCGTCAGCACGCTCCCGCCGAGCGTTGCCCGAACGAGCTCGAGCGAACGCTCGATCAGCGGGGTGCAGGCCGCATCGAACGCGTCGACCGGCACCACCTCCGCCTGATTCTCCGCGACGCCGAGCCGAGCCCGGTCTGCCTCGCTCAGCGAACGGCCGAGCTCGACGTGGACCTTGCGTGTGTTCGGGTTGATCGCCTCTTTGATGTCGCGGCAGTGCTGGCCGAGCTCGATCAAGGAGGCCGGCCCCAGCTGAGCGCGCGGGATGCCGGCGCGCTCGAGCGCCAGATCCACGAGCACGTCGTCGAAATCATCACCGCCCAACCGGCTCAGGCCACGGCTGGTGATCACGTCATGGGCCCGGCCCTGCATGTCGACCAACGACACGTCGAACGTGCCGCCGCCGAGATCATAAACCAGGACTTTTTCGCGCCGGCTGTTCAGCGTATTGCGAAAGCGATGAGCGTACTCGACGCCAGCCGCCGAGGGTTCGTTCAACATGCTGAGCACGTGAAACCCGGCACGGCGGAATGCCTCGAGCGTGACCAGGCGCTGCGTGGAGAAGGCATTCGCCGGAGTCGCCACCGTTGCCTGCAAGAGTGCCGAGCCCAGCGTGGCGCGCCCGTTCCCGAGGGGCAGGTTCGAGCTCGTGAGCAACGCCTGCCGCAAAGCGGCGAGATATCGAGCGATGACGTCCAGCAGCTCGAGCTCGAGCGACCCGATGCGCACGCGGTAGCCTGGCGTCGCCTCTGCCGCGGACAACCAGCGCTTGAAGGACGGGTACAACGTCCAGCCCGGCTCTTCCCGCCGCTCCAGCGCCTCGAAACCGAAGTTTAGCGCCCCGTCCTTCTCGGCGATGACGCTGGGGAAATACTCCTGCGTTTCGCCGCGCGGCGTGTTGAACGAGATGACGGGATAGTTGCCGCGATCGCAGGCAGCAACGACGGTCCGGGTGGTTCCAAAGTCTATTCCAAGGCGCACTCTACACCTCTCGTCGTGGGCGATTATCGCTGACGAATGGGCTCGAGGCACCGCAATAATGATCGCTTTTTCGAGACACGAGCGTTTTGTCGGGCGACGCCTCGTTCGTAGCGCCGCCCGTTACCGGGGTTAGAGGCACGCCTGCCACGTTTGGGTCGCGAGGATTGCCGAAGCGCCTCGCCACTGACTCCGGGCGCCTCTAGCTCGGGGTCGCCGGGCTGGGGATGACGGGGCTTTCGCCCTGGGACGGGAAATGCGCGTTGAACGCCGTTGCCCGGGCCGGAGCCTCGAGCTCATGTTTGAAGAACACGTACGCCTCTTCAAACGGCTGCCGCCGAACCTGCTCGGCCCAGCCGGTGATTTGCTCGGGTGTGTAATCGAGCCTTCGCAGCCGCAAATATCCGAAGCTCGCCGTCGGTACGATCGGAGGCGGCTCGACGTCGTCGACGTCCGCCGTGCACAATGCGGTGTCGTGGCTCCGGAGGACGGCGAACGTGGCCTCGTCGAACCAGGACGGATGCCGGAACTCGAACGCCGCACGTACCCCTTTGGGTAAACCGCCGAGGAAGGCGTCCAGCCGTGCCGTGTCCTTCTGAAAGAACGGGGGCAGCTGAAACAGCATCGGCCCTAACTTCGCTCCGAGCCGCGAGGAGACGCTGACGAAACGCGCGACACTTTCGGCGCAATCGACCAGCTTGCGGCTATGCGTCATGCTGCGCGGGGCCTTCAGCACGAAGCGAAAGTGCTCGGGGCTCTTGTCCTGCCAGCCCTGGACCAACGCCTCCCCCGGCATCCTGTAGAAGGTGTTGTTGAGCTCGACCGTGGGCAGGCGCTCCGCGTAAAACTCGAGCATGCGCGAGGCCGGGTGCTTTTCGGGGTAAAAGCTGCCCTGCCACTCCTTGTAACTGAACCCGCTCGTGCCAGCGACGACCCGCATGCCGCCGAGCCTATCAGAGTCGTTCGTCAGGCTCGCGTGGCTTCGGGCGGCGCGGTGAGAGCCGTGTTGCGGCCGCCGGCCCTGCAGCGTCGGTAACGCGCTGGAAACGGCGCGTGCATGGGGCCAAGCTGTGAATAACCCCGAACGGCCACATGGACGGTGGGGCTTAGGCCGCAAAATCATTCGTGGAGAAGTTGTTCACAGGCAAATCGACTTATTCACAACTGAAGATTGGGATTTCGCGAGCGTATTGGGTGCGCCCCGATGGGGCACTCCAAGCAGTTCGGTGTTGCCGGACGTTGGATTTCGAGAAAGCCGATGCCATGTCCGAAGTTCAAAACCTCCTGATCGTCGAAGATGATCTGCTGCTCGCCCGCGCGCTCCAGCGTTCGCTCGTGGCTCGGGGTATTCAGGCGCGCCACGTGGCGCGTTGTGCCACGGCAGCTGCGCTGCGAGGGCCGTTTGTCGTCGGGGTCTTCGACATCGACCTGCCCGACGGAGACGGCGTGGAGCTCGCTCGCCTGCTGATGTTGCGGGGTATCGTGAGCCGCGTGATCTTCTACACGGCCTGCTCGCATCCGGCGCGCCTCGCCCGCGCCAAGGACTTGGGGACGGTGTTCGTGAAGTCGAGCCACCTGAACTCGCTGATGGATGTGCTCGTTTCCCAGCGCCCGGCGCGGGAGTCGAGCGCCGCGACCTCGTTGCACTGAGCTGCGGCACGCGTTCGACGGTGGATGCCGCTCCGGGGGCGGACGAGCGTATCCACCCGAGGGCTGGCGCCGGAGGCGCCCCGCCGCCGCGTGGCCCTGGATCGGGCAGACCACGCCCGGCCCGACGTTCTGGTGCGGGCGATCCGGCGTTCTCGAGGCCCCGGCCTTCGGAATAGAACGTCTCCCGGGATTGTCTGGTGGGGGCCGCCCGCGATATACGCGGGCCTCATCAGCGTTTCCGAGGAGTTAGAGCATGCAGGACGTGCGCGCCTTAAATGAGGTCGTCGCCCAGGAGAGTGCG
>WUUC01082217.1_pt1 | contig 11053 bp, 9 predicted proteins | sample 6278441 | NCBI WGS metagenome assembly WUUC01 (sample SAMN13675441, study PRJNA597444) | soil metagenome | isolation source: soil | place: USA: Washington | collected 2017-10 | reverse complement strand
CGGTGGAGACCTGGACCTACAATTTCGGCCCGAACAAGCTGATGCGCCGGGTGCGCTTCATCGATGGCGTGGTCGAAGAAGTTGAAACGCTGGGCTACGGCTATAACGATCCGCAGCGCGGCTCTTACGTGGGCCGCTGAATCACATTTTTCAGCCGCGCCTTGGTCACCAGCTGATAGCGGGCGACCAGCAGTACCGCGCTGATGCTCAAACCTACGTTCAAGCCGATCCAGACCAGCACCGGTCCTTCGCCGCGGTACACGCCGTAGTAATAAGCGAAGCTGAAGCCAACCACCCAGTACGAAAAGACGCACAACGTCATTGGGATGGTCGTGTCCTTGAAGCCGCGCAGCGCGCCCGCCGCGCCGACCTGCACTCCATCGGAAAATTGAAATAGCGCCGCCATCAGCAGCAAGCTGGCAGCGAGCTCGCGCACCGGTGCATCGCGCGTATACAACGCTGCGATCTGATCGTTAGCTAACAAAATCACGATTGCCGAGATCGTCATCACGAGCGCGCACATCGCAACACCGATGAAGCCGGCATTGCGCGCGCCGACGAGATCACCGCGCCCGAGTGTGTGACCGACGTGGATAGTCGTCGCCGAGCTGATCGCCAGTGGCACCATGAACATGAAAGCAGCGTAGTTCAACGCGATCTGATGCCCTGCCGCCGTGACCGCGCCCATGCCGCCCATCATCAGTGCCGCGGCTACAAACAATCCGCCTTCGGCGAGGATGCTGCCGGCAATCGGCGCACCGACGCGCGTCAGCTCGCCGAGCACCCGCCAGTTCGGTGGATCGATACGCGCAAAAAGGTTGAAAGGCCGATACGCGCGATGCATTCGCACGTGTAGAAACAACGCAAAGAACATCACCCACAACGAGATGGCGGTGGCCACGCCGCAGCCCACCGCACCCAGTTCCGGGGCGCCGAACTTGCCGTACATGAAAATCCAATTGCCGATGATGTTCACGGTCAGGCCGAGAAAGCCGCAGAACATGATGGGCTTGGTCCGCCCGAGCCCTTCGCTGGTATAGCGCAATGAAAAGAACGCCAGCAGGCCCGGCATGCCCCAGCTGATGGCGTGCACGTAACCGACCGCGACCGGCAGCACATCCTTCGAGATGCCAATCGCCGGCAGGAACCAGTCAGCCTGCTGCATCCCCGTGAGCAACAGGATTGAAAGCGCCAGCACCAGCCACCATGACTGCCGGGCATAGGCCGTCACCTTGCGCGTATCGTTGGCCCCGAAGGCATGCGCAACCGATGGCGAAGTCGCCATCAGCAGCCCGAAGCCGATGAACATGAAAAGGTTGAAGCTGGCGGCGCCGATCGCCAGGCCGCCGAGATCGACCGCGCCCAGTTGGCCCGCCATCACGGTGTCGGCGAACGCCATACCAGTGATCGAAAGGTTGTTGCCCAGCAGGGGTCCGCCCAACGCAACAATAGCTCGGGCGTCCACGACCAAGCGGGCGCGGTTGGTTACGGTCATGATCGATGGTGCCGCCAGGGTCGGCGGGAATATGTGGCGTGGATCGCGGCCGCACAGCCTACGGGCTTTGACGGTTCGCGCCAACCGGAGAGGAGTGTCGAAAGGGCCTCGGCCGCTTTCGACCAGGGTAACAGTGATCCCAACTATGCGTGCGTGACCACGGCTGGCATGCTTTGGCCCCGTCGCACGCAATGGAGCCGCCATGCTCGTAGGTTCGTCGATCCGCCGCGTCGCCATCATCGGTGGCACGCGCATTCCCTTCGCGCGTTCGATGGGTGTTTATGCCGAGGCCAGCAATCAGGAGATGCTCACCGCTTCCCTGAAGGGGCTGGTTGATCGCTTCAATCTGCGCGGCCAGGTGCTCGGCGACGTGGGCGCCGGCGCGGTGCTCAAGCATTCCAAAGATTTCAACCTGACTCGCGAAAGCGTGCTCGACAGCGGCCTGGCGCCCGAGACGCCGGCGTTCGATTTGCAGCGCGCCTGCGGCACCAGTCTCGACACCGCCATCGTGCTCGGCTTGAAAATCGCGACCGGACAGATCGACTCCGGCATCGCCGCCGGTGTCGATACCGCCAGCGATGTGCCCATCGTCTATCCGAGCGCGTATCGCAAAATGCTCTTGCGTAGCGCGCGCGGCCGCTCGCTCGGCGAACGACTCTCGCCTTGGACGAGCTTTCGGCCGGGCTTTCTCAAGCCCCAGTTGCCCGGCGTCAGCGAGCCGCGCACCGGCATGTCGATGGGTCAGCACACCGAGAAGATGGCGCAGACCTGGCAGATCCCGCGCATGGACCAGGATCAGCTGGCCTACGAGAGTCATCGCAAGGCCGCCGCGGCGTGGGACGAAGGCTTTTACGAAGACCTGGTCGTGCCTTTCCGCGGCTTGAAGCAGGACAACAACATTCGTCGCGATACCACCGTCGAGAAGCTCGCCAAGCTCAAGCCGTCGTTCGCAGCCAATGGCACGTTGACCGCGGGCAACTCGACGCCGATGACCGATGGCTCGGCGGCCGTGTTACTCGCGAGCGAGGAATGGGCGAAGGCTCGCGGGCTGCCCGTGCTCGCCTATCTCACTTACGGCAAATACGCCGCCGTCGACTTCGTGCAGAAGGAAGGACTGTTGATGGCGCCGGCCTACGCGGTCGCGCGCATGCTCGCGGACGCCGGATTGAAACTGCAGGATTTCGATATCTATGAGATTCACGAGGCTTTCGAAGCGCAGGTGCTGTGCACGCTCAAGGCCTGGGAGTCGCCCGAGTTCTGCCGCGATCGGCTCGGCCTTGCCGAACCCCTGGGCAGCATCGACCGCAGCAAGATGAATCTCAAAGGCGGCAGCGTGGCCATCGGTCACCCTTTCGCCGCCACCGGCGCCCGCATCCTGGGCACCTTGGCCAAGCAACTGGCCCAGCGCGGCAGCGGCCGCGGCCTGATCTCGATCTGCACCGCCGGCGGCATGGGCGTCACCGCGATCATCGAACGCTGAATCGCGAGCCAATCAAAATGGAGGCGGTCGGCAGGGTCGATGGTGACCCTGCCGACCGCCGTCCGAACCGGCGCCAGAATAAGTTAATCCGGCGGTCGGTCCACTGCGCGAGATGCCGCGATCCCGGGGAGGGGGCAGTAACGAATCGCGACACTTCGAGCAATCGGTTGGAGAAGATCGGTCGGCGGCGACCCGCTGACCACATGGCAAAGAATTAGAGGGTGAAGGGCGTCCCTGCCCGGATGCATGCCCCGACCATGCGGGTCCTTGTGAAGGCATCCTTAATCACACGCACGCAGATCCTATGGTGTATAGCGACAAACCGAGGTAAATACCCTCACAGGCACCGCAGTTAGTTACTCAGGGCAGGCATACGGCTGCTGCCTGAGGGGTTGCCACAAAGGTAAAGTAGGCGCTCACCGTCCGTCGGTGGTCATTACAGCCACAAACGTCCCGTTGTATCGATCGCGCTGCGCGAGCGGCTAGTACCTTGAAAGACAATGAAAAAACAGGCCATGGCATATCGGTTGCATTCTTACAGCCAGCGGATTGGATTCACAAACAGGACGATCGATATGAAGAGACTTTTTGCTTTGATGCTGCTCGCGGTGGGCTTCGCCACCTCCGCCCAGGCGGCTTACATTCCGGCCTCGTGGACCGACAACGCGAACATCGGTGGCCCCCAGGCCATCCATCACGGCGACACGTATACCTACACGCACAACCTGAACGACAACGGCTTCCGTCCGTTGGTCGACGTGATCAAGGACTTCACCCTGTCGATCGACCTCGGCGGCGGCGGCTTCCTGGACACGGCCCTGATCTCCTTGCCGGACACGTGGTGGGCCGGTGATCTGCGCCTCGACTTCGGCGCGAACGGCAACGAATACGGCGGCTGGTCGATCCTCGGCCTCCTGAACCTGAATGCGCTGGGCACCCTGACGGTCAGCGTCACCTCGGTATGGGGCGACTTCACCCTGCTGAGCTCCACCCTGAATGCCACGGGCAAGAGCTGGTCCGACGGCGCCACGAGCGTGCCGGAGCCGGGTGCGCTCGGTCTGCTGGGCGTCGGCCTGCTGGGCATGGCGCTGAGCATGCGCCGTCGCAAGCAGTCGATTCGCTGATCCGCGATCGCATTTGATCCTGGTGGGAAGGCCCCGCTTCGGCGGGGCTTTTCTTTTGGGGGGCCAGGATCATTAGACTGTGCGCCCCTGAACACCGGTCCGACGCCGGGCCTCCAAGCGCATGCCCGAATACCTCGGCGAATCCTCCTCCTCCTTTCGGCACGGCAGCCCGGACCGGCTTGGCGTGCTGCTGGCCAATCTCGGCACACCGGACGGCTCCGATCCGGCCTCGGTCCGGCGCTTTCTTGCCGAGTTCCTGTGGGATCCGCGCGTCGTCGAAGCGCCTCGCTGGATTTGGTGGCTGGCCCTGAATGGCGTGATCCTGCGCACTCGTCCCTCGAAGAGCTCGCACGCCTATCGGCAGATCTGGACGCCGGAAGGTTCGCCGCTGCTGGTCCACAGCACCGCCCTCGCCAAAGGACTCGCTGACGCGCTCCAGCCTCGCTGGAACGCCGCAGTGGCACTGGGCATGAGCTATGGCTCGCCTTCCATTCCGAATGCGCTCGCCGAGCTGCGACGGCACGGCGCACGACGCATCGTCGTACTTCCGCTGTATCCGCAATACTCCGGTACGACTACGGCTTCGGTGTTCGATCGCGTTACGCGCGAGCTGCAACACTGGCGATGGGTTCCGGAGCTGCGGTTCATCGGCAGCTATCACGACGACACCGGCTACATCGACGCGGTCGCCACCAGCATCGAGCAGCACTGGCGCGCCCACCAGAAGCAGCATCTATTGTTTTCTTTCCACGGCATTCCGAAGCGTTACATCGAAGCCGGCGATCCGTATTACTGCCAGAGCATGAAGAGCGCGCGACTGATCGCGCAGCGCTTGTCGCTCGGCGACAAGGAGTGGAGCGTGAGCTTCCAATCGCAGGTGGGTCGCGAGGAATGGCTGCGTCCTTACACGGACGAACTTTTGCTCGAGTACGCACGCAGCGGACCGAAGCGCCTCACCCTGGTGTGTCCCGGCTTCGCGACCGATTGCCTGGAGACGCTGGAAGAAATCGCGATTCGCAATCGTCAGCTGTTCCTCGCAGCCGGTGGCGAAACTTATGACTACGTCCCGGCGTTGAACGCCAGCGAACCGCACGTCACTGCTCTAACGAATTTGATCGAGCGTCATGCGCAAGGCTGGACCGAACCCTCGCAGCGTGCGCCAGAGGACGCTGAAGCCACACGGCAACGAGCCTTACGCAGCGGCGCGCAACGCTGATGTTCGGTCGCTTCCTGGAAATCAGCCTGTACGCGCCGGAGATCCGCGAATCATTGGCGTTCTATGAATCGCTCGGCTTCGTGCAGGCGCCGGTGGGTGAAGCGTTCAATCATCCTTATGCGGTGGTCACCGATGGCAGATTGTTTCTTGGACTGCACGGCCGCGCCGCCTCGCCGGCGCTGACCTTCGTCATGCCCCGGCTCATGCACGGCATGGAGCAGCTCGAGGCGCTGCGAATCGAGCTCGAAGACCTGCAGCTCGGCAACGAAGTCTTCAATCGCGTCAGCTTTCGCGACCCGTCGGGCCAATGCGTGAATGTATTCGAGGCGCGCACCTTCTCGCCGCCGCAATTCGAAACCGACCCTGTTACGAGCTGCGGCTACTTCAGCGAATACGGCCTGCCCGTACGCGAGCAAGAGCCGATGCGTGTGTTCTGGGAGGCGCTCGGCTTCGTCGCCTGGGACGAGCAAACTGAGCCATTCGCGCGCACCGCCATCACCAGTGACCATCTCAATCTCGCCTTGTATCGTTCGCGGGCGTTTCGCCAGCCGGTGCTGACCTTCGAGGATCAGGACATGCGCGAGCGCCTGGCGAGCTTGAAGGAACGCGGCTTTCGCCTTTCCGACGAAATGCCCGATAGTCTCGATGAATCGTGCAATGCCATCCTGGTTGCGCCGGAAGGAACGCGGCTGCTGCTGTTACAGTCAGACGAATGACCGGTAAGGAGAACTCAATGCTGAAAAGTCTCGCCGCCGCATTCGCGGTGCTGCTCGCCACCGCGGCCGCGGCCGACGAAGGCATGTGGACGTTCGACAACATCCCGCAAGCCGCCATCCAGGAGAAATACGGCACCACGCTCGACAAGCCGTGGCTGGACAAACTGCAGCGCTCGATCACCCGTTTCGAGAGCGGCTGCACCGGTTCGTTCGTCTCGCCCGATGGCCTGGTGCTGACCAACCATCACTGCGCCATGTCGTGTCTCGCGGAGTTATCCAGCAACACGGCGAATTATGTCGACGATGGCTTCAACGCCGCCACGCGCGGCGCCGAGAAGAAGTGTCCGACGCAGATCCTGTCCGTGCTGGTGGAGATGGAAAACGTCACCGCCAAGATCAACGGCGCCACCGCCGGCCTCGCCGATGCGCGAGCCAACCAGGCGCGCAAACAAGAACTGAGCAAACTCGAAGCAGCTTGCACCGAGAGCTCGAAGAATCGCAGCGGCGGCCCGCTGGCCTGCGAATCGGTGACGCTGTACCAAGGCGGCCAATACTACTTATATAAGTATCGTCGTTATGACGACGTGCGCCTGGTGTTCGCCCCGCAGCACGCGATCAGCGCCTTCGGCGGCGATCCGGACAATTTCAATTTCCCGCGCTGGAGCCTGGATTTCAGCCTCATGCGCGTCTACGACAAAGGCAAGCCCGCGCGCACGCCGAATCATCTGACCTGGCGAGTGGAAGGTCCGAAACCGGGTGAGGCGACCTTTATCGCCGGCCATCCAGGCAACACCAGCCGTCTGCTCACCGTGGAACAGTTGCGCTTCCAGCGCGAGGTCTCGGTGCCCTCCTATCTCATTCGCAACTCCGAATTGCGTGGACGAATGATTCAATGGGGCAAGACCGGCGAAGAGCCGGCACGCATTGTTAGTGACTATCTGCAGAGCATCGAGAACTCGCTCAAAGTGTATCGCGGCCTCCAGACGGCATTGCTCGACGACAGTTTGTTCGCGCGCAAGACCGTGCAGGAACGCGAGCTGCGCGAACGCGTGAAGGCCGATCCGAAGCTCGCCAGTGCGGTCGGCACTGCCTGGAACGAAGCAGCTGCGGCGCAAGAGCGTTATCGCCAGATCTACGATCGTTATCTCTACCTGGAGAACGCTGGCGGCTTCAATAGCAGGCTGTTCTCTTATGCACGCCAGCTGGTTCGCGGCGCGACCGAGCGCAGCAAGAGCAACGAGCAGCGCTTGCGCGAGTACGCCGACTCGAATCTTCCCAAGATCGCGTCGGGCCTGCTCGCGAGCACGCCGACCTATCCTGATTTCGAACAGGTCACGCTGTCGTTCTCGCTCGACAAGTTGCGCGAAGCGCTCGGCCCGGACGACCCGGTGGTGCGCAAACTGTTGAGCTCGGAATCGCCCGAATCGCTGGCGGCGAAATTGATCACCGAGAGCAAACTCAGCGATCCCGCCGTTCGCAAGACGCTATGGGAAGGCGGCACCGCCGCGATCGAAGCGTCCACCGATCCGATGATCGTGCTGGCACGTGAGATCGACGGCGAAGCGCGCGCGGTTCGCAAGATCTATGAAGATGAAGTGCAAGCTCCGGTGGCGACGGCTCAAGAGCGCATCGCCAAAGCGCGCTTCGCGGTGCTCGGCACCAACACCTATCCCGACGCCACCTTCACGCTGCGACTGAGCTATGGCGCCGTCGCCGGCTGGATGGAAAAAGGCCAGCAGGTCGAGCCGTTCACGCACCTGTCACGTTTGTACGAGCGCGCCACCGGCAAGGATCCATTCCGGCTGCCGCAGGCCTGGCTGGATGCTCGCGACAGGCTCGATATGAACACGCCTTTCTGTTTCGTCACCACCAACGATATCGTCGGCGGCAACTCCGGCAGTCCGCTGGTGGACAGCCAGGGCCGCCTGGTGGGCCTGGCGTTCGACGGCAACATTCATTCGCTGGCCGGCAACTTCTGGTACGACGGCACCATGAATCGAACGGTTGCCGTGCATCCGGCCATCATCATCACGGCGCTCAAGGATGTTTACGGCGCCCAGGGCTTAGCTGCAGAGCTACTTGGCGCGCGCTGACCCGCGAGGCACTCAGCGTTTCACCGCCACCAGGTTGAAGCGGATACGCAGTTGATCCTGCACTTCCAGGGCACCCAGTGCCACGCTGAATGGTTTCATCCCGAAGTCGGTCTGGCGGATCTCGAACTCGCCGCTCGCCGTCAGGCGAGCGCCGTTCACGACGACGGTGGCTGGCACCATCACCTCTCGAGTCGCATCCTTGATGGTGATCCGCGCCGTTATCTGCGGGGCCTGTAGCGAGCCAGTGAGTGCCGCCGATTTCACTGTGACTTTCGGATAGTTCTCGCCATCCAGCACTTCCTTGCGCAGCATGTTCTTGCGCGTTCCCTCTTTGTCGGCCTGGGGAATATCAGGCGAGAAATCGCTGCCCGCGGCGCGACGCGCCTCGGGGTCGTCGACGATCAGGTCCGCGACCGGGAATGACAGCTCGAAACCCGACGCCGACAATTGCGACCGCATCCAGACGCGCCCGGTCACCGATCGGCTGCTCATCACATGGTTGTGACCCAGCCGGGCGAACGTGCCGCCGCGGAACACATGAATGTGCAGAACTGACGCCTGCGGGTCGATTTCATATATCGCGGCGCCCTCCTCGGACGGCGGCGGCGCTGGCTCGGTCGGAGTCGGTTGAGGTGGGACACTCGGCGTGGGCGCGGGTGGCTGCACGGGCCGGGGGCAGGCAGTGAGCCCCAGGCACAACAGCAACAGCACCAGCATCCGGGCAGGAGCACCGAGCAAGGATCGGGTTGTTTCGATTGGCATCCGGGTAGTCCCACAACTGTGTCAGATTTGCAGCCCGCTCAAAGCTCGCGTGGCCTCGCCTCGCGAATCGCTTACACTGTCGTCTCAACGTGACCAGGGGTCGGAGTGATGCAACTGAAGAACGACGAATCGCGCTACGGCGCCGTCGCACAGTTATTTCACTGGACCATCGTGGTACTCATCATAGTGCAGTTCATTCTGGCCAACCGCGCCCACGACCTGCCGCTGGGCTCCGCCAAGGTGGCGGTGCTGGCCCAGCACAAATCGTTCGGCATCACCATTCTCGGCCTGGCGCTGCTGCGGCTGATCTGGCGCTGGCTCAATGCCGTGCCGGCCGAACCGCTCGACCTGCCGCGGTGGCAAAGAATCACGGCGCGCATCTCGCATATCGCCCTGTATGCGCTGTTGCTGATCACGCCGGTCATGGGCTGGCTGATGTCATCGGCGCGTAACTTTCCCGTCAGCTGGTTCGGCCTGGTGACGCTGCCGGATTTCATCGCGCCCAACAAGGCAGCCTATGAAGTACTGCACGAGACCCACGAGCTGCTGGCGCAGGCCCTATTCTGGCTGGCGCTGCTGCACATGGCGGCCGCGCTCAAGCATCATTTCATCGACAAGGACAACGTGCTTCGCCGCATGTTGCCGGTCAAACTGAAATAGGAAACGAATGGATATGATGTCGACCCAAATATCAAAGTGTTGCGTCACTCAGCGTCTCGCCGCCCGGCTGGTGGTCGGCCTCACCGCCGGCCTGGCCGCGATGCTGGCCCTGGCCGCATCGCAGTGGAGCATGCAGCCCAAGGAAAGCAAACTGACTTTCGTCGGGGAACAGGCCGGCGCCAAGTTCGAAGGCGGCTTCGACAAATTCACGGCCGACATCCGCTTCGACCCCAAGGATCTCGCCGCCAGTCGCTTCGATGTAAAGATCGACACGGCCTCGGTGAACACTCAGGACGGCGAGCGGGACGACACCATCAAGAGCGCCGACCTGTTCGACGTGAAGCGCTTTGCGAACGCGCACTACGTCGCCGACAAGTTCACCAGCAAGGGCGGCGACAAATATTCCGCCACCGGCAAGCTGACCTTGCGCAATGTCACCAAGGACGTGCCGATCGACTTCACGTTCGAGAACAAGGATGGCGGCGCGTGGCTGAAAGGCACGGCCAAGATCAAACGGCTCGACTTCGGCGTCGGCCAGGGCGAATGGAAAGACACCTCCACCGTCGGCAACGACGTGCAGGTGCGCTTCGCGCTGCGTTTGAAAGGCGCTTCATGATCGCAGCGCCTTCGATGATCGGCCTGGCCACCGGGTGACCGTCGCGCCGATGTCTGCATCCGCACCGCTTCGTTTCACTGCGCCCGACGACTGCGTGGAGGCGACCTTCAACCGCGTCGGCAAGCACGTGGTGATGGGGTTGCCGGTCGCGATCGGCAAACCGAACGCGCTGGTCAATGCCTTCGTGGCCCGAGCGGTCGCCGATCCGAGCCTGAAACTCACGATCATCACGGCGCTATCGTTGCGCGCTCCGCGTGGCCGCAGCGATCTCGAGCGACGGTTCATCGAGCCCTTCTCACGACGCGTGTTCGGCGACTATCCCGAGCTCGAATACCTGAATCTGATCGAGCGCCAGCAATTGCCGGCGAACATCGAGGTGCTGGAATTCTATCTGGAACCCGGCGTCTGGCTGCGTAACGAACATTTGCAGCAACATTATCTCAGCAGCAACTACACGCACGTCGCCCGGGATGCATTGCGCCGTGGCCTCAATGTGATCGCGCAACAGGTGGCGGCGCCGCCGCCTGATGAAGCGCCCGGCTTGCTGAGCCTCGGTTCCAATGCCGACATGACCGCCGATCTGTTGCCGCAGATCGCCGCCATGCGCGCCAGCGGCAACAGCAAACCGTTCACGTTGATCGGCCAGGTCCATCGCGACATGCCGTTCATGTACGGCGACGCGCTGGTCACGGCCGATACCTTCGATTTCCTGATCAAGGATCCGGGCACGACGTTGTTCTGTCCGCCCAACATGCCCATCCCGCCCACCGAGCACGCCATCGCGCTGAATGTCAGCACGCTGATTCGCGACGGCGGCACGTTGCAGCTGGGCATTGGCGAGTTGGGCGACGGCATTTGCTACGCCTTGCAGTTGCGGCAGCAGCAGCCTGC
>WUUC01214030.1_pt1 | contig 11054 bp, 5 predicted proteins | sample 6278441 | NCBI WGS metagenome assembly WUUC01 (sample SAMN13675441, study PRJNA597444) | soil metagenome | isolation source: soil | place: USA: Washington | collected 2017-10 | reverse complement strand
GTGCGCTGACGGAGCGTGCGGACGTCGAGAGGCTGCCGCGCATTCGCCGACTGGATGATCCGGACCTCCGACTCACCGACGACCTCGAGCCGGCGACCGGCGTAGACGACGAGGGCGGTCCGTTCGTCGACGCCGAAGCCGACCAGGCCAGGATGGTTCTTCAGCACACCGATCAGCCGCCCCTGACGGTTGCGCCGAACGAAGTGCTGGTCGGCGACGGCGCCAGGAAGGAATCCGAAGCCCTCGCCGACAGTCGCGACGGTGTCGCCATCGACGACGCGCTGCCCGGTGATCATCACCCTGGTCATGATCGCCGCGCCTGCGGACGTCCCGCCGATGACGCCGCCGCGCGCGAGCACGGCATGAAACTCCTGCTCGGTCCTCGTGCGGAGGTATGCGTCGGTGATCCGCGACTGTACGCCGCCAACGAACCAGACACCGGTCGCCCGGCGGAGCGGAGCGACGAACGCCTCCGTGTTGGCGGCGTCGCGCGACCTCGTATGGAGCATGACCACGTCGGTGAGTCTGAGCTTGTCGGCGTAGTAGCGCGTCTCGGCGCCGGGAGTCACCGTATCGGGGTTCGCTGCCGCCGTGGGGACGATGACGATGCGGGCCGTGTCGCCGCCGGCCAGCTGCCGGAACCGAGCCCAGATCGGATCGACCGTCCCACCCCCGCCGACGATCACGAGCGATCCGGAGATGGGCTCGATCGGGGCGGGGGCGCTGGAGTCGACGGGCGGCAGACTGCCGCTCGTGCCGGCGATGGACGAGATGCAGCCCCCAGCCTGGAACACGAGCAGCGCGGCAAGCGTGAACGCTGCGATATCTGTGAGGCGGATGTTGTGGCCCCGAAGGAGGCGCATCGTGGACGAGCGGAGCAAGTGGATCGCCATGCGGTAGGGCCTCGGATCTGAGGGAGCGGCGGCGGGCCAAGCGAAGAAGCGCGCTCCAGTATGCTAATTCGACGGTCAGCCGGCCAGGGACTCGCTGAACGCGGCGTCCGGGCCTGCCCGCGAGTACCGACGACAGCCTCGCACTGGTCAGCCTTTCACGCCGCCAGGGGCGAGCCGTGTCACCCCACGCGATTCACGGCGAGCGCTTGATGAGGCGGTAGACCACGACGCTCTCGACCCCGTCCGGATCGCGCACCGATGCGAGGACGTGATCCTCGCCGATCGATGGGACGATGTGGACGTAGGGCCGGAAGTACCTGATCATCGCCGGCGGCGACCGGATCGCCCAGCGAAGCGCCCCGGTCGAGTCGAACACGAACCAGCGCGGGCGAATCTCGGTCATGTAGCGTCCGGGGACGTACTCGCGAACCCAGATGTTGCCCGGCGCGTCGACGAGCAGGTCGCTGAATGCCGGGAAGGTGTCCGGGAGTTCGGCGGTCGCGAACGCCTCGGCGAACGCGCGTTGAGTCTGGGACTCCCGCGAATCATCGGTTGGCGGTGAGGTCTGCGGCGGCCAGATCTCGTCGCGGTCGTAGCCGGGCGCAGCCCCGGCGACTCGCACGATCCGCTCGAGCGACCCATCGTTCCGATGGACGCGGATCTCGAATCGTCTGGCATCGGCGTAGTAGAACCGGTCGCCGTGGACCGCCCACATCGCCTGCGGGTGCGGCTCCGACCAGCCGATGTTGGGCCGATTCGGGACGCGACGCGATTCGCCGCGTGTGTAGACGAATCGTCCGAACCGGCCCGTCGTCGCACCACTGCTGTCGGTCCGGAAAAACACGACGCTGTCCTCGCAGAACCCGTTCATGCGCCGCGGGCCGCACACGTTCAGATAGTCGCTCAGGACCGGCTGGCCGTCGGCGAAAAAGCCAATCAACCGGTGGGAGGTCATCGGCCAGCGCGCCCGGGTCTCGAGAAGGCGCGGTCGAAACCTCCGGACGTAGCCGAGATCCGGATCGAGTATCGTCGCTCGACTCGCCTCGTTGTCCATGACGACGACCGAATCGCCGACGTATGGCAGCAAATGCGTGAGCCAACCGTACTCGCCTGGCCCCTCACCGCGCCGTCCGACCTTCCTGACGAACCTCCCGCGCTCGTCGAAAACGCGGAGCTCGTGGGCAGTCGCGTCGGCAACGAGGATCGAGCCGTCCGGGCGCCGCAGCATTCCCGCCAGCCGCCCGATCATGTACTCGGGGGGGCCGTCCACGACGCCGATCCTGACGACCGCACTGGTGTCGATCGTCCAAGCCAGCGAATCGGCAACGTGAAGTCCGGCGTTCTCGACGATCGTGACCCCGTTCTCGACGCGCACGGCGACATCGGGACGCGAACCAGCCGCGGGGTCGCATGCCAGCGTCGCGATCGGGAGAAAGCGCATCAGTCGCATGTCGGCCCTGAATGCCCGCCTGTCTCGAACGATTTCGGAATACGGATTCGTTCCGTCGCGTGCATCACCGTTCACGATCGCACGGCACACCCCGCCCGACTCACTCCCCCCTCTCCAACCGCTCCCCCGCCGCGAAGTCGTACAGCGTGAGACGACGCAGCCGGTAGTACGCCTGCCAGTACCCGCGCAGCGCCTGCATGTACTGCGTGAGCACGTTGTCGCGCTCCGACTGCGCCTGGTAGAACTCGTTGATCGGAATGCGTCCGATCAGATACCGGTTCTTGGCCGACTCCGCACGCAGTCGCGACACCGTGTCCGCCTTCGCCGATGATGCAACCAGCCGGCGGGCCTGGGCGATCTCCAGCGCCGCGAACTTCACCTCGTGGCGGAGCGTCTCGAGGGTGTTGGCGACGCCGGCGTCGATCCGGCGCTCGTCCGCCTCGACGGCCCTGATCTCGGCCGACCGGGATCCGCCGAGGTAGAGCGGCATCTGTACGGAGAGCCCGAACCGCTGCTGCTCGAGGAGCGACCGATACGCGTCCTCCCACACCGGACCCGACTGATTGAATCCCGCGCTCGCCGTGACGGTCGCGCCGAGGCCGGTGCCGCGGCGGGCTTCCGACACTCGTCGCTCCGCCTGGAGCTCCTGGAGGTCGAGGTCGAGTACCTGGCTGCGATTGCGGAGCGCCTCGCTCAGCGCGAGCGCCGTATCCACGGTGACGACGGGAATGTCCTCCGGCGGCACGAGCTCGATCGGCGTCTCCGGCGCCAGCTCGAGCGCGATCCGGAGCGCCCCGAGGGTACGCTCGCGCTGCAACTTCGCGCCATCGAGGGCGATCTGCGCACGAAGCAGCGCCAGCTCGCTCTGGAGCAGCTCGTTCTCGCCGATCCGGCCGACGGCGTACCGGCCCTTGGACGTGTTGTACAGACTGTCGTTGGCCGCCACGTTGCGTGCCGCATTTCCGGCCGCAAACTCGGCGGCATACGCCTCGAAGAACGTGCCGACGATGGTGACGGCGACGTCTTCATTGGCCTCGACGAACTGTCGGTCGGCGATCCTCGCCCGGACCGTCTGCTCGCGGCTGTCCCAGGCGAGCGTGTTCGTGCGGAAGAGACTCTGTCGGAGGCTCACCTCGACCGGCGTCGATCGCCAGGTGCGAGTGTCGGTCTGGCCGAAGCGGTCGAGCCGCGTGAGGCCCGACGACACGGTGAGATCGCCGCCGGTGAACGGCAGCCGCTGCGTGACGTTGAGCAGCAACGATGACTCGGTCTGTCGCCGTGGAAGGAAGAGCGTCGATCCGTCGGGCTGGACGACGGGCTCGATCGATCGATTGGTGCTCGGAATCGTCGCCGAGACGGACACCTGCGGCAGCAGGCGTCCGGTGAACGCGCGGTCGCGCCAGTGCGCCGCCTCGTGCGCGGCGCGCGCCTGCTCCGCGGGAGCGCTGCTCTGACGGGCCATGTCGATTGCTCGGGAGAGCGTCAGCTTCAGCGCCGCGGCCTCCTGCGCCTCGAGCGACGGCATGCGTGGGCCGCCGACTATCAGGCCGAGGATGAGCGCTGAAACGCGGAACATCGCGATGTGCGTCATGGGGTCCAGCTCCGCGGTCAGTGGGGAGAACCGCTTGGGGAAGGGTTGGTGTGTTACTCGTAGCGAAGGCAGACCACCGGATCCTGTCGCGCCGCGCGCCACGCCGGGACGATGCCGAACACGAGTCCCACGCTGAGCGAGACGCCGAACGCGGCGACGATCGACATCGGTGAGATCAGCGTCTGGATTCCGGCGAAGTGCCGGATGCCGAAGCTGAGTCCGGCACCGACAAGGACGCCGGCGAGCCCGCCGGCGAGGCTGATCATCATCGCTTCCTGGAGGAACTGCCAGAGGATGTCCTGCTGCGTCGCGCCGAGCGCCCGGCGCACGCCGATCTCGCGGATCCGCTCGAGGACCGACGCGAGCATGATGTTCATGATCCCGATCCCGCCGACGATGAGCGAGATCGACGCGATCGCGCCGAGCACGATGTTGAAGATCGTGCGTGTGCGGCGCTCCTGCTGGAGGAGCAGCTCGGGGATGGTGACCTCGAAGTCGATCACCTGGTTGTGCCGCCGCTGGAGCATGCGGCGGACGATGTCGGCGACCGGGGCGACGAGCTCGCCATCGGTGACGCGCACGACGATCCGATCGAGCTGGTGGTAATTGCGCCGCTCGCGCTTGATCTCCTCTTCGGCGGCGCTCTCCGGTCCCGACGAGGCGACGTATTCGGTCCCCATCTCCTGCCGCGCGCCCTGCTCGACGTCGCGCTTCGTGACGAGGGTTCGGTCGCGGTACCGGAGGAGCGCCGTCGACAGCGGCACGTAGACATCCATGTTGGCGTCACGAACGCCGAGCTTCTGCGCCAGCGGCGCGGAGATGCGCCGGTCGCCGAGCACGCCGACGACGGTCAGCCAGCTCTCGCCGACCTTTATCCGGCGGCCGAGCGGTTCCTCGGTCGTGAAGAATCGGGTGCGCACGCCGTGGCCGATGATCGCCACCGGGGCGCCGCGCGCGATGTGCGTCCCGGTGAACCCCGAACCGCTGGCGAGGTCGAGGTTCAGCAGGCGGAAATAGCTCGTGTCGGCGCCGACGACCTTTCCGGTACGGCGATACCCCTCGCGGGAGATCGTCGTGTTGAGCACGAGCTCACCGGACACGGCATCGACGGTCGGGATGCCGGCGGCGATCGCGCGTGCGTCGGCATCGTTCAATCCGGGGGTGAATCGCTGCGGCTCCTCCTTCGATTCGCCTTCGGCGGCCGGCGACACGCTCGATTCGCTCTGCTCGGTGAGCGGCGTGATGATCACGTTGTTGGTGCCGAGCAGCCGCATCTGCTCGAGGATCTCCTGCTGCGCCCCGCGACCGATGGCGAGCATCGCGATCACCGACGCGGTGCCGAAGAGGATGCCGAGCGAGGTGAGGGCGGCCCGCAGCTTGTTGTGCCCGACGCCGTCTAGCGCGACGCGCAGGACGAGCAGCGCGCGCGCGATCCTGGCGGTAGCGCCGGCCATCAGCGTTCGATCAGCGCGACGCGGAGGGCGGCGCCGGCGCGGCAAGCGGAGCCACGACCGGCGCGGGCGGTGGGATCGTCAGCGGCTGGGCGCTGTCGGTCCGGGCATCGGGCGCCGCCGGCGGAAGCGACAGCGTCTCGACGCGGTCCGGGTCCGCCGGGGCCGACAGCAGGACCTCGTCGCCTTCCTCGAGGCCACGGTGGACGATGATCTCGTCGTCGTTGAGTGCTCCCGTCTCGATCTCCTGCCGTACGGTCCGACCACCGGCGCGCTTGTAGACGTACGGCGTCTCTCCCTCGCTGATCACCGCCTCGAGCGGGATGAGGAGCGCATCGGGAATGACCATTGCCTCGATCGCGTTCGACGTCGTCATGCCCGGCCGGAGGGTCGTGTCGGAGACGTCCATCGTGATCAGGACCTCGAACACCTTGGCGTCGACGTTCGGGCGCTGCTCGCCGACGTTCGCGACCTGGGTGACGCGAGCCGGCAGCTTCCTGCCCGGATCGGCGTCGAGCGAGACGACGACCGGCTGCCCGACGGCGAGCTTGCGCACATCGAGCTCGTTCACGTAGGTGAGCGACTGCATGAGAGTGAGATCGGGAAGCGTGGCGATGATCGGATCGTACGAGCTGACCGTCGATCCGACCCCCCGTTTTTTCCCGTTCCACTCGCGATAGTAGATCACCATGCCCGGGGTCGGCGCGCGGATCGTGAATGCATCCTGCACCGCCTGAATCCTCGTCATCAGCGTCTGCTGGCGCGTGACGTCGGTAGAGACCTCGCGCATCTTGGCCTGCGCCTGCTGCACCTTGGTGAGATAGTTCGCCGAATCCTGCTTGAGAGTGCGCTCGGTCTTCTCGTAGTCGAGCTCCGCCTGACGGCGGACGGTTGGTGGCTCGTAGATCGACTGCTCCTTCGCGATGCGCTTCTCCTCCAGCGTCATCGCAAGAGCGCGCAGCGCCTCGCGCGCTGTCGCCAGGTTGAGCGTCGTGTCGAGCTGGGCCTGCTCCTGGAGGGCGAGCGCCTTCGTCATCGCGAGCCCGACCTCGGCGGTCTTCGTGCCGACCGGGGCGCGATCGAGCTCGGCGACGACGTCACCGGCCTTGACGACGGTCCCTTCGGGGACGATCGACGTGATCTTGAGCTGGTAGAGCTGGGCCAATTGCGCTTCCGGCGGGCCCTTTATCTCGACGTAGTTCTTGGCCCGAAGCTCGCCGGCGGTGGTGACGACGAGCCGGAAGGTGTCGCGCCTGACCTTGGCGGTGATGGTCGGCTGGTCCCCCGAGACGGCGTCGCCCGGCGTAACGTACCAGGCGACGAGGACGAGGGCTGCGAAGATGGCGGCAGCGGCAGAGAGCTGCCGCCTCGAGAAGCGGAGCATTGCGCGGGGATCCTCCAGGTCGTTCATGTGGGCGCGAGGCGCCACCCGCCTTTAGACCGCACCACCGGCAACTACGTTGCCTCGTGCCGACCGCAGACGGGCTTCGACCTGCAAGTTCTGCTCCTTCGAGCTCCAACGTCGTCGGCTTCGGAGCTTCAGCGCTGCGCACCACCCTACCGACCCATAAAGTGCGGACGCGGAACGCCCTTCACCGAACGACGCCACCGCGCAGGAACCGCTTTACGCCGCGCTGTCCGTCACCGGTCCGGCCTTTACGAGCCCTGCGGCCGGGTAATGGAAGAGCGGTAACGATGATGAACCGAACTACGCCCGTTGGGTCCCCGCCTCCCTGGTCGCCCGCGGTCGGCGGAATCCAGCGTGACGTCAGGACCTACCGTCCCTGAACAGCCTGCATCCGCGCGGCCACGCGCTCGACCTCGCGCCACACGCGAACGAGGTTCCCGCTCCACAGCTTCGCGATCTCCGGCTCGGTGTAGCCGCGGCGCACGAGCTCGAAGGTGACGTTGAACGTCTCGCTCGCATCGTTCCACCCGGCCACCCCGCCGCCGCCGTCGAAGTCGGAGCTGATCCCGACGTGGTCGATCCCCATCACCTGCACGGCGTGGTCGATGTGATTCACGAAATCGGCGACCGTCGCGCGGCCGGCCGGCCAACGCGCGTCGATCTCCGCCAGGCGACGGTCGTACTCGGCGCGGCGCGCCGGGGCGAGCGAGTCCAGCGCCGCGTCGCCACCGCGTCCCCGACCGCGACCGCCGCGTCCTCCGGCACGACCGCCGCCGCCGGCTACGCCCGCCGCGGCGGCGCCCGCGCCCACCGCGGTCGTGTCGGTCGCCCCTCGCCCGCGGCCCCCACGTCCGCCGCCACCGCCCACCGGGAGCCCGAACTCCTGGCTTAGCGCGGCGATCGCCTGCTGGCGCTCCGGCGGCGCGATCCGGACGTAGTTCGCGAATGCGACGGTCTGCATCACGCCGCCGTTCTGCTTGAGCGCGAGGAGCTGCTCATCATCCAGGTTACGCGGATGGTTCGCGTATGCCGTCGTGCTCGAATGCGACGCGATCACCGGCGCGCGCGACAGCCGCACTGCCTCGAGCATCGTTTGCTTTCCGGCATGCGACACGTCGAGCATCAGCCCGACGCGATTCACCTCGCCGACGAAGCGGCGGCCGAGCTCACTCAGACCGTTGTGCTCGCGATTGTTCGGATCGCCCCCATGGACGTTGGAGTCGCCAAGATCGCTGTGGTTGTTGTGGGTGATCCCGATGTAACGCCCACCCAGATCGTGGAACAACTTCACCAGCGTCAGGTCGGTTCCGACCGAGAACCCGTTCTCGATCCCGATCGCCGCGACGAGCTTCCCCGAGCGCGCAATGCGCTCGACGTCATCGGCGCGGTACGGAATCGCGACGCGGTCGGGGTACATCTGCTCGGCCATCCGGTGAATCGCGACGAACTTGTTGAAGGCCGCATCGCGAGCGAGCCGGCGGGTCGAATCGTTGCGGACGAGTGGCTGGCCGACGTAGACGATGAAAAAGGCGACATCGAGCCCGCCCTCCTTCATCTTCACGAGGTCGACCTGGGAGGTCCCGCGGGTTCCGGGGTCGCTCCGCGCGGTGGCCCAATCGTTCGGGATGTCGACATGCGTGTCGAGCGTGATCACGCGGTCGTGGATCGCTCGCGCCCGGGTGACGAGCGCGGCGGTCGAGTCGGCGCGCGGACGCGGCGAACGGGCGCCGGTCCCGACAGCGCCCTGTGCATCCACCTCCGTCGCCAGCGTCACCAGGAGGGCGACGCCCAGCGCGACGGCGGTCGAAGAGAGATTGCCCATGCGGTCCATGCACGTCTCCTGTGGTGTCATCACGGCACGATCGGCGCCTGCGACGTCTTCGCGTTCTTGACGTAGATGTCGAACCACGCCAGCCATCGCGCCCACTGATCGAGGTCGCTCTGGTACGTCGCCACACTGTGATCCTCGTACGGATACATGTACAGGGCGGCCGGCTTGCCCAGTCCCTGAAGCGCGTGGAACATGCGGATGGAGCTGATCGGCGCGGTGCCGACGTTCTGGTCGGCGAGCCCGTGATACATGAGGAGAGCACCCGACAGCTTGTCGGCACGGTAGAACGGCGACATGGCGAGGTAGGTGTCCATCGCCTCGTAGAAGCTCCGCCGCTCGCTCTGGAAGCCGAACGGCGTCAGCGAACGGTTGTACATCCCGTCACCGGCGATTCCCGCCTTGAAGTACGGCACGAGAGTCATCGCGTTCACGGTGCTGAACGCGCCGTAGCTGTGGCCGCCAATTCCCATCTTCTCGCGGTCGACGTAGCCCGAGTCGACCACGGCGTCGACGACCAGGTCGAGATTCTCCGCGAGATCGCGCGTGTAGTTGTCGTTCATCCGCCCCGAGTCGCCGTAGATCGGAAGGTCCGGCTCGATCAGCGCGTAGCCCTGCGTCACCCAGATGTCGACCGCCGACGCGGGACGGGTCGCCGGGACATCCGGAAACTGATTGATGTTCGTACCGTACTTCGACCGCTCGTAAGCGTCCTGCGTCGCGTACTCGCGCGGGTAGAACCAGATGATGCCGGGGAGCTTCGTCCCGGCGCGCCAATCGCGGGGAAGCGTTACCTCGACCCAGAACTTGTAGCCGTCGCGCAGCCGGCTCACCTGGAAGCGCCTGCGCTGCGCGCCGCTTACCTCCGGCGCGACGTCCTTGTTGGTCGTGAGCTTTCTGCTCGTGCCCGCCTTCGTGTCGCGAAGATAGGCATCGGGAACGACCGTCGGCGATTCGTGGGTGTAGATGTATTGCGAGTAGTCGTCGTCGAGCGGGGCGACGAGCTGGTCGTAGCCTTCGGCCGGGCTCTCGAAGATCCGCGTCCGCTGGCCGGTCTCGAAGTCCAATCGATCCACCCACGGCCGTGGGGCCTGGGTCAGCCAGCTCGCGCCCGGGGTCCGCGTCCCCGACAGGAACACGGTCTTGTCGTCGCTACCGACGATGACGACCGGCTCGCCATTCGGACCGCGTTTGGTCTCCAGCGTTCCGCCAGCAGCCGAATCGCTCGCCGCCCCGGCACCGCCGCCGCGTCCACCACCACCGCCGCCGCGGCCGCCACCACCGCCGCCGAGCGTCACGCCGCGGCCGAGGGGGAACGTGCGCGAACGATCGGCGGTGCGGACGGCGAAAACGGCGCCGCTGTCGGCCACGAACATGATCCGGCCATCGTCGGCGAACGCGACGCTCGTCAGTCGACCGCTCCCTTCGTAGATCGTCGTCGTGTCACCCGGTCCATAGGGCGGAAGCCAGTTCATGTACTTGACGGCTGTCGGCTGGGGCGCCTGACTCTGGCCGCCACGTCCCGTACCGCCGCGCCCGCTCCGGCCCCCACGCCCTGCGCCGGCCGCCTCGCCGCCCGCGCTGGCCCCGAATACCGATTGCAGATAGACGAGCCCGCGCCCGACCGGATGCCACGCGAGATTGCGCTTCCCCGTATCCGACGCCGATTGCTGAGCTCCTCCGCGGCCGCCGCCGGGCGGATCATCATCCGTCTGCTCGCCCTCACGGAGCGGCGTGCGCGCCAGCGTGGCGACGACCTTTCCCGTCGCGTCCCACAGCTCCTGCAGCGATCCGAAGCTCGAGACGGGAACCAGATACGAGAACGGCTCGACCATCCGCGTGACGCGGAAGTACTGGCCGTCGGGAGAGACATCGACCGATCGGATCATCGCCGGCGCGCCGAGCTTACGGGTGGCTCGACTCCGCACGTCGATGACGGCCAGTTGACCGGTGGCGTAGAACGTCAGCTTCGCCTTGTCATGCAGATCCTCGAGGAGGCTCGCGTGAATCCTCTGCGGAATGACACGCGACTCGGTGAGCCGCACCTGCGGGCCGTCCTCGACGCCGTTCTTCCCATGGCCCGGTGGAGTGCCACGACCGTCCGGGATGAGGACCGCGACCAGGTTCCTGCCATCGGCCGTCCACGCGATGCCGGTGACGAGCGTGGCGAGGAGCGGGGTTCTCGTGACCTGCACCGATTTGCCGGTGGCGATGTCGGCGACGTACGCATGAGATGCGTCGGTCAGGTTTGCGATGTATGCGATGTGCGTTCCGGCGGGCGACCAGACGGGCGACGAGATCGTCGCGCCGCGCGGCGTCTCGATCGCCCTCGTCGCCATCGTCCGCGGATCGACCAGCGTGATCCCGCGACGCGTGCTCGTCGTCATCGATCGGGCACGATTCGCCCGGGTGTCGATCTGGACGCCGCCAAGG
>WUUC01141198.1_pt1 | contig 11054 bp, 10 predicted proteins | sample 6278441 | NCBI WGS metagenome assembly WUUC01 (sample SAMN13675441, study PRJNA597444) | soil metagenome | isolation source: soil | place: USA: Washington | collected 2017-10 | reverse complement strand
TTAATTGAGTATGAATCACTCCATTAAAAATAATAAGAGGGCTAATGATATAAAACATGATTTTGGCAATCGTATCACGATTTGCCTCAAGAGTTTTGCCCGCAATATATCCCAGCAAGATATTGATATAAAGGGGGCATAACTTAACAACTAAACTTGTGAAAACAGACATATAAGAATGGGTTGAATGGCATGATTAGCCAAAATTCGAGAATAAATTTATCAAACTTAGCTCTAATTGTCCAGTCATTTGAACAGGAATAGAAAAAAAATTTAATCTTTTAAGAAACAAGATAATTTAACCTTTCCAATTGAAAGTAAATCTTTTATAGTCTAGAAAATCCAATAAGGAGTGTGAGACAATGAAAAACGAATGGATTTTAGTATGGGGTTATGCAGCCCTCCTTTTAGGAGGTGGTGTGATAGGTTATCTTTTTGCGGGCAGTATGGTTTCGTTGCTGATTTCAACTTTCCTCTCTTTTCTACTTGTCTGGACAGGATATGGAATGAGAAAAGGAAGACGAGTTGCCTATCGAGCAACAATTGGAATTTTGATTGCAATTGTCGCTTTTTTTGGTTATCGCTTCTTTCTGACTTTTAAAGTCATGCCTGCAGGATTCATGTTAGTCCTTACCTTGATTGTGTTAGGTGCTGTCATCTATTTGGCAGAAAAAAATCGTTCCTTGACTTTATAGGACACAAGTGATGGGCAGTTCGAATAGGCCTGCCCATTTTGGGACTTAAATGGTGTTCACATGCATGATTTTGATCACTTTGACGGAAAAACTTACTTTAATCCCTATGATAAAAGAAAAAGGAAGTTCCTTCATTTTTTATTATGGCAGTTAACCCGTCGAGCCACTCCTTGGCCTTCACATGTGCCAGTTGTGTTGCAAAAAGCAAGGCAACAAAGAGTGAAGAAGGGTGAACTTTGGGTGATGTATATAGGTCATTCAACGACTCTTATTCAAATCGATGGCTTTAATATTTTAACCGATCCTATTTGGTCTGAGCGAGCAAGTCCTCTTTCTTGGATTGGACCTAAGCGGGTATCAATGCCTGGAATTCGATTCGAGGATTTGCCTCCTATTGATTTTGTCTTGATTAGTCATTGTCACTATGATCACTTAGATTTACCCACATTAAAGAAATTAGAAGAAAGGGATCATCCACAATTTTTTGTTGCAATGGGTAATCAACTTTTATTAAAATCCATTGGAATTCAATCTGTTCGAGAGTTAGATTGGTGGAATCAAGTGGAACTCGCTTCGGGTTTAAGTTTAAGTTTTGTTCCAAGTCAACATTTCGCAGCTCGAACACTTTGGGATGTGAACCGAACTTTATGGGGTGGTTATATGATTAAAAGTCTATCTCATTTCGTGTATTTCGCAGGCGACACAGGTTATAGCCCATTTTTCAAAGAAATTCGCAATCGGTTAGGAGCTCCAACATTGTCCTTCATCCCCATTGGCGCTTTTAAACCTCTCTGGTTGATGCAACCTGTTCATTTAGGACCCCGAGATGCTATCCAAGCTCACCTTGATCTAGAATCCAAGCAAAGCATTGCCATTCACTTTGGTACTTTTCGATTAAGCGATGAAGGGATAGACGAACCTGTTGTAGAGTTGCAACGAGAGCTTCAGCGTCGACAGATTGATCCCAACAAATTTTTAATTTTAAAACCTGGTGAAGGAAAGACTATCGATCCACACTTGCAAAAGGAGCATTTGTGAATTCTCTTGTGACAATCTTATATGAAGTCAGTCTTTGGGTTGTAGGCTTGGTGACTCTACCAAAAATGCTTTATAAATTTTTTATTCATAAAAAGTATCATCAAAGCCTTCCTTTTCGTTTGGGCTTTAAATCTCCTAAATTTTCAAAAAAAAGAGAGAAAAAAAGAATCTGGATTCACGCTGTGTCTGTTGGGGAAACGAAAGCCATTGTCTCTTTAGCTAGAGAACTCAAGCAACGATTTCCAACAAGTGAATTAATCATCTCTTCTGTGACAGAATCTGGTCATGGAGAAGCAAAGAGGAGCCTCCCCTTTGCCGATTATCACGTTTACCTTCCACTAGATTTTAATGGTTTAGTCAGCCGAATGGTCAAACAAGCAAGTCCTGATTTAGTCATCTTGTGTGAATCAGATTTTTGGTATCACTTTTTGCGGCATGCCAAAAAACAAGGTGCGATAGTAGCGTTAGTGAATGGAAAGTTGTCCAAACGATCGACTTATCGCTTTGGTCAACTCCCCTTTTTTTCTAAACGTCTTTTTAGTTTGTTTCACATCTTATGTGTGCAAAATGTTCTTTATAAAGAGCGCTATCTTCAAGCAGGCGCATTAGAAGAGAACATACAAGTGACTGGAAATTTAAAATTCGATGAAGATTATCCCTGGCTTGGTTCGGAGGAAATAACCCACTGGAAACACAAATTGGGAATTGAACAGGATCAGTTAGTGATGACCATTGGCTCCACACACGATCCAGAAGAAATGTTGATTCTAAATGTATTAAAAGATCTGTGGAAAAGCTTTCCCAATTTAAAAGTGTTAATTGTTCCCCGTCATCCCGATCGATTTAAAGAGGTATCAGAGTTAATCCATAAAAAAAATATCAGCCACATCCATTTTACCGATATCAGCCAGCGAACAGGTCAAGAACAAGTGTTATTGGTTAATGTCATAGGGATGTTGCGCATGTGCTATCAGCTTTCAGATATTGCAGTGGTGGGAGGAAGTTTTACGAATAAAGTAGGAGGCCATAATATTTTAGAGCCTTGTTGGTATGGGAAACCGGTCTTATTTGGACCGCACATGTATACACAGCTTGAGTTGGTTGATTTAGTCACAAGATACCAAGCTGGTCGCCAAGTGCAGCCCACTGAACTTCTAGCCGTTCTAGAAAGCTGGTTGAGAAGTCCATCTCTGCGACAGGAAATGGGACAAAAAGGTCTAAAAATGATTTCTGAGATTAAAGGCTCTACACAACGAACACTTGCCGCCTTATCGCCTTCTTTAAGTCGATTATAAAAGTGTCCAAAAATTTAATTTCTCTTAAATCATCTAAATTACTGTTTTGTAGATTTTGGAAGACTATCTACAATTTGTTTCTTTCTTGAATATAAATCCATTTCATTAATAAATGTTGGTTTTATAACTTCTTCAACTAAGTCAAAATGCAACCTGGTTTGCTTTGTTAATAAGGCTTGGGATTCTTCAATGACTTCATGCTCAGATATTAATAAAGAAGCTTTTTCAAAATTAATTCCTTCTTTTTGTGTATTAGGATTTCCCTCTTCAATAAAAGTAAACTCAGACATGTATATTGACAAGATAGGTACACAAGGGATACCCTTTTTTTTATCATTTTCGATTAGCTCTTTTAAATTTTTATAATTCTTATTATTTGATGTTATGTTTTCTAATTTTTTTAGTTTTTCTCCAGTTTTTTTTGGCATTAAGTCCATAATCTTTTCTTTGTCTATAATAGCAGTAACAGTACCCTTATTTAGTGCAGCGACTATGGCGAGTACGCCCTGATAATCATGGAGCTCTGTAAATAATCGATCAGCTATTTCTATAAATAGTTCTATAGTATGAGCTCGCTCTAAAGTACCTTTAGTTATTTCTGTTTTCATCACAATCTGATTTTCTATAAACGAGGATAATTGATTAAAAGACTTAATAATTTCTAAAATATTCGGCGCTATCTTGTCCTTATCCTTTGACTCCCAAGCCTTGTTAACAAATTCTGAAGGCTGAATAGATTTAAATAGATTACCATTTAAAATTGATAAATCTCTGCTAAAATCTTCGATGAACTGCTTTCTTACCCTGTTTGTTACTTTCTCACTGGCAATTTTTTTAATTTGATCAACTAATAACTCACTTCTTAATTTTTTTAATTCTTCAAATTCTTTAGCAGATATTTTATCAGATATTTGGCCTTCGCTCTGTACAGGACCTGTAATAAAAGGACCTATAATATCTCTACGAACATCATATGAATCGGGTGCAGTTATTAAATTATTTCTAATTAAAAATTCGTTGTTTTCATCCATTTTATTAAATGCTTGTGCTAAGCTTGCAACTTCATTCGATCCTTCTTGTAATCCTAATTTTATTAGTTTTTGCAAGGTAGGATCCTCCCTTTGGATTACACCACCTTGAATTAAATCTTTAGCAAAATCTAAAATAATTCTTTTTTTTATTCTACCATCTTCTTTATCATTTGAGAATTGAAATTCACTTAACATTTTATCTAATAAAGCAGGTTTTTCTTGTTCTCCTGGATTTACTTTATCAGCTGATATTAATTTCATCCAAGGGCCTATTTTTATAAAATCTTTTCTAAGTTTTTGACCACCTGCGTCAGCTTTGAATAAAAATTCCCAAAGTTCTTCTTTTTTAATCGGTTCGTTTTTTAAAGCAGCTATATCTTTTAAAGCAACTATATAATTACTTATAGTAAAACTAGGATAGTTTTCTTCAATTTTTTTAAATGTATCTTTTAAATTCGATTGGTCTAGATCATTTAAATCTGCTACCTTTGGTTTAAGGTGTTCTATTATCTTTTTTAAATTATTTATATCTTCATTAGTAAAAATGTTATTTTCTAAACATTTAGTTAAGATATCATTAACTTTGTTTAAGTTAAAACTTTTTCTGCTTCCATCTTCTATTTGCCTAACAAGATTATTAAACGTTTCTTGAAGCTCTGTCTTAGGCTCTCTTTCAGAAGCTGCATGATCTGGTTTTCTTGCCATTTGATGAATAGCAGAGTTTAATTTTTCTGTTATCGAAGTTTTAGCTTGGGTTAAAGACGATTTAACGTTGTCTAATTGCTGATCTATTTCTTTTCCTATACTAGTTAGCCCAGAAGCTGCATGATCTGCCTTCTTCGCCGTTTGTTGAATAAAAGATGCTGAAGTAGAATTTAATTTTTCTGTTATCGAATTTTTAGCTTGGGTTAAGGACTTTTTAACGCTTTCTAATTGCTCGCCTATGTCTTTTCCTAGCTCTTCTAATCGGCCTGAAAATCCGGCTATTGGTAGAGAAATTGCCAAATCTAATTTAAAGATTTCGTTGTGAATGTCAATTTTGGCTTGAAAGATTTGCATGTCAGCAGTCTGGATCTTTTCCTCTAACATTGTTTTAACGTGATTGATTTGATCTTTACCTTGGCTCTTTAAATCTTGAACCCCATCTTTCACTGAGGATAAAACTTCTGAAATGGCGTCTTTAGCCTTTTCTAAATGTTGACTACATGCTTGATAATGTTCATGAAATTTTGATTTTAGCTCTCCATTAGGTGAATGTAAGTGTGTTTTTGCTTTCGAATACGCTGATTGCAAACCGGCTCTTAAATTTTCTTTAACATTCGTAAGTTTTTCTTTAGCTTCCTCTAAATGGCTTGAAAATGACTCTTTGAATTGATACTGTCGAACGGTATTAATCTTTTTATCAATTTTTTGTTTCACAGAAGCTAATGATGAAAAAAATGAAGAACTAATGCCTTGGGTTTTGTCACTTGATGGTGAATTCTCTCTTAAGATTTGCGGCGGACCATCTAAGACAGACTGATAAACACCGGAACCTGAACCTATTATTGTCATATAACACCCAAAACCTCTAGAAAATTATTAAAACACTCATTATTATATTATCTATTATAATCAAATATTAATTTGAATTAAAGTTTTTGTTTATAGTAAAAATATTGGTTTTAATTGAAATAAGAATATGCATAGGACCTATGCAGCTAATGGTTATAGAAAATATAAAATTCGTGACCTAAAGATTCCTTTTCTCTATGATGAAACGTTGAATAATCAAGTAGTTAAAACATCTTAAACATCTTATGTCTGAAGTGAATCTCTTTCTTCCCAACATTGCCGATGGAGAAGATAAACATTCCATTATAAAAAATCGAATCAGAAAAAATTATCGTCATATCCGAAAATGGGCCAAAAGGACACAAACAGACTGCTTTCGTATTTATGATCGAGAGATTCCTCAATATCCCTTAGCAATCGACTTTTATTCTGGCCGTTTTTGTGTGCAATATTTTTCACGTCAGCGTGGTCAAGAAGAGCCAACTTCTGATTTAGTCACTGAAATAGAGACCGTCTTAATTTCTTTATTTGCAACAACAAGGGAGTCCATTTATTGGCGCACAAGGGCTAAAAGAAAAGAAACTCGTCAATATGAAAAAATGAATCGTTCGAAAGAGTTCTTTACCGTTTATGAATATGGAGTGAAATTTAAAGTCAATCTTCGAGACTATCTCGATACGGGCCTCTTTCTTGATCATCGTGAAACACGTCAATTTGTGGCTTCGCATGCAAAAGGAAAACGTGTTCTCAATTTATTTGCCTATACCTGTTCTTTTAGTGTCCATGCGGCTGTTGCCGGCGCCATTTTTACCAAAAGTGTCGATCTATCCAACACTTATACAGCTTGGGGAAGAGAGAACTTGCTCTTGAATGCATTAAGTCTTAAGAATCATGAAATTATCCGTGCTGACTGCTTGACATTCCTTGATGAGGAGATTCGCTCAAAGACTCAATATGACCTCATTGTGATTGATCCTCCCACCATTTCACGATCCAAGAAAATGCAGCAATTATTTGACATTCAGGTTGATTATATTGAATTGATAATAAAAGCTTTAAAGCTCCTATCCAAAGAAGGAATGATTGTTTTTAGCACCAATTCTCGTCATTTTGTCTTTGAAAACAGCTATTTTCCATCCTGCTCCATTAGGGATATTTCTGAAAAAACACTTCCCTTGGACTTTCATGATCCAAAAATTCACCGATGCTGGATCATCACGCATTGAACTTATTCTCGAATAGCAAAAAATCTAGATTCACTTTATACTCTTTTTAGGCTTTCATTGCTGCCTCAGCGATCGCTTTTAATATTTTTCAATTTTTAATTTTAAGATTTACACATGTCATTACTTTTAAGCTGTCAGGGTTTAAGCAAGTCTTATGGCTCTAAAACCTTATTCAAAGATCTTTCATTCGGTCTATTCAAGGGAGATAAAGTGGGATTGATTGGTCCGAATGGCTCCGGCAAATCGACTTTGCTTAAAATTTTAGCAGGTTTAGAGACCGCCGATGAGGGAATTGTAGCTGGAAATCGCTCTTTACGAATGGGATATGTCCCTCAAGAATCCGTTTTTCTCGATCAAACGCTTGAACAAATCATCTGGGATGTACTTGAAGAAGATCACCTTGTGTCGGTCCAGGATAAACAGACAAAATCGAACGTGATATTGAGTAAAATGGGATTCTCGGATGTTCAGCAAAAGGCAACCACTCTATCTGGTGGATGGAAAAAGCGATTAGACATTGCACGGCAAGTCGTCAAAGATCCAGATGTGTTATTTTTAGATGAACCGACCAATCATTTAGATTTAGAAGGCATCTTGTGGTTAGAAAAATTCCTAACTTCTGCCCCTTTTGCCTATTTAGTCATTAGCCATGATCGCTATTTTCTAGAAAACATCACTACAAGAATGATGGAGCTTAATCCCTCCTATCCTAAAGGACTTTTTACAATAGAAGGCTCTTATTCTGCTTTTCTAGAAAAAAAAGAAGAATTTTTAAAGGGCCAACATCAACAAGAGCGCTCTTTACAGTCTAAAGTTCGTCGAGAAATAGAATGGTTGAAGCAAAACCCAAAAGCTCGAACAACAAAATCTCAAGCACGCATTCAAGAAGCTAAGGCTTTAATTCAAGATTTAGGGAATTTAACAGCTCGAAATAAGGAATCGCAAAGTCAAATTGCATTTGTAGGATCGAAGCGGGAAACTCGTCATCTTTTGGTTGCGACAAACTTGATGAAATCCATGGGAGGACGTCTCTTGTTTTCACATTTGCACTTTACCCTGTCCCCTGGAGTTCGGCTAGGAATTGTCGGGCTAAATGGGAGTGGCAAAACCACTCTACTGCGCTTATTAGCAGGAGAATTAAAGCCTGATCAAGGAACAATTAAATACGCTGATCACATTCAGATTGTGTATTTCGATCAACATCGCGCTCAATTACCCAATACAATTTCACTACGACGTGCGTTGGCACCAGACAGTGACACCGTTTACTATAGAGGACGGCCTATCCATGTCAATGCATGGTGTAAAAAATTTTTATTTAGCCCAGATCGTTTAGATTTGCCATTTGGTCAATTATCTGGAGGAGAAAAAGCGCGGGTTCATATCGCTCGATTGATGCTAAAGCCTGCTGATATTCTTCTCCTAGATGAACCCACAAATGATTTAGATATTCCGACATTAGAAATTCTGGAAGAAAGTTTATTGGATTTTCCAGGAGCCGTGGTTCTCATTTCTCATGATCGTTATCTCTTAGATCAAATTTCCAATGTCATTTTGGGATTAGCAGCTGGAAGTGAAGGAGAAATTTTTGCTGACTATCGACAATGGGAACAGTTTCAAGCAAAACACCAACCTGTTAAGACAACTCCTAAAAAGCCATCTGAACAAACGATAATCGATAAACGTTCTCAAAAAATGAATTATGCGGAAAAACGAGAATGGGAACAAATGGAAAAAAAAATCTTGGAAGTAGAAGAAAAGATCGTGGCTTTACAAAAACAAATTCACGATCCTGTTAGGGTCTCTAATCCCAATCAATTACAGGAGATTTGCCATCATCTGGATGATCAGCAACGTCTCCTTGAGCAATTATATAAACGTTGGGAAGAATTAGAAAACTTACAATCCTAATCTCTAAAAGGAACGTCTTCTAGGTCGTCTTACATTCGGTTTTGTCCTTTTTGCTGTACCACGTGAAGCTTTAAATAAAGGTTGAGGCTGTACATCTAATCCTGGAATGGTCTGAACAATCAGTTTATGGCCTGTGAATTGTTCAATTTCTTGAAGCACTTTCATGTCTTTTGGAGCTGCAAAAGACACTGCAATCCCCTTTGCCCCTGCTCGTCCTGTACGACCAATTCGATGAACGTAGTCCTCAGCTGAGATTGGCAAGTCAAAATTGATCACATGACTAATGGTTCTCACATCAATTCCTCTCGCAGCAATATCTGTAGCCACAAGTGTACGAACTTCTCCTCGAATAACACGTCCAATGGTTCGTAGCCGTTGATGTTGATTCATATCTCCATGTAAAGCAGCCGCTTGATGACCTCGATCAAGTAAATTCTGTAAGAGTTGATCGGCTTGTCGTTTTGTAGAGGTAAAGATAATGGCTTGATTAATCGCTAGATCTTCTAAAAAGTAATCAAGAGCTAAATGCTTGTCATGAATGTTACTGACAAAAAGAAGCCGTTGATCAATGTTCTCATGCTTCGCTTGTTCAGAGGAAATCTTAATCTGAATGGGTTGATTCAGAAGACTTTTAGCTAGTCTAAGCACACTTCCACCTAATGTAGCAGAAAATAAAAGAGTTTGACGTTGTGCTGGTAAAGCTTCAGCAATTTGCTCAACAGGTTTAATAAATCCCATATCTAACATTCTGTCAGCTTCATCAAGAATAAACATTTGAATTCTTGAAAATTGAATCCGCCCTCGTTCAAGATGATCAATTAATCGTCCAGGAGTGGCAACCAAAATTTCATAGGGGCGTGAAAGTTCTTTATTTTGCTTGATATAGGACTCTCCTCCATAGATGCAAACGGTCTTGACTCTAGATAGATGTTTGCTGTATTTGATCGCTTCCTGAGAAACTTGCATGGCAAGCTCTCGTGTGGGAACTAAAATTAAGATGCGAGGTCCGAATCCTTTACTAGTTGAAGGAGTGGTTAAAAGCTGCAAAGCAGGTAAGAGAAAACTTGCCGTTTTACCTGTTCCTGTCTGAGCAGACGCATAAATGTCTACCCCATTTAATATCTGAGGAATGGCTATCTGCTGAATATCTGTAGGGGTTTTATAATCTAATTCATCAATAGCTTGTAAAATTCTTGGATCTAAATTTAAGTCTTGAAAATTCATGTATATCTACTTTTGTTAATGAGTAATGAAATGATAGTATATCTCATTAGTTAAATAAAAGATATGGATATTTTAACTTTTATAAATTTCTTTAACAATCAGTGGAAATAAAAACGAATTGGGCAATCTTCGATTTTTCTTAATTTTTTATCTTAAAACGTGTTAAACTACTCTCCTCCAACAGATTAAATAGAGAAAAAAGAGGTTTTATGTCTGAACAAGCATTAGTCGTTAAACACACTTTAGCACCTTCCAATGCTGAATTTAAATTAATACAAACAATTGCTAGAAATGCAGCTGCTTCTGGACTCTATAGTGGAGTTGGAGGAGAACAAAAGATCTTGATGATTTTACTTGCTGCCAGAGAATTAGGGATTGGGCCTATGACAGCTCTTAATGGAGGGATTTGGAATATCCAAGGAAAAATCGAACTTTCCGCTCGACTGATGTCTGCCATGATTAGAAAAGCAGGTCATTCTTTGATTGTTAAAACAATCAGTGATGGAGAATGTACCATTGAAGGAAGACGGATCGATAATGGAGATTGCTTTTCAGCCACGTTTACCATTCAAGAAGCTCAAAGAGCTGGATTGATTAGACAAGGGAGCAATTGGACAAAATATCCACAAGACATGCTTTATGCAAGAGCGTTAAGCCGTTTAGCTAGGCGGTTATTTGCAGATGTCATTGGCAATACATATGTAGAAGGAGAAATTCATGAAGCTTCAGCACAAGTCATTCATACTGAAACAGAAAATAGTTTAAGTTCTGAAGAGATTCAAGATTATATTAACAGTTTTTATGAAGATAGTGAAAAGATGGCAAAATTTATCGAAGCTGTGTGTGAATTTAAAGGATGGGATGTAGCCAAAGCCATTCATGAATTTCTTAAAGAACCTGAGGTCACTCGAGAAAAATTTGAAAAATGGAAACAGAGACAATAATTTCTTTCTTTATAACCTGAGTTTATAAGAAATTCTTAATTGATGTCAAAGAAACATCTATATAGGTTCATGGGCTGCGTTTTTTATTTGTAGCGTAGTTTCCCAACGTTTCACTGTGTTTATCTGAAAATAACGC
>WUUC01194811.1_pt1 | contig 11055 bp, 8 predicted proteins | sample 6278441 | NCBI WGS metagenome assembly WUUC01 (sample SAMN13675441, study PRJNA597444) | soil metagenome | isolation source: soil | place: USA: Washington | collected 2017-10 | reverse complement strand
AAGCTCTGTCGAGGCTCGTGGCTCGGCACCCGGTTGGATGAAACTGGCGCTTGCGGCGCTGGCTATGATCGCGATCCTCGAGGCAGCGGCGCTTGGCTGGATCATGACGCAAGGCGCCGCGCCCGGATTAACCGGCACCAATGGCGAACTTGTGGTGCAGTCTCGGCCGGCGGCGGCGCGCGTGACGGTTGATGGCGAGGAGAAGGGCATCACTCCCTACAACATGGAGCTTGCCCCTGGTCCGCACATCTTGGAAATTCGCGTGGGCCGCTCGGAACCGCGCGTGATCCCGATCAATATTCGCGCTGGCGTGCAGAGCGGTGTTTACGTCGAACTTCAGAGCGTCGCGACGGTCGGCGGGCTCGACGTTCGCAGCGATCCAGGCAAGGCCCGCGTATCCGTCGATGGTCAGTTTCGGGGGACGACGCCGTTGGTGTTAAAGGATTTGCCTCCTGGCAACCACGAGGTCGTGCTCGAATCCGGTAGCAACAAAGTCCGTCAGACGGTGCGTATTGAACCGGGGGTTACGAGTCAGCTGGTGGTCCCTCTCGGATCGCGGTAAGATTCCGCACCCCGGAGGACTGTGATGAAGCGGATTTTGATCTTGTCGTGTGTGATGGTGCTGGCGTCGGCGATTCCGGCGCTTGCGCAAAAAGCGTTGGCCGAAGCGCTCGCGCGGAGTGCTGCCGGCACATTTCGAAACCTGACCGAATCGGCCGAGAAGATGCCTGAAGCCGATTACAGCTTCCAGGCGACCAAAGACACTCGCACGTTCGCGGGCTTTGTCGGCCATACGATCAACTCTGCCTACAACAACTGTTCGCGCGCCAAGGGCGAACCCAATCCCAATAAAGAAGACCTCGAGAAGGTAACCTCGAAGGCGCAGCTTGTGGCCGCGGCGAAGGCCGTGCAAGCGTATTGCGACGCCGTGTTTGCTGCCCAAACCGATGCTTCGCTCGCCGAGATGGTGACCATGGGCCAGAACCAAGTGCCGCGCGGCCAGATGTTGATTGGCGTTATCAGCCACAACATGAATGAATACGGCCAGAAGGTCATTCTCATGCGTCTGAAGGGGATCACGCCGCCGACCACCGAGCGCGCCACGCGCAAGCCCGGGATGGAATAGCGATGCTGATCCACGATCGACGATCAACGTCCACCCGTCGCGATATGCGGTTGGCGCATGTCGTTTCGGCCGTCATCGATCGTCGTGCGTGGGTCGGGGCAAGTCTCATCATCGTCAGTCTGACAATCTCGACCGCGTGCCGGCCAGCGGCGGCCGAACCGCCGGCGCCACGACCGGCACGCTATCGCGACGTCATGCTCGAACGCGATTCAGAAATCCGACGCGCGCGAGTTCCGCAGCGCACCACGCTGTCGACGCTGCTCCACTCCCACGAGCTTGCCGCGCAAGAAACCAACGCCATCATCGCGAGCGTCGCGTCGAAGTTCGACCTGCGGCGCTTCCGCGCCGGTCAGCCCTATCGCATCGATCGGTTTTTCGACGGACGACTGCGCGAGTTCATTTACGAGATTGACCTGGAGAAGTGGCTGGTGGTGCGGCGCAGCGAAACATCCGATGCGCCCGCGTTTGACGCCGAACTGGCCGCGATTCCAAAGCAGATCAATCAGGTCGTGGTCGAAGGCGCCATCACGCGTGAGACTCCGTCACTGGTGCAGGCGATTGACGCAGCCGGCGAGCGCATCGAGCTGTCACTGGCGCTGGCTGAGGTATTTTCCGGCGAGGTTGACTTCAGCAACGACGTTCACCCTGGCGACCGGTTCATGCTCGTGGTCGAACGCGCCGACCGTGAGGATGGATCCTTCGGCGGGTACGGCCCGGTGCTTGCCGCCGAATTTGTCAACGACGGCCGTCGTATTCAGGCGGTACGATTTACTCCGCCTGGCGGACAGCCCGGCTATTACGACGCGGACGGACGTTCGTTGAAACGGTTCTTCCTCAAGTCGCCGCTCAAATTCGAACCGCGCATCACCTCCACCTTCTCGCGCGCGCGGCGTCATCCGATTCTCAATTACACTCGCGCCCATAACGGCGTCGATTACGCGGCGCCCGCGGGCGCGCCGGTGGCGGCTGTCGCCGGTGGGTTGGTGACGTTTGCCGGATGGAGCGGTGGTGGTGGACGCACGGTGAAGGTTCGCCACGCCAGCGGCTACGAAAGTGAATACCTCCATCTGTCGTCGATCGCCCCGGGTGTTCGTGCCGGCGCGCGGCTCGGACAAGGGGAACTGGTCGGGCGTGTCGGCGCCACCGGTCTGGCGACCGGGCCACACCTGCATTACGGGTTGCGGCGTGACGGCGCCTACGTGAATCCGGTGCGCGAGCATCGCAACATGCCTCCCGGCGAGCCCGTAGCCGCACTCCATCTCGCGGCGTTCAGCAGTGAACGCGATCGTTTATTCCTGCAACTCTCCAAGGCGAAAGCCGCCAACAACAACTAATCTGACGTCCTATCTGGCACGTCTGATGCTCAGACGGTCATGAGGAGGTCGTGAATGTCGCGATGTGCGAATCGCCGCAATACAGGTGTGTCGTTTTTTCTTGCAGTGCTGGCTCTCACAACGCTCACCACATCCGCTGCGGCGCAAACACCGGGAGTACGTGGCGGCATATCTGTCGACCCGGAACAATTCTTTTTAGGCGGCCATTTTGAATCGGCACCGCTCATCGAACGTCTGCACTTCAAACCCAACCTCGAAGTCGGCTTCGGCGACGACGTGACACATGTCGGGGTGAACTTCGAATTCGTCTATAAATTGCCGCTCGATACCGGTGCGTGGACGTTGTATGCGGGTGGCGGTCCGGCCCTCAACATCTACTCCTTCGAGGGGATCGACGACAGCGCCAACGAACCTGGTCTGAACGCACTGTTTGGAGCTGAAACCGAACGCGGCCTGTTCTTCGAACTCAAACTGGGTGCAGTCGATTCGCCGCGCGTGAAATTCGCCGTGGGCTGGAATTTCCGATAATTCAATAAGCGGTTGCTTCGACGGCCGCGGTCTCGGCAATCGGCCTGAAGACATGGCTGGCAATGGCGATTGTCCGCAACTTAGCGCCGGGTGCCCAAAGACATCCACAGATAAGCACAGATGCCACAGATATGAGCGAGCCGCACCGGCGGCCGGAGGCCGCCGGTAAGCAGGGGAGCGGGAGGGTCAGAAACGAGAGCAACTCTGAATCACGCAGTTGTTCTCGTTTCTGACCCTCCCGTTCCCCTGCAAACGGGCTCCGCCCGTTGCGGCTCGCACAGTCAGAGGCAGTCGTCCGCGCCGTGACACATATGTGCCATCGGTGTGTATCTGCGGATGCTTGCTGCGTCAAGGCAGCGGCTCACTGTTGCGTGGAATTGGACGGAAGGTCCTTCTTTAGTATTTGTCGTACCAAGCGAGAATCCGATCCTCGAAATCAATGCTTTCGCTGACGTTGTTCGGCGGACGATGCCCGCCGGGTTGGGGGAGTGGCAGTACAATCGACAGTTCGATGGCTGCCATTTTTCCGTTTGCGGCGCTTCGCCCGGTTCCTGAAACCGCCGCGGCAGTTGCGGCACCGCCCTACGATGTCGTGTCCACCGAAGAAGCACGTCGGTTGGCGCACGACAATCCTCTCAGTTTCTTGCACGTCTCGCGCGCTGAAATCGATCTGCCGGCTGGCATTGACCCCTACTCTGATCAGGTCTACGAACGCGCCAGTGAGAACTTCAACGACCTGCGCAAGCGCGCCCCGCTGGTCGAAGAAGAGGCGCCGGCGTTCTATGTCTATCGTTTGCAAATGGGCTCGCACACGCAGACTGGTATTGCCGCGTGCTTTTCGATCGATGAATACGAGGCAGGCACGATCAAAAAGCATGAAAAAACGCGACCCGACAAAGAGGATGACCGCACGCGCCACATGCTCGCCATCAGCGCTCAGACCGGTCCCGTGTTCCTCACCTACGCCGCCTCGCCCGCGGTGGATGAAGTCCTGCGCCGCGCGACGACGCGCACGCCACTCTTCAGTTTCGTCGCGCCAGACGGCATTCGCCACGAAATCTGGACCGTCGATTCAGCCGATCACGACAGCATCGTGCGCGGCTTCGAAGCTATCCCCCAGCTGTACATCGCTGACGGCCACCACCGTGCGGCCAGCGCTGCTCGCACCCGCCGTGCATTGGCGGGGCGAGGCGCAGGTGAGCACGATCGCGTGATAGCGGTGGCTTTTCCCGATGCGCAAATGCAAATCCTTCCCTACAACCGCGTCGTGAAGGATCTCAACGGGTTGACAACCCAACAGTTCCTGGATGCGCTTGGAAAACAAGTCACCGTTGCCGAGGGCTCACGCGATACACCAACCGGCAAAGGCCACGCGACGATGTACTTGGCGGGGAAGTGGTATCGCCTCGAGTTCGGAACCCCGCCGCCGGGTGCTGATGTGGCCTCATCGCTCGACGTGAGCTTGCTGCAGGACAAGGTCCTGTCCGCAATTCTTGGTATTCATGACATTCGCACCGACAAGCGCATTGATTTTGTCGGCGGCATACGCGGCAATGCTGAACTCACACGCATGGTTGATGCCGGCGAAGCGGCCGTCGCATTTTCGCTATTCCCCGTCACCATTGGCGATTTGATGCGCATTGCCGACGCCGGCGGCATCATGCCGCCCAAGAGCACGTGGTTTGAACCCAAGCTCCGTGACGGTCTTCTGTCGCACACGTTCTGATGACTATTCTGATCGCGGATAAGTTCGAACAATCCGGCCTCAACGGCCTCAAGGCGCTCGGCTGCACCGTCGTCTACGAGCCGGAGCTCAAAGACGAGGCACTCGCCGCCGCCTTGCAGCAACACGAGGCGCAAGTGTTGATTGTTCGGTCGACGCAGGTGACCGCACCAATGCTCGACGCCGGACGGCTCGCCCTGATCGTGCGCGCCGGCGCCGGGGTGAACACGATCGACGTTGCCGGTGCATCACAGCGCGGCATTTACGTGTCGAACTGTCCGGGCAAAAACGCGGTGGCCGTCGCCGAGCTCGCCTTTGCGCTGATTCTTGCGATCGATCGACGCATTCCCGACAACGTCGATCAGTTGCGGCGCGGTGTGTGGAACAAGAAAGAGTTTGCCAACGCCAGAGGGCTCTTCGGGCGCACCCTCGGCCTGCTCGGGTTCGGCAATATCGGCCAGGAGATGGCGCGCCGTGCGCGCGGATTCGGCATGCCGGTCGTCGTCTGGAGCCGTCGATTTACGAGTGATGCCCACGGGCGCAAACAGGCCATCGACGAATTCGGCATCGAGGTCGTCGGCAGTCCAGAGAAACTGGTCGGGCGTGCCGACATCGTCAGCGTGCACGTGGCGTTGACGAAAGAAACCCGCGGGCTGGTGGATGCCGATTTGCTGTCGCACGCACGGCCAGGCGCGATTTTCATCAATACGGCTCGTGCGGAAGTGGTGGACTACAAAGCGCTGGCCGATGCAGTTCACGATAAAGGGTTAAGAGTGGGCCTTGACGTCTACGCCAATGAGCCTGCCGGTACGTCGGGGACCATCTCGGACCCGATCACGACGTTACCCGGCGTTTACGGGACGCATCACATTGGCGCGTCAACCGATCAGGCACAGGAAGCGATCGCGACCGAAACTGTTCGCATTGTCCGTACGTTTCTCGAAACGGGGAAAGTACTGAACGTCGTTAATCTCGCCCGTCAGACGCCGGCAACACACATGCTCGTCGTGCGCCATCGGGACCGACCGGGCGTGCTGGCGCATGTCTTTGACCGGTTACGCGACGCCAATTTGAACGTGCAGGAAACCGAGAACATCATTTTCGAAGGTGCTCATGCCGCGGTCGCGCGAATCAACCTCGATGGGGCGCCAGGTGACGCCACGCTCGCGGCGATTCGCAGCGGCAACGCCGACGTATTGGATCTGCAACTCGTCACACTGGGATAATGAGCTTCATGGCCACGACTGTTCAGCGTATTCATAACTTCTCGGCCGGTCCCGCCGTTCTTCCGGTTCAAGTGCTCGAAGAAGCGCAGCGCGATTTGGTGGCGCTGCCGGGCGTCGGGATGTCGATCCTCGAGATTAGTCATCGCTCGAAAACCTTCGAGGACATTCTGGCGAAGACAGAGGCCGACCTCCGCACGCTCGGGAGCGTACCGGTGACGCACAAAGTGCTCTTCCTGCAAGGAGGGGCGTCGCTCCAGTTTTCGATGGTGCCGATGAATCTACTGACGTCCGGCCGCACCGCCGACTACATCGTCACTGGCGGGTGGGCGCAGAAGGCGGTGAAGGAAGCGCAGCGAGTCGGGACAGTGAACATCGCCGCATCCACCGAGAGCGAAAATTTCGCGCGCATCCCGAAACAGGACGAGTTGAAGCTCACAAGCGATGCCGCCTACATCCATATCACGACCAATAACACATTGTTTGGCACCGAGTGGAAATCCGAGCCGAACGTGGGCTCTGTGCCGCTCGTCGCCGACACCTCGTCCGACATGTTCAGCCGTCCCATTGATGTCTCGAAGTACGGCTTGATCTACGCCGGCGCGCAGAAGAATCTCGGACCATCCGGTGTCACGCTTGTCATCATTCGCGAGGACCTGCTTCAGCGTTCGGTCAAGTCGCTGCCGACGATGCTGAACTATGCCGTGCATGCAGAAAATGGATCGATGTACAACACGCCGCCGACCTTTGGGATTTACCTGATGGGACTGGTCGCGAAGTGGGCTCTCGCCGAAGGCGGTCTGGCGGAAGTGGGCCGGCGCAACGAGCGGAAGGCGGGCAAGTTATACGCCGAGATCGATCGGACCGGCTTTTACAGGGGGACTGCGGAAAAGCAGTCGCGATCGAACATGAACATCACCTTCCGCCTTGCGAGCGAAGATCTCGAGAAGCAATTCGTGAAGGAGTCGACGGCGGCCGGTCTCGATGGCCTCAAAGGTCATCGCTCGGTGGGCGGAATGCGCGCGTCGATCTACAACGCGTTTCCTGAAGCCGGCGTCGACGCGTTAGTCGCCTTCATGAAAGAGTTCGAGAAGCGACACGGCTAGGGATTAACTTTCCGGCCCGCGGCGAAATCGGCCGGCGCCGCCCCGTCCCCGGCGGCCCCGACGACGGCGGCCACGACTGGGCGGACGTTCCCCTTCCGCCGGCGCGCCCTCTTCGTGCGGAACCGGCAACGCGCCAAGCGCTTCGATGAACCCACGCCAATGCTCGAGCGCTTCAGGTGAGTGGCCATGAATTTCAAGCCAGACGAGCGCTTCGCGAAACGGGCCCCGGTGCATCAACGATCGCTTGGCCCGTGGTGACGATTCGAGATCCAGCAATCGGCGCTGCACCGACAGTATTTGCCGCAGGCGCTCGGTGTCGCGTCGCGCCACCGGCAAGATGCCGATTCGCAACGGCGGTTCTTTGGGTGGGCGGCGGAAGCGCGATCGCGTTGTGAGCAATTGATCATCCGTTGGTTCCGGTGGTTCGGGCTCTCGCATCTCGGCAAAGCTTCGCCGTGGCATCAGGCCGAGCGGGACGAGCAGGGTGCCCAACAAAACGGGGTTGGTCAGGCCCTCCGGCACGCTGTCGAAGCGCAACCGATAGCGATCGAGCTCGCTGAGCGCGAGCCACAACGCTTCCTCGTGAGCCCCACGATGCAATTCCGGCGTGATCGCCTGGAGAAGGCCATGCTCGGCGAGCAAGCGAAATGTTTTCTCGGCTGCGCCGGACCGCAGCACTTTGTAGTACTCCTCAATCAGCCGCGCCGGTGACGCATTCGCGATCAGCTGTTTCTGGGTGTGAATGGCATCAATAACCGGCGTGTCGAGGGTGAAGCCGAGTCGCGCCGCAAACGCGATGGCGCGGAACATGCGGACCGGGTCTTCCTGAAAACGCTGTGCCGGATCGCCGATCGAGCGGATGACGCCGTCGCGCAAGTCCTGCAAACCACCGACGTAGTCGATCACCGAGAAGGTGGCGATGTCGTAAAACAACGCATTGATCGTGAAGTCGCGGCGAAAGGCGTCTTCTTCGGGCGTTCCGAAAGTGTTGTCGTGGCGAATCTGGAGATCGGCCATCGATTCGTCTGGCTCCTCCGTCGCCGGCTCATTCTCGGTGCCGGGAAGAATGTTGCGGCGAAAGGTCGCCACCTCGATGGTTTTGTTGCCGAACCGCACATGCGCCAAACGAAACCGGCGCCCGATGATCCAGCAGTTGCGAAAAAGCTTCTTGATTTGATACGGATGCGCGTCGGTGCCGATGTCAAAATCCTTGGGGCGTCTGCCGAGCAACAAGTCGCGAACGCTGCCACCGACGAGGTAGGAAACGTAGTTGAATTGCTGCAAGCGGTACAGAACTTTGAGGGCGTCGGGATCAATATCCCGGCGCGAAATCGTATGTTCCGCTCGGGGAACGATCACCGGTTGAGGCATTCCGGAGGGCCATTGTACCGCGTGCTACGATTCGGCCATGCGACTTGCCTTGGCGCTGGTCTGCGCGCTGCTGACGCCCGCTCTTGCGCACGCGACACGCGCGGAGCTGGCGAAAGCGCGGAACCTCTATAACGACCGGCAATTTGACGATGCGATCACGGTCGCGACCGCTGCGCGCCGCACCCCTGAAGTCGCCGACAGCGCCACCATTGTGCTGGCACGCGCCCACCTCGAGCGCTACCGCGAGCGGGCGGACCCGGCCGACCTGAGTGCCGCTCGGGTGGCGTTGGGAATGGTGCGAACCACTTCGCTCAATGCGCGCGACCAGGTCGAATTGCTGCTCGCCCTTGGACAGTCCCTATTTCTCGAAGACGACTTTGGCGCTGCCGCCGAGATGTTTGAGAGCGGTCTGACGCGAGCTGCAGGCGAAGGCCCCGATTTGTCCGAAGCCATGCTCGAGTGGTGGGGCAGTGCCATTGAACGGCAGGCCGGCGCCATGCCGCGCGAACGCCGCACCGCCGCCTTCACGCGTTTGGCCGAACGCATGTCGGCAGAGCTATCACGCAATCCCACCTCGCCGGCGGCAAGCTACTGGACGGTCGTGGCCCTGCGTGGCGCGGGTGCCGTTGAACGCTCGTGGGACGCGGCGGTTGCCGCGTGGGTGCGCGCACGATTGGTTGGGGCGCGCGCACCGGCCGTCCGCGCCGATTTGGATCGGCTCGTGCTGCAAGGCGTCATACCCGATCGCGTGAGTCACTTGCCGCTGGACGAACGCGCCGCGGCCGAATCGCAACTGAAAGCCGATTGGGAATTAGTAAAGGAGAAATGGAAGTAGCCTCATTTCGCTTCCTTCCAGTTATCTCCGGTACCGACGTCGACATCGAGCGGTACTTTGAGTCTCACCGTTTGTGACATCTTCTCGCGCACCAGGGCCGCCACTTCGTCGGTTTCGTCCGTCGGCGATTCAAACAGCAACTCGTCGTGCACGGTGAGAATCATCCGCGCCTGCGGATGACGCTGACGCAGTGCGCCGTGGACATCGATCATTGCTTTTTTCAAGATGTCGGCGGCGCTGCCTTGAATCGGCAGATTGACCGCCACACGTTCGGCCGCTGACCGGATCTGACCGTTCTTGCTGGTGATTTCGGGGACCGGACGACGGCGGCCGAACATGGTCTTGACCATGCCCGTTCGGCGCGCATCGGCCAGCGTCTGGTCGATGAAGCCGCGAACGCTGGGGAAGCCGGCGAAGTACGCCTCGATGAATTCCTGCGCGGCATGTTGCGTGACGCCAATGTCTTTGGCCAGGGTGAACGCGGTCTTGCCGTACAGCAACGCGTAGTTGACGATCTTGGCGCGACGCCGCAATTCATGCGGATCCAACCCGCTGTTTGGGCCAAATACCTTGAGCGCGGTGCGATCGTGGATGTCCTCGCCGCGTGCGAAGGCGGCGATCAGGGTTTCATCGCCGGAAAGATGGGCCAGCACGCGCAACTCGATCTGCGAGTAGTCGGCCGAGATCAATTTGAAACCGGCGTCGGCAATAAACGCTCGCCGAATCTCGCGACCGAGCTCGGTGCGGATGGGAATATTCTGCAAATTCGGGTCGCTGCTCGACAGGCGACCCGTGGCGGCGACCGCCTGATTGAACGAGGTGTGGACGCGGCCGGTCTCCGGGTTGATTAACTGCGGCAGCGCATCGATGTATGTCCCCTTTAACTTCGAGAGCGCGCGCCATTCGAGAATAAGCCGCGGCATGTCATGCGCCAGCGCCAGTTCCTCGAGCACCTCGACAGCGGTTGATGGTGTCCGCGTGGTCCCCGTGCGTTTGCTGACAGGAAGCTTTAACTTTTCGAACAGGATCTCCGACAGTTGCTTGGGCGAGTTGATATTGAACTCTTCACCGGCCATCGCGAAAATGGCAGTGCTGCGGTCACTCAACTCCTTCTCGACGAGCGAGGCCTGCGCCGAAAGCGCGCGACCGTCGATGCGGATGCCTGCGCGTTCGACATCAGCCAGAATCGGCACCAGAGGCAGCTCGAGATCGCGATAGACCGACTCAAGCTCGTGCGTCACCAGCATCGGTTGCAGATGCGCGGATAACTGAAAGGCGAGATCGGCCCGCTCGCCTGCATAATCGAGCAGCCCCTCGACCGGTACCTGTGCAAATGGCAATGCCTTGACGCCCTTGCCGCACACTTCGTCCTGGGTGAGTGCTTTATACCCAAGTTGTTCGAGCACCGTTGGTTCGAGGTCCTCGCTCGACTTGGTGGCATCGATCAAGTAACTGGCCAGCATCGTGTCGAAATGCAATCCCTGCAACTGGACGCCGTGGCGCGCCAGCACGATGACATCGGCTTTCAAATCGTGCCCGACCTTCTCGATGCCGGGATCTTCAAGCACTGGCCGCAGCACGTCGAGCGCGGCCCTGCGATCGAGCGACGAACCGCCGGCGAACCCTTCGTGACCGAGCGGCACATACCGGGCCTCCCGCGGGGCTGTAGAAAACACCAACCCAATCAGCGAGGCGCGAACGCAAGCCGCGCCGTCGGCGACAATGCGCAAGGCGAATCGCCCGGCCGATCGCAACGAAGCCGCCAGCGATGCCAATTCGTCAAGGCTGGTGATGGCGGCGTAGTCTTTT
>WUUC01224324.1_pt1 | contig 11056 bp, 6 predicted proteins | sample 6278441 | NCBI WGS metagenome assembly WUUC01 (sample SAMN13675441, study PRJNA597444) | soil metagenome | isolation source: soil | place: USA: Washington | collected 2017-10 | reverse complement strand
AGAACGAGGCGCGCAAGCCCGGCGCTTTTCGTCGCGGCGACAAGCACGGCGAGCGCGAGCAGTACGAGGCCGATCAGGTCGGCATCTATGCGATGGCGAGCGCGGGCTACGACCCGCAGGCGTTCGCGACCTTCTGGGACAGGTTGGCCGAGACTGGCGGCAAGACCGGCGGGTGGTTCTCAGACCTCTTCGGCACGACCAAGCCGGAGGCGCGGCGGCTTCGCGAAATCCTGAAGAACCTTTCGGCGCTGCCCTCGGAGTGCATCGTCGCGCGCGCCAAAGTAGGGGCGGGCGAGTTCGAGAAGTGGCAGGCGGCGGTCGTCAACTACACCGGCCTCGGGCGCAGAGAGGCTCTGCACGACGTGGTTTTCAGGAAGGAGTTGGAACCGCCTTTGCGCGGCGACATCACGCGCCTGCGCTTCAGTCCCGACGGCAAGTACCTGCTCGCGCAGGACGACACTGGCGTCAACGTGCTGACGCGCGAGCCGTTCGCGCCCCTCTTCCGCATCGAAGCGCCCGAAGCCCTCTCGGCGCAATTCACGCCCGACTCGCAATCAATCGTGCTGCACAACGCGGCGCTCAGGGTCGAGACTTGGGGCGTCGCGGAAGCGAAGCTCAAGACGGCGCGCGAGATGTACGTGCGCGAAGGCTGCATGCAGAGCGCGCTCTCGCCCGAAGGGCAGACGCTCGCCTGTCTGGATGGGAGCTACGCGCTCACGCTTTACGACGTGGCGACGGGCGCGCAGATTTTTCAGAAGAAGAATTTCTTCAAGCCGGACTTCTCAGACCTCATCAGCATGCTCTTCATGCGGATACTGCGCGACATCGCGGAGCAGGGCGGCGGCGTCGATGCGCTGGACGCGCCCGAGTGGGTCGGGATGAAGTTCTCGCCCGACGGGCGCTACTTCGCGGGCGGGCAGCGCACAATCTCGCTCACCATCATGAGCACCATCAGCGAAGAGTCCTCGGCGCTGGTCTTCGACCTCTCGACGAAGACCAGCGTCAACGCGCGCGGGATGCTCAAGAAAGTGCTCTCGGGGAAGTTCGCCTTCCTCGGCCCAGACCGAATCATCGGCGTCAACCTTGAAGACTTCCGCAAGTCCGCCATCCTGAGCTTCCCGAAAGGCGATGTCGTCGAGCAGTTTCCGCTCGGCGGGTCGCTGGATTCCGTGACGCTCGGCAACTACGTCTTGATTCGCCCCGTCGAGGGCTACGCGGTCGGCGTGATGGACATCGCCGCGAAAAAACTGCTGCTTGCCAACAAGCAACCGGCGATAGATGTCTACGGCGATGTCTTCGCCTCCGAGCGTGTGAACGGCGAGCTGGCGCTCTACCGCACGAAGCTCAAAGAACAAATCTCGAAGGTGGTGCTGCCGCGCAATCCTCTGGGACGCCTGCGCGCGGCGTCCGTCTCGCCAGACCTCAAGTGGCTCGCCGTCTCTGAGCGCACGCGCGGCGCTATCTGGGACTTGAGCAAAGGCGAGCGCGTCCTGCACGTGCGCGGCTTTCGCGGCGCGTACGTAGGCGACGACGGGATAGTCTACGCGGACTTTCCGAAGTACGAGGAAACCGAGCGGGTCATCGCGCGGCTCAACCCTTCGACGCGCGAAGTCAAAGAGCACACCGCGCCGGGCGACGCGGGCGCGGCGCAGTATGGCCCCTACCTCGTCGCGCGCAAGGCCAACGGCAAGGACGGCAGCCTCTCGTCCAACATCACGCTCGAAGTGCGCGACGCGCGGACGGGCGCGTCGCTCTGGACGAGGAGTTTTCTGAAGGAAGCGCCCGGCGTGTGGGTGGACGAGCAGCACGATTCTGTCGTTTTGTCTTGGCCCGTCAAGGCAGAAGCCGTCAAGGCCGAGACGAAGACGGACGCGGCCCTCTCGCAGAGGCTCGCCGCGTTGAAGGAGAAGGAGGGCGACTACTTTCTACAGACGCTCGACGCACGCACGGGCCGCATCACGGGGAGCCTTCCGGTCGAGACGGGCAAGGGCTCTTTCCGCATCGCCGACGTGTTCGTCGCGGGCGAATGGGTGGTCATCGCCGACACGGAAAACCGCGTCCTCGTCTACGCGCTCGCGGGCGGCGAGCCGAAAGGAAAATTCTTCGGCCACCGGCCAGCGGCCTCGAAGGAGTCGAATCTCCTGAGCGTCGAGAACGAGCGCGGGCAGTTGACGCTCTATGACCTCTCGACGATGCAGAAGCGCGACCAGTTCACCTTCTCCGGCCCCGTCTCGCTCGCGCAGTTCAGCGCCGACGGCAAGCGCCTCTTCGTCCTCACCGCAAACCAGACCGCCTACGTCCTCAACGTCAACACAGCCGCCAAGGCGCAGATGCCCTGAAGGGTCGAGACTCTAAAGTCAACGCGCGCTCGCCGTGACGGCTTTGGCCGCCCGGTTTCCGCCTCCGCTTACCCATGCGTTAAACTGTCCTTACTAATCCTAAAAGCCGCAAGCACGGACTGAAAGCAGCGGGTGATACTGGGTTGACGCTTGAAGAGAAACTGAAGAATTTGCCGACCGCGCCCGGCGTCTACCTGCACAAAGACGAGGGCGGGAAGATAATCTACGTCGGGAAGGCGAAGAACCTTCGGAACCGCGTGCGCTCGTACTTCCAGTCGGGGCGCGGGCACGACCGGAAGACGCGCGAGCTGGTCAAGCGCATCCGCGATCTCGAATTCATCGTCACGGACACAGAGGTCGAGGCGCTGGTCTTGGAGTCGAATCTCATCAAGCAGCACAAGCCGCGCTACAACGTGCTCTTGAAAGACGACAAGCAGTACCCGCACCTCAAGCTGACGATAAACGAGCCGTTCCCGCGCGTGATGATTACGCGCCGGATTCAGCGCGACGGCTCGCTCTACTTCGGGCCGTACCTGCCCGCCTCGCTCGCGCGCCGCACGATTGACCTCATCAACCGCACCTTCCAGTTGCGCACCTGCGACATCGAGATTGACGGCAGACTCCCGCGCCCCTGTCTCGAATATCACATCAAGCGCTGCCTCGGCCCCTGCGTCAAGGACTTGTGCAAGCCGGACGAGTACGCAGAGTCCGTGCGTGATGTGCGGATGTTTCTGGAAGGCAAGAACCGGGAGCTGGCCGACGACTACGCGGCGCGCATGGAGAAGGCTTCCGAAGAGATGCGCTTCGAGATGGCGGCCAAGTACAGGGACTTGCGCAAGGTCGTGCTCGCCGTCTCGGAGCACCAGAAGATGGCGACCACCGCAGACCTAGACGTAGACATCTTCGGCTATTACCGAGAGGGCGCGCGCCTCGCCCTCCAACTCTTCACGATGCGCGAGGGCAAGATTGTGGGCCGCCGCGAGTTCTTCTGGGAAGACCTGCCCGAAGACGATTCCTTCGACCCGTCCGCGTTTTTGAGCGACGTGCTGACGCAGTATTACTCGACCGACTACGTGCCGCGAGAGATTCACGTCCCGACGGATTTTGAAGACCGCGAGCTTCTGGAAAAAGCCCTCACACAACGCCGTGGCCGCCGCGTACGCATACACGACCCGCAGCGCGGCGAGAAGCGCGACATGATAGCGCTCGTCGAGAAGAATGCGCAGATAGCCTTCGAGCAGCGCTTCCGCGTGCTGAAGCCCGACATGGAGCGAGTGCTCGAAGAGCTGCAAGAGGTCTTGGAGCTGCCGCGCTTTCCGGCGCGCATCGAGTCGTTCGACGTGTCGAACATCTCCGGCGCTGAGAACGTGGCCGCCATGGTCGTCTGCGAGAACGGGAAGATGAACCGCGCGGAGTACCGCAAGTTCAGAATCAAGACCGTGGAGGGCGCGAACGACCCCGCCTCGATGGGCGAGGCCGTGCTGCGTCGCTACCGGAGGCAGTTGGACGAAGGCAACCCGCTGCCCGACCTCGTCATGATAGACGGCGGCAAGACGCAGCTCGGGGCCGCCGCCGCCGCGCTCAGAGAGCTTGGACTCGAAGCGCTGCCCGCCGTCGGCGTGGTCAAGCCGCCGCGCCGTCACAACGAAGTCTCGCACCTGCTAGTCAAAGGGCGCGAGCACTCGCCGGTCTACCTCGACTCGCACTCGCCCGTGCTGCGCCTCATCCAGATGATTCGCGACGAGACGCACCGCGCCGCCGTCACGTACCACCGCAAGCGTCGCGAGCTGCGCGACTTCACCTCCGAGCTGACGGCGATTCCCGGCGTCGGCGAAAAGCGCAAGAACCGTCTGCTCAGAAACCTCGGCTCGATTCAGCGCGTCTCGACGGCCACGCCCGCCGAACTCGCGCCCTTCGTGGGCCGCAAGACCGCCGAGGAGATAGTCGAGCACTTCACGCGCCAGCGCGCGCTCGCCGAAAGAGGCGGCAAAGCCCGGTCTGAAAAAGAAGCCTCGACGGCAGCCGTCTCGACGGGAGCGGCGCGGGAGACGCCTGCGCCGCACGCCGCCGACCCGACCGTGATGACAGACGAGATTATCGGCGACGAGCACGTCGAGACGCGCCTCGTTGACCCGGAGGGCGACGCCGAAGACCTGCAACCCATCCGCGCCGTAGACCAAGAAGGCAACCTCCGCCAGCGCCGCCCTTCGACCCGCAAGCGCGGCGAGCGCTCGACCAACCCGCACGGCGTCAAGCGAGAGAAATTGGCTGAGGGCGACCCGGAGCCCGCCGAGGAGACTGCGCGACGCGACGACTAGGGGCGCTCAGAGATGTGAGAGCGGAGCGAGCGCGCGACGAGGCCGACGCCGCCCGCGAGAAGTACGAGCATGATGAGGGTGTTGAAGAGGCTGGTCTGCTGGAAGTAAATCTGTAGGTTCATAAGTATGCCGGTGAAGATGATGACGACGCCCGCGAAGAGCAGCACCCACCCGGCGATTGAGCGCCCGTTGAAGAAGAGCAGGCCGATGCCGAAGATGAGCGGCACGAGCGAGAGGCCGAACGAGTTGTAGCCCCACACAGTCCAGAAGCCGCTCGTCACCGTGACGCGGCTCGTCAGCATGTACGCCCCGGCGACGGCCATCCCGAGCCCCAAGAGGAACTCGCCCACGCCGCCCGGCGTCCCGCCCGCGCCCCTCACGTTCGTCTCTCTCTCCATAATTTTCACCCCGCAGCTTTCTTCAAAAAGATTCACTTCTCAATCGCACGGTACTTCCTGAGTATCTCGACGGTGCGCGCGACGGGCAGAGCTTCGACGCGGTTGCCGTCGCGACCCTTGACGGAAGTCGCGCGGAGCAGCGAGTTGTAGATGGCCTCTTCGGTCGCTTCGACGCAGGCGAGGAAGAGCGGCGACATCGAGTCGTTCGAGAGCGTCTGGACGTTTCGCGCGCCGCCCGAGGGAGCGTCGGCGCGGATGCGGTTCTGCGGCGCGGTGCTGAAGGCGATGACGTAGTCGCCGCTGCCGCTCGTCGAGGGCGAGCCGGTGCGCGCGAGCCCGAGCATGGCGCGGGCCGCGAGCCGCCGGAGGCCGCGCGCGTCGAGCGGCGCGTCCGTTGCGACGACGATGATGATAGAGCCGTCGGCCAAGTCCTTCGAGACTCCCGAGCCCTTCGATGCTCCGCCGCCTCCTTCGTTGCTACTTCCGCTGCGGCGGACGGGCTCAAGCTCGTCCTTCATGTAGAACTTCCCCAGCTCGCGCCCGACGGGTGCGCCGTTCATCGAGAGCACGCCGCCGAAGTTCGTCTGCACCAGCACGCCCACCGTGTAGCCGCCGCGCCCCTGCGGCAGGACGCGCGAAGAAGTGCCGATGCCCCCCTTGAAGCCGAAGGCCACCGTGCCTGTGCCCGCGCCGATTGAGCCTTCGGCAACCTCGCCGCCGCGCGCGCCCTTGAGCGCCGCGAAGACCTCTTCGCGCCCGACGTGGCGACCGCGTATGTCGTTCAGAAACCCGTCGTTCGTCTCGCCGACGACCGCGTTGATTGAGCGCACCTCTTCGTTGCCGGGGAGCGCGAGCATCCATTCGAGCAGGGCGTCGGCCACGCGCGGCACGTTCAGCGTGTTCGTCAAAAGGATGGGCGTCTCAAGCTCGCCAAGCTCCGAGACCTGCGTCGAGCCCATCAGCTTGCCGAAGCCGTTGCCGACGAAGATGGCCGCCGGAACCTTCTCCTGAAACAGATTGCCCTCGTGCGGCAGAATCGCCGTCACGCCAGTGCGCACGCTCTCGCCGCGGACGAGAGTCGCATGACCGACCCTCACGCCCGGAACATCCGTGATGGCGTTGAAGCGGCCCACGGGCAGCACCCCGACAGAGAGGCCGAGGTCACGCGCGCGCGGTCGCCGCTCTTCATTTGTCGTCTGAGCCATAATCGGCAGAGAGAGTAGCAGGCAGAGAAGCGTTTTGAAGCTCGTCATATTCTATGCGGAACGCCGGGTCGCTTGCGGGTCAAGGTCGGCGTTGAAGGCGGCCAATCAAACGAGACCGATATAAATATCGTCATCGTCCTCTTCATCCCAATCCTTCTGCTTTATATCCACGACCGGGGCTGACGGCTTTGCGGGTGTGACGGCGGCAACCGCGTCCAGATACGGGTTGTTCGGCCAGTCAAGCTCCCTTAAAAATGCCCCGGCCAACGCAACGACGATTAGAGCAAACAAAGGAAACAAGCGCGGGAGCAGCGACCCCTGCCATGCTATCAGAGGCCACAGCGTAAGCCATACGAGAATTACAAGGTAGCGCACGCCCCGAAAACCCAAGAAGCTGTAAGGGCTTTCGGCGCGCTCTTCATACGGGTCGCTTCCGAAAAGCCTCATCAGAACCCTTCTCAGAACCCTGCCAAGAAAATAGATGATGAAGGGGAAGAACAGGATTATGGCCGGGTTGCTGAATCTGGGACTGACGGACATGTACCGCGCGTTATGCACGGCGGGCAATTGCCGTTCGAACGCGTCGAGGCGGGCGTCCATCTCGTTCACTTTATCTTCGGACACCCGCAGCACGCGCAGGCGCAACAGCCAGAGGAAATTATCCGAGAGCGTGTAGGGGTCTAAAAATTCATACGTCCAGCCGCGCACGGCTTCGAGCGTTTCGTCCTGCCCCTCCGGGAGGGCTGGCTCGACAAACCAGTTCCAAGGGAGGATGCGAAAAAAACCAGCAGCATTCGGAGGGTAGTTCTGCTCGATGTCGGCGACAATCACTTCCGCCTGACGGTGGATGTCGCGCAGCGTCTGGGCCTGCATCGACTGCACGCGGAAGTCGGCGGGCGTCAGCACCATCACCCTGTCCGTCACAAGCCCCCAGACCTGAAGCGCGGCGAGGGTGAGCACGCACAGAAGGGGGAGCGCATAGCCGAGCTTCACGAACCCCATCCCTGCAAGACGCCTATGCCGTTGGAGCTTGAGGTCGCGCATCACGCGCGGCCAATGTGAGATGAGCAGATTTGCATCCGCCCGAGCACCCGTAGCACGAGCGCGCAAGGCCGATGTGGCGTAGTTTATCGCCATGTTCCCACTGCGGCCTTGTTCGCCTTCCAGAGCCTTCGCGATGGGGAGGGCGAGCCTGCCGGGGAAGAAATCTTCGAGGGGCCAGACGGCCAAATCTTTGTCTGGCGGCAGGAGGATGGTGCGGGCCTTGAGGTCGTTGCCGTGGGTCTTCAACATCCCCGCGAGCGCGCGCGCCGCCTCGGTTCTGACGTAAGGGTCTCCGTCTTTGAGAAGCAGGACGAGCTGGTCGAGCGCCTCGTCGGTTCCGATGTCCTGAAGGAGCTGGACGGCTGCCTTGCGCCAGCGCTCGGATTCATGGCGGAGCAGGCCGGGGATGACCTTCATCGCGGCTTCGGGCGAGGTGGCGAGGGCGGATTCCAGCGCCGACGCCCCGCGCCCGCCGAAACCCACCGCGAGGTGGCCGACCGCTTGGGCGAAATACCTGCGGGCGGGCTCCAACTCGGGCTCTTGACGCTGCGCCAGCGACGAGAGAACTTCGAGGTGCGTCTTGAACTCGGCTGTGGGGACAATCTGCGCGAGCAGTTCGGCGGCGACACGCTCGACGAGGGAAGGGTCTGGCATCTCCCTCATGTGCAGCAGGCCGCGCCCCGCCTCAAGCCAGCGGCCCTCTTCGGCGAGCGTCCGAAGGATGAAGTTGAGCGAGGGGATGTTGTTGAGCAGGCCGCAGTAGAAGTACAAGACCTCTATCAGCTCGGGGCGACCGCCGAAGCGCTCTATTACGTCGCGAGGCTCGCGCCGGCGGCTCGCCTCGCGCGCGGCGAAATACTCCTGAATGGTTCGGTGCGCGCACGTATAGCTGCCCTCGCTGCCCGGCTTGATAATCCCGTTGACCTCGACCAGCTCTCGAATCAGCTCGCGGTAATCCACCTTGTCCTGCCGTATGACCTCCGCCGCTTTGAGCGCGATGGCCTGCTGCGTGAACTCCTCCGGGTCTTCGTGCGGCGTGGCCGTCTCCAGCCGGTCGAGCGCGACGCGCTCCATGACGTGCCGTTTGTCGTCGGCGTTGAAGACCTGTTTTATCTGTCGTCGCCCCGGTCGCTGGACGAGCAGCTCGTCGATGGCTGCCCTGTAGAAGCGGTCGCGCGAGTTGGGCAGTTCGAAGTTGTCCGTGTTGAGGTAGAGGCCGGTGAGGATGGTGAGCAGCAGCGGGTTGCGGCAGATGTCCCTGATTTGCGGGTCGCTCTGGATGAGGCCGTAGAGCTTCACCGCCAGACGCCCCCTGTGTTCGGGCCAGCCCTTGAGGAAGACCCTCATGTGGTGGTTGGCGAAAGGCTCGACGCGCACCACCTCCGGAATAGAGGCGCGCAGGTCTTGAGTGCGGTAGCTGTTCTCGCGGCAGGTGACGATGAGCCGGTTGCGGTGCGCGCGCTGGCCGTCGTGCTCGCAGAAGTCGAGAATCTGCCCGGCGACGTACTCGCGGCTCACGCCCACTTCGTCCAGCCCGTCGAGGATGATGAGCAGCTTGCCCTGACTGAGCGCCGACTCGACGAACTTTTCAGCGCCGGGGAAGTGGTACTTATGGAAGGCCGCGACGAGCGCCTGCTCGACCGTGTGCTCGTTCTTGGCGAGTTCGCGGAGGATGACGAAAACCGGAATCAAGTCGCTCAGGTCAGCCTCCCCGACGCGGCCATTGATGATGCTCGTGACGAGGCTCTTCATCAACGTCGTCTTGCCCGTGCCCGGCCCCCCGAGCACGATGCAGCGATAGGAGGCGGCGGCGTGCGGGAACAGCTCTATGCTCTCATGCGTGGCGCTTGAGATGAGCTTCAGGGGGGCGAAGGCGTGCGCGAGCGGGACTTTTAGATTCGGGCCGACCGGGTTCTCAATGCGCGTCAAGTCCGAGCGCGCGACGTGCTTCTTGTAGCTGCGGAGCGCGATTGAAAACGGGTTGCGCGGGGCAATCCACCTGTACAACATCTCGCCCGCGAACTGCACGGGACGGAGTATGAGCTTGAACAGCCACTCGGCTGCCGTCTTCCCGAACACTCCCGTCAGCCCTCCGATGAGGGCCGCCACGAAAACGGATACGATGGTGGCCGCTTCAGGGGCTTTGCCAAAATCCACGGTTGACCTCCCCGGCGTGACGCTCTCCTGAAGGACGCGCTGCGCCGGCGGGAACAAATTCCGGTATTTAAAATAGGTGCGTCGCGGAGAAGACTCGGCTGAAAAGCGGTTGAGAGCTGAGCGACCTTGAACAGGATATGAGGTCTGGCTGCCGCGACGGGCGGAGTATAACACCGCGTGAGTGCGGCGGAATAATTATCAGTGGAGGCCGTGCGAGAGTGATTCCCGCGCCCGGCGCGCGCAAAAATCGAATCATCCGGCCCGGTTTTTGTGCGGAGCCTTAAGCCTGCGCGATGCGTCTGAGGGGAACCGGCGATTCCCTCTATAAAGCGCCCTGCGCGCGGAAGCGCTCGACCTGCCTGTCCCACCTGCGATTCGCTTTTGCGCGCAAGAGCAGCTTGGTCAAGACGGCTCCTGCGACGACACCCGCGCAGGCGAGGGCCAGCATCCCCGCGTACGCCTTCCGGCGCGCAAGCTCTCGCGCCGCCACGCCGCCGCCAGCGCGCGCTGCACCGCCGTCTTTGACGACCGCCACTCTATTCTTGTTTCTCTTCATCATCCCTTTTCGTCCCGAGTTCGACCGCCCCCGCCGAATCGTCAGGCGCTCTTGCCGTAGCCCTGCGACTGCGCGCCCGCCGGGCGGCCCGAGAGCGAGTTGGGCGCGTCGAGATGCGCGCCGTCGTCAACGCCGACGCCGAGGCGGTCAACCAGCTCGCCGCCGAGCCAGCCCGTCAGACCCGCGAGCGCGAAGCCCGCGAACGAGAGCGCGAGCGCCAGAGTCTCCGGTCGCTCCGGCGCGTCGCGCCTGAGCCACCAACTACCTATGAAGAGCAGCAGCACGAAGACGTTGCCGACGCCGTGCAGCGCCCCGACAGACCTTGCGCGCGTGCCCTTCGGGATGGCGAGATAATCAATCGTGCCGAAGGGCGCGGCGACGATGCCGCCGATGATGCCCGCCACAATCATGTAATGAGCCACGGTCGCCAGTGTCGCGTCGCCCCAGACGAGATAGACGATGTCGAAGATGACCGCCGTCGCCAGAAGCCCGAACGGAAACGGAATCAGCATCTGATGAATCGGATGCCCTAAAACTTTGGCTCTGCTCTCCATGGTCGCTCCTCCTCTTCAAGTTCTCGTTTTTCTCTGTCCCATCTAACGTCAAAATTATGTCCGCCGCGTGGCGTTATTCTTGAGGGCGCGTTGCAAGGCTTGGCCCCCGCCGCTTCTGCCTTTGAATACCCGAAGGGAGCAGCGCTGCGAGCAGAAGCCCCGCGCCGAAGATGGCCGCGCCCGCCATGAGCGGATGGAGCGACGCCTTCGTGTAGAGGCTCGACTCGGCGACGTGGCCCGTGTAGCCGCCGCGCTCGCGCCCGTCTTCCGAAGGAGAGTGAAGGCTGTCAGGACGGTTGGCGCGCGCCGCCTCGTCCTTCTGTTGAAGAGGGAAGAAGGCCGCCTCCATCACCTTGTCCAACAGTCTCGGCGTGTAGTCGCCAGCGAGCGAGAGAAACTTGCCGCCGCCGCCGATGTACACGTCGCGCTCCGGGTGCTCGGCGCAGTGCAGGATGGCTTCGGCCACCGTCTCGGGCGCGTAGACG
>WUUC01096092.1_pt1 | contig 11057 bp, 12 predicted proteins | sample 6278441 | NCBI WGS metagenome assembly WUUC01 (sample SAMN13675441, study PRJNA597444) | soil metagenome | isolation source: soil | place: USA: Washington | collected 2017-10 | reverse complement strand
GGCGAGCAGCGATGCAAATCCGATCGCGACACTGAGTAGATCCGACATTCTCATTGAGTTCTCCTGGTTGTTTTTATTGAAGCAGCCGGCCGAGCGCTTCTTTCGCGTGTTTCTTGGTTTGCGAACTAGCCTTGGAAGCGAGCACTTTTTGCAGGGTATCGCGGTACGCAACGTTGCCCGAATAACCTAACAACTTGACGTACATGCCCACGGCCTTGGCTTGATCGCGGGGAGCGCCTCGCGCAGTGCTGTCCATGTATTGCAGGACTTGCTTGTTCACCGCTTCGATCAGCTTTGGCTCGAGCATCTGCTCCCGGTTCATGCGCTCGGCGGCAAACAACTTGAAAGAAAAATCTTCCGCCATCAACAAATTAAGGAGCCGTGACACCCGCGGGTCGTCGCCTTCATTGTGATAGCGACGACTGGCCATGATGTCATTCCGGGTGCGGTACCATTCTATTTTCCCGACCTCATCCCCCGCATCGCTTGCAACGCGATAATTCCTTGACCTGCGCGCTGACTCAAGGATTGTGGCTTTGTAATCCGCATTGCCAGTGGAGGCCAAAGCTCTGATCATCCATTCGTAGTGGCTGGCTCCCACCTTGTCGGAGACGTCCGCAAGCGGCGGCTCGCTCCTCAGGCGCTGCGCGATGGCAGCCGATAATTTCGGATCTGACAGGCCGGCATGGACGATTTCCTGCCCTGCTTCAATGACCGCTCCACGCGTGCCGTCCTTGAAAGTAGCGATATGCCGATCGATTTCAGCGCCGCGATCGAACACATCTTGCTGCGCATGAGACGGCACTGCGATGCTGCAGACGGCCAACAGCGCAAGGAGTGAAACAAATTGGGTCGTGGATCTCATTGCGTTCCCTTCTGATCAGTCGGGCTTGTACCGCGACTGCAAATTCCTATCGTCGTCGCGCCACCAAATGCCGAACCGGCATCTCGGTCCGATCTTCGAGCACTTCAAATCCGGCCGCGTTCAGCAATGCCACCGCATCTTGCTTGTGCCAAGCCGCCACAAACGGCTCATGGACTCGCTGTGCGAGCAACCTGAAATACACGCCCGCAAACCCATATCGAAGCCATAGCTTCCTGTATGAAAGCTGCAATTGTTCCGAAGCGGGTTCGCAAAGCGTCAAGCGACCGCCGGGTCGCAACACCCGATGGAATTCGCGCAGAGCACGCGCTGCAATGCGGGGCGGCATTTCGTGCATGACAAAGCACGCCACCAGTCCGTCAAAGCGGCCGTCTGAGAATTCAAGTTCCTCAGCCAAGCCTTGGACGAAACGGATATGCGGATAGGCTCTGGCCGCATGCTGTAATAGATAGGGGGACGGATCGACACCCCACACCTCGTTTACGCCTGCCGCATGCAGCAGCGCTGCGGTTTGTCCGCCGCCGCAACCGACATCGACAACAGATTTGCAACCGCTCAGCGCAGCCACGATGTGCTGTCTCGCTCTGCGCATTCGACCGAGCATGATGCGGTCGAAGCCTGTGATATAGCCGCGCGTGATGCGCTTCGAAAAATTCCCGTTCGGCAGACCGTGGAACTCATGAACCAAGTACTTGGGCAATCGTTCCCGGCCGGGCAGATCGCTGGGAATTTCAGGCTTTCCGGGTCTGCCGAAAATAGCGCCCGCCAGGCGCGCCCAGTCCTGGGGCCGCCAAACCTTGAGTTTATCGGGCCAGGCGTCCGGTAGTTCCAGACTAGGCCATTCCGGAACACGCGGATCGGCTCCAAAGCCGTCCCTTGCAGACTGCATTACTTCCTCGGACATGCTTAAACTGCGCTAGCGCTGGCTCGCAATCAACTCCAAACCGACAACCCATTACGTCAAACGAGATGTTCGCGTACGGATGGATGATAAATACTAGAACGGGATGTCGTCGTCGAACTGTCCCTCATCTCCCATCGAGCTCGGTGGCGGGGCGCCTCGCGATTCGGTAGCCGGGGTCCGGCCTTCAGTGCGGGGCTCAGTCCGAGGCTCACCAGTCCCTGCGCCACTGCGGCCGCCCAGCATTTGCATCTCGCGAGCCACGATTTCGGTGGTGTAGCGATCCTTGCCCTCTTTGTCCTGCCATTTGCGAGTACGGAGGCTGCCTTCGATATAGACCTGCGAACCCTTACGCAGGTATTCGGCCGAAATCTCCCCCAATTTGTCGAACAGGACGACGCTGTGCCATTCCGTGCGCTCTTGCTTGTCGCCGGATTGGCGATCCGTCCAGCTTTCGCTGGTGGCGATGCGAATATTTGTGACGGCCTTGCCGCTGGGCATATAGCGGGTTTCCGGATCGGCACCCAGATTGCCCACCAGAATGACTTTGTTAATGCCTCGCGCCATGTTGTCCTGCCCTCTTAAGTGAGGGCGGCATTGTATGTCGGACCCCTGGGGTTTGCACGACCAAAGACTGGCGATTTATACAGTACTCGATACAATATTCGTCCCCATCTATTCCCTCTCCAAGCCGGTCGCCCGAGCCCCTCTATGTCTCAAATCCGTATCCGCGGCGTTCGCACTCACAACCTTCGCAACATCGACCTGGATCTGCCGCGCGACAAACTGATCGTGTTCACCGGGTTATCGGGCTCCGGCAAGTCGTCGCTCGCGTTCGACACCATTTATGCGGAGGGTCAGCGACGATACGTGGAATCGCTGTCCGCCTATGCGCGCCAGTTTCTGTCGATGATGGAAAAGCCGGAACTGGACTCGATCGAAGGGTTGTCGCCCGCCATTGCGATCGAACAGAAATCGACGTCGCATAACCCGCGTTCGACAGTCGGGACGGTCACCGAAATCTACGATTACTTGCGCTTGCTGTATGCACGGGCCGGCACGCCGCGCTGTCCAGATCACGGAGGCGACCTGGCAGCACAGACCGTCAGTCAGATGGTCGATCAAGTGCTGAAAATGCCCGAAGGGACGGCGCTGTTGTTGCTGGCGCCGGTCGTCCAGGAACGAAAAGGCGAACATGTGGAGCTGCTGGAGCAGTTGAAGGCCCAGGGTTTCGTGCGGGCACGCATCGACGGCAAAGTGGTCGAGCTGGATTCACCGCCGAAGCTCGCCTTGCGGCGTAAACACACCATCGAAGTCGTCGTCGATCGGTTTAAAGTGCGCGGCGATCTCGCGCAGCGCTTGGCGGAATCGTTCGAGACCGCGCTGCGACTGGCCGAAGGATCCGCCCGCATCGCCTTCATGGATTCGGATGGCTCTGCTGACCGCGCCGATCTGCAATTTTCAGATCGTTTCGCCTGCAAGGTCTGCGGTTACAGTCTGCCCGAGCTCGAACCCAGACTGTTTTCGTTCAACAACCCCGCAGGCGCATGCAGTGCATGCGACGGACTGGGCGTTAAACAATTCTTCGACCCTAAACGGGTCGTTCATCACACTCACTTGTCGCTGGCGGCTGGCGCCATTCGCGGTTGGGATCGGCGCAATTCGTACTACTTCCAGGTCATTCAATCGCTCGCCAAACACTACAAGTTCGATTTGGAAGCGCCGTGGCAATCCCTCAAGAAAAGCCATCGCGATCTCATTTTGAACGGCGGCGAGGAGAAAATCGATTTCCGTTACTACGACGCCAAGGGCGGTACCTACAAACGCTCGCATCGCTGGGAAGGAATTCTTCCGAATCTGGATCGTCGCTATAAGGAAACCGAATCGCAGGCCGTGCGCGAGGAACTGGCCAAATATCTGAGCTCACAGCCTTGCCCGGAGTGCGAAGGCACGCGATTGAATCGTGCAGCCCGGCATGTCTTCGTCAGCAATCACAATGTGCCGACGATTTCGGCGATGAGCGTGGGCAACGCATTGCGTTGGTTTTCTGAGCTGAAGCTGGATGGATGGCGGGGCGAAATTGCAGCGCGCATCGTCAAGGAGATTGCCGATCGCCTGCGCTTCTTGGCGGATGTGGGACTCACTTATCTCACCCTCGATCGCAGCGCTGAAACATTGTCGGGCGGTGAGGCACAACGTATCCGACTCGCAAGCCAAATCGGTTCGGGCTTGGTCGGCGTCATGTACATCCTCGATGAGCCCTCCATCGGACTGCATCAGCGGGACAATCAGCGTCTCCTTGACACGCTCACGCATCTGCGAGACCTCGGCAACACTGTCATCGTCGTTGAGCATGACGAGGATGCAATCCGGCAGGCCGACTATGTCGTGGATATCGGTCCTGGCGCCGGCGTGCATGGCGGACGTATCGTGGCGCAAGGCACGCCCAAGGACATCGAGCGGAGCAAGGAATCGCTGACCGGCCAGTATCTATCGGGCGCGCGCAGTATTGCGATTCCGAAAATGCGGACCCCCAAGCAAGCCGACCGCTTCCTGAAGATCGTCAATGCCACCGGCAACAATTTAAAAGGCGTGAGCGTCGAGATTCCGCTCGGACTTATGACTTGCGTGACTGGCGTTTCGGGGTCCGGCAAGTCGACACTCATCAACGACACTTTGTTCAAGCGAGTTGCCGGGCAACTCAACGACAGCTCTTACGACCCCTCGCCTTGCGATCGCATCGACGGCATGGATCACATCGACCGCGTCATCGACATCGATCAAAGCCCCATTGGCCGCACCCCGCGGTCGAACCCTGCGACGTATACCGGCCTCTTCACGCCAATCCGCGAACTGTTTGCGGAAGTGCCCGAGTCGCGCACGCGCGGCTATGAACCTGGCCGCTACAGTTTCAACGTGAAGGGCGGGCGCTGCGAGTCATGTCAAGGCGACGGCGTCATCAAGGTCGAAATGCACTTTCTGCCAGACGTCTATGTGGCGTGCGACGTGTGTAAAGGCCGCCGCTACAATCGCGAGACGCTCGAAATCCGCTACAAGGGCAAGAATATCAACGAAGTGCTCGAGATGACGGTGGAAGATGCGTTCGCATTCTTCCGCAACGTACCGACCGTCGCGAGCAAACTGGAAACTTTGGTCGCCGTGGGACTTTCGTATATTCGGCTCGGTCAAAACGCCACCACCCTATCGGGCGGTGAAGCGCAGCGCGTTAAGCTTGCGAAAGAACTTTCGAAGCGCTCTACCGGCCGTACGCTCTACATTCTCGATGAGCCGACCACCGGTCTACACTTTTACGACATCGAGCAGTTGTTGACCGTATTGCATCGGCTCCGAGATGAAGGCAACACTGTGGTGGTGATCGAGCACAATCTCGACGTCATCAAGACTGCGGATTGGATTATTGATTTGGGGCCCGAGGGCGGCAGCGGCGGCGGGGAAATCATCGCCACCGGTACGCCGGAAGCCGTTGCCGCAAATAAGCGCTCGTTCACAGGGGGCTATCTGCAGGGAACGTTGAACGCGCAGCCTGCAAAGATGAAAAAGGTCGCTGCAGCAGGTTAACGCGCCCGACCAGAATTGGTCGTGCGCGAGCGGATATCTTCGGACGCTGCCGGTTAGCGAGCGCGGCGCTGCGCCATCGGTGCTTGCGACTTGAAGAAGTGGCGCATTTCCCCACTGGCGACGGATTCGCGGAAATCGCCATGCGTATACGCGCCGACGACGTCGCGCCAGAAGGCAACCGCCCCCTGATTGCGCGTCATCTCCGTGATCTCCCAACCGCCGGAGAATCGATTGAAAATGAGTTCTGCGGCCTGACGACCGACGCCTAATCTGCGGACATCCTTAGACACGAAAAACTCCGCGAGCCGGTGATCTGCTCCGTCGGGTCGTTTCATCATCGGACGCGCGACCAGAGCAAATCCGACTTGCTTTTCGTCTCGCAAAATAACGAGTGGATGCGATGAATCGTCGGCAAACCATCGCGCCATCATATCGGGCTGCCGGTCGCCAAAATCGCCGCCGAAATTTCCGAATGCCGGAAAAATTCCGGTATTCATGCTTACGCGCGTGAGGTCGTCCAGGTACTCGCCGAAGGCTTCCTGGATATAGCGCCGATCGACCGGCGAATTACGTGCATCGCGAATGCTGATGGCCATGATGTAATCCTTCTTGCCTCATTCCCCGATGCAGTCCGCGACTGCATTGCCTCAGTATCGTCCCGCGGCACCAGAAAATAAGTACGCCGATCACAAATTACCAAGGCATCGCCGCGGTACACAGGTACCTTCGATCAATTGCGAGAATACCTTAGCGCGAAACCACCATCGGCCGCGGTGCTGAAAATTGTAACCCTGCATACGGAGGGTCGGAAGAACAGGTGATTGGCAGCAAGCTTTCTGCGCGTCAAATAAAAAGGGCGGATGAGCAAGCTCATCCGCCCTGCAAAGTAATGCTGGCGCTAAAAAGCGCCGGCAAGATTACTTGGCGGGTTCGGCAGGCGGAGCAGCAGGAGCAGCTTCCGGAGCCGGTGCAGGAGCGACTTCAGGAGCCGGGGCAACAACTTCAGGAGCGGTTGCCGCAGGAGCAGGAGCCGTTTCCACAACAGGAGCTTCTTCCTTCTTGGCGCAGGCAGCGAGGGCCAGAGCCAGCACCAGCGCGCTGAGAGTAACTTTTGCGTTCATGAGACACCCCAAATTCGAGTTGATAATCAAACCTAAGCGAACCGCAGCGTGCGATGCGACGCACGCCGCGATTGCTGGGAATAATTCTAGAGCCTTTATTTTGCGTTTAAAACAAGCGAGTTAAGCTAGCCGCAATGTTGTCGGAAAAATCACGCAACATTCACGAATTGTTCACGCGCTTATTCACGATTCATTAACGACCCTGCTTCAGGAGATCGCGAATTTCTTCCAACAACACTTCTTGGCGCGGTGGCGCTGCGGGCGGGGGAGGCGTTTGTTCCTGCTTGCGGCGAATGCGATTAATCACCTTAATTGCCAGAAAGATCGCAAATGCAACAATGACGAAGTCGAACAGAGTCTGGAGAAACGCACCGTAGCGGACCGTCACGTCCGCGTGCCCTTCGATCATTGCCGGCAGCTTGACAGCTAGACCTGTGAAGTCGACGCCGCCGATAACGTAGCCGAGCGGCGGCGTGATTACGTCGGCGACCAGCGAGCTCACAATCTTGCCGAAGGCGGCGCCGATTACGATACCGACGGCCATGTCGATCACATTGCCCTTCATGGCGAATTCTTTAAATTCTTTAGCGATGCTCATTGCCCTTCTCCCAGACGGTAATTCATTACAGTTTATTGCCGCTCAAATGCCAGACGGTTACATTCAACGCGAGTTGTCTGGCCTCGTAAACGAGAGCCGACGACACCTACCTTGTGGCTTTCGCGTGCAAGGACGCGAATCCTGAGGCGACCATAGCGGATTGCGATGCGCAGCCGCAATGTTTCCGCCAAGTGAGCGGTCTTGGCGCTGCCGCACAAAGCACAAAGCCGGGCTAGGCCCGGCTTTGTGCTTGCGAATTTGACGGATCGATTTAGTCTGCTTTCTTAGCCGACTTTTTCGCTGTCTTCTTAGGCTTAGCTGCTTTCTTCTCGCTCTTTGCTTCAGCATCCGCAGCAGGCGCTGCAGCCTTCGCCGATTTTTTCTTTGACTTGCCTTCGGCCGGCGCCTTTTCTTCGGTCGTCGCAGCCGCCTTATCGACGAGCAACATCAGCGCCATCGGAGCATTGTCGCCCGGACGCGGATCCATCTTCAAAATGCGGGTGTAGCCGCCTGCACGGGGCTTGAAGCGAGGGCCCAAATCTTCGAATAGCTTGGTGACAACATCGCTATCGCGCAAACGATCGAAGGCCAAGCGACGATTCGACAAGCTGTCGGACTTGCCAAGCGTGATCAACGGCTCCACGACGCGGCGAAGTTCCTTGGCTTTAGGGACTGTCGTGCGAATGGTTTCGTGCTTGAGAAGCGATGCGGCCATATTGCGGAGCAATGCCCAGCGATGCGGGGCGTTACGGCTCAATTGCCGACCGGAAAGTTGATGACGCATGGTGTTAAGGCTCTAGGTACTAGTAGCCAAGTCAGTCTGACGGCCGCTGATCTGTCGCGACTCGAACCAACCTGGCGACGTTGAATTAAATGACGTCTCGGTCATCGTCCCGCTTGAGGCTGACCGGAGGCCAGCTGTCCAAACGCATGCCCAACGAAAGGCCGTGGCTTTCCAGCACTTCCTTGATTTCGGTGAGCGACTTCTTACCGAGGTTCGGCGTCCGCAACAACTCCACTTCTGTGCGTTGCACGAGATCGCCAATGTAATGAATGTTTTCCGCCTTCAAGCAATTCGCGCTGCGGACGGTGAGCTCGAGCTCGTCGACCGGACGCAACAAGATTGGATCGAACTGCTGTTCTGCAGTCTTGCTGGCGCCTTCTTCTTGACCTTGCAGATCTACGAATACCGACAACTGATCCTTGAGGATCGAGCCCGCGCGACGGATGGCTTCTTCCGCGTCGATCGTGCCATTGGTTTCAATGTCGAGAATCAGCTTATCCAGGTTCGTGCGTTGTTCGACACGGGCGCTTTCCACCGTATACGTTACGCGGCGGATTGGGCTGAACGAGGCGTCCAGCTGCAGACGGCCGATCGGGCTGCTAGCTTCTTCAAAGGTTGCTTGCTGAACTGCCGGACGATAACCACGGCCGCGTTCAACTTTCAAAGTCATGCTCAATTCGCCGGCCTTGGTCAGGTTGGCGATCACGAGATCGCGATTCAACACTTCGACATCGTGGTCGAGCTGGATATCGCCCGCCGTGACCGGGCCCGGGCCCTTCTTGTGCAGACGCAATTCGGCGCTTTCGCGTGCGTTGAGACGAATGGCTACTAGCTTCAGGTTCAGCAGGATTTCGACTACATCTTCCTGAACGCCTTCGATGCTGGTGTACTCGTGCAACACACCGTCAATTTCCGCTTCGGTGATCGCACAGCCCGGCATCGACGACAACAACACGCGGCGCAATGCATTGCCCAGCGTGTGACCAAAGCCGCGCTCGAACGGTTCGATGACCACTTTCGCGTGACGCGCGGTGGTCGGCGTGACTTTCACGACCCGAGGCTTTAAAAATTCTGCGCCAGTTGCCTGCATGGACAATACCTATATTTCGGTTTAAGCAAAGCGCCGTCGGCCGACGCATCTCCGTGGGCCACGCGGCCCCGTCTCACTTCGCGAGCGTCACTCTCAAGAATCCCCAGGATTACTTGGAGTAAAGCTCGACCACCAGGTTTTCGTTGATATCCGGAAGAATGTCGCCACGTTCCGGCAGCTGCTTCAGCACGCCCGAAAACTTCTTCTCGTCGACTTCCACCCATTCCGGAAAACCGACTTGCGACTTGATCTGCAGCGCGCCCTGGATGCGGAGCTGCTTCTGAGCTTTTTCGCGCACAGCGATCACATCGCCGGCCTTGCATTGATACGAAGGAATTGTCACGGTTTCGCCGTTCACTGCGATCGACTTATGGCTGACCAGCTGGCGACCCTCAGTACGAGTGGACGCGAAGCCCATTCGGTACACAACGTTATCCAAGCGGCCTTCCAACATGCGAAGCAGATTGTGGCCCGTGGCGCCCGGACGGCCCGCGGCCTTGGTGTAATAGTTGCTGAACTGACGTTCCAGCACGCCGTACATACGACGCAGCTTCTGCTTTTCGCGCAGCTGCAAGCCGTAGTCCGACAAGCGCTGCTTGCGCTCGCCCTTGATGCCACCCGGCGGCACTTCGAGCTTGCACTTAGAGTCCAGCGACTTAACGCCGCTCTTCAGAAACAGGTCGGTGCCCTCGCGACGCGAGAGTTTGCACTTTGGACCAAGATAACGAGCCATGAAATTTCCTCGAAACCGATGTCGGATTGAACCGATTAAACGCGACGCTTCTTCGGCGGACGGCAACCATTGTGGGGAATGGGCGTCACATCCGAAATGTTGGTGATCTTGAGTCCGCAGCCATTCAATGCACGAACTGCGGATTCACGACCTGGGCCAGGACCTTTGACGCGAACCTCGACTGTCTTCAATCCATGCTCTTGGGCCGCGACGCCGGCCTTATCCGCCGCTACCTGTGCGGCAAACGGGGTGCTCTTACGTGAACCGCGGAAGCCGCTGCCACCGGATGTGGCGGCCGACAACACGTTACCTTGGCGGTCCGTGATCGTAATGATGGTGTTATTGAACGACGCATGGACGTGCGCAATGCCGTCAGTGACGTGCTTCTTGACCTTCTTACGGCCGCCCTTGGCGGTGCCGCCGCCTGGCGCGGCTGCGTTGGACTGTGCTTTCTGTTCGGCCATTTCGTATCAACCCTTAAGTGCGTCGGCGAAGGCTACCCAGCGACTTTCGCTGGCTTCCTCAACCCTGTTCAATGCCCATTTCTTCAAACTGGGCCAACCTTCTCAGTCGGCCCGTTAGGGGTATTAGCCCTTACTTACCTGGAGGCGCGTTCATCTTGATCGCTGCCTTGCGCGGGCCCTTACGGGTACGTGCATTGGTCCGGGTTCGCTGACCGCGCATTGGCAGTCCGCGGCGATGACGGATGCCTCGATAGCAGCCCAAATCCATCAATCGCTTGATGTTCATGGAGACTTCTCGTCGCAAGTCGCCTTCGACGACGATCTTGCTGATCTGACTACGCAGGGCAGTGACTTCGGCATCGGTGAGATCTTTGACCAGCGTCGTCGTCTTGACGCCGGCGCCCGAACAAATCGATAAAGCACGGGTCCGGCCAATGCCGAAGATGTGAGTGAGACCCACCCACACGTGCTTGTTCATAGGAATGTTAATACCGGCTATGCGGGCCATCGCGAACTCTCCCCGCGGCGAAAAGCGCGGAAATTTATACCAAAACGACTAGTAACTCAATCTAAAAGAAGGCTTTAGCCCAAGGTTTCCTGTCCCGGAGATTCTCCGGTCTGGCCACCCCGGCTAGCGCCCATCAACCCTGCCGCTGCTTATGACGCGCGTCCGCGCAGATGACATAGATCACCCGACGACGACGCACGATCTTGCAGTTCTTGCAGATCTTCTTAACCGATGCGCGAACCTTCATCTTTCTCTCCGCAACCCTTATCTCTGCCCGAATCTCGAACCAACCAGCCGGTTACCTAAGCGAGCTATTCGCCCTGCTTGCCGTACCCACGCAAGTTGGCCTTTTCCATCAGGCCCTTGTACTGGTGCGACATCAAATGCGCCGCAATC
>WUUC01237124.1_pt1 | contig 11058 bp, 6 predicted proteins | sample 6278441 | NCBI WGS metagenome assembly WUUC01 (sample SAMN13675441, study PRJNA597444) | soil metagenome | isolation source: soil | place: USA: Washington | collected 2017-10 | reverse complement strand
CGAAGCCATCTCCGGCGCTCCGCTCGGCTCGGCTCGGCTCGGCTCGGCTCGGCTCGGCTCGGCTCGGCTCTACCGAGCTGTCCGTGGTCGTGTCAGTCGGCGCCGACCGAAGTCGGTACCGCCGAACGCCCGTTGAAACGTCTCCTCGAACTCGGTGTCGTTGAGGTCGCCTTCGAAGGTGTTGTTACGGGCGAAGTCCCATTTCTGGCCACGGCCTCGTTCAAGCCATTCTCACCAACTCCACCTTCAGCGGCGGAGACCTCGGCAACACCATCGCGAGGGATTGGATCGGCACCATCGAGGGACTGGATCGGCGACTCGGGTGCTGTGCCGGCTCAGTCCTGGTCGAGCAACCGCTCCCGGTTGAGACCACCTGCTCCTCGAGCCGGATCGCCTCTGCGGTACGACCTGACTCCTGGTAGGGACAAGGCGAGGTTGCCCCTGCCGCCGAGCATGTCGGGATGGTGAAGGTCGAGCACTCGCTCCCGTTCGGTGGCCACGTGCTCCAAGAGGACCATCGCCCCGGCGACACGACCCGTCTCGCCGATGTCAAGCGTCGGTGGCATTCCGTGGCCGCCGGAGGCGCATCTCATCCGTGGCATCGCCACCTGATACGTCCGGCGGATGGCGTCCCCGGGTTGAGGCCTACACCGGGCAGCCGGTGAGTCGGATTAGGGCGAACACCACGGCGGGGCGCTTCCCGATGGTTCGGGTGACGGCCGCCCGACCGGGCACGGGGTTCCCGGCCAAGGTGACTTCGTCGACGAGTCGGCCGTTCCCGTCGAGGGAGTAGTACCTCGAGCCCACGGTGTCGGAGACGTTGCCGCCGATGGTCTCGATCCAGCGACGGCCGCGGTCTTCGAAGTGGCCGATGACGATGTCGGTGTGCGATTTTCCGTCGGGCTGACCCTTGGGGTTCTTCACCACCCAGGTGTTGTGCACGCTTGTGAAGGAGTGGCTGGTGCGCGACCGGTTGAGGCACAGGATGTCGCCAGCCACAGGGACGACGTCGGGGTCGTTGACGTCGTAGAGCCAGAAGGGACGGCTGGCATCGGTCGCGTGGCGGTTGCGGGCCGCACCAGCGATGTACGCCATGTGCTTTGACGAGAACCGGAAGCCGCCGTTGTGGGGCGGAGGGGGGTCCGGCAGCGCGTTGCGCACGCACCAGCTGATAAATGCCGCGCTCCAGAAGCCGTGCTTCTTGTGGTCGCTCGCCGAGATCGCCGCTACGGCCTTGGCCTGTGCTCGTGACAGGCCCACGCCGTCACGCCAGAACTGCACCAGGAAGGGCAGCACCCTGGCCGCTCCCTCGCCGTGGAGGGAGTTGCCGGCCCGGAGCCAGGCGCCCTGCATCTCCACCGCGCTGCGGACGATGCGGTAGCGCACCTGGCACCAGTCGACCGCCGGAGCCGGGACTTGCTGCTCGTAGGCCTCCTCCATCAGGCGCAGGTCGACTCCCAATGCCTCGGCCCGGATGGACGCCCACTCACTAGGATGCCCGCCCGTCTCGGACCGTTGAGGTTCGACCTCACGCTCCTCCCACGGGGCTGACCGGTCCGCTTCGGCCTCGTCCCCCTCCCACTCGTCCCCCTCCCACTCGTCCCCCTCCCACTCGTCCGCCTCCCCGCCGTTCTCCCATGCCTCGGCTTCGGTCTCCGCCAGCGGCGCCACGACGAGGTCCTGCCCGGTGGCCTCGTCCTCACGGGAGGCCGGGGCCAGAACGCGCACGGCGCCCGGCCGCAACCCGCTGATCTTCTCGACGAGGAAGAAGGCGTTGTGTCTCATCTGGTCGAGACCGGGGACGTCTCCGATCCAACGATGGCCCTTCCTCCTGGCCGACGTCGTGGTGAACTGCCGCCACTGCTCCGGGCTGGGCGCGTCGCCCGTCTTGTGTCGCCGCTTGTAGTACGTGGTGGTGGACGCGAACTCCGAGGCGTTCCCGATCCCCGGGTTCGGGAGGTCGCCGCGCAGGGCCCGTGTGGCCACCTGCCGGGCCGAGGCCTCGATCGATCCCCACGGCTTCCGCTGGATCTCGAGGTGTCGACGGAGCTGACCCCGCGGGATGTTCGTGCCGGGATACGTGCCGCCGCTCGGGACGAAGCTCGGCTTCCCCTGGTGGCTGTCGGCCGACTCGGCGTTGCAGAGCACCGGCTGCAGCGGCGTCGAGTAGCTGCGGATGAAGGACGAGAAGGTGCCGTACCGGCCATGGGTGAGCAAGGCGAACCGGTTGAACATCGCCCAGAGCACCGCCTCCCCGTCCTTGCCGCCGGGCGACTCGCCTTCGAGCAACTTGGCCGTCCAGATGAGGTCCTCGCCGGTGAACGGGTACGACAGCGGCGTCCACTCCGGGGCGTTGACCACCAGCGATCCGAGGGCGGTCGTGGGAACATGCGCGGTCCCGGTGGGGAGGGGACCGCCCGGCGCCGAGACCGCCGGACCCGGGACGGGGAGACCGGCGGCGAGACAGAGGCGATCCCAGGTGGTGAAGTCCACCACCCCGTCCGGCGGGAGCAGGCGCGTCAACTGGAACGAACGCACGGCAGCCTGGGTCGTCGGACCGAACACCCCGTCGGCTTCGAGGGGTGCGCCCACCGATCTCAGCGCCTGTTGCAGACCCGCCACGGCGCGGCCGCGACGGCTGCGGGTGCTCAGGCCCGGGCACCGCGCTCCGCCGGTCGGACGAGTCTCGTCCACGACGCGCTCTGCAGGCGTCACCTCGCGGAAGGGTGCCTCCAACGGATCCGCTCCCGGGGCATAGGTCGGCGCTTCCGCCGCCTCGTCCTCGGCTGCGATGCCGGGCGAGTCCCAACCGGCCTGGATCCAGCCTTCGTCCTCGGCCTGGTCGATCGCGTCGACGAACCATTCAGTGACCATGGTCCGCCCTCATCTCGGGCCGCCGTTGGAGCCGCTCGGAGCTCCGACCGGCATCGGTGCCTGCCGTCGGGCCGGCGGGGCCGGCGAGGCCGGGGTCGGGGCCCGCAGCGGCTGCGGACTGGACACCACGACGTTTCCGGTCGGGCGGTCCTTCACCCGTTCTCCCGTGGCCGACTGCCAGAGGTCGATGATGTTGTTCATCTCGCGGGTGAGCGGGGAGGCGCCCAGGTACAGGGACTCAGCCTGCGCCGGGGAGTTGAAGAACCCCAGCTCGATCGCCCGCAGCAGCGAGGACATCGGCCGGGCCAGCTCCAGCAACTCCCGTGTGCGGGTGGCCGGGGCCATCCCCACCCTCTGGGCGATCAACGCCAGCCGATCGCCCGGGCTGCTGGCCACGGCGTTGAGATCCCGGACGATGGGTGTGTCCGTGTCGATGGTGAGCTGGAACCAGCTGAGGGTCGAGACGTAGGCGAACTCCTCACGGGCCAGCTGGCCGCCGCGGCGACGGTTCAGGAGCATGTCGTGAAGGGCGGTGCACAGGAGGGCCACGTACCCTGGATCGGTCGCGTTGGCGCCAGATGTGTTGCTGCGGTTCTCCACCCCCAGCCAGACCTGCCGGAGGAGCTCGGACCACTTGGTGCGGAAGTCCGCGTTCACCCCAAGGCCCGTGTCCTTCTTCCATCCCCCCGGATCAACCGGCTGACCCCACTGCGCCGGCACGGGGTGGGTGAGGTCGAACCCGAACATCCGCCAGTAGACGTTGCGGCGGTTGAGCCGCTCGTAGGGCCGGACCTCGCTCACGATGCCGCCGATGCCGTACAGCGGCGGCGGGCGGAAGAACAGCTCTTCGGTGGTTCGGGCCCATCTTGTGCTCTCGGGGGACAGGGTGTTGAGCGTCTCGCCGACCGCCAGGCGCCGGAGCACCTCGGCGAAGATCTCGAACACTCCGGTACTCTCGACGAGGTAGGCGTAGATCAGGTGATCCCAGTACAGGCCGTTCCGGGCGATGCGGTTCGCGCTTTCGTCATAGAGATCAGGATCGGTCAGGACGATGCCCGACGGTGTCAATCCCGGAGGAAGGTCGAGCGCTGCGACGATCGGGTCGAAGAATGGAAGGTTGCTCACCGGCGTGCCGGGGAGTTCCGGAGCGAGCCGCTGGGCGAACCAAGCCTCGTCGAGCCATCGCGACAGCTGAGCCGGGTGGATGAGGAAGGTGTCCTCGCGCGAGCGTCCCGCCGAGCGCAGGGCTTCGGCCAAGTTCAAGAACATGTTGGTGAACCTCCTGGCTGGCGCGGCTCATGGAACGAGGCGCACGGTTTGACCCACGGACTGGTCGCTGGCGTCGAAAAAGCTGATGAGGCGAACCGGCCCCCCCGACGGGACCCTGACCTCGACCGCACCGCCCTTGACGTCACGGACCTCCGACGCGGAGCGGTCGTCGGGCATCACGACGCAGTAGCGGCTCGCCGCGACGAGGGCGCCCGTGAGCGAGTAGCGGTCGCCTTTCTTGGCCACCTCGACCGGGGGCGCAGCGGCCGCCGGCGCGAGCCGGGGGCCGAGGGCGACCACCTCATCTTTGTGAAGGATGCAGATCGACGTGATCTCCTTCGTCGCGTCGGCCGCATCCCTGATCCTCCACGGGGCGCTCGCGCCCTCGATCGGAAACTCCCGTTCCGTTCCGCCGGCCCGCACCAGCGCCCGCATCCCCGGGATGATGGCGAAGGTGGCGGTGTCGGTGTCGTGCAGCACGAGATCGCGGTTGTCTCGTTCCGCCTCCACCGTCTTCAGGCCGGAACCCCCGTCGTCGACCTGCCGACCAAGGAAGTGCCGCAGGGCCATGTAGCCGAAGACGGTCCGCTGCCTGATCTGGTCGCTGTCTAGGGAAGTGGTCATGACATGCTCCTTGCTCGACGGTTCACGCCACGCGTGGCTGCGGCAGCGTCGTTCGACCGGCATCCTCTCGGCCCAACGCGCTGACCCACGTCCTGAGGGCGAGGCGGTGCTCGCCGGCGCGTGCTGGATCGACCACAGCGCGGACGGCGAGGAGGGCGAGGATTCGCAATGGGTCGCGGCGCCGAAGGTAGGACGAGGTGAGCAGTGACGGTCCCGCCCGTCGAGTTAGGTCGGCCAGCGCGGCCGGCGACACGCGACGCGGATCGACGCTCGTGGTGATCGGTGCGCCCCGGAAGGCCGTCATGGGCCGGCGGGTGCAGACGTCGACGATGTCGCCGAGCGCCTCCGTGCTCACCTGCACGACGGCACCGAGGTCGCCCGGCGGCACGGGGTGGCGTTCCGACCAGGCCCGCCCGACCCGGTCCCACGGGCCCGCTCCGTACCAACTCCGGCAGAGGGCGACGTTGAGCTTGACCCGGAGGTAGGGGGGCGGGTGCGGGTCGCCGAATCGGATGGGGAACACGCGCGACGTGGGTCCGTCCACGACGTTGGCTAGCGCGGCGACCGGCGCCCAGCCGGTCTGCACGAACGCGTGCACGTCCGCGGCCACCTCGCCCGACCAGCTCCGCCACAGCTCGGCCACCTCCCGGGAGTGCGGCGCGACCACCTGCGCCAGATGGTCGGCCAGCTCCGCGTTCCAGCCGGTGAGGTGGCCGACCTGATGCCCGGTCTCGTGGAGCAGGGCCGTCGGGTATGTCAGGTTGTGGCGGGTGAGCTTGATCGAAGCGGCCGGCGAGGGGTGTGACTCGTCCCAGAGCCGGATGCCGGCGCGCAGGATCGAAGCACCCAGCCCCTTGTCCAGGTAGACCAGCGCCAGGGGGGCGTCGATGCCGAGCGGCCCGAGCGACGCCGCCATGCTGTCACCGGCCAGGGTGTCGTACCCCCGGAGCAGGTCGCCGAGGGCCGGGTTGGCTCGGGCCCCGATCGCGTCGCCGAAGAAGTCGAGCACGGTCTCGACCTGGAGGTAGCGCTGACGCAGGCGCAGCACGCCCTGCCGGAGCTCGCCTGAAGGGCGACCGGCCTCGACCGCCAGTTCCAGCGCACGGGCCTCCAGGGACAGCGCAGCCACCATCCCGGACATCCGTTCCCGTACCCCCTGCTGGAGGTACTGCTCCATCGCTCTCCAGGATTCGGCGGGCGCGAACCCATCCAGATCGGCGAGGGCGTCGACTGCGAGTCGCCAGTGGGCGACCTCGACCCCGGTCTGCCGCAGGTCCGCGTCAGTCACGATGGAACCCCGGCCGTACTTCGAGCGTGGGGGACGGCGGCTTGCCGGCGAGGATCGCTCCCAGATCGGGGAACTCGAAGGAGAAGGTGAGGGTGGCCCCGGATGCCGCGTCTCGGGCCGCCGCGGACAACGCCGGCGCCATCGCCGGGAGTTGCTTCGACACGCCTTGCACTATCGCCTGGCTCAACCGCTGTGCCTGGAGTGCGCCGCTCCCCGGCTTCGGTGTCACGTTCCTCCTGGCGAGGCCACGTTCCAGCCGACTGCCCAGGCTCTCCTGCATGCCGCGGTGGACCAGTCGACGGATCGAGGCGACGACCTGGACCATGCGACGATGCTGCAGGTGGCCGGCGATCGTCTGCGCGTCGCGTTCATCGATCCGGAGGTGCACACGCAGCACCGGTCGAGGGCCGGACGTGTCGATCCGCAGGGCGAACGTGCGGCGCCGCCGCAGCGGGGCGCCCGCAACCTTCAGCCGGTAGTACCGGGTGCCGGGTCGACGCGAGCCGGGACGCCCCGCGGCTCGGCGCGGCGGAGCGAGCCGCGGGTTGCCCGCGAGGAGAGTCGCCGCCTCCTGGGTGAGCTCCTCGAACTCGTCCGCCCCCTCCGCGCTGCTCGTCGGGCTCGCGTCGGTCTCGAACGCCGCGAGGTGGCCCAGCTCTGCGCCGGGCAGCAGCTCGTAGAGGTGCAGCTCCCCCCGGGTCGGCCACGACCGTGTGCCGGTCTCTAGCAGACGACGTTCCAGCGTGTCACCGCCCGCGAGCACCAGCGCCCTCGCCATGGGGCGGGAGATCCGTACCGGCATCATCCGGCTGTACTTCTTGTAGCGGAAGCAGGGCCGGGTGACCCGGGGCATCATCACCCAGACGCCGTGCTCGGACTCCGACTCCGACTCGCCCTCGAGCAGTTCCGGCCGCAAGACCTGGGCCGGAAGGTGACGGGTGGCGGCGCCGGCGAAGGCCTCCTGCACCTCGGCCTCGAGGAGGAGCTCGTCCTCGAACGCCTCGGCGGGCAGCTCCATCACCTCCCGTATGGTGTCCTCGACCGCCGCGACCAGCGCTTCGGCCCCGAGGGCCGGATCCGCTTGCGCCTCAGCCTCCAGGCCGAGGAGCGTCAGGCCCGTGCTCGCGATGTGGCGGGAGAGCGCCTGGGCGGCCTGGGCGCCGACCTGGCCTTGGATGAGGCGGGCCAAGGCGCTGGCCAGGAACGCCACGACCTTGGGGCGTCCCACCACCCGGAGCCCGATCCGGAGCAGGGGCATCGCCGCCATCACCGGGGGGATGAACTGCTCCACCTGGGCGATCGGTGGTTGGCCCGGCGCAGCCTCGGTCAGGTCCCGGGCCAAGCGGGCACGGGCGAGGTCGAGCTCATGGAACGGCTCGGCGGCGCGCTCCGCTGGCGCCCACGAGCGCTCGGCTTCCTCAACCAGCCGATCCGCTTCACCGTCGGACGCGAGGAGCGCCTCGGCCAGTTGGGCATCGAAGTCGTCGACCAGGCCCTCGCTCTCGGCGCTCTCGATCTCGCTTCGCGGCCCGAAGGACGCGGCGAGACGGCGCGCCGCGGGCTGGAGGGATGCTGGGAGCTTGCCGGTGGCACGGTGCAGGACCCGCTTGAGCAACGGTCGGACCAGCTTGCGTAGCAAGGCGAAGAGCCGACCGGCCGGCAGGAACTTGCCGGCCACCTTGAGGCCCTTGCTGGCGACTCGGGCGACGCCTGCGGCGACCTTCTTTGCCTTCCTGATCAGGCTCCCGATGAACTGTTGTTGGACGTCCACCGACGAACCGAAGGACTCGGCGAGGGCCTCCAGGCCGGACGCCGCCTCGATCTCCTGCTCGCTGAGCGAATCGACCGAGCGGCCGTCGAAATGCGACTCGAGCTCGGACAGGATCCGGTCCGCCTCGGAGGCGATGGACTCCATCCACTGCTCGAGCTCGGCGGAGGCGAGCATCGGGGCCTCTGCTTCCGACGACCAACTGGCGACTGAGGTGAGGTGGCGGGCGGCCGTCTCGTCCGTCAGCGCTTCCAGCGCTTCCTCGAACTCCTCGTCCTCGAACTCGGACACCAGCGCCTCAAAGGCCTCCGCTTCAAGATCGGCCTCGTCGTAGGAGGACAGCGCCTCGTTGAACGGCGTCGACAGGCTCTCGTCGAACGACCTCATTGCTGCACCGGTCGGACCGTCGACCTCGAACAGCTCGGTGGCGGCGAATGGCGACACGACTCGGTCCGGCTCGACGGGGGCAGGGCCGAATCGATCACCGGCTTCGGTCTCGAACACGCTCATGGCAACCTCACTGGCCGCTCGATCGCACGGTATGGCCGCAGTGTCGCACTGTCCCCGTCCCGTGCGCGTCTCTCCGCCGTATCGGGGTCCGTCTCCGTTCCTGCTGGTTGACCGTCACCGGCGTGGCTGCGGACCGAGGTCAGGCGGACCTGGCAAGGGGGCCTCCTCGAGCCAGGTGAGGAGGACCTCCGCTGCTTCTGCCGCCGTCGCCACCGCGACCTGGTGGATCGGACCCGCTGCTCGACCTCGCAGGAGTCGGACACGGAGCTGACCGTCGGAGCGCCATGCCCGGACGACCACCACTGTCCATGCGTTGGGATCGTCCATGTTTCGAGCATCAACGGTCGCCGTCTCGGCCGCATCTTCCCACCAGCGTGGGGCCGCCTTGACGCCTGCCCGGGCGTAGCACACACTCGATCTCACGGCAGAGGGAGGACCAGCGTGGCGAGGTCCGACGGTCCGTACCTACCAGACAGTGTGCGCTCGGGCCGAGACGTTCGACGAGGGCTCGCAGAGCAGGGCCCGTACCCTCGCCGCGTCCACCTCCGAGTCCTTGGGATGTTCAGCATCACGATCGACGATGAGCCGGTCGCCGTGCCGTTCCAGGCTCAGCGGGTGCTCGCCTGCCTGGCGGTCGGCGAGCCGAAGCAGCCGAGATCGACGGTGGCCGGTCAGCTCTGGGGTGCCGTTCCGGAGACTCGGGCGCAGGCGACGCTGAGGAACACGCTGTGGCGAATCCGACAGGTCAGCGGCGCGATCGTCACGAGCACGCGTGAGGCGCTCGAGCTGAGCCCCAGCATGTTGGTCGATCTTAAGTACGCCAAGCGGATCGCCAGGCGACTCCAGCGGGGCGACCAGACCGCGGACGATGAGGAACGGGCGGTCAGCCTCCTCGATCACGATCTCCTACCGAGTTGGGATGAGGACTGGCTCACCATTGAGCGCGAGCGAGTACGCCAGCTCCGGATCCATGCACTGGAAGGGCTCAGCGCTTCGCTGTTGCGCAACAGCCAGTTCTCGCTCGCCATCCAGGCCGCTCTTGCTGCGGTCAGCGCCGAGCCACTGCGGGAGTCAGCGCAAACGGCTCTTATCCGTGCGCACCTGTGCGAGGGGAACCCCTTCGAGGCGATCCGACAGTTCGACGCGTACTCCCGACTGCTCTTCGATGAGCTTGGTCTCGAGCCCTCTCCCCATTTGCACGGATTGATCCGCCCCGTCGCTGGCAAGAGGAGCTCTACGAGTCGCCCGCAGTAGCGCTGGCGGCCAAGGGGAACGGCCCGGGCGGCGTGGTGGGAGCCGACGGTCGGGGCTGTCGTACCGCGCTCACCATCAGGCCGAACTCGGGCCGTGAGCTCGGCAGGGTCGATGCGCCAGGCGCCGGCGGATCGCGAGCACGCGATGGCGAGTCGGCGGCACGCCGACCGGCCCGGGCGGCCGCCGGCGAGGTCCCGCTGGCTCAGCTGAAGCGGGCTCGGACCGCTTTCGGCGCCCGGGCCCCGACGCGAAGTTACTCCTGTTGGCGGCGGCATTCGACCGACCTCGTCAGCTCGCCCGCCGGCCGGCCGGCCGATCTAGTGGACCGTGCAGACCGACGTGCCTGAGCTCCTGGTCTGAGGGCCACATTCCAGGTCGCCGCGGGGAGATGAGGCGGGCACCGCGGCGGGGCTGCATGTCCCGGCGGGACATCGCTATGTCCCGCCCTTTTCTTGACCGCCGGGAACCGCCCGGCGCGTGCGGCGCCCCTTGGAGGCAACATGTCCGGTCCTCGACGCAGGCTTCCCGGCCCGATCACCGGTCCGAGACGGTTTGAGGTGGACCCGCTTCCCGTCATTAGGGTTTACCCGCCCCGGATCACGGCTGTGCCCGGTCAGCAGGTACGGCTCAATATCGAGTTCGCCGGAGATCGATCGGTCACCTATCACGTCCGGAGTGACGACGCCGACGTTGCCAGCTGGTGCTACGTGCTGCTGCCGGAGTCGGGGCACGGTCCCGGTGCGGGTGCCCCCGGTGAACTCGCGATCGACGTTCCGGCGGAAGCGGCACCAGCCCGCCATCGCTTGTGCCTCGTGGCGACCAGGCAGGGTCGGTCCGTGGCTGCCGCCGATGTGATCCTGCGTGTCGAGGGCGAACGTTGCCTCAAGCTCGTCGCCCTCCCAACGTTCGAGCTCCAGGCGGACGGCACCGTCGTGGCCACCCTGCGGGTGGTCAACTGCGGCGGCGTCGACGTGACACTCGCGGTCCGGGCCCGCCACGAGAGGGGCTGGTCCTTCAGGGTGGACGACCCCGAGCTGGTCATCGGCGTCGGCAAGGACCCGGTGACGGTGAAGGTCACGCTGCGACCACCTGTCGATAAAACCGTCGACCGCAGTGACCGCATCACCCTCGAAGTCGAGACGGGAGGTGCCTGGCAGCCGTTCCCGGGTCGCGTGCTACGGCCACTCCGAACGCCGCTGATTGTGGCTGCTGTCGCCTTCATCGTGGTGGTCGCTGCTGCCAGCGGCCTGCTGGCCTCGCTCGGCGGGCCAGACGACGACGGCGCCACCGACGGCCCGATCAGCAGTACGACCACGGGAACTTCCGACACGTCAACGACCGCCACCCCGGCGACAACCAGCACCTCCGTTCCCGGCGGACGGGCCGATCCCGGCACCACCTCCGATCCTGGTGGCCGGACCGATCCTGGTGGCCGGACCGATCCTGGTGGCCGGACCGATCCTGGCGGAGG